>Ga0182027_10006330_pt1 | contig 17772 bp, 18 predicted proteins | sample 712E1DmetaG_FD_121300 | JGI IMG/M metagenome (GOLD analysis project Ga0182027, IMG submission 121300) | Permafrost microbial communities from Stordalen Mire, Sweden - 712E1D metaG (Illumina Assembly) | ecosystem: Environmental > Terrestrial > Soil > Wetlands > Permafrost | place: Sweden... | reverse complement strand
GGAGGTCGTCCCTTGACAGCTGCGTAAGCTCAGATCAAGCCCTCCACGCCGCTCGTCCCCTGGGGAATTTCGGTGATCGAGAGTGGGGAATTTCGGTGATCCGCAGCACCACGTCGGGAACTGCAGGGTAACCCCATCAGATGACGAGGCCGCGCGACCATGGTGCCGGCGAGGCCGAAGCGCGGGCGACCCGACTTGAAGCGGGAGTGCGCCCAAGCTTCAAGACCGTGGACACTTGCGGTGCCGAGTTCACAGCAATGGAGGCCTGCGTCTTCGACGTGCTCCAGTACGCCCCAGCTCGTTGTCAATACGCCGCGAGGTTGAGGTGCCCGCGGTGAGCCTGCAGGAGGTGCACGGAGAGTTGGCTCAACCACACTGGCCTTGAGCTTCCTGGTCGCCCTCGTCGTTGAGCGGCCCCCTGTCGGTCGGTCCGACCGATTCTCCCCTGATCCGAGCATGGTTACTCGAGAGACGAAGAAGCCCTGCGTCGAGCGTCGGCGGTGCCAGACCGAAGTAGTCGAGGTGGGACTCGATCAACCTGCTGAGTCTTGGCGGCAATCGGATTACGCAGTGGGGGCCAACCGGTCGAGATCGGCTTCCAGCTTCGAGATGAGCAGGCCCGTCGGTCCAGTGCCGTGCTTGATGGCTTGATTGCCCACGAGCGCCCAGGCTTCGTCGACGGTATTGAGGATGAACTCCCAAGTCGCCTGAATGAGCTCGCCCCACGTCACGAGTGCCACGTAGTCCGCTGTGTAGCCGGTGAGCCAGATGTCGTGGCCCCCTACGACCGGACTGCCCGGCTGCCAGGTCCACTCGCTCGGGAACTGCTGATCCGCCGACTTTGGCAGTTGGATACCAATGTTCAGTCCGCCGGCGAGCCAAAGCGCCGTCATGATGTCGAGTTTGGTCAGAGCGACAGGGGCATAGGCCCCGAGCTTTACCCCGAACATGCCACTCTTGCGCCACCTCGCGAGCGTCGTAGCGATATCGAGGCCCGTGTCGTAAGTGTCGGGCTCACTGAAGAGTTGATGGGGAGTGCAGCCGGCACACTGACAGTAGGTCTCGACGACGGTGTTTGCAGACGGCACGGGGTCGGTGACTCCATTCTCCCAGAAGTTCGCTGTCGTCAGGCTGTGTGCGAGGCCACAGATTACGCAGTCGCCGCAACCGTTCCAGCCGCGCGGGGCGACGGTGACGGCTGGATCCGGTCCGTTGCCGTCCATCTGCCAAGGAACTTTGACCTTGTAGGCGTAGTGGGCCTCAGCCGGTGGCGCGGGCGGCGGTGTTTCGAAGTAGGAGTGGAAATAGTCAAGACCCTCAGGAAAGACGGGATCTAGCTTGCCAAGGTGGAACCCGCGTGAGGTGACGACAGGTGTCATGACCGTGACGATACTTCCTGGTGAACGAATCGGTCGAGATCCGGCGGTCGACGAGACTCACGGAAGTGCCCGCGTTTGCGCGATCTGGTTGGCCTGATCGAACGGGACCGCGCGGCTGTACAGGAACCCTTGGCCGTAAGCCCAGCCGGCTTCAATAAGACATGCCGCCTGCTCTGGTTGTTCGATGCCCTCCGCTATAGCCGTGGCTCCCATGTGAGCCGCCAGCTCTCCGATCGCTTCGACGAGCATCACTGCTCTCGCATCATGAGGTAGCTGGGCCGTGAACGAGGTGTCGATCTTGACATGATCAAATGGGAAGCGGCGAAGATACGAAAGCGATGAGAAAGCTGTGCCGAAGTCGTCGAGAGCGAGTTTGAGCCCGGCCCGCTTAAGAGCTCCTATGCTCTCGCCGATCTCTGGAGTGTCCTCGAGAAGCGAGGTCTCGGTGATCTCGATGACGACGTTTGCGGGATCGACTCCCGAGCTCGGCAGTGTCTCGGTCAGCATTCGAGAGATCTGAGGGCTTGAAAGGCCGGCGGCGGACATGTTGACGCTTGTCCAAAGATGCGGCTTGTCATCAGCGACGCGCTGCCATCGAGCGAGATCTCGCAGGGCCAGGACGATCACCTGTGCGTCGATGTCGGATATGTAGCCAGTCGCTTCGGCCACTGGAAGAAAGCGACTGGGGAGCAAGATCCCGTGTCGGGGATGTTGCCACCGCACAAGTGCCTCGAACCCCACCACCGTCCGGCTGGTCAACTCCAGGACCGGCTGGTAGTGGATGACGAGCTGGCTGAGCGGCGGGAGTTCCTCGTACTCGTCGCTCGGAACCCTCTCGCCGGCCGCTACGCGGTGGATTGCATTCAGCAGATCGCTTGCCGCCCTGGTCTTGCGTACCCAGGCATCGCAACCTGCCTCCATGGCGGCGCTATAGGCGCCAGGTCTGTCCGAGCCGGTAAGCATGATCACACCAAGACGGGCTATCTCGCTTTTGAGCAGCCTTGTCGCGGAGGCGCCGTCCATGTCCGGCAGGGCGTAGTCCATGATGACGACGTCGGGCCGCTCGGCCTTCACCCGTTCTATGCCTGTCAGGGCAGTCGTCTCCGTTCCGATTACCTGAAGCCCTGGGTCGTCGTTCAGCAGCCGGACAAGGCTCTGCGCTAACAGCTCGTGGTCGTCGATGATCAAGACGCGAATCGCACGCGTCACGAAAATGCCGCCTTCGTATCGCTGCCGGCCAACAATATCTCTCGCACCTTCGAGAAGGGCTTGATGACGATGAGGACGTGCGGACTGAGTGTTCGTTGCCATACACACTCGGCTGGCCAGAGGTCCGATAACTGAAGCAGCAAGGTGGTCGGTCGTCGCCAGGCGATCCCATCAGACAGCGCCTCACAGGGCATCTAAGGTCCGGTCACTTCGATGATGGAGGTCGATGCCGGTCTCATAATTGGACGCGAAGTCGAGCGTTTCCCGACAGTCTCGCGAGACGAGTTCTCGCCTGCTTTTGATGGTTTTGAGCGTGACTCAGGCATCCAAAGCCGGGCCTCGGCCCCGACACGACGTTTGGTACGGGTGCTGGAATCGCAGCCCGGTTCGATTGGAATCGTGTTAGGCGAGGAGCTTCGGTGATCACTACCCGGCGCGTGGTGGGTCGCGACCCTTTGCGCTTGCCTGCGTAATGACTCAGCAACTGCACGCCGGGATCGTTCACGTGTTCGGTAAGTACCGCGGCGAAGCGGTCTTCGATGCGCGCCGACACGGCTTCGAACTCCGCCCATCGGACTTGGTCGAGCTCGACACGTTCACCCCCTCCTGTCTGTCGTCGCGATATGGCTCGGAGCCAGGCTACCTAGCTTCGCTGCTCCGATTGCGTCAAGCTGAGCCAATGTGGGACTGCGTGAGCCCCTGACACAGGGAGAAAGGTCGTTTCCAGGACCTGTACGTATCTCACTTGGCGCCGCAACCACGTTGTCTCGCCCGTCACAGATCACCCAGTCAAGCCGTACGACTCTCCGGTCGACGGCCGGTTACTGGCTCACTGGGCAGGCGTGGGATGTCTCGTGCGCACCGAAATATCGCGATGGACCACGTTCGTCAGGCCGCTTAACTATCCTACCGGCGCACCAGGTTGAGCAACGCCTTTGACGAGAGAAGTCATGGAGCGGCACATGAGACCTTTGTCGCGAGGCGTTGTGATTCGTGTAGCTGGCTCTCCAGTCGTTCGCGCTGTGCATCGGCACGGAGACGTTCGCGTCGGCTTAGGGCTCGACGCGGTCGGTGATGTCTCGCGCGGCCGCCGAGACCAGGAGACCTGCCTCGGTCTCTATCGCCGACAAGCTGATCTCGGCCGGGAACTCAGCGCCCTCTTTGCGAAGACCCGTGAGGTCCTCGCCCGAATCCATGGGTCGCGATCGCGGGCCTTCGCGCAGCGGTTGCGGTGCACCTGATGGATTACTCGGATGTCGGAAGGCACGACTAGCTTAAGCTGTTGGCCGATCAGCCAGCGCACTCGTAGCCGAAGAGCCTGTCGGCCTGGATGTTCAGAAGTATGATTTGCCTGCTTCTGTCCACACAAGATGGCGTCCGGGGCGGCTTCTAACAGCGCCGGTAGCCCCGACTAGCTAGGCTCCAATTTGAATCCATTGTCACAAGGATCCTCCGGTGCCGTCTCGGCCCGCTCCCCGAAGGTATCCGTCTGGGGGAAACGAACTCGTGGCTAACGCAGGCGATTATCCGACTCCAATACGCGTCGTGATCGTGGACGATCACCAAATGTTGCGCGAAAGTGTTGCACGCTTGCTAGCCGAGCAACCGGACATACAAATATTGGCTTCTGCTGCCACCGGTAAGGAAGCGATCGCCCTTGTCGGAGAGCTCCGACCTGATGTCCTTGTGGTCGACTACATGCTCCCCGATCTGAACGGCATCGAAATCTTCCGTCGGTTGACGGGTCCCTACCCAGATCTACGCGCAGTGTTGATCTCTGGATCGGGGATCAGCCAGGAGCTCGTGGCCGCTGCCCTTTATGTCGGCTTCAGCGAAGTCGTCGAGAAGACCCGAGCAGTTTCAGATCTTGCCAACTCGATTCGTCGTGCCGCCCGCGACGAGGTGCTTGTCGAGCGATCTCAGCTTGTGGGCCTTGCGAGAGGCACGGTCTCTGCAGAAGCCCTGACGCCACGTGAAGGCGAGGTCCTTGTCCTAGTAGCCGACGGTCGGTCTTCAAAGGATATCGCTGGCTTGCTCGACCTCAGCCTGAACTCGGTGCGCAATCACGTGCAGCATCTACTCGTCAAGCTAAACGCCCACTCGAAGCTCGAGGCAGTGGCCAAGGCAAGAGACCGCGGGCTTCTTTGACTCACTGAATTGGGAGGCGAGCTACCGCCGATGGCCGTCGCCGAGAAGCTCGAGACGACGGGGAACGCAACTCACGACGCGTTCGCGTGACAAGTCACGCGCGCCTGCATCTGCTCCCCGATCACCTCCTCGTCGATGACCTCTTAGATGGTTGGCAACGTGACCGGCCAGAGTCGAACGGGGTATCGGCATGTGGCGGGCACCGAAAGCTGACAGCCCGAGTGCCATCCTGACTAGGACGAACGTCTCGATAAAGAAGCGAGAGCTGACCTCGCGCGTCGGGTCCCACCTGCTGTTTTGCGGTTTCTCCGCTTCGATGTTCGCCGCTGTCGCCGTCGAGATCCTCGTTCGTGGGAAGGGCTCGTTCCTCGGCGCCGTCTTGGCCGGGCTCGCCGGCGCCCTCGCCATCATTGGCGGTGTCCGCGTTTACCATCCGAGCGCACGGCGTGCTTGGTGCTTCCTCGCCGTCTTCGTCCTTTCACTATCGAGCGCTTGGGGCCTGATGGCGCTTCCGGGGCTTGTCTCTCAACCGATGCCGGATTGCGTCGCCGCAAGTCTGGTCGTCATCGGGTGCGAACTGCTCGGAGGATCCGTCGTCGGTCTGATCCGGCGTCAACGGCGCGGACTTCGGCTCGGGTCCATTGTCGAGATGGCCATGATGGCGACCGCAGGGGTTGCCCCGGTGATCGCGTTGCTCGTCCTACCTGGTTACAGCGCACCAGCGGCTGTTCGGGCGTGCAGGGTCATCGTCGAGATAGCGCCACTTTTTGTGGCCCTGTGCGGCGTCCGCCTTGGTCGCATCGTGTTGTGGCCGCTCCGGGGCTTGTTCGCGCCGAGGATGCTCTGCGCGTTCTTCTTGACCGCCACGCTGTCGAGCGTCTTCCTGGCACTTGACGTCGCGAATGTCGAGCTGGGATCGCTTGGCCTGATTGCGGCGCTCTTCCTCCTCGGGACCGCGGCGCTCCACCGGTCCATGACCTCGCTCGGTAAGGAGCGGGTAAGGAAGGAGATTGCAGGCACCGGATTCGCTTTTGCCGCTCTCGCCACACCGTTGCTGACGATGGCGGCCATTTATGCGATGTCACATCGCATGGAGATCTGGCCGTTCATCGGGATCGAGGCTGCAGTCACCGTTCTTGTCGTATGGCACATCCAGCTGCTCGTCACGGCGAGGGACCATTCGCTCCGCAGCGCGGAACATCGCGAGAAGTACTTCCGTACGGTCCTCGACAACGTCGGCGATCTCGTCGTGGTGCTGGACAAAGAAGGACAAGCCACCTACGTGAGCCCTTCGTCAGAAAGGGTGCTCGGTCGTACCTCAGGTGAGCTCATGGGCGGCTTCGGGCTTCATACGGTGCACCCGAGGGATCGTGAGCTTGCCGAGGCCCTGGTGGCGCAATCATTGGACGCGCCGGGCCACCGCGTGGCGGGACAGCTGAGACTGATCGCTTCGGACGGCGCGCCGCGTCTTCTCTCAGGCTCGGCGACGAGCTTCGAACATCTGAATGGCGATGCGGTCGTCGTGGTCGGCATGCACGACGTCACCGAGCAGCGCCGCCTCGAAAAAGAGCTTGCCCACCAGGCCATGCACGACGAGCTCACCGGCATGCCAAATCGCGCCCTGATCCTCGACCGGTGCGCGCAGATGCTGTCACGTTCTACGCGTGCGCGAACCCGCGTGGCTGCCTTGTTCGTGGATCTCGATGACTTCAAGGTCGTGAACAACACATTCGGCCACGCGACCGGAGATGCCCTGTTGATTGCGGTGGCCAGGCGCCTGACCGCTGCGGTCCGCGGAAGCGACACTGTGGGGAGGCTTGGCGGCGACGAGTTCGTCGTCTTGACAGAGGACGAAGAGCCAGGATTGGGTCCCGAGCTCATCGCCGAACGAGTTCTCCAGGTCCTGCACGAGCCCTTCTATCTCCACGAGACCGAGAATGTGCCGCTGCTCATGACCGCGAGCATTGGCATCGCGGAAGGGCCGCGTGAAACCGCTGGCGGGTTGTTGCGCGACGCCGACGTTGCCCTCTACCGAGCCAAGGCGTTGGGCAAGCGAAGGTACGTCACGTTCGCTCCCGAGATGTACTCGGCTGTCAAGAGCCACCTCCAGCTCGAGATGGATCTTCGCGATGCCGTTACGAGTGAGCAGTTCTTCCTCGTCTACCAGCCGACGCTCGACCTCAGGAACCTCAAGGTGACCGGAGTCGAGGCACTCATTCGATGGCGTCACCCAACTCGTGGGGTCGTGCCACCGTCGGAGTTCATCCCGATAATGGAAGAGACCGGCGTGATCGTCGATGTCGGTCGTTGGGTCCTCGCTACGGCCTGCATGCAAGCCGCTAAGTGGCACCGGGACGGGATGCCGCTCACTATGAGCGTGAACCTATCGGCACGTCAGCTGGACTCCGATGAGCTTGTCGGGTACTTGGAGGAGGCACTGAGTGCCAGTCAGCTCAATCCGGGCTCGCTCACATTGGAGATCACCGAGACCACGCTCATGCGTGACGCTGACAAGACGGCCGACTGCCTGCGGCGCCTGCATGCCCTCGGAGTACGCATCGCGATCGACGATTTCGGCACCGGCTACTGCTCGTTCGGGTATCTCCAAGCATTTCCTCTCGACGTCCTCAAGATCGACCAGTCATTCGTGTCCAGGCTGTCGGAGTCGGACGACGCTAGGACTCTGGTCCGGACTCTCGTTCGCCTCGGTACCGAGCTCGGCCTCGTGACGCTCGCCGAGGGTATCGAAGAGGAATCGCAGCTTCAGGAGCTGTTGAAGGTTGGTTGCCAGGCTGGGCAAGGTTTCCTGTTCGCGAAACCCCTCGAGCCAGCGGCTCTCGAAGAACTGATGCGAGCGCGTATTCCTACCGAAAGACTGCCGGATCTCGTCTCCGCTGGGTGAGCCGCCGAGGATGCCGTCGCGACACAGGTGCCGGAGACGGCATGCTATGGCGAGATGCACGACGCCAGCATCGACGGACTGCATTGAGGCGCGCGACTCGTGAGAATCGTCGATCGATTCCTAGCGTGTTACCGTTCTCACTGAAGTTGGTTGCAGGAGGCCCGGAAGTGGCGGGGACTTTCTGGTCGTCAAAGACTTACCAAAGTCAGGGGAACTCATGCGTCTATCCAACTATTCTTTGCGCGGAATGGTAAGCATCGTAGTACTGGTCTTCGTCGCGGCCCTCACACCGGTAGCTGTGTATTCCTTCTCGAAGCTTTCACCTGCGTATGCAGGGACTGCCGCCGCCACCGCGACCAATCCGAGTTGCGTGACGCCGAAGGTTGTCATTTGGCTCGACACGGAGGGCAGTGGTGTCGCGGGCAGTATCTACTACGACCTCGAGTTCACGAATCTGTCTGGACACACGTGCACGATTCTCGGATACCCGGGAGTATCGGCGGTCGGTCTCAACGGTCACCAGCTGGGAAGTGCGGCCTCCGACAACGCCTCGCACAAACCGTTCGCCGTCACCATTCCTAATGGCTCTACCGCAGCGGCAGTTCTACAGATAGTGGACGTATCTCACTTTTCGACCTCGACATGCCATCCGCAGACTGCAGCCGGCCTGCGCGTCCTGCTACCGCACGAGACCGGCTCGAAGATAGTTCCGTTCCCGTTCCCTGCTTGCTCAAGCACAAAGCCCTCTTATCTGAAGGTGCAGGCGGTACAGAAGACCTAGCTTCGAAGACGGATAGGTCGTGGAACGCCTCGGGGTTGACGCGGCGGTCTCCACTAGGAAGCGGCGATCTGTGGTGCTCGCGGGCCAGAACCTCGGGCATCGGGTCGCTGAGCGCCGAAATACAAGAGCCATGAAATCTTGCTCGGAGTTCACGTGGAGTTAACCGCACGGAGCCGATATCCGAGCGGAGCATTTGTTTCTGCTTGTTATAACTGTGTTGTGACCGACCCATCTGACATCGTCCATCCGGCCAGGCGAGCTCGACCGTGCTCAGCGGCTCCGATGCGAATAGCGCTCGTGGCTCACGACAACAAGAAATGGGACCTCGTAGAGTGGGCACGCGCTAATAGGGAAGTACTCTCGCACCACAAACTCCTCGCTACCAGCAGTACGGGAGCCGTGCTCGAATCAGAGCTGAAGGCACCCATAGATCGCCTGCACAGCGGCCCACTTGGTGGGGATCTTCAGCTGGGGGCAAAGATCGCCGAAGGGGAAATCGACCTGTTGCTCTTCTTCTGGGATCCCCTTGAACCGCAGCCTCACGATCCCGACGTGAAGGCGCTCTTGCGCATTGCAGTGGTCTGGAACATCCCGGTCGCGTGCAATCGTGCAACGGCGGACTTCTTGATCACTTCGCCGTTGTTTGACGGTGACTATCACAGGACTGTGCCGGAGTACTCGGGACTCAGCGAGTCAACGGGATAGTCGAACTCTGATGAGCCCGTGGTTATCTGGGGACCCACGAAGGTGAACAGAAGCAGTCCTGGATCTCGCACGCGCACAGCTCGGAACCTAGCGACGGTTGATCTCGGAAGGCACCTCGGCCTGCGGTTATCGCCTGAGGCGTGAAGGGAGACACCCATGTTGGTTCTCGCGACGGGGTCGTGCGGTTGTTGATTCGGCGCGGTGTGACTGAGTAGCACCCAAGCTGACCGCACGCGGTTGCGCCAGTCCAGCCCGGGCTGGTGGTGAGGGGAACCCGCTTGACGATCCACTCGCCATGCGAGCAGTAGCTGTTGTTGGGCGAGCCAAGCCTCGACGAACTCGACTGGGGTGAGCCAGCCATGCGCGCTGTTGGGTCTGTTCATGTTGATCAGTTCAACAGGAGCCGGTCAATGGAAGGGAGCCTCGATGAGGCCGTCGTGGACGCGTGACAGCGCGGCAGCGCTCAGCACCAGCGGACTCGCGACGGCGGGCGAAGCCTTCGTAGTCGCAACGCAGGACGTACTGAGCCAGGACGCGTAGTGTGGCCAACAGGAGGGACACGACGTGGCTCCATATGGCGGCATCGAGCTCGGTGGCACAAAGTGCGTGTTGGCAGTCGGCGACGGTTCAGACCAGGCTTGGATCAGCACTGTGATCCCGACGACCGATCCGGCCACGACCATCGAAATGGCGATCGATTGGTTCCGCGAGGCGGAACAGAGATCCGGCTCGCTCTCCTCGCTCGGGGTAGCTTGCTTTGGACCGCTTGATCGTGAGACCGGTGCCATAGCCCAAGCGACCCCTAAGACACAGTGGCGGGGCTTCCCGGTGCGGGCGGAGCTCGAGCGTGCTCTGGGCGCGCCCGTGAAGCTCGACACCGACGTCAATGGAGCGGCACTCGCTGAGAGTGCCTGGGGTGCCGCTCAAGGTTGCGCTGACATGTTGTACGTGACGATCGGAACGGGGATCGGCGTAGGAGCGATTGTCAATCGGACAGTTGTCCATGGACAGTCCCATCCCGAGATGGGACACATGCGCATTCCCCAGCACCCCACCGATCGTCAGCCAGACGCTCCGGAGCAGCTGTGGACTGGCAACTGCGTCTTTCATGGGAATTGTTGGGAAGGACTAGCGTCAGGGCCAGCGAAGGCTCGGCGGTCAGCGCTCTGGGAGCAAGCCCTTGAGGAGCCCCCGGACGCGGATTTGCTGGAGGGCGAGTACATCGCTCTTGGTCTGGCGAATCTCATTTCCGCTTATCGTCCTCAGCGCGTCGTTCTCGGCGGAGGCGTGATGCACGATGTCTCGCTGATGTCGAGAATTCGCGAGAGGATACGCCAGCTGCTCGGTGACTACCTCCCTGAGACAAATTGCATGGATGAACTCGTAGTCGGACCTGCGCTTGGCGACGCCGCGGGGGTTGTGGGCGCAATCTTGTTGGCTGCTGAATTGAGGCCGGGCCATCTTCGCACGCGATCTGCCACCGGTCTGACGGACCAGATTCAAGCGGCCCAGGGACCGGACCAGATTGCTCCTTAGACGCCGGAGGAAAGCAAGATAATCGCCCATCTCACCAGCTCAGCTTGGTGGCTGGCTGGCTCCTGACAAAAGCGGGGGTAGCTGGTCGATTCGCTCGAGGATCCGAACCCGAGGAGAGAGTTGATCGAGCTGGGATCCGCGTTCGTGGGCGGCGGTCAGTGGGTATGGGACCAGTGCCACCCAACCTTGCATTGCCAAAACCGGGCGCGCGTCGGAAACTTCGCTGTTGCCGACCATCAAGAACTGCTCAGGCTCGATCTCGAGCGTACGGAGGATTTTGAGGTAGGCGTCAGCAGTCTTCTCGCTCAAGATGTTGACGGTCTCGAACATATGCATAAGCCCCGAGCGCGCGATCTTGCTTTCCTGGTTGAGAAGGTCCCCTTTGGTGATGAGGGCCAGGCGGTAGTTGTCGGCCAGCCGGGGCAGCGTCTCGGCTACACCCGCGAGTAGGTCCACGGGGCGTGCCAGCATTTCTTGCCCGGTGCGAAGAAGGTGCTCGATGTCGGTGACAGGTACTGACCCACTGCTCAGCTCGATGGCTGTCTCGATCATGCAAAGGGTGAAGGCCTTGATGCCGTATCCGAACAAGTCGAGGTTGCGTCTCTGGATCGCCTGCAATTGGGCCGCGACTTCTGTATCCGAGGCATGAGCGGCGAGCACGCCGACGAGGCGTTGCTGCGCTTGTGCGAAGGCGTCCTCGCTGTGCCACAGCGTGTCGTCGCCATCGAACCCGATGACCTTGACATCCTCGGCAAAGCGCCCTCCACCCACCTGCCAAACGCTACGTTGAACTCGAGATCGTTGTTGACAGGAGCTTCGGACCGTTCTGATGGTGTCCGCAGGTCAGCGCTTCGTGCGGTGCTCGGTGCTATCCGTGGCCGTCGATGCCCGTCCGTTGGTTGGGATCCGCGTTGCGAGGAGGCCAGCGCTGTCCAAGGGTTTTCAACGAGACCTGCACTGTGTGCCGATCTTGCGACGCTAGTACCCTTAGGGGGTATTCTCGCTCTTGGTCGGCAGGCTCCGCGGGTCGTCATGCTGGGAGGTTCTCTTGAGTCGCGAACTATGGGACGAGCGGTACGGTACCGAGGAATTGATCTGGAAGGCAGACCCGAATCTCTTTCTCGTCGAGCAGGTCAACGCGCTCAGTCCGGGTCGGGCCCTCGACATCGCCTGTGGCGAAGGACGCAACGCCGTGTGGCTCGCGTCGAAAGGATGGCACGTTACCGGCGTCGACTTCTCACGTGTCGGGCTTTCCAAGGCACAACGCCTAGCAGCCGAAAGAAAGGTCGAAGTCAACTGGATCGAGGCTGACGTCGTTGCCTGGCAGGCGCCGGCGGCTTCATTCGATCTTGTGATCGTGATGTATTTGCACCTCAGCGCGGAGTACCGTCGCCAGGTCTACGCGAACTGCACAGCCGCCTTAGCCCCTGGCGGAGTCTTGTTTGTGATCGGCCACGACACCTCCAACCTCCTGAGCGGATTCGGAGGACCTAAGGACTCGGCCGTTTTGTATGAACCTGACGATGTCGTCGAGGACCTCCACGGTCTGAATATCGAGCGCGCAGAGCGAGTTACGCGCAGTGTTGTCACCGACGCTGGCGAGGCGACAGCCATCGACGCGCTCGTCCGAGCTTCCCGACCTCTTTGATCGGCACGGATGCAGTGGGTCTGGCGATCGGGTCTGGCCCGGGTTGTCGGCTATGGCGCCTTGTTGCGTATTCGCCTGGATGAAGTCAACCGGGACATCTGCAACCGGGGACCTCTGGCCGCGTGCTTGTCACGACAGTCATTCCGCCCGCCGCAGCCATCAGCCACCACGCGCCGCCGAAGAACGCGACGACAACCAAAGCCGAAAGACCAGCTCCGACTCGGGCAGCCCTTCCATCTGCTGTCGACATGAAACGAACGAACCTCGCTGACCGTCTCCTCACTCAGTGTTTCATCATGAGTTGTGTAGATCCAGAGGGGTATACACAGCGCCGACTCCGGCAACCGGGAAACGGCCGTCATCGCAGGGGGAAGCGGGAGAGCACCAACGGAGTTCAGGGGCGGTCGATCGCCATGGTTCCGCGGCGCTGGAGACGTGGTGATGGCCTGTCTGTAGGTCAGGGAATACCCAGCCGGGTGTGGTCGTTGCATAGGCCGGCATCAATACGAACAAAGGACATGCGAATGGCAACGGTAAACTTGACGGCTGCGGACTTCGACCGGGTGGTGTCGTCAAACGACACTGTTCTAGTAGATTTCTGGGCGTCTTGGTGTGGTCCGTGCCGTGCGTTCGGGCCGGTCTTCGAACAGGCCTCGGTCGAGCATCCCGATATCGTGTTTGGCAAGGTGGACACCGAGGCGGAGCATGAATTGGCGGCCTCGTTCGGTATCACGTCCATTCCTACGCTCATGGTCTTTAGAGATCAGATCCTCGTGTACTCCCGCCCTGGCGCTTTGCCAGCCTCGTCCCTGGCCGACCTGATCGCGCAGGTGAGCTCGCTAGACATCGATGAGGCGCGCCGGCGGGTCGCGGAGGTAGCTGTCGAACGTTCGGCGTGATGGGCTCAACATTCAATCAGCGCCGGTACCGGCTAGAAGTGGCGCGCGATCTCACGATCGCCTTCTGGTCGACCACCAGAAGACGTCGCTCGACGTAGTCGGATCGACAAGCTCCCCTGCGGTCACACCGGCAAGTCGAACGGTGCTAGCAAGCCGGAGCGACGGTCGGCTTCGTGTGGCTCCGTTGGAAGGCAGACCAGGTCAGGTAGCCACCGTCGAGGTTCCGCGCTTTGAATCCGAGTTCATGCAGGAGCGCAGTGGCCGTGTGCCCGCGTTGACCGACCGCGCAGTAGACCACGACTGATCCCTTCGCGAGTTCGTCGAGATGATCCCTGAGAGTATCGATGGGCAAACTGATCGACCCCGTGATCGCTCCAGCGGCGTGCTCTTCCGCAGTCCGCACGTCGACGAGCGTCCATCCCTGCTCGACCAGCTCCGCGACCTCGCGCGGATCTACGACGTCGCAGTCACCACTGAGAACATTCTCAGCCATGTAGCCGAGAAGGTTGATGGGATCCTTGGCCGAGGAGAACGGTGGAGCATAGGCGAGCTCGATGTCTGCGAGACGATCAGCCGTCAGATTCGCGGACATTGCGGTCGCGATCACGTCGATCCTCTTGTCGACACCGTTGTGTCCGACGATCTGGGCGCCAAGGATCGTTCCGTCGCTCGGGTCGAAAATGAGCTTCGCGGCCATGCGCGTGGCCCCGGGATAGTAGCTTGCATGATCGAAGGGGCGTGAGTGGATCGTTCGATACGGCCGACCTGCATCCCGTAGGCGACGTTCGTTCCAGCCGACAGTGGCTGCGACTAGGTCGAAGACTCTCACGATGGCCGTGCCGAGTGACGCAACGTGGTGCGAGGGTCTCCCGGCGATGTGATCGGCGACGCGACGTCCCTGGCGATTAGCCACATTTGCCAGGGCTATGAGGGAGGCCGCGTGCGAGACGGCGTCAGCCTTCTCGACGGCGTCTCCGACCGCGTAGATGTCCGGGTCGTTCGTTTGGTTTGCCTGGTTGACGGCGATGCCGCCGCTTGGCCCGAGGTCGAGGTCCGCCAACTGGGCAAGGCGGACCTCCGGCCGAACGCCGATAGCACCAACGACGAGATCAGCCGGAAGGACTCGCCCGTCATCAAGCACAACGGTGCGTTCGTCGACAGAGGACACGGTCACTCCTGTCTCTACGTGTACGCCGTGGGCCACAAGCTCGTCCTTCACGAGAATTGCAAGCTCCGGGTCGAGCGGAGCGAGTACTTGCGCGGTTGCTTCGACGATCGTGACATCGATCCCTTTGAGCACGAGGTTTTCGGCCATTTCGAGTCCGATGAAGCCGGCGCCGATGACGACGGCGGTCGCTGGCGCGATGTCGACGTCAGCCGCCAGGCGCGCCGCGTCCTCAACAGTCCGCAGAGTGCGGACGCGCTCATAGCCTGGGATAGGCGCGCGCACGGGGGCAGCACCCATGCTGAGCACGAGCTTGTCATAGGGGACGAATTGCTGTTCGTCCGTGACGGTCGATCGAGTAGTCACAGTGTGCTGTTCGCGGTCGATGGCCACGACTTCGTCGTGGATCCGCACGTCGAGTCGAAATCGATCGAAGAGCTGCTTGGGGGTCTGAAGGGTCAGGTCCTCCTCGTCCTCGATGAGGCCTCCGACGAAGTAGGGCAGTCCGCAGTTTGCGAAGGAAACATGACCCGAGCGCTCGAGGACGATGATCGTCGCATCAGCGTCGAGACGGCGAAGTCGAGTGGCTGTCGACATGCCTCCGGCGACCCCCCCTACTATCACCACCGTCTTGGGGGGAGAGATCTGTCCAGAAGTCTGAGTCATCCTCGTCACCTCATGTCGTAACTTTGCGAATGCTGGGCTGGCCTAGGCCCTTGTGGGTCGAGCCTTCGCTGCGCCAGGTTCGAGCTCAAGGTCGTTGATGACCTCACAACGCGGCTGCGGGAACCCCTCCAGGACCATGAGTTGGTGCGATCCCGAGGATGCACCCTGTGTCCTCGATCTGAGCCCTGGATAGCAACAACTGATGAGCGAGCCGAGCTTGCTTTGACCCAAGTGCACTCTATTCTCGTGGCGATATCGCCAATAGCAAGATTACGGCTTGCCTCGCACGCTCCCGGTTGTGGCATCACCGGCGCAGCAAGCGACGCCGCCCCTTTTTTCTTTGGCCACCTGTCACCGAGAGAACCAGGACCGTCGCTTGGCAGGCCTAGGTCTTTGTTCTGGCTTGTCTGTCCTGCAGTTGCAACGCTCGCCAAGTGGCACATGACTTAGAACCTGCTCGACGTGAGCTCCGCATCCCTTCCAACCAGGTCGACCACAACTTCGGCAAACGACGACTCTACACATACCCCCTAGGGTATCAAGGGTCGATCTACTCTGCAAGCCGGTGTCGAAAAGCCTGAGCCGGTATTGTCAAGCGTGCTGTGGCAATGCTCGCTGATGAGCTTGCCTATGCTCCCTCGGGCCCAGGCTGTCTCGCCAACCCAGACGGTCGCCAAGTCCGTGCGTCCGAGGGACGGCCTGAGGGGCGGGGACTTGAGCATGTCGGGGCCACGAAGCCGGCGAGGCCGACTCTCGGCCCAGTCCCGTCACGCGAGCTTCATAAACATCTTCTGCACGGCGTCAATCGGGTACCCGTCAGCTTCGGCTTGCTCAGGGTGTTCGACGCAGTACGTGAGGCCTGCAGCGACCAGCCGGAAGCCTGCCTGCTCCAGCGCCTTTGATGCCGCGGACAGCTGTGTCACGACGTCACGACATTCGCGGCCTTGGTCGAGCATGCGCTCCACGCCCTGGACCTGGCCGGCAACTCGGCGCAGGCGCTTGCATACGTCGTCGACGACTTCTGCGGGAAGCTGCACTGGGAACTCCTCTCGTGGTCTTGCGCACTCAGGCTGACGGATTGCAGCGAGAGGGTTTCTCGTTTTCGGGACTATACCTGGTGGGGTATTATAGTTGGGGTAGCGGGGCCGTCAGCCTGGCGAGCACGAAGACCCAGGGAATTTGGCGTCTGCGTACCACGGCGCGAAGTCGTGGTCGGGAACAAAGTCACCGGTTCGCCAATCCTGAACGTAGGGGACCGGTGGTTCTTCACCTCCTGCTATGCGCGCAACAGCCGAGAGCAGACGGTCGATGTCAGTTTCGGTCGTGTTGATGCCTCCACTCGCGCGAACCGCTCCGGGCATGCGCGTGCGGTCACCCCGGCGCACCTCGTTCCGGAATTCGGTCACAGCCTCATCGGTGAGCCCAAGGAGCCGCACCAGATACGGATGAGCGCAGAAGCAGCCGTGCCGGACTCCGATGCCATCCTCGGCCGAGAGTCGAGCCGCCATGAGGGCGTGTGAGAGACCATCAACAGTGAAGGTCGCGACCGGGAGAGTGTCGGTCCGGATATCCGGCCCTAGAACGCGCACGCCCGGGATGCTCGCCAGTCCGTTGCGCAACAGGTAGGCGATGTGGCGGTCGTGAGCGATGATCGCGGGCCAGCCCACCTCCGCTAGGGCGTCGATCGCGGCGTGCAGGGCGACAGCTCCTACGACGTTCGGAGAGCCGGCTTCCTCCCGGTCTGGAGGGTCGGTCCATATGACTTCGTCGAGCCCGACAAGGTCGACCGCGCCGCCCCCCACGAGGAAGGGGTCACCGTCGACGAAGGCTTCGCGGGGCCCGACGAGCACGCCGGCTCCGAGGGGTGCATACATCTTGTGGCCGCTCCAAGCGACGAAATCTGCGTTCTCGGGGAGCGGTCGATGGGGTGCGAGCTGGGCGCAGTCAACTGCGACGGGGATCCCGCGTTGATGCGCGTCATCGATGATCTCCTCGACGGGCGGTAGCCAGCCCGTGATGTTCGAGGCGCCGGTGATGGCCAGCAGTCGGGGCTTGGGAGAGCGGTCCAGCTGAGCCGCCACGTCGCCAGCGGTGAAGGTCCCGTCCGCTCGGCACTCGACGTAGCGGCAGGTGCCGGCGCGAGACCACGGCAGGAGATTGGCGTGGTGCTCGACGACCGACGAGACCACGACGTCGTCGGGACGCAGCCTCAGGCGGTAGACGAGGTGGTTGATCGCTTCGGTCGTGTTGCGGCAAATGATCGCGATGTCGTCGCGGCCCTCGCGTCCCGCGAACGAAAGTGCCGCTGCGCGTGTGGCTTCATATGCGCTGGTCGCAAGCTGGGACTTGTAGCCCGCGCCACGATGGATGCTCGAGTACGAGGGCAGGAACTCCTCGACTCGCCGGAGCACTGACTCGAGCACGCCAGTGGAAGCGGCGGTGTCGAGAGCGACGTATGGACGTTCCTCGCCGTCGACGCACGGCACGAGCATCCCATCGCCGACCAGTGGAATTGGAAGCCTGATCACGGTCCTCCTGTCTCCCGACGCAAGAGACAATGACCTAAGGGTTGACTCAATAATAATTACCTGACTTTGAGGGTACATCTATCGAGATGCGGTTCCGGGGGCGCGGTGTAGGTGAGCTCCTCGCAGTTTTGTTGTACCGGTAACTCTTAGGTGTTTGACGTGTTGTCCCAATCACCAAAAAGGGAGCACGGCCGGGGTATTATAAG
>Ga0182027_10006329_pt1 | contig 17772 bp, 15 predicted proteins | sample 712E1DmetaG_FD_121300 | JGI IMG/M metagenome (GOLD analysis project Ga0182027, IMG submission 121300) | Permafrost microbial communities from Stordalen Mire, Sweden - 712E1D metaG (Illumina Assembly) | ecosystem: Environmental > Terrestrial > Soil > Wetlands > Permafrost | place: Sweden... | reverse complement strand
TTGAGCATTCATTACTTTATGTAAACTAAATGGGGCGGCTGATTTGTAAAATCAGCCGCCCTTCGTTCAACTCATTAAAAATAATTTCAGGTTACTTACTCTTTACCCAGTTTTTTCTTCAAATCATGGTCGATCCAGAACCGCGCCCCATACAAACTCAACCGGCTCGGCCCCCCGGTTCCCATCCACACCGAATGAATTTGACCGTGATAACCTTTGAGCCAGGGTTGACACAACGCATACTCTAAAGGCTGCAGCAGCGAGATGGCGTAATGCTGGCGTGCCACCCGCTCGTTCATATCCTTCATGATTTTCTTGAACTCATCTTCACCGGTCGCTGCTCTGGCTGCCGGGTAAAAAGCATCCATCACCGGGTCGTTGGTCATCGTCCAGTTGACCTTACTTGCCGAATGGAAGCGCGTAATAGCCTGGAAAGGTGCGTAGCAGTGCCCCAGCGGCCCATATTGCCGGAAGACCAGTTGGTCGTGCTTCCTGGCGTCTACAAAGGCTGTACAGGCATTGGATTCCATCAGCCGCACTTCCATTTCAATGCCGATATCCGCAAATGAATTTTTGATTATTTCAAAGAGCTGCATGTCTGAAGCCGTATCCACAATAATATTGGTTCTGAACCCTTTCGGGAAACCGGCATCAGCCAGCAGCTGCCTGGCTGCTTCCGGATTGTACGCATATTCGTCTTTCAAATCCTTCGGCCACTCCTCGTAAGGGAAACCCCACCCTTTCATCACCTTTGAAAGGTGGCTGGAGAGCACCGCAGACGGATAAGGTGAAATCGTGCCGTGATAATGGTCCCGGGCGATGGCCGGCAGGTTCAGCGCCATCTGCATCGCTTTGCGGACCCTGATGTCGTTAAAAGGCGCTTTATCGTTGCGCGGCTGCACCGTCACTGCCTGCGTCGTCGGATTAAGTATCACCTGGATTTCCGGGTTTGTCTTGCGGATTCCCTCCGCCTGTTCGTAGGAAACCCGGTCCATGATATCAATTTTGCCGGCGCGCATCGCTTCCAGCGCAGCGTTATCGTCCGTAATTATCTGATATTTTATCGAATCCAGATATGGCACTTTATTCTGCGGATAGCGCTGGTCATATCCCCAATAGTTCGGGTCCTTGACCAACAGGGCTTCCTGGTGCGCGACAAAATTTTTTAAAATAAAAGGCCCGGTGCCGACGGCATGATGCCAATCTGACAGGTCGCCCCACATTTTCACCGCTTCCGGATTCTCGATGCACTGCCGCTGCATCACACCGTGCAGCGCCTCCATGATGAAATCGGGATTTTGCGCTTTCCATTTGAACTCAACCGTATATTTGTCCAGTGCTTTTACCGAAATCAACTCGGTAAAATAAACCTCTACCGGATTCGGGCTGGGGTTGGGATATCCCCCGAGTCCTAAAAGCCGGTTATAATGAAAAACCACATCATCCGCCACGAATTCCCGGCCGTTCGCCGGCGGCAGGTTCTGCCAGTGGATGCCTTTCCGTAAATGAATTAGATGTGTTCCCGGCGTGGGGAATTCCCAGCTTTCGGCAAGCTGCCCGGCTAAAAATTTGGTGGGGTGCCACGGCAGGATGAAGTCCCACACCTTCGGGTCGACTGTCCAGTCGTCGGAAACCAGCCTTTCCATCCACCCGCCGTAAATACTTGTAAAAGCTTCCCCGATATAAACGTCAAAATTCTCGATATTCCGGCTGGCGCGAATGGTCAATTGCCCGCCGTACTGCGGCTTACCCAATTTATCCCACCAGTTGCCCGTGGTTGATTTCGTTTTCATGACATCTCCTTGATATCTAACGGTATAAAAAATATATTGGGTGTTCTGAAAATTATCGCTGTAAGTGCTAACGGATGGTAATAATAAGTTGCGGAGGCTTTTTCGCTGCCTCCGCAACCATTTTTATTATTATTTTCCGGTTACCGGGTTTTTATAGTGGTACGGGAAAATATAACCGGATGGATAATGCAGGAAAGTTGTGCCCGGGCCGGTAGGCGGTTTTTCCTTGTGCGGCGGGTTCGCCAGGTACGGCGTCTTCACCCAGCCTTCGTCCAGCGGGCTGCTGATGATATCGTTAAAGAAGAGTTTCTTGATTTTCCAGATGCCATCTTCTTTCACGTATTCGTTTTCCCAGATGCCGCAGCCGATTAAAGCGCGCAATTGTCCGCCGCGACGCAATGCGCCCAGGAAATAGCCATACCATCGGCCTTTGGCATTCTTGCCGTCCGGGTCGACGTCCACAATCCCGGAAAGCGGCATCAGGATATGCAGGTATTCCGGCGGCGCCGTTTTTACGCCGTTGAAAGCGGTGTAGTGGCCAGCGAAGTTAAACGCCTTCTCCACACCTTCCCACCCTTTATACTGGCCGGCGTCATTAATCTCGATGGTGACATCGGGACGATGCGAAAACAGCCCTTTTAATTCTTCTTCCTGCCAGTGTTCGAGGTAATAACCGTATGCCCGCTGCAGCTTTTTGATCGCTTCGATATCTTCGGCCCGCGTCAACCGGGCTTCCAGTCTGGCGACGGTTTCAGTAAGTGATTTTACCTCTGCTGCCAATTCTTCTGATTTCATCATCGGCCCCCATTCCCGGGTTTGTTATTTCTTCTTGTATTCTTCGCGGTATTCGAAGACAACTCCGCCTGGATTGCAGTCAAAATAGCACCATTTTTCGCCGTTAAACTCGGCGGCGACCAGCAGTTTGTGTCCTTTCTGCTGTGTGGTGGTCATCATCTGGTCGTAATTGGATACGCCCAGTGCAACATGATGGATGCCTTCACCTTTTTCGGCGATAAATTTAGACCAGATGGATTTGTCATCCAGCGGCTGCAGTAATTCAATCGGAAAAGCCCCGAATTTGATAAAAACCAGTCTGACTTTGAACGGTTCGCCATAAAACATCTCTGATTTCTTGGGCGCATAATCAAATACTTCAGGCGTACCGATATCCCAGATTGACGACAGCATTTTTGCGGTCTTTTCCGCATCCTTAACCGCGATTCCTACGTGGCTCAGGTTGGTGAGGGGAATATTCCCCATTTCAAGTTTCCAGTTTACCATTTGTTTTTCTCCTTATTCGTTTTATTTATTGTGGTTGCTTTTAAAATTATTCTATTTTCCAGTCACCGGGTTTTTATAGTGGTAAGGGAAGATATAGCCGGACGGATAGGTCTGGGCATGGGTATTGGGCCCGGACGGCGGCCTGTCGTTGGCCGGCGGGTTAGCCAGATACGGTGTCTTCACCCAGCCTTCATCCAGCGGACTGCTGATAATATCGTTAAACTTTAACTTCATAAACTTCCAGATGCCGTCTTCTTTGACGAATTCGTTTTCCCAGATACCACAGCCGATTAATGCCCGCAGCTGTCCGCCGCGGCGTAAGGCACCCAGGAAAGAACCGTACCACCGGCCTTTGGCGTATTTGCCATCCGGCTCGACGTGAATAATCCCCGCATTCGGGATTAAAATGTGCAGGTATTCCGGCGGAGCCGTCTTCTCGCCGTTAAAAGCGGTGTAATGGTCTTTGAACTGGAAACTCTTCGCGACGGCTGCGTATCCTTTGTATAAACCGGTGTCATGGATTTCCAGTTCGACATCGTCGCGGTGCGACCACAACCCGATGATCTGGTCTTCCTGCCAGTGTTCCAGGTAATAGCCGTAGGCGTTCATTAATTTGTTAATGGACTCGATATCTTCCTGGACCTGCAGCCTGGCTTCCAGCTTTTTTACTGTTTCTTTAAGGTCTTTAACTTTCGTCTCTAATTCTTCTTGCTTCAAATTTATCTCCTTGTTGGTCACGATTATTTTTTACGAAGAACCCTGCACGTTTAGTAGAGTCAGGATTTCTAAATTCACGTGCAGTATAGCATCACGATTTTTCTTTGTCAATTCAAACGCTATTCGCAGGTTATCACACGGAGGACGCCGGTGTCTTCTTCCACCCATAGACCACGGCGGAAAATTTCATCGCCGTTGCGGCGCCGGTCGGCCACAAATTGCCCGTTTTTGTCGAAATGCCCTTCGTCAGCGGTAACGATGTATCCGTAGACTTTAATCATCGATTCGGTGACCAGTTGATAAGATTGCAGCGTATTGCCGGTTGGTTTGCGGCGCAGGAAAACCCGGCAGTGCGAACCCACCACGTAGAATTCATTGGGTCCGGCCTGGATTATTAGACCCCGCCCGACTTTCATTTCGGGCTGCGGATGCCAGACATACCCTGTGGCGTGCCGCCAGTCTGAGCCTTGCGGACGAGTGGTTCTTTCGCCCCATTCGGCGATGCCCATCCAGCCGTCCATATCAATGTACTGCGCGGCCTGTTTGTATTCCTGGATAATAGCGTGAACCCGTCCGGTTCCCTGGTATTTCAACAACAGCGGGATGGCAGCAGCTACGCATCTGAAATTCTCCACCAGCGCCTGATACTCCGGACGCACGTCGCAATTTTCGTCGGCGATATAATTTACCCCGAAAAAGAAGTTGCCGGTCAGGTTATACTGTGCAATGCCGCGGAACATGTTCAGATCACCGGCGGATTCAGGCGTAAAATATGGGTTATCTTCACGGGAATAATTGGCGGCGTTGTATTCATAGCCTCTGGAATCGTCAGGGTAGTTGTCGGGCGCGACAAAATCGATGTGCGGTGCCATCCATTTGTAAATATCGAGCACCTTGGTCACCGCCCCGCCGGACGGATATGCTTCCCCGGGAATCGGCCACCAGTTTCCTTCCATCATCCACACGTTCACAAACATCGGCAGGCTGATAATCGCTTTACCGGCCTCGGCGAGTGTGTCGATATAGGTCGCGATGCTGAGAGTGGTCATGAATTCGCCGCCCTGCCATCCGAACAAATCGGTCCAATTGCCGGCTTCTTTGCCGCCGACTTTTTGCCAGATGTCATAAACCCGGCCTTTGCGGGCCTTTTTCATCGCGGTAACCAGCTTTGCCGGTACCGGGGCTTCGAAAACAGCCTGTCCTTCTGGTCCGTAATCGCGGTCGCTTCCCATAATCCCGGATTCATTTTGAATCTGGATGCCGATGACGGTCTGTTCGGTGCTGTCCTTCAGCTTCAAATACTTGCAGAAGGCCATAAAAGCCTTTTTATCGGCTTCCAGATTTTCCTTACAGTGGGATGAAAGGTTCCAGACGTCTTTGCCGTTCTGCGAAATCACCCGCTTGAACCTTTTCGGATTGGTCTTGACCCAGGCCGGCGCGTAATCCATGTTGCCGTTTTTCCAGGTCGCGAACCACAACAAAATCAGTTTTACTTCAAACCGCCGCGCGCTGGCCAGCAGCTTATCCACCATCGTGAAATCAAATTTGCCTTCTTCCGGTTCGACAATGTCCCAGTACACCGGGATTTCCAGCGTATTGCCGTGCATTAATTTGATTACTTCAAAAGCCCGTTCGGATTCGCTTTCGTTATAACCACTGGAATTGGTGGACTGGCCGCCAAGGGGAAAGAAGGGTTTGCCGTTAACTTTAAATACGCGTTTTACTTCTATCATTCTCGTGCCTCATTTTATTGCTAATCATTGATTTTATGTCCGCTATTCGCAAGTTATTACACGGATGACCCCGCAATCCGGTTCAACCCAGGCCGCCGGGTCTACCTCGTCGCCGTTGCGGCATTGGTCAACCACAAACGTTCCTTTCCCATCGAAATGTCCTTCGTCAATGCTGACTATATTCCAGCCCGGCATTTTCGGCGCAAAATCGGCAATCGCCAGACGCGGGTGCAGATTTTCTACCGCTGATTGAGGACGCAGGAAGAGCCGGAAATTAGCCCCAACCAGATAGAATTCGTTTTTACTCGCTTGAATAATCAGGCCGCGGCCGCGGTTGCTGTAGGAAGGGACTTTCGGCGCTTCGCTTTGTTGGTGCTGCCAATCCTTGCCGTTGTATCCGCCTTTCCTATCACCGAATTCAACCAGTGCGGAATAACCGTCAAAATCCATAAGCACTGATGTTGCCAGGTCTTCCTGGATTACGGCGTGGATTTTCCCGGTGCCTTGATATTTCAATAACAGCGGAATTACTGCCGCGGTGCAGCGTAAACTATCCACCACACTCTGGTTTTCCGGACGCACGGTGCCGTCCGGTGCCAGAATCCGCTCAACGCCGAAGAAGAAATCGCCGAGGCAATTATATTCCGCAATTGAACGGAACATATTCCAGGCATGCGCATTGCCGGCGGCTCCCGTTTCGGGATTGAAGAACGGGTTATCATCGCGTGCATAGGCTGTACATACCGCCTCATAGTTCTTCGTATCGGCCACATGGGCGTCCGGCGAAATCATGTCGACATGCGGTGTCACCCATTTATAGATATCCAACACTTTGGCGACTGCCCCACCGGATGGATAAGCTTCCCCCGGAATCGGCCACCAGCCTTGTCCCATTAACCAGACATTGATGTACATCGGTATATCGTAGTTTGCCTTTCCCGCCGCCGCGATATTATCGATGTAAGTAGCGATGCTCCAGGCAGTCATAAATTCACCGGCTTCCCAGCCGAACAACTCCGGCCATGTCCCGGCGGCTTTTCCGCCGGCTTTTTGCCACATTTCGTAGACATATCCATCGCCGGCTTTCTTCATCCCGTTCACGACTTTCGCCGGTACCGGGCTGTCGAATACCGCCTGTCCTTCGGGACCGTAATCGCGGTCGCTGCCCAGAATGCCTGATTCATTTTGTATCTGGATGCCGATAACGGTCTGTTCTTTGCTGTCATTGGATTTCAAATGTTTGCACATTGCCGCAAAGGCATTTTTATCAGCTTCCTGGTTGGCTTTACAATGCGAGGAGAGATTCCAAACCGGGTTGCCGGTTCGGGAAATCACCCTTTTGAAGCGCTTCGGATTGGTTTTCACCCAGGCCGGGGCATAATCCATATTCCCGTTTTTCCAGGTGGCAAACCATAATAAAATCAACTTCAGCTCATATTTCCGTGCGCTGGCAATCAGGTCATCTACGCTGGTAAAGTCATATTTTCCCTCTTCGGGTTCGCACTGGTTCCAGTACACCGGTATCTCCAGGGTATTACCGTGGAGTATTTTTACTGCCTTAAAGGCAGTTTCGGAATGTTTATCATTGTAGCCACTCGAATTGCATGATTGGGCTCCCAGCGGAAAAAATGGTTTGCCATGTACCTTAAATACGCGCTTTACTTCTGTCATTAAAAACCTCCTTGTTGCACAAATGATTATAACTGATTCTATCCCAACGTTCTACCACTGCTTACCAACAGATACTGCCGTCTTCCCGTAATGTTTCCCATTTAAATCGTAGTTTTCAGATATGCCCGCAGCGACGATGCGAATTCTGCAAATTGCCACTGCCGGATATTACCATTAATATTTTCCTGGTTGATTATCTCCGGCTCTTTCGCCAGTTGCTGCAGGCTGGGAGTCGGCCAGAGTAGGGCCGGGTCGAGTGCTAATTTTGCCGCGATTGAAGCCCGCCATTCTTTCAAGCCGGCGAAGCGGCGCAGTTGTTCTGCGGGCATCGGTTCGAAACGAACACGCGGCAGCTGTTTTACCGGCGGTGCAGCTAATCCGTCACGTACCGCCTGCTGCAGACCAGACCTGAACCGCGGCAACTGCGAGATGCCGTGAACCTCCGAGAGCTTAATCCCAGGGATTGCTGCCACTTTTATCATTGCCTCGTCCGGCATCACAAAGAACGGTGGTTGATGACGTCTCAATGCTTCTTCTTCCCGAAATAGAAAAATACTGCGCAGAATTGCCAAACCTCGTGCATCCAGGTTCTCCCCGCCCTTAACACTGCGGAAGGCATTCTCTATATCGGTTGGACTAAATCGTACTTCTTCGAGGCGGGCAAATTCTTCCACCACCCATTCCGTCCTCCCCAGTGTTTTTAGCCGTTTTTCCAGTATTTGCTGTAATGCCAGGAGGTGATGGACATCACCGGCCGCATAATCAATCGCCTCAGCCGAGAGCGGCCGCCGTCCCCAATCAGCCGTTTGCAGCCGCTTTGATTTTATAATATTTACCCCTACCAAATCGCGGAGCAGCGCGGCCAGTCCCACTTCAGTCAAACCCGCAAACCGGGCAGCAATGTAGGTATCATACAGGTTATGCACCCGGAATCCGCAGTGCCGGTCGAGGCTGCGGATATCGTAATCCGCGCCGTGAATCACCTTCATCGTGGTTTTATCCGCCAGGACTTTCCGCAGCGGCTCGATATTTTCCAGGGTTATGGTATCAATGATGTATACATTATGTCCGGTGGCTATTTGTATCAGGCAGAGCTGCTCGGGATAATGATGACGGCTATTCGACTCGGTATCCACCGCAATCGCTTTTGTCCCCGTCATTGTGCGGACGGAATCGGCAAGCCGGTGGGAATCTGTCACCATTTCAACAGGTAAGGCAAAAGTCATCTAACATCCTTTATTCGGTCCGTAATAAAATCCGGTTATCATTTCTTAATTTTTATCATACTCTTAATATTATCATCCGGTCAGCCTATCTTATCAACCGGGCAATCCGGCTTATTTCTAATTATAACGCTGCCGTTCCCCGTCAAATGGGTTTGCTTCTGCGAAGCTGCTGTTGTAAACTCAATGCATGATACAGGTCACGCCTGCGATTGCAATTAGAGAAGACGAACTAAAAGAAGAATTCATCCGGTCTTCGGGACCGGGCGGCCAGAATGTCAACAAAGTTTCGACCGCTGTCCGCCTCCGTTTTGATGTCCTCAAGTCACCATCAATTCCGGATAATGTGCGGCTGCGCTTGATGACATTGGCCCGAGGAAAAATCACCGCGGAAGGTATCCTTGTCATTGACGCCCGCCGCTTCCGTACTCAGGAAGACAACCGCCGTGACGCGCTCGAGCGTTTGCTGTTATTACTGCGGAAAGCCTCAGTGACACCCCGGATTCGCTATCAGACTAAACCCACTCACGGTTCAAAGTTGCGCCGTCTGGATGCTAAACATCATCGAACTGATATCAAACAATTGCGGCGGCCTGATATTCCAAATGAATAATTAACACCGGTCGATTAAATTATTATGTAAAGTATCCGGTATAAACATTGACGGATATTAACGGAACATCTATATTTCCCCTTTTGTCCGGTTTAAATGCCTGGTATTTAACCTCCAATCTTTTTCCTCCGTATTCATTTGAAACGCAAATATTCACCATGCCCGCTCGACTTTCAGCCCATGTGGCTTTATCCTTTCTTCCTATTACTAACGGATAAACAAAACAAGTACTATCAGTTCATTTCCAGTACTGGTATTTAGTTCTATATTGATAATAACTATCCCCAAAATGACGGGGGAAAAAGGCTATTCTCGATCAGAGGAGGCCTTTTTATTTAGTGAATCCCTTTTTCAATTGTCGGTACTTATTATCAATAGTTTATAGAAAAATGAGCTGTGTTGTGAGGCTAAATATGAGTCAAATAACTGACCTTTTACGTCAGGAACGGTATCCCGAACTCTGGCAATTGTGCTGCGGCTTCCTCGACCTCAATATTGAGCAATTCATGCAAATACAGGAACAGCTGTTACTGGAGCAATTAACCTCACTTCAGAAATGAAAAATGGGCCGGAAATTATTGCACAGCGCGGTACCAAAAACCGTGGCAGAATTTAGGGAGCAAGTACCATTGACCACTTATCTCGATTATTGTTCCGATTTGCTGCAGAAGTGCGAAGATGATTTACCTGTTAAACCCATTACCTGGGTGCAAACCTCGGGCCGGTCCGGTGAATACGCCTGCAAATGGGTGCCGGTCAGCCGGCGGTTTTGGGATGAAGCGGGAATCGATTTTGCGGCGATTGCCCTTTTCGGCGCTTGCAGCGGGAAAGAAAAATTCACTATTCAAAATAATATGCGCCTGCTATATGCGGCCGCCCTGACTCCCTGCTTAACCGGCAATATCGCTAAAAAACTTCAGGATGATGTCGGTTTTGCTTTTTTACCTTCGTTAGATGAAATTAACAGTATGTCATTCGAGGAACGCGTCGAAAACGGCTTCAATCTGGCGCTATCCGGCGGTATGGACGGGTTTTTCGGTTTAGGCGGCGTCCTCGTCGGCATCGGTGAAAAGATAAAAAACGGGTCCGGCAAGTTAAATCCAATTCACCTGCTCAAACAGCCGCGTGTGGCTATAAGGTTTGCCCGGGGACTCGTTAAAGCTAAAAAAGAAAAAAGACATATTTTACCCAAAGACCTTTGGGACTTAAAAGTCATCGTCTCGATGGGCACAGACAGCCTGGTATATCAGGAACGGATTAAAGAATTGTGGGGGCGTATGCCGCTAAACGTGTACGGTAATAGTGAGACTGCCGTTATTGCCACCCAGACCTGGGATTACCGCGATATGGTCTTCTTCCCCAACCTCAATTTCCTGGAATTCATCCCGACAGAAGAGTGTCTGAAATCAAGACAGAATCCATTTTACCAACCGAAAACCGTGTTGCTCAACGAAGTCCGGGAACAGGAAACATATGAACTGGTAATCACTAATTTCCACGGCGGCATCATGACCCGGTATCGTCTCGGTGAATTAATCAGGATTACCGCTTTGCGTAATGCCGCCCTGGGAATTAATTTACCGCAAATGGTCTTCGAACAGCGGGCAGATGACCTGATTGACCTGGGGTTCATGCGTCTGACCGAACGGGTCATCGGACAGGCTTTGGAAAATGCAAGAATACCCTATCACGGATGGATGGCACACAAGGAAATCGCCGTTAACCCGCGTTTGCGTCTATATCTTGAGATGCAGCCGGGTTATGCCGGCAGCGTCAAAGAATTAGCTCACACAATTTATGAAGAAATCAAACAAATGGATGACGGCCTTTATGTCTATAAAGACCTGGCCAGCCTGGAAAATCTAATTGACTTCAGCCCCATCGAAATTACCCTTTTGGATGCAGGGACTTTTTCCAATTACAAAAAAATCAAGACCAGTCAGGGCGCAGACCTCACCGAACTGAAGCCGCCGCATATTAATCCTTCGGAAGAAATACTGGCCCAACTGGGTATTGATGTGGCAAGGGCAGCAGAGCCGGCCGGTCATAAACAGAGGGTGTCCAATTAACAGCAGTTTTTAATTTGGCATTGAACCCAGCATCAGCCCGTTTTTAGTTTTACGGTATCCATTTTTAAAACTACCGGAATGAAAATGTCGATCAGGTGCGGGTCGAACTGAATACCCGCGTTCGCCTGCAGTTCTTTAATCGCCTCTTTTCGGGTCATTGCAGCCCGGTACGGCCGGTTCGAAGTCATCGCGTCGAACGCATCTGCAATCGCTAAAATCCGGGCGTCGAGTGGAATCATTTCCCCTTTTAACCCGGAAGGATAGCCTTCCCCATCCCATCTTTCGTGATGGTGTAATATTGCCGGCAGACAAGGTGTCAGACTTTGCACGTGTGCAACAATATTTCGTGAAAGCTGCGGGTGTGTTTTAATTATCTCGCGTTCCTGTTCGGTCAACGCCCCGGGGTTGTTTAATATTCCGTCCAGAATACCGATTTTACCGATATCGTGCAGAAGCGCGGCGTGACTGACAATACTGACTTTCTGGGCCGGATAATTCAACGACTCGGCCAGCGCCACCGCATAACTTCTCACCTTACGGGAGTGGCCGTAAGTGTAAGAATCCCTAGCTTCGATGGTCGCCGCCAAGGCATGAATCGTGTTCAGGCTTTCTTTTTCATCGGCCCGGCTTTCTGTCGTTTTCATCGTCGGCGGCACAATTTGCGAAATGATGCAGGTCCGGTTCCCGCCGGTCCGCTTGGCATGGTATAACGCCGTATCCGCGGCGGTGACTATTTCATCGGGCATGACCCCGTCATTCGGCCATGCCGCCAGTCCAAAACTTAAATTGACCAGACCGCCGGCGCTTTCGGAGATTGCCGTCCGGGCGCGTTCTGCGGCGTTATAAGCATCGTCAATGCCGGTATTAGACATGATAATCGCAAACTCGTCGCCGCCGTAGCGGAAAATGATATCAATTTTCCGCATCTCGTTTTTTAGAGATTGTCCGACCTGTCTTAACAATTTATCGCCGGCCGGGTGGCCGAACGTATCGTTATAGCTCTTCAGGTTATCCACATCAATCAACGCCAGGGTAAAAGAATTTCCGAACCGGGAATGCCGGTGTATTTCCATTGTCAGCATCTCGTCAAAGTGGCGGCGGTTAAATAAATTTGTCAATTCGTCAACCCGGGCCCGCTGTTCCGCCTTGGCATAGAGCTGAGCATTATCCAATGAGAATGCAATCTGCGAAGTCAGCCGTTCCAGCAGGTTAATCTGTTCGCTGGAGTAGGCTTTCGGCTTTTTACAGCCGATAATCAGACTGCCGATTCCCGTTCCTTTCACGATTAACGGTAAATAGATTACCGAATGTATCCCCCGCCGTAAATATTCATCGTCGGCGGCGAACATCCTGTCTCTGGATAGGTCCTCCTCAAACAGGCTGCTTTTATTATTCACAACCCATTCTGTCTCTGTCCCTTTCAGCGCGATTCTATCCCCGATTTTCCAGGGCGAACCGACATCAGTGGTTAAAACAGGGAACCATAATTCCTCGCAATCAATCAAAGCAATCGTCGCGAAGTCAATATCAATCGTCTCCCTCATCCCGGCGATAAAAGTGTCGTAGACATCCTGAATATTCAAACTGGAAGCCATTACCACGCTCAACCGGTTGAGAAAATCCAGCTCCCGCTCCCGCTTAATCAATTCTTCCTGATAATATTCTTTCTCCAGACTGATGGCAGCCTGGCTGGCTATACTCTCCACCAGGTTGATATCGTCCAGGGAGTATTTCCCGGCTCTCTTTTTTCCCAGCGCCAGACAACCTACCAGTTTATTCCTGCTGACCAGCGGAAAGAACAGGTCAATCCCCAGGTGGGCTATCTGGCTTCGTTCTTCCTCCCAGATACCCCGGAATTCCGGGTCAACATCCAGCGTGTCCCTCGTCAGGTATTCTTTCTTTAACCGGGTGATAATCGGGCTGTTTTTTCTGATCTTTAATTCTGGTTTTATCTCCATTGACGGTTCGTAAAACACAGCTTCAAAATCACCGGTAACATTTGAAGGCACGAGCATATAGGCCGTACGGCAGTCCAGGGCTTTGGTCAACGGCGGCAGCAACCCCTGGCTTAATTCCTGCAGATTAAACACGGTGCTTATCCGGTTTTTGATAAAGCTGACCAGGTCGTGTCTTATCTGGTACTTTTCACGGTCAAATAATTGTTCTAGTTTTCCCATTACCATCGGCCGCAGCCGGATGATCAGGATAACCACCACCAGCCCTGATACCACCGAGAGCGCAACAGCTTTAGTGCTGAAATTAACCCCGAAAACTTCCAGCAGCAGGTAAATTGCCGCCAGGTATACCGTTACGCCGATAACCGATAACGCGATTACCCCTAAAGCGCGCCGGATGATTACATTAATGCTGACCAGATCGTGCTCCAGAATTGCATAAGTTAAAATCACAGCGGCAAACAATCCGCCTAAATGACTGATGGGAAAATTGCGGGCCAGTGGCGTTATCCCGATAAAACCGAAAATAAACAATAACACAATGGAAACCACCAGGTATGCAACTTTGTTACGTTCTTCGAGGTTCACCAGCGTGCGCAGTTTCTTTACCAGCGTATAAGTCCCCAAGGTGCCGATGATTAGCATCGGAAAAACGTAGAAGAAAAACCACCAGCCGTATACCGGGCTGACCAAACCGGCGTTATAGACGATTGTCCCCGGGGCAACGCCCAACAGAGCTAATATAATCAACACGGCCAGCGCGCCGTAACCGAAGCTGGCCCCGATGCCGCCGGAAAGCCCCAGAAACGAGCGGATAAAGCAGTAATACTGGACCACCCACCACAGCGAGGCGATAATAACCATACGGAAAAGAATCAATTGTTGACCCGGGAAAAGATTGCTGCGCAGGGAATAATCGCTTAAACTCCAGGCGGCGGCCGCGAACAAATACAAAATGAAAAACTTGTGTTGTTTTTGCATGGGCCGGTTAAACGCAACCATGCACAGCAGTATCAAATACAACATTAATACGATTAGCGGTAATAAATAGTTCATCATCTTTCGAAAATTACACCTGCCCAACCTATACTGGCAGGTTCAATACGAACTTGGAAGGGATATAGTTCTAGAACTATGTCCTATTTGACCGGCTTGCAGACTCAAACTTATTGGATTTCCCCAAATATTTTTAGCGGTTTTGTTTACATGATAGTTATGGCCTTAGCCAAAAACCAGGCTGTTGCCCATGTTGACAAAACTAAAAAGCAATGCTAGTATGGGCTCAATTCGGGCGGTCCGGAATTGACCGCGTTTCAGGGAAGATAAATCCCGGATAAGGAGAATTACGGTGAAATCAGCAGACTTAGAAACTAAAGTAAAGAAACTGGAAGCGCAGCAGAAGAAATCCCGCAAAATTATCAAAGAACTGGAGGCCAGAATCATCCGGGCGGAAGATATTGAGGCCATTAAAAAACTGCAACGGGCCTATGGTTTTTACCTCGAACACTGGCAGGAAGACGAACTGATTGCACTGTTTTCCACCCGTGAGGATGTCACGGTTGAAATCAACGACAGCGGCGAGTTTAGAGGCCCCGGTGGCGTCAGACAATGCTACGTTTTCGGCGACCATTATACCGCCTACTCCGGTCAGAAAACCGCGCCGCCGGAATATCTTCACTTGATGGTGCCTCTCTCCGGGATTGTGGACGTGGCCTCCGATGGTAAAACGGCACAGGGCCGATGGTACGGCTCTTTCCACGGCGCCCTGCCCCGCGGCGGCAAACTCCGCGCCTTAATTGGCTACGGTATCTGGGAAATGGACTACATCAAAGAAGAAGGCGTCTGGAAAATCTGGAAACTCCTTTTCTGCGACATTTTTAGCAGCCCGATTGAAGAAGGCTGGGTGAAAACTCCGTTTATCAACAATCCGCCGGCCAAAGTGCGTCCGCCGGCCGTGCGCGGCAAAGATATTAAGCCTTACCCCTCGGGATATATCTTCCCATACCACTTTAAAAATCCCGTTTCCGGCAAGTAAAATTCGGGTCTGTTTATTCCAATCACAGGAGTAAAACCATGAAATACACATATTTGGGGCGCACCGGCTTAAAAGTCAGCCGCCTTTGCCTCGGCACTATGAACTTCGGCAACTATAACGATGAAAAAGAGTCCTTTAAAATCATGGATGCCGCGCTGGACGCCGGCTTGAATTTCTTCGATACCGCCAACAATTACGGCAAATCCACACACCGTGAAGGGCTGACCGAAACCATCATCGGACGGTGGTTTGCTCAGGGCGGCGGCAGAAGGGAAAGTGTTGTCCTGGCCACCAAGGTCCACGAGGAAATGCATGATAAAACCGACGGTCCGAATTCTGCCGGGGGCCTTTCTCTATACAAAATCCGCCGTCATCTGAATGCTTCCATGAAACGGCTCCAGACCGACCACCTCGAAATCTACTACATGCACCATATTGACCGCAACGTCACCTGGGACGAAATCTGGGATGCCTTTCAGCCGCTGGTCCAGCAGGGCCGGATTGATTATGTGGCTTCGAGCAATTTCGCCGGCTGGCATATCGCCCAGGCGCAGGCGGAAGCCAAAGCCCGCCATATCCTGGGACTGGTTTGCGAACAGCACCGCTACAGTCTGCTCTGCCGCTTGCCGGAGTTGGAACTGCTGCCGTCCTGCAAAGCTCACGGTCTGGGTGTTGTTGCGTGGTCTCCCCTGCAGCAGGGATTACTCTCCCGCAACGCTTTAACCCATACCAACGTTGCCCGCACGGAGGAGCAAAAAGCCGAATTCAACGAGGTCCGCAAGCAGTTGGAAGCATTTCACAAATTATCTCAGGAAATCGGGCAGCCGGAAGATGTCGTGGCCCTGGCCTGGCTGCTGGCTAATCCGGCTATGACAGCCCCGGTCATCGGCCCGCGTACACTGGAACAATTTGAGGATTCCCTGAAAGCCATTGACGTAGTCCTGGATGCCGGCGTGATGAAAAAGCTGGATGAAATCTTCCCCGGCCCCGGCGGCACGGCGCCCGAAGCCTATGCCTGGTAATTTTCAGGAATAAAGGATATTTTATCCGGTTACAACCTGATTTCTCCATCGATGATTTTACCGACAGTCTCGACAAAAAACGAGTGTTCCCTTTCCAGCACCCTGATCGCCAACGTTTCCGGCGTATCGTCCGGTAAAACAGGAACTCTGGTTTGGGCGATAAGCGGACCCCGGTCATAGTCTTTATTCGCCAGATGAATGCTTACGCCGGTTTCTTTTTCTCCCGCCGCCAATACTGCCTGGTGCACTCGTATCCCCCACATGCCGGGGCCGCCGTATTTTGGCAATAGAGATGGATGAATGTTGATAACTTTTCCCCGGTAATAACCTAAAGTTTTTGTTCCCAGTTTGCGATCGTACCCGGCCAGTATCACCAAATCCACATGATATTTTATTAAAGCATCTAAAATTGTTGCATCCAACTCTTTCGGATTCGAGTGTGTATCAGAGCTCAAATGATAAAAAGGGATACCTGCTTGTTTTGCTTTGAAAATTACACCGGAGCGGCTGTTATTACTGATAATTATCACGGTTTTTGCTTTTATATCGCCAGACTTGCATGCATCGATTATCGCCTGCATGTTGCTGCCGTTGTGCGAAACCAGAAAACCGAGATTATTAATCATGACTTTATTTAATTACTTCCTGAAATTAGCTGAATATCCAGTGAAATTATGCATTTGCTTGTAGAAAATCCAGTATCGCTCCGGCAAATTCTTGCGGCATGATGCGGTCAACGTAAATCGGGCCGTTTTCAATAACTTTGAATGTAGCTCGCGGTGCCAGTTTTTTAACGCCTTCCGCGACCACGTAAAACGGGTCTTTAGTCTCAAACAGCACCATCAACGGACAGTTTACCAGCGGCAGCCTGGTTTTCGGATTGTAATCATTACCGGCTAGATGTGCTTCCTCGCCCCTCGGCCCGGCTTTTATGTATTCGATCACTCTTTCCTCAATAACTTCCGGGGATCCTCCCCACAAACCGGAACGTCGCCACCATTCCAGCAGCAAATGGGATGCCCTCGTCCGGGTCAGGATGATATCCAAAACCGGAAAGTACCAGCTTATTCACCCTTTCCGGATTGTTAATTTGCACTTCCATTCCCACCGTCGCGCCTAGGTGATGGCCGGCAATGTGCGCTTTTTTAATCCCCATCGCGTCCATAAAGTTGATTACCGACTTCGCGTGGTCGGCGATGGAATAAGGGAACGGGGCTGGGTCCGAATCCCCGGCGCTGAGAAAATCCGGGGCGATGGCGCAGTAATATTTGGAAAGGTAATGAATTGGCCTTACAAATTCGTCCCCTGAAGCCACTGCCATATGCAGTAAAATTACCGGCTCACCTTCCCCTTCGATCCGGTAGTGCATTTGTCCTTCCGGGACTTCGGCATAACCTCTTTTCATGTTTCCCCCGATTTCTGTATAGCTATTACTTGATTTTTCCGGCCATTAACGGTCAGGAAGGCGGGAAATCCCGCCTTCCTGACTTTTCCGTTTCAAAGTTATGTCTCTTGTAAAAGCACTAACTGGTTAACATACTAATGCGGTGCGATCCACAGTTCCGCTTCCATCGGGACGCGGTTATGGTACCCGGTATCCGTCTCATTGTAATAGTTTTTAATCCAGGGTTGATAAACGTTGAGACCCACCTGGTCACCA
>Ga0182027_10006328_pt1 | contig 17774 bp, 9 predicted proteins | sample 712E1DmetaG_FD_121300 | JGI IMG/M metagenome (GOLD analysis project Ga0182027, IMG submission 121300) | Permafrost microbial communities from Stordalen Mire, Sweden - 712E1D metaG (Illumina Assembly) | ecosystem: Environmental > Terrestrial > Soil > Wetlands > Permafrost | place: Sweden... | reverse complement strand
GTAGACATTGAAAATTCCTGTTTACACAATCTTATTTACACTCTCGAATATTCTACATTTTTTCTAACCCAACCACGACCGTGCATCCGACGAAGCATGGATCTTGCCTGTGGCCATATATGCTTCGTGGTTGATATTGATCTTGTCGAGCCGGTAATGGTAATTCAGCATAATGCCTGCCGACTGCGCAATGCCTCTTTTTGAAACATCGGCAAGCCAGCGTATATGTTCAATTTTGGCTCCGTTGGTAAGATGAAAATTCGCCACAGGTCCGTGTGCCTTGATGCTGTTGGGTTTCTTTACATTGAAAACATAGTGGGCCGCAAATCGCATCAAAGGTTTTTTAACGATCTCTGTAATTTCATTATTCTTAAACCAGTTCCGGATGTTTAATATTTTCAATAAACCTTCGCTGGCATTACTATGTTCCGATAGTTTACAGATTTGTTTTTTTTCATCTGTTGTAAAAAAATTATTACCACCATTTATAAGATAGGGCTCCAGCCAACTCCTGAACATGGGCATAGGGGAGAGGGTGGCAAATTCCTTCAGGTTCGGATAATCCCTGCTGAGTTCTTTTACCACGCGCTTGATCAGAAAATTTCCGAAGCTGATTCCCTCAAGCCCTTTTTGTGTATTGGAAATAGAATAGAAGATGGCAGTGTCCGCTTTGGCAGGGTCTCCGGGCTTTACCTTGTAATTGATCAGCTGGTCAATATTGTCCGACATGCCTTTCACCAGCGCTACTTCCACAAAGATCAGCGGTTCATCAGGCATACGGTAATGAAAAAATGCAAATACCCTGTGATCGGTTTGAAGCCGATGCTTTAATGCTTTCCATGAAGGAATGGCATGCACGGCTTCATATTCAAAGAGTCGTTCAAGCAGTGCAGCCGGTGAATCCCATGTGATCTCTTTCAGATCAAGCAGATTAATTTCAAAATAAGTTTCCAGCAGACTTCTGATTTCATCGCTCAGTTTTTTTAATCGCGGATCAGTTTTTACCAATGGCAACAGATCGCAGCGCATATCTTTCAGAAAAATAAATCCGTTAGGAATGGTGATGAGTTGTTTAAGTAATTTCACACGGGGAGGAACCAGTGCATCCCTGAGCAAGAGTTCTGCCTGAATAGATTCTTTATCGTTTTTTGCTTTTTTAAGTTGCTGAACTTTTTGTTCCAGTCCGTCAATGTTCACATCAAAATGCCTGGCTAAAATTTTAAGGAATCTTTCCTTTCCATTTCGTGTAAGATGAATATATATCATTGCCAGATGAATCACTTTTGCACGCTTCGAAATTTCTCCACCCTTTTCCCGGATGCAATCAACAATATAAAACAACAAAAGTTCTTTGTCCTCTGTGGGAATATCAGGCCGGATCAATGGCAGATCAATGCCTGTTTCCTGCCATGCATTGATGATACTCTCGATGGTTGAAGAGCTGATGCAGGAGTCAGGAGGTTTAAAATCGGAATTAAAATTTTTGTCAGGAATAGTTTTCATTTTACTAATCTTATTGTGCTGGCATTATGTGATATATTTACCACATAGGATCATAGGAGCATAGGTTTCATATAGATAAAGCTAAATGTTGCTATGTGTCTTCTATGTTTCTATTGTGTCTATGTGGTTCTGTTTTTTTTACATTTTTTATTTAACAAATATAATGATTTCATATGCATAAGTCAAGGGTTATTTAATACATTTAAAGATGTTTTTCCTTCCTTTAAAGATTTGCTAAGGCCATTTTCTTCTTTTTTAATATCACATTTCCACAATTACACTATCTTTGCCTCCCAAAATTCCGCATAAATGAAAATGGATAAAAACACCATCTTCGGGTTGGTGATAATCGCTGCGATACTTATCGGGTTTAGCCTCTGGAATAAACCTTCACAAAAGGAACTTGCTGCAAGAAAGAAAACAGAAGATTCCCTGCGAAAGATACAGAAACAGGATTCCCTGAAGCTGGTTCAAAATAAAGCTGTAAAAGAGTCTGCTGCAAAAAAAACAGATACAACTGCCAAGTCCAACAATAAAGCTGCTGTTCCAAATCCGAAAGATACCACCAAAGCTGCAGTAGCTGGTACAAATCTGGGTTTGTTTTCCAAAGCAACCACCGGTGAAAAGGCTTTCTATACCATAGAAAACGAACTGCTGAAAATTAAACTGGCTTCCAAAGGCGGAAGGGTTTATTCTGTTGAGCTGAAGAAATTCAAAACATACGATAAGCGTCCACTCATATTATTTGATGGAGATTCTACGGTTTTCAATATTAATTTCTATACCGAAAATAAAAACGTTTCCACCAAGGATCTTTATTTCCGGCCTTTCTGGTATGGTAATGCAAAGGGCAATCATTTAAATGTAAAGGGAACTGATTCAATATCCTTTGGAATGCGTCTTTATGCTGATACTTCGGCACGATCGGATACCAGCAAAAAATATATCGAATATCTCTACACGCTGAAGGGCAATTCCTACATGATGGGAATGAAGATCAACTTCAGCAACATGCAGTCTGTTTTTGCTGCTAACACAATGTCGATGCCATTGGACTGGATGGTAAAACCTTTACCGCAGGAAAAGGATGTGAAAACGGAGCGCAATGCATCCACTATCTATTATAAATTTCTGGAAGATGATGTGGATTATCTTTCTGAAACCACTGATAAGCAGAAAAATCTGGAAACAAAGGTAAAGTGGATTGGTTTTAAACAGCAATTCTTTACTTCTGTTTTTATTGCAGATAAAAGTTTTAACAACGCGAAGATTGAAACAAAAACTGATAAAGAAAATCCGAAGTACGTAAAGCAGATGTCTGCCTCTATTGATATGCCTTATGATAATACTGCCACTTGCAGCATACCAACTCATTTTTATTTTGGCCCTACTCAATACAAAACCCTTCGTCAGTATCACCTTGATCTCGAAAGACAGATCCCATTAGGCTGGAGTTTCTTCCTCATGCAGTGGATCAATCGTTTTGCAGTGATTCCGGTGTTTAATTTCCTGGAAGGCTTTAACATTAATTATGGAATCATTATTCTTATTCTTACTATTCTTCTGAAGATCGTTCTCTTTCCTATCGCCTTCAGAACCTATAAGTCATCAGCAAAGATGCGCGTGCTCAAACCTGAAATTGATGAAATAGGACAGAAGTTCCCAAAGAAAGAAGATGCCATGAAGAAACAACAAGCTACCATGGCGCTGTATAAAAAAGCTGGTGTGAACCCTATGGCGGGTTGTTTGCCAATGTTGCTTCAATTTCCTATTCTTATTTCCCTCTTCAGGTTTTTCCCGGCGTCCATTGAATTGCGGCAGCAGTCTTTCCTTTGGGCTACTGACCTTTCAACATATGATTCAATTTGGAACTTCGGTTTTAATGTTCCTTTCTATGGCGATCACATGAGTTTGTTTACTCTATTGATGACGGTATCTACGATCATTTATACTAAGATCAATAGTGATATGATGGGACAAACCAATCAGATGCCCGGAATGAAAGTGATGATGTATCTGATGCCGGTTGTATTCCTGGGTGTGTTTAACAGCTTTGCAGCAGGTTTAAGTTACTATTATTTCCTGGCGAATGTGATAACTTTTGGACAGATGTATGTCATCCGTCGTTTTATTGACGAAGAAGCAATCCATCGTCAGATACAGGAAAACAGGAAGAAACCGGATGCTCCCAAAAAGTCAGGCTTCCAACAACGCCTGGAAGAAATGGCCAAGAAACGCGGATATAATCCGAAAAAATAGTAATGATCTGATTATAATAAGGGGCGCGTTCAATTGAACGCGCCCCTTATTATTTAGCGCCCCTATACTTATATTCCATAACAAAACGAGGAGGAGAATTAATCACAAATTTTCAACAAATCAAATCCACCTGAAAAAAAATATGTAGGTTTGCTCTTGGGAAAAATCAATTTGTTTACCCCGACCCTAAAGGGAGCAAATTGATTTTCAACACACCCTTTAGGGGGTGCACTGAGCGAAGTCGAAGTGCAGGGGTAATGTTGGAAATCAATACAATGTTAAGTATGTTATAAAATTTATACAACAGTTTTATTTATCATGGAAAAAGTTACACTCGAAACCGCACAGAAACTGGGCCTCTCATCAGAGGAGTTTGATAAAATAAAAAAGGTACTTGGTCGCACGCCGAACTTCACTGAACTCAGCGCTTATTCAGTGATGTGGTCAGAGCATTGTTCATATAAGAATTCTATCTTCTGGCTGAAGACCCTTCCTAAAGATGGTCCGCATATGCTGGCAAAGGCTGGGGAGGAAAATGCCGGTCTCGTTGATATTGGCGGAGGACTTGGGTGTGCTTTTAAAATAGAATCTCATAACCATCCTTCGGCTGTGGAACCCTATCAGGGCGCAGCAACCGGAGTGGGCGGCATCAACCGCGACATCTTTACGATGGGTGCACGTCCCATCGCACAATTGAATTCACTGCGTTTTGGACCTATAGAAAACGAACGAACCAAATGGTTATTGAAAGGTGTAGTGAAAGGTATCGGCGATTATGGTAACGCTTTTGGAGTTCCTGTGGTAGGCGGTGAAGTATTCTTTGACGAATGTTATAACACCAATCCATTGGTAAATGCCATGTCTGTCGGTATTGTAAAAGAAGGAAACACGGCTTCCGCTACTTCGCATGGAGTGGGAAACCCAGTTTTCATTGTAGGTTCCTCCACCGGGAAAGACGGAATACACGGAGCAACTTTTGCTTCTGAAGATATTACTGAAGCTACCTCCGAAAAGCTTCCTTCTGTGCAGGTAGGTGATCCCTTTCAGGAAAAACTTTTATTGGAAGCATCTCTGGAAGTTATTAAAACAGGCGCTGTTATTGGTATGCAGGATATGGGTGCAGCGGGTATTATCTGTTCCACTTCTGAAATGTCTGCTAAAGGAGAGCACGGAATGATCATTCATTTGGATAAAGTTCCTTTGCGTCAGCAGAATATGCAGCCCTTTGAAATTCTTCTCTCCGAGTCGCAGGAAAGGATGTTGGTAGTGGTGAAAAAGGGACTTGAGAAAGAGATCAACGATATTTTTGAAAAATGGGATCTTAACTGCGTGCAGATAGGCGAGGTCACAGATACGAAACGACTGGAATTTTTTGTGAAGGGCGAACTGGTGGCTGATCTTAATGCAGATTCACTGGTGCTGGGCGGTGGAGCTCCCATCTATCAGCGCGAATATAGAGAACCGAAATATTATAAGGAAACAAAAAAATTCAAAATAGACTCCGTGCCTGAACCTAAGGATATGAAAGCCGTGGCTAAATTCCTGATGTCGCATCCTAATATCTGTTCTAAGAAATGGGTGATTGAACAATACGATACCATGGTCGGAACAAAGAACATGAGTACTAATGCACCTTCTGATGCTGCAGTAGTAAATGTAAAGGGAACCGACAAAGCTCTGCTGCTCACAACTGACTGCAATGCGCGCTATGTGCATGCCGATCCTGAAATCGGTTGCGAAATAGCAGTGGCTGAAGCGGCCAGAAACATTGTGTGTTCGGGAGGTGAACCTTCTGCCATCACCAACTGTTTGAATTTTGGCAATCCATACAGCCCGGAAGTTTACTGGCAGTTTGTAGGAGCTATCAAAGGAATGAGCACAGCCTGTAAAAAATTCAATACACCTGTAACAGGTGGTAATGTGAGCTTTTATAATCAAACGGCTATTGGCAAAACTATTGAACCTATCCATCCTACACCAGTAATCGGCATGCTTGGAATACTTCCTGATAAAAGTAAACAGACTACCCTGGATTTTAAGAAGCCCGGAGATAAAATTTATCTTTTAGGAAACTCTCATGATGATATTTCTTCTTCGGAGTATTTATATTCTTATCATAAGGTAAAACTTTCACCACCGCCTTTTTTTGATATAGAGAAAGAACTTGCATTGCATCAGACCATCGCAGGGCTTATTGCTAAGGATCTTATCGTCTCGGCGCATGATGTGTCCGATGGCGGATTGTTTGTGACCCTTGCCGAATCAGCTATGCTGAATAATTTCGGATTCGATATTGAGTCCGACAGCGATGTGCGCCTGGATTCATTTCTCTTTGGCGAAGCACAGGGAAGAGCTGTAGTTTCGGTGCGGACAAAAATGGAGGATGCCTTTGTGGAATATCTCCTGCAATCGAAAATCGAATTTATCATTCTCGGTGAAGTTAGGGCAAATGGAAACATCCGCATTGATGATGAACCCTACGGAAACATCAAGGATTACAAAGCACTTTACGAAAATTCACTGGAGAAACTATTATAAACAATACAAAATAAAAGAGGCTGTCACAGAACGACAGCCTCTTTTTTATTAAGAATATAGTTTAAATATCAATCCTTGCATACTTGGCATTTTTCTCAATAAACGCACGGCGTGGCGGAACTTCGTCACCCATCAACATTGAGAACACGCGGTCGGCTTCGGTCCCGTTTTCAATGGTAACCTGCCGCAGTGTGCGGAATTCAGGATTCATAGTGGTCATCCAGAGCTGCACGGCATTCATTTCACCGAGACCTTTATAGCGTTGTATGTGTACATTTGATTCCTTGCCATCCTTAGACATATCATTGACTATCTGCTGACGCTCTTCTTCGGTCCAGCAATAGCGTTCATCTTTTCCTTTTTTAATCAGGTAGAGCGGGGGAGTGGCAATATACACATAACCGTTCTCGATCATATCCTTCATATAGCGGAAGAAGAAAGTAAGGATCAGTGTGGCAATATGGCTGCCGTCCACGTCAGCATCTGTCATGATGATGACTTTATGGTAGCGGAGTTTATCCAGATTTAATTGTTTGGAGTCGTCATCAGTTCCAATGCTTACGCCCAGTGCGGTAAACATATTTTTTATTTCTTCGCTTTCGAAAATTCTGTATGGCATTGCTTTCTCCACGTTCAGGATCTTACCTCTTAAAGGCAAGATAGCCTGAAACTTCCTGTCGCGGCCCTGCTTGGCTGTACCTCCTGCAGAATCACCTTCCACTAAATAAATCTCACATTTTTCAGGATTGGTTTCCGAACAATCAGCGAGTTTACCCGGTAAAGAAGAATTCGTCAAAACATTTTTTCTTTGTACCAGTTCGCGCGCCTTTCGTGCCGCATGGCGCGCAGTAGCAGCAAGGATCACTTTGTTCACGATCATGCGTGCCTCTTTGGGATGCTCTTCAAGATAATAAGCCAGCATTTCATTCACGAGCTGATCCACAGCACCCATTACTTCAGTATTACCAAGTTTTGTTTTGGTTTGTCCTTCGAATTGTGGTTCCTGCACTTTCACAGAAATGATAGCGGTAAGTCCTTCTCGGAAATCATCGCCGTTGATATCAAATTTCAGTTTGGAAAGCATACCCGACTTATCGGCATAGGATTTCAGCGTACGTGTAAGCGCCCTACGGAATCCTGCCAGGTGTGTGCCTCCTTCATGTGTGTTGATGTTGTTCACATAAGAGTGGATGTTTTCTGCAAAGGATGAATTGTACTGCATAGCCACTTCCACAGGAATATCATTTTTGGCGCCTTCCATGCAAATGGGTTCATCCATCAGCTTTTCACGGGTGGCATCCAGGTATTCAACAAATTCTTTTAATCCTTCTTCGGAGTAAAATGAATCATGAATAAATTCACCCTGCTCATCTTTTTCCCTGAGATCAGTTAAGTTAAGACGGATCTTTTTATTCAGATAGGCCAGTTCGCGTAATCGCGAAGCAATAATATCGTAAGTGAACACCGTGACATTAAATATTGAACCATCTGGTGTGAAAATACTCTCGGTACCGTTCTTATCGGTAGTTCCAATTTCTCTAACACTATACAATGGTTTCCCGCAGGCATATTCCTGTTCGTAGATTTTTCCTTCACGGTAAACCCTTACAATCATCTTGGAAGATAATGCATTCACGCAGGAAACGCCCACACCATGCAATCCACCGGATACTTTGTATGATTCTTTATCAAATTTTCCTCCAGCATGCAACACGGTCATTACCACTTCGAGGGCGGACTTCTTTTCCTTTTCGTGCATATCCACCGGGATACCACGACCATTATCCACTACTGTAATGGAATTATCTTCATTAATAAATACATCAATCAGATCGCAATAGCCTGCCATTGCCTCATCGATGGAGTTATCTACGACTTCATATACCAAGTGATGTAATCCGCGTGAACTGATATCGCCAATGTACATGGCCGGTCTTTTTCGGACAGCCTCAAGCCCTTCGAGCACCTGTATGCTTTCTGCGTTATATGATTCCTGAGCCAACAAATCTTTTTCGTTCATACTATTTTTACCTTAATTTAAAATGCTTGCAAATGTAAGAAAAATGTGCGAATAATTCACATATAAAATCACTAAAAAAGGAAATAGTTATTAACAATGGAATTGCCTTAATAATCAAGGGTTTTGACAAAAAATAAAAGAGCAGAATTTCTGCTCTTTTATATAATTTTTTTTAGTGTAAAAAATATCTTAATGAAGGATTTTCCAGCGGCCAAAATTAGTACATGATTTACCGCCTACAGAAGTGAAATCTCCACCGACAAAAACATCATCACCGTTGGTGGCAATTGCACGGATTGATCCGCCCTGAACGCCTGTTCCAAGAGTTTCCCATCCGGCGCCGTTCCACTTGGCTATGTTGTTTGCCAATACTCCGCCTGCAGCAGTGATTACTCCACCGATAAAAACTTCGCTGTTATTAATAGCAATAGCTCTGACGCAGGAAGAATAGTCATCTCCACTAAGATCATTGCTTCCTAAAGGATTCAAGCTGCTCCCGTTCCATAAGGCAATATATTTTGCCTGTTTTCCTCCGGCAATATTGAAGTTTCCACCTATATAAGTACCATTAGGTCCTTCCGCCATAGTCATCGTTGTACCTCCTGTAACACCTGTGCCCAAGCCAGTCCAGCTGGTGCCAAACCATTTTGCAATATTATTTGCCCCTACATCGCCTGCCGTAATAAAATAACCGCCTACATAAGTTCCGCTACCTGAAGCCATAACAGAAGCCACGGTGCCATTGATACCGCTTGCCATGGAAGACCAGATATTACTGGTGGTATCGTATTTGGCAATATTATTTAAAGTGATAGGCGGTATTCCTGCAGTAGTAGTGAAAGAACCACCTACATAAAGTATATTTCCTATACATGTAACAGAATTAATGGTTCCCGTAACGCCGCTTCCCATTGCAGCCCATACTTTATTTGTGGTATCCCATCTTGCAATATTATTTGCGGAAATTCCTCCGGCTGAAGTGAAACTACCAGCTACATATACCATATCGTTGTCAATTACAATAGATTTCACAGAGCCGTTGACACCTCCTCCTATTCCTCTCCAGGTTTTAGTCACGGTATCCCATATTGCAATGTGGTTCACTGTTCCACCTCCTGCCTTTGTAAAATCTCCGCCAACAAACACAACACTTCCGGATGTAGCAATAGCATTTACCGGTCCGTCCAGTGATTTATTCCCCTCATTAAAACTGGCATCCCACAGATTATCCTTAGATGCATCAGCCGCAGTGAAACCAGCATTTGGGTCTTTCTTCTTACAGCCGTAGGCTAAAAGAAGAATGAGAAAACAAAAGAAACTCAAATAGTAAATATTTTTTTTCATAGAGATGAATTTTATTTTGAAAACCATCACAAAAGTACAATAATTTTTTGGTTTAGACAATAAACGGAATTTTTTTAAAAATGTTACTTTCAGAATACTCTTTTAGCTAAATAAAAATTAATTAATTTTCTGCATGTAATGCCATCCGGTTTCCTTCGGTATCAATGAAGAATGCCATATAACCAACCTGATCGCTGACTTGTGCTCTGGGCATGATAATTTTTCCTCCATGTTCTTCAATTTTATCAATACGTATTGAATGTCCGGATTTGCATTTAAGAAAATAATTGTACCGTCCATAGAAGGTTTATGCATTTCTCCTTTTACTAATGCCCCTGAAATTAAACTTTCCATATTATCAGACGATGGAAAGAAAGCCATTTCAAATCCGATTAATCTAAATTCAATTCAAATCGATTTCAGATGAGATCAAATTCAATTTAAATGGAGCTGAATTAAAATCAGATTATTTTTCAAATAAGTTTATATTTAATTCAAATTAATCTGAATTATTTTCAGCAGTCTGTGATTACTTAGAATGATATTATCAGTTAGTTAAGGACTCACTTAAATATTTAATAATTTGATCTGAAATTTTAACAGTATATTGATTTTGATTAAAAATTTGATTTATGAAAAAACTCATTTTAATATTTATTATTCTTTACGTTTGCGTTTCCACAGTTTTTGCGCAAAAGCCAGAATTAGTTATCCCTGCCACACATGACATCTGGTGCCATGAATTTTCGAAGGACGAAAAATACTTTTTAACAGCCTGCTCTAGTATTACACTTTGGGAAATCGAATCAGGTAAAGAAATAGCTACATATTCTTTGCCAAATATGTTTGCAATAACAGTTCCATATACTGACCCTGTAACAGGAGAGAAAGGCGAATTCCTAACACACATTGAAGTGCAAAGTATTAAATTTACCACTGATAGTAAGTTCATGGCTTTTCTTAACAGTGGCTTTTTGATCGAATGGAACATGATTTCAAAAAAATAATCAGATCTGAAAACATAGCTGAACAATTAAAAAAGAAAACTTCCTTGGGTATAATATCTACATGTAGGGGCAATTTTTCTGATAACTATCTTTTCCTCCAAATAGAAGGAATGAATAATACTTATACATATGCGTACAATATTATTCAAAAAAAATATAATAACCATGCTTAATCCATTGTGGCGTTCAGGGATTATTCATGCAGGAGCAAACTATGCATGGCAATGTAAACCGGCAATAGAAGGTAGAGAAGATGGAATACTCACAGCATATGAAGTTGCCAACAGCAATTTAAGAAACACCGATCTTGTAGAATTATCCGCCTGTGAAACGGGATTAGGCGATATTAAACAGGCGAAGGAGTATATGGTTTGCAACGAGCATTTCAGGTAGCAGGAGCAAAGGCAGTGATCATGAGCCTTTGGCAGATGCCCGATAAAGAAACTACCGAACTGATGATTTTGTTTTATGAAGATTATATCAAAACAAAAAATAAACATGATTCATTCCGGAAGGCACAGCAAACCATGGCAAAGAAATATGCACCCTATTATTGGGCTGCGTTTGTGTTGGTGGAATAAGTTTACAAATAAATATTTTATAGTAGACTTCTTACTGACGATTTGCATTTTTAATTAATTTATTTGCAGTCAACACTCCATTCAGCAGTGGGATCTTTTGCCCAGTTGTCAGCAAAATGTTTTCCAATTACAATTTAATAACCTTCCTGATCACACTGCTATCATTAAACAATGCTCTGATATAATAAACACCGGGATCAAAGTTGCTTGTTTTTACAATGGCTTTTTCTACAACGTTTTCTTTAAAAACAACTTGCCCGATTGAATTAAATATTTCAAAATAAAATTCTTTTTGATTTCCCTTTGATTCTATAATTAATTCATCAGAAACAGGATTTGGGTAAACTGTGATTCCTTCCACATTAGAAGTGGTCATAATTCCAATCGTCAGAATCTGCGCACATGAAGAAGTATCGGAGCATAATCCTTGTGTAACAATTACTGCATAATTTCCATTAGCAATAGCATTGAAAACTTGAGAAGTGGCACCGGGAATAATTGCAAATGCATTATCGCAATCGAGCCACTGGTAAATTGCTCCGCTAGCATTAGCAGTGATGGTAGGATCTGAAACAGTAAGCGATGTGTCAACAGTATTCACGGATAAATTCAGGGTGTACATGCTGTCGCAGCTATTAATACTTGTATAATTTGCGGTATAAGTATTTGCAGTTGAGTAATCAGTTCCTTGCCAGTTGTATGTTTCGCCATTGCACATGCTATGATTTTCAGTGAATGCATATACAGGATTTACTGCCAGATTTAAAGTATAAATACTATCGCAGCCATTAATACTCGTATAATTTGCGGTGTAGGTGTTTGCACTTGTGTAGTCATTTCCTTGCCAATGATAAGTATCACCATTGCAAATACTATGGTTTTCGGTGAATGCATAAACAGGGCTGACAGATAAATTCAAAGTATAAATACTGTCGCAGCCATTAATACTTGTATAATTTGCGGTATAAGTGTTTGCACTTGTGTAGTCATTTCCCTGCCAATGATAAGTATCACCATTGCAGATACTATGATTTTCGGTGAATGCGTATACAGGGCTGACAGATAAATTCAAAGTATAAATACTGTCGCAGCCATGAATGCTGGTATAGTTTGCGGTGTAAGTGTTTGTACTTGTGTAGTCATTTCCCTGCCAATGATAAGTATCACCATTGCAAATACTATGGTTTTCGGTGAATGCGTATATAGGATTTACTGTTAAATGCAAAGTGTAAATACTATCACAACCATTGATACTTGTATAGTTTGCAGTGTATGTATTCGCAATAGTATAATCACTCCCTTGCCAATGATAGGTATCACCATCACAAATGCTGTGGCTTTCAGTAAATGCATATACAGGGCTGACAACTAAATTCAAAGTATAAATGCTATCACATCCATTGATGCTCGTATAGTTTGCAGTGTATGTGTTTGCATTTGTATAGTCATTTCCCTGCCAGTGATAGGTATCGCCGCTGCAGATGCTGTGATTTTCAGTGAAAACATATGGGGGGCTTACTGACAAATGCAAAGTATAGATGCTGTCGCAGCCGTTTATGCTTGTATAAATTGCGTTGTAAGTATTTGCAGTAGTATAGTCATTTCCCCGCCAGTGGTAGGTGTCACCGTTGCAGATGGTATAGCTTTCAGTATATGCATAAACTGGGTTGACGGATAAATTCAAAGTGTAAATACTGTCACACCCATTGATGCTTGTATAGCTAGCCGTGTATGTATTTGCAGTAGTAAAATAATTTCCTTGCCAAAGATAATTATCACCGTTGCATATCGAATGATTTTCCGTGAAAGTATATACGGCATTAACGGTCATCGTAACAGCATTTGAATTAGCAGGATTACCTGAAGAGCAGGTAATATTAGATGTTAAAACACAAGTCACAATATCACCATTTGCCAAGCCTGTAGTGGAATATGTCGCATTATCAGTTCCCACATTGGAGCCATTCAATAACCATTGATAAGAAGGTGTACTTCCACCATTGGTAGGTGTTGCTGTAAAAATCACATTTGATCCTGGACAAATAGAATTAGCCGAAGGTATAATAGATACATTGACAGGTAAGACACTGTTGACAGACATGGTGATTATATTGGAAAGGGCAGGACTGCCAGTAGCACAAATAGCATTAGAGGACATCCAGCATTTTACTTTATCCCCGTTAACTAAAGCAGCATTTGTGTACGTAGGGCTGTTTGTACCGACAATAATTCCATTAAGTCTCCACTGATAGCCGGGAACTGTTCCTCCATTTGTAGGGTTTGCAGTGAATGTGACGCTGGTGCCTGCACAGATGGGATTTGCAGAAGCAGCAATGCTTACGCTCACCGGTAAATTCGGATTCACAGTTAAATTTAAGGTGTAAATACTATCGCAACCATTGATGCTTGTATAATTTGCAGTGTAAGTATTTGCAACTGTATAGTCATTGCCCTGCCAATGATAGATGTCACCGCTGCAGATGCTGTGATTTTCCGTGAAAGAATAAACAGGATTTACTTTTATTGTGATTATCGTATCTAAAATTATATTGCAAGCTGTTATATTATCAGTCGCTTTTAATGCGAATGTTGATGTGGAAGTTAAATTGCCGGTATTAAAGGTTAGTATGCCTCCATTTCCTGATTGAGCACTTCCAATATCAATTCCACTATTTTGTAACTGATAAGAAACTCCATTCTCAGAATTTACAAGTTCAATGTTGGTTGAATTGTTTTGGCATATAGTATTTGAAGTTGCATAAGCAACTAAAGAAACATTTTCCTGATAAAGAGTGGTTACTTCTGATTGGCTCAACGCGCGTTTATAAACACGTACCTCATCAATACTTCCTTTAAAAAACCGATCACCATAATCTCTCTGTCTTCCTATTGCAAAATATGCACCCGTATAGGAAACAGAACCTGTCCATGCAACAGATGTCAGGGGTTGCAGAACACCATTATAATAGATTTTAGCATCTTCATTTGCTTTACGGGTTGCCACTATATGTACCCATTGATTAAGCGGAACCTGAGAGTTTGTATTTGAACCATGCCAACTGCCGTCTCCTATTTGAAAATGTATATGACCCGGAGGAGCTATTTGTCCATCTGGATTTGTTCTCCCATCCAAAAAGATTGATGCACCTCTGCTACCCCCACAAAAATCACATTGACTTCCGACAATAAGCCCTAAAGTACTTACTGCGGGATATTGCGTGACATAAATCCATGCAGATAATGTTATTTCATTTTGGATTTGTAAAGAAGTTGGAACAGGATCATTAACTAAAATATAATCATCAATACCATCGAAATTATATGCACTGTTTGGGTTCGAATTTCTGTCTGCAACCGCCAAAGGTCCTCCTGTTAATGTTCCATTATTGCCATTTCCACTTTCGTCATTTGCATTATTATTGAAAGGGTAATAAGCAACTAAACCGTTTGTAATACTTATGTTTACCGGTAAAGGGTTTACTGTTACAACAACATTATCTGTATTTGTACAGCCACCACCATCAGTTCCGGTCACTGTATAAGTTGTGGTTGTTAATGGTGTAAACGGAGTTCCGTCAATTACCCCATTACTCCATGCATATGTTGAGGCGCCACTTCCTGATAAAGTTACTGATGTTCCTGCGCAAACTACCTGATCAATACCGGCACTTAGATTGGGCAAAATTGTATTTAATAATACCGATACATTGGTTGTACCGTAATTAGCCATCGCCAAATCAGTTTTTCCATCCCCGTTAAAATCAGCGCTTGTAATTGAATAAGACAATGAACCTGCAGCAAAGTTGGTCGCCGCACTAAAGGTGCCTGCACCTGTGCCTAATAATACCGATACATTGTTTGCATCACTATTAGTCACAGCCAGATCAGCTTTGCCGTCCCTGTTATAATCCGCACTCGTAATTGATAAAGGATTTGTGCCTACTGCAAAGTTGGAGGCAGCACCAAAACTGCCAGTGCCTGTGCCCAATAATACAGATACATTGTTTGAACTTTGATTAACCACCGCCAAATCCACTTTACCGTCTCTGTTAAAATCCGCACATGTAATTGAATATGGAATAGCACCTGCCGCAAAGTTGGTCGCTGCACCAAAGCTACCAGTGCCTGTGCCCAATAAAACAGATACATTGTTTGAACTAAAATTAGCTATAGCCAGATCAGTTTTACCATCCCTGTTAAAATCCGCGATTGTAATTGATACAGGATTCGAAGCTGCTGCAAAGCCGGTGGCAACGCCAAAGCTGCCAGTCCCAGTGCCTAATAAAATGGATACAGTGTTTGAAGAATAATTAGCTACAGCCAAATCAGCTATGCCATCCCCGTTAAAATCCGCGCTTTTAACTGAAAAAGGCTGAGACCCTACAGCAAAGTTGGTGGCGGCTCCAAAGCTGCCTGTGCCCGTGCCCAATAATATGGATACAGTGTTTGAAGAATAATTAGCTACAGCTAAATCAATTTTTCCGTCCCTGTTAAAATCCGCGCTTGTTATTGAACGAGGATCAATGCCTGCAGTAAAGTTGGTGGCAGCACCAAAGTTGCCTGTACCTGTGCCTAATAATATTGATACATCGTCTGACATCCAATTAGTCACAGCCAGATCAGCTTTACCATCCCCGTTAAAATCTGCGCTTGTAACCGATATTGGATTAGAATCTGCCACAAAACTGTTAGCTGTTCCATAGCTACCTGTGCAGATTACAGTACAATTTAATAATACTGAAACATTGCTCGTATTATAATTTACAACTGCCATATCAACTTTACCATCTCCGTTAAAATCTGCTATTGTAGTTTCTTCCGGACTGGTACCCACGGCAAAGTTATTAGCAGCGCCAAAACTGCCTGTTCCTGTACCCAATATAACCGAAACATTAGCTGAACCAATATTTCCTGTTACCAGATCAGCTTTCCCGTCTCCATTGAAATCTGCAACTGTAACCGTACGAGGCCCCACACCTACTGCAAAATTGGTAGCAGTGCCAAAGCTGCCAGTACCTGTACCCAATAAAACCGAGACATTGTTTGAACCGCTATTACCAATCGCCAAATCAGTTATACCATCTCCGTTAAAATCTGCCTTTGTTACTTCCCAAGGATTAACGCCTACTGCAAAGTTAGTAGCAGTGCCAAAACTACCTGTTCCTGTGCCTAATAATATAGATACATTGTTTGTAGTATAACTATTTGTTGCCAGATCGGCTTTACCATCACCATTAAAATCCGCGCTTATAACAGAAAGTGGCTGAGCACTTACTGCAAAGTTGGTTGCTGCGCCAAAACTACCGGTACCTGTGCCCAATAATACTGATATACTGTTTGAAGACTGATTAGCCACCGCCAGATCGGCAATCCCGTCACCATTAAAATCCGCACTTATTACTGAGCGAGGATTAGCACCTACCGCAAAATTGGTGGTTGCACCAAAACTGCCCGTACCTGTGCCTAATAATACCGATACGTTGGATGAAGACTCATTTGTCACCGCCAGATCAGCTATACCGTCCCCGTTAAAATCCGCGCTAATAATTGAATTAGGGGTGTTACCCGTTGGAAAGTTGGTAGCAGCCCCAAAGCTACCTGTACCAGTTCCTAATAATATAGATACATTGCTAGAACTGTAATTAGCTATAGCCAAATCAACTATCCCGTCCCTGTTGAAATCCGCATTTGTAATGGAAAAAGGATGAGTACTTGCACTAAAGTTGGTAGCAGGATTAAAACATACTTGCGCGTTTGTACACAAACAAATTGCGCAGATTAAAATAGTAAATAATTTTTTCATAGATCCTTTTTTATTTTTTTACAGTTTCTCTCTAGACAATATAATATAGCATCTCTGCTGTCTGGAAAAATTTCCACCTGGAGTATTAACGCACCTAAAACTGAATTCTTGGTATTGCTAATACCAAAATACAATACCAAATCAATTTTTTTGATTTATTATAAGTTGACTTTAGTATAAGTTATTTCTTAAAAGTCAACTCGGAAATAATAATTGAGGTGAGGTTTAAAAATTTAACCTAGGGCTAATATTTTATAAAGATATATATATTTACGAAATAAGCAACTTGGTGAAGGAAATAAACTTTGAAATTAAATCACCCAATTGCATAATTTTACAATTTTATAACCTTCCTGGATCACACTTTTAATAATGTCAAATTTCATTCAAACATTTGTTTCAATAATTTTTTAAAAACCCAAAACCGATTTAGCTATAAACGTTTGAAAAACCCTGTAGATATTAAATAATCAAATTGTAATATTTTTACAATGCTCCAAAACTATTGTTATTAGCTTGTTATAAGAAGTCGATTATTAACAAAACAGCAATTTTATTAACAAAATAGCACTTTTTTGAAGAAATTTCTTTTGTGTAATAGGATTAACAGTATCTTTGCATCAATTATTAACCATTAAAATTAAAAAAATGAACAAAGCTCAATTAATCGATGCAATCGCAAAAGAAGCGAAATTAACTAAAGTTGATGCCAGCAAAGC
>Ga0182027_10006327_pt1 | contig 17776 bp, 14 predicted proteins | sample 712E1DmetaG_FD_121300 | JGI IMG/M metagenome (GOLD analysis project Ga0182027, IMG submission 121300) | Permafrost microbial communities from Stordalen Mire, Sweden - 712E1D metaG (Illumina Assembly) | ecosystem: Environmental > Terrestrial > Soil > Wetlands > Permafrost | place: Sweden... | reverse complement strand
GCAACCGGCCGCTCAACATCCACTGGTGGCTCGACCGCGCCGCCGCCCAGGAGATCCCGGGAGTCTGAATTGCTTTCCTTTCTGCTTCACCGCCTCGGCCAGTCGCTCGTCGCGCTTTTCGCGATTTCGGTCCTGGTGTTTGTCATGATGTATTGCGTCGGCGATCCGGTCGCCACGCTGCTGCCGCAAAACGCCTCGCGGCAGCAGCGCGAGGCGTTGCGCCACGAGCTGGGTCTGGATCGCCCGCTGCTCGTGCAGTATGGCCGATACCTGGCGCGCCTGGTCCATGGCGACCTGGGCCACTCCTATTACAGCGGTCAGCCGGTGGCCACCCTGTTGGCCGAGCGCGCCCCGGCCACGCTCGAGCTGGCGACGGTCGCGCTCCTCATGGCCGTGCTCGTCGGCGTGCCGCTGGGCATGCTGGCCGGGGCGCGCCCGCGCGGCTGGCTTTCGTCCCTGGCCCTGGGCGGCTCGCTCCTGGGCATCTCGATCCCGACCTTCTGGCTCGGCCTCATCCTGATGATGATTTTCGGCGTCTGGCTCGGCTGGCTGCCGCCGATGGGCCGCGGCGCGACGGTGCGCGCGCTGGGGGCCGACTGGAGTTGCCTGACCCTCAACGGCTGGGCGCACCTGATCCTGCCCGCCGTGACCCTGGCGCTCTATCACCTGGCGATGATCCTGCGCCTGGTGCGCTCGGAGATGGTCGATGTCCTCGGCCGGCCGTTCATCCGCGTCTGCCGCGCGCGCGGCCTGTCGGAGGCGTCCATCATCGGCCGCCACGCCCTGCGCAACACCCTGATCCCGGTCGTCACCGTCATCGGCATGCAGTTCGGCGGCCTGCTCGCGTTTTCGGTCGTCACCGAAACGATCTTTCAGTGGCCGGGCCTCGGCAAGCTCCTGATCGATTCGATCCAAGTGGACCGGCCGCTGGTGGTCGCCTACCTGATGCTGACCGGCCTGGTCTTTCTCGGCCTGAACGCCCTGGTCGATTTGACCTATGCGCTGATCGATCCGCGCATCCGCTGGTCCGCGCCCAAGGGGGGCAGTTGATGATCGTTTACTACATTACCTCGCACGGCTTCGGTCACACCGTCCGCTCGTGCGAGATCGTACGCCATCTGCCCGCCGAGATGCCGCTGACGCTGCGCACGGTCGTCCCCGAATGGTTCCTGCGCCGCGAGCTGGGTGAGCGCCCGTTCACCCTGGCTCCGGCGGCGTTCGATTGCGGCGTGCTGGGGCCCGACAGCGCGCGCATCGACCTGGCGCTGACCGTGACGCGGGCGGAAGCGCTTCAAGCGCAAAACGAGGCGCGGCGGGCCGAGGAGGTCGCGTTTTTGAAAGGATGCGGCGCGCGTCTGGTCGTCTGCGACGTGCCCGCCTTTCCGCTGCGCGTCGCGCGCGAGGCCGGCGTCCCTTCGATCCTCGTCGCCAACTTCACCTGGGCCGGGATTTACCGGCATCTGGAAGCATTCTTTTGCGACGACGAGGCGCTGCGCGTGCGCACCGACGCGCTCATCGCGCAGATGCAACTCGATTACGCGCAGGGCGACCTGCTGCTGGCCACCGACATGGCGATCCCGATCGAGGCCTGCCGCAAACGGGCCGACGTGCCGCTGGTGGCGCGGCGCGGGACGCCCCGGCGCGCCGAGCTGGTCCGCGCTCTGGGCCTCGATCCCGCCCGGCCGATTTTCCTGATCTATCTCGGACGCGACGGGATCGAGGGGCTCGAGTGGGAACGCCGCGAGCACCTGCGCGGGTTCAGCTTCATCAGTTTCTCCCCGCCGGCGCGGACCGATGGATTCATCCACCGCGTGCCCGAGGACCTGATCAGTCACGGCGACGCGGTGGCCTCGGTCGATGGCGTCGTGGCCAAGCCCGGCTACGGGATATGCGGCGAATGCGTCGCCGGCGGCGTCCCGCTGATCTATCCGCCGCGCCCCGAGTTCGCCGAGATGCGGGCGGTCGAGGCGCTGATGGCGCGCTGGGGCGGCGGCGTGGCGATCGAAGAGGAAGATTTCCGCACCCTCAACTGGCGCCCCAGCCTGGACCGCCTCACCGCCTTTCGCCTCGAGCCCGAAATGATCGACTGCCGCGGCGGGCAAGTCTGCGCGGAGTATTTGCGGGAGCATTATCGGTAGGGGTTCGCAGAGGTATTGCCCCCGTATCGCATTTCAACGCTTCCCAGCGCCGGATTTCGCTTGTCATTCCTCGCCGCATTTTGAACAATGGCGGCGAGGCATAACTCAGGTTGTAAACGTCATTCGCGCGCGAAGTAATCCGTATCATGACGTCCCCGAGAATTCCCCCCTCTTCTTCGTGTCTCCGCGCCTCCGTGGTGGAATTCGGCAATCTTGAACCACGGAGTCACGGAGGCACGGAGCGGAAGATGAGTACCGACGGCACGCGCCCAGCGTCGCGGTTTGTCGATGTTGATTTTGCCGACCAGGCGGCCGACGCAGAGAAATAGTTCGGCGACGCCCCGATAACGCAGATGGCTGGCGCGTCACGATCGCGAAGAACGAGTATTAAATCACGGGCCTGACGCACGGCCAGCAAGAATGACAAGGAGACAGCAAAGTCAACTGTCCCCGAAATCTTCGATTTAAAGGAGTGGCGTGGTAATGGGGACCAAACTACCTTACGTAGTCCAGCCGGGCAGCATCGTAAAGATCTTCGAAAAGGTTCGTCACGCTCAGACTCCCGAACGCTTTACGATCGATTTTCTACAGTCGAAGCTTAGTTTCCATGGAGGGAACTATAAGCAGTTCATCCCGCTTGCGAAGAAGCTCGGGTTTCTTGGAAGCGATGGACGTCCCACAGATATATACAAAAGCTTTCGAAATAATACCACAACCAAGGCCGCAATGGCCCAAGCATTGAAAACGGGATACCGGGAAATCTTCGAGCGAAACGAGCATGCCGATTCGTTGACAAAGGAAGATTTGAAAGGGATGGTTGTTGAAATCACAGGGCTCGAATCAAAGAATCGGATCGTGGGGCTAATTTGCCAAACTTTCGAGGCGCTCAAAAAACTTGCGGATTTTCAGGTGGCTCCGCCAAATGATAAGCAAGAGCCTCAAGTTGATGATGATCCCTCTAACGACGAACCTAATAATGATAGATTGCCACATCGAGGATTTGACATGAATCTTTCCTATACTATCAATTTGGTATTGCCGAAAACTGACGATGCAGCTGTGTTTAACGCAATCTTCAAATCACTTCGTGACAATCTCTTGAGGAAGTGACATGGACAGAGAGGAAAAGATAAAACTCTTTGGATTCGCCCAACCAGCAGTCGAACGAGACCTCGACAAAGTCGAGGAAGCGTTCAAGATTGATTTAATGCGGAGTATCCGCGAGGAAAAAGACGAGGATTACTACCCGCAATTCGCCCACGACCTTCGTCAGGAAGCTGCGGAAATGGGCGAGCATTACGAATTGTTCTATTGTCTCGAAAAAAGCATTCGCAAGCTCATTGCGGAGACGTTAGAAGCTCAGCACGGACTGAACTGGTGGTCTAGGTGTGTCCCGCAGCCAGTTCTTGATAACGCCACCAATAATATGCAAAGGGAGATCGACTCTGGTGTAACCCCCCGGTCTGAAGAAGAGATCGATTTCACATCCTTCGGTGAACTTGGTGAGATTGTGAGGAAAAACTGGCAAGACTTCGACACCATATTCTCAAGTCAGAAAGCCTTTACGAAAATCATGACTAGTCTGAATATGGTGAGGGGACCCATAGCTCATTGTTGCCCACTTGCAGAGGATGAGATCGTGAGATTACGTCTGACGGTCAAAGATTGGTTTCGCCTTATGGAGTAGGTTTACCTTATCCGGGCCACCAGCCAACTCGATCCATTCTCTCATCAAACGCCGAGGGTTGCGAATACGAGATTCTATTTTTACATTGGAGGAAAAACAATGAAGTATCCCGTACCATTACAGATGAGTCTGGCCAACGTGAACCAGAGTCTTGATCCCGACGAATTATACAGTTTTATTGAATCACACGCCGACAATATCAACACTTTTTGGCTAGATCCAGAGAAGACTCGCGGCCGGCACGTTTCTGCAGCGATTGACTATATCGCCCTCCTCAATACCGTCGGCTCTGTTGCATCCATCGCTGCACTACTGTGGTTCGCTTACGACAAATTCATTGGAAAGATGAAATCATCGGAAAGAGATGATGCTGGATTGTACATCTCCATACAGAAGCCTGACGGATCACGATACGATTTCTGGCTTGGGAGAGAATACAAGGATCGGGAGATATTCATTGAGGAATTCACAGAAAGAGTCGAGGAAATTCAAGCGCACCCTGATACTCCAATGAATACAGAAAGGATAATGACATCAATCGTACATCCAGACTTGTGGACACAGAGGAAATGACCTCCACATAATTTGCAGAAGCGACGCTTGGCAACGCACCTCAAGACCGGGTTTTGCTGTCACACCGCCATGACAAACTTAAAGAATGCAACTCAGACGTAACTATGCAGCCCCGGCAGCAGGTAATTGACCCCCAGATAGGTGAACAGCACGGCGGCGAAGCCGAGCAGCGCCATCACGGCCGAGCGGCGGCCTTTCCAGCCGGCCAGGTATCGCGTGTGCAGATAAATGGCGTAAATCAGCCAGGTCACGGCCGACCAGGTCTCCTTGGGGTCGAAGCCCCAGGGGCGGCCCCAGGCGGTCGAGGCCCAGACCGCGCCCAGCACGATGCCCAGGGTCAGCAGCGGAAACCCGACCGCGATGATCTTGTAATTAAACAGATCGAGCGCGTCGAGGCTCGGCAGTCGGCGTAGCGCGGACCCGTGCCCGCCATCGCCGCCCAGGGAGTCCTTGATCAGGTATGTGATGCTGACAAAAAACGAGAGGGCGAAGGCCGAGTAACTGAGCATGATCACCACCACGTGATAGGTCAGCCAACTCGATTGCAGCGCCGGCATTAGCGGGCGGATCTGGCTGTCGAAAATCGGGGCCTTGTCGGCCAGGACCATGAAAATGAAGCCCAGCGCGGCGCCGCCCAAACCCGCCAGGCGGGTCTTGTAAATCCATTCAAAGACCAGCGCCACCAGGATCATGCCCCCGATGGCGAAGGTGAACGATTCGTACATGTTGGCGAGCGGCGCGCGGCCGGCCAGGATCCAGCGCGCGGTCACCCCCACCACCTGCGCGGCGAAACCCAGCGTCATCAGGCCGTAAGCGATCGACCCCAGGCCCTTGCGGCCGATCAGCAGCGAAGCGCCGAAGGCCAGCGCGGCAAACAGGTAAAGGCGCGCGGCCTTGCCGAAAGGCTCGTGGCGTTGATAAAAAGCATCCAGGCCGAGGTGGGGGAGGGGAATCGCCTGCACCTGGGCCGCGGCCAGGACCGCCTCGTTCAGCGCGTGGGCCGCCTGGGCGCCGGCCTGAGGGTCATTCGTATGAAGCGCCTGCTTGAGCGCGGCCCATTGCCGGACGATCGCCTGGTCCGCGGCGCTGGCGCCCGCAGTCGGATGCTCCGGCGCGAGCCACTCGCCCGCGTGGGGGATGATGGCGAAGTCGTGCTCCAACTGCTCCAAGTGGGTGGCCCGACCTTCCACGTCCTCGGCGGGGTCGGCAAGCTTCGGATTCTGCTGGACCAACTGCGCGAACTGTTCGTATCGGGCCTCATCGCGGAACTGCGCCAGGCCGATCATCTTGGCGCCGAAAAAACGGCTCAGTTCCGGCCGGACGACCTTGATCAAGGGCGCCTGGCGCGCCTCTTCGGGGTTGGCCATCAGGTAAAGCACCGCCTCCAGGCAATTCATGCCGTCGTAGGCGTGTTTGCCGGAGATCGCGCTCAGGTGGTTATCGCCAAAAGTGTAGGCTCTGCGGACGTAACCGAAATCCTGCACCGGCATGGCGGCCAGCGGTTCGAGGGCCTTGCGCCACTGCGGGCCGAGGGCATGGGAGGGCGGGGCGGCCTGGCCGACGGCGCTGGCAAGCAGGACCAGGATGCAAAAAAACGACCCCAGCAGCATCCGGCGCGTGGCGTTGTCCAGGCCCATCGGCTGATGACGGCTCCGGGCCACGACCTGCAAGCGGCCGGCGGCCTGGTCCACCCGAAACCAAACCTCGCGGCAGCGGATAAAAAAGGCGACGATAAAGCCCAGCAGCATCAGCGCGCAGCCGACGTAGACCAGCGGGATGGCCGGATTACGGGTCAAGGTCAAGAACGTGGCGTAGGCCGGGACGCGCTTTTCAAGTTTGACGCGCCAGCCGTGGGCCGTGGCGGCCGAATCCGCCGCCGCCGCTGCCGCTGTTTGAGCTGGCCCCAGGGCCACCTCCTCGCCCAAGCCCAGGGTGTATTCGCCAAGCTTGGCGCCGCTGGCCTCGCGCACCGCCACGTCCATCTTCCAGTGGGGCGCCTGCCCCGTCACGCGCAGCAGGTCGAAGGCGAACGGCCCCTTTTGGGTATGCATGCCCTGCATCATTTGTTTGAGCTCCTCTCGCGCAAAAAGCCATTGGCTGCTGACCGGCTGGGGCTGGGCGCCCTGAAACAGGGCGATCTTGAGCGCCGGATTGTTCAAGTTTTGCGAACGGCTGCCAATGGTCTGTTCCATGACAAAGTCGGGTTCGAACTGTTCGGCGCGCAAGCGGTATCCGGCTCCCGCGCCGCCGCTCAGGCTGCCCTGGCCGGCGCGCTGGCCGTTCTTCAGGATCGTCCAGGTCAGCGCTCCGCCCGGCGGCGAGAGTTCGATTTCGGTGTCGGCCAGGGACGCGATGGGCCGGCGCTGGCCGGGCGACAACGCCAGCGTCAGCGTGCCGGGGCTATCGGCCGCGTGGATCGCCAGTTGATAGCGCTCCTGCTCCTTGACTTCCTGGAAGCCGGACTGGTGCACTTCCCAGCCGGCCACCTTGAGCGAGCGGTTGACCTCCACCGAGTGGGTCATCCAGGGGCCATCGCCCTCCTTGACCGAAACGATCGAGGTGAAGCGCGAAGGGATGCGGGTCTTGGGGAAATAGCCGGTTTCAAAGTCATCGCAGCGCAGCGTGAACCCCAGCGCCTCTTTGGCGGGCGGGCTGCTCCGCAGGTCCATCTGGTCGGTCTGTTCGCCCTCGATTAGGTCCACGCGGCCTTCGCGGGCCAGCCACGACGTGGCGAACCCCCCCAGCAACAGAAGAACGAACCCGAAATGAGCGATCGGCGCGCCCCAGCGGCTCAGCAGCCCCCGGCTGGCATAGCCGCAGACGCCGTCGACCCCGACCCGAAACCCCCGGCGGCGGAAGACGGACGCGGCCGCTTGGGCGTCGGCCGTGAAGGAGATTTCGTCCGCGCTGGGCGAGGAGTGATAAAATTCGGGCTCATGGCCGATCGGGCCGCGGCGCGGAAGCAGATTGCGGCCCAGGATCGTGCGCGCCGTGGCGCAGGCTATGTTGACGGCCAGGGGAAGCAGCAAGAGGTACTTATACCACCAGGCATAGTAAACCAGATCCTGGGCGCGATCGAGCGGCTCGATCAGCGTGCCGAATATCGAGGCCAGCGTCAGCAGGAGCAGGAGCACCAGGCCGACGCGCAGCGAGAAAAGCCATTTCCAACCGGGCCGCAGCCAGAGCGGAGCGCCTTTCGATTTTGTCACCATGTCTCCTCACAAATGCAAATTAAAACGCCACAGCGATATCCATAATGCCAGAACCGCCGTGGCGGACCAATATTTTTCTTATTTGACGCTCTCGCCGGACCCGGCCGGTTTGACCGCCTCGCGCCGCGAATAGGTCCGTTCACGGTGGCAAGGGGTTTGACAGCTTCCCCCGTCAGCCTTCTGTTTGTAGATCAGCGGCGCGCGCCACTGGCCGAAGGTCACGGTCTCGCGCAGCAGGTGCGGCGCGTCCGAGGCGTGGGCGGCATGGCAGAGATGGCAGGCCCGGCCGTGTTTGAGCCTGGCCACGTGCAGCCAGTGCAGGTTTTCGGGCCCGTTGCGGAAGGCGGTCACGCTTTCATCGCGCGGATTCTCGGCCAGCGCTTTGGGGTGGCATTGCCAGCACAGCGCGTACTGCCCGGTTTCGTAGACCTCGTATCCGCCGGCCGGGTATCCGGCCTTGAGCAGGCTGGGCTGGCGCGACCCATGGGGCGTGTGGCAGGCGGCGCAGGAGCCCTGGGTCAGGGCGCCATGGACGACCGGCGCCCGGTTGATCTGCTCGGCCACGTTGTCCAGCACGCGCTCGCCGACGCGGATCGGCAGATCGTGGCAGGTCAGGCAGGTCTCGGACACATTTTCCCGAACGTAATGCGCGGCGCTTCGACGGTGGGCGTAATGGCACGAGCCGCACTCGGTCGTGGGGTCCAGGTAATGGTGGCGGTAGGGGAGCTTGGCGGATTCCTTAAGGAAATCGGCGTGGCATTGCGCGCAAATCAGCAACTGCCCCTTGTCGCGCAGCAGGTTGCGCTGGCGGCTCTGGTGGGGATTGTGGCAATCGAGGCAGCGCTGGCCGCCGGGGGGATGGATCAGGCTCAGGGCGCCGGTCGTGACCGCCATGCCGGTGTGACAGGCCAGGCACATGGCGTTGGTCAACGGCCTGAGCCGGTGGCCGGCCGAAGTCGTGTGGTCCTCGTGGCAGGCCAGGCAGTGGCCCTCGCGAAACGGCGGATGCTCGAGCACGCCGGAGGCCACCGGGGAGGGGTGACAATCCGCGCTGATGCACGTTTTTCCGGTTTTGGCATCGATGTCCGGATGCAGTTCCGTGACGCGCGTCAAGGGCTTTGGCGTTTGGCCCGGCGCGGCGGCGCCCGGCAGCAAAGCGCAGCCCAGCGCCAAGGCGGCGATCAGGCGGCCAAGGCCGAGGCTCTTCAAAAACGACCATCGCTTGATGAGGTCAGGCATGGGAAGTCAGGGGCTTTCCGGGATTGGAACTTTTCTTGCTCTTTAAACAACGCCACTCGAATGGCGATCATAGAGGATGCGTTTGCTTCTAGCAAATCATTATCCAATTATTTATTATCGCAACGTAGGATCGGCCGAAACCGGAGGCTCAGCAGTTTTGGGATCCCTGAGTGAGCCGTGGCGGCCTGAAAGGCCAATTTTAGTACAGCCCAGGGTAACACCCTGGGTGAATTTACGACGAACGAAAGAACCCTGAAAGGGTGACCTAATTCAAAGGCGCGCAGATCATTAGATCACCCTTTCAGGGTTCCATGGCTCGGGGTGCGCCTGACCCAGGGTGTTACCCTGGGCTGTATTAGATTGCGCTTTCAGCGCAAGATCATCACAGAAAATGATGAGCACCCCCCCGAAACCCTTTAGGATAAACCGCTCATGGCCGCCACCCGAAAACCGAACGACACGATCCCGCCGCCCCTCTCGCGCAACGCGATCAGCTTTTTGGGCTGGATTGTCAGTTGCGTTTTGTTTTTCACCATGTTGATCCTGATTGGTTCCGACATCCTCTTTCACAAGAGTTCGCCGTATAACAGCCTGATCACCTACCTGGTCCTGCCCGGGATGCTCGCGGGCGGGGTCGGCCTGATTTTTCTGGGCATGGCGCTCGAATGGTACCGCCGCCACAAGGCCGCGCCGGGCGAATATCCGCGCCTGCCGGTGATCGACGTCAATCAGGGCTGGCAGCGCTGGCGGATCCTGATCGGCCTGGCGCTCGGTTCCATGTTCTTCGCGATTTCAGCCATCGGCACGTATCGCGCCTACCACTTCACCGAATCGCCGACCTTTTGCGGCCGCATTTGCCACCAGGTGATGAAACCGGAATACACCGCCTATCAATACTCCTCGCATGCGCGGGTCTCGTGCGCGGAGTGTCACATCGGGGCCGGCGCGGATTGGTACGTCAAGTCCAAGCTGTCGGGGCTGCACCAGGTCTACGCCGTGCTGACCGGCACCTATCACTTGCCGATCAAGACGCCCATCGACAACCTGCGGCCGGCGCGCGAGACGTGCGAAGAGTGCCATTGGCCGGAAAAATTCTCCGATTCGCTGGAGAAAGTGATTTGGCATTTCAGCCCCGATCAGGCCAACACCGCCACGCGCTATAACCTGCTGCTCAAGGTCGGCGGGGCCGTCCCGGGCGGGGGTCCCGGCCGTGGCATTCACTGGCACATCGGCCATGACGTGAGCGTCCGATACTGGGCGCGCGATCACGCCCGGCAGGACATCCCCTGGGTGGAAGTGAGCATGGGCGCCAAGCCGCCGCGCGTTTACCGCGGCCCGGATTGCCCCGACCCGCTCCCTAAAGGGGCCGAAATCAGGACCATGGACTGCATCGATTGCCACAACCGGCCCGCCCACATCTTTCGCTCGCCTCGTCAACTGGTCGACTTTTTCATGGGCAACCGCATCCTGGACACCGCGCTGCCCTATCTCAAGCGCTACGCCACCGAAATCCTCTCGCGCCCGTACCGCGATACGCCGACCGCCCTGGCCACCATTGCTTCGGAGCTCAAAGCCAAGTATCAGGGCCAAGCCCTGGGGACCCGCGGCCAGGCGTTGGTCGCCCTCAATACCGACATGCTGCAACAGCTCTACGAGCGTAATTTTTTCCCCGAGCAAGGGGTCGATTGGCGCCAATATCCCGTCAATATCGGCCATTTTGAATTCCCCGGCTGCACCCGTTGCCACGACGAACGCCACAAGAGCACCGACGGCCGCACGATCTCCAACGACTGCCGGATGTGTCACGAATTCCTGGACCAGGCCGAGGGCGAGGCGGCCTTCGGCCCGATCACGTACCAGGGCGGCCCCTTCCGCCACCCCCGCAACCTGGGCGAGATCTGGAAGGGCCACAACTGCAATGATTGTCACGGCTTGACGGCCACCGAGAAGCGCCCGTAGCGCCCGCATCTTGCCTTCGCTATTTTTCGTGCTCGTGCTCGTGCTCGATTGATCGCATTTTCGTCGCTTACGATTACGATTACGAGCACGAGCACGAGCACGAGCACGAGCACGAGCACGAGCACGAGCACGAGCACGAGCACGAGCACGAGCACGAGCACGAGCACGAGCACGAGCACGAAATGTCCCTGGAAACCTGCGCCACGATGCGCCCACCTGTGACACGCCTGTCCCATTTTTTGCATTTTCTATATCGATATTCCTAATTTCTGCTTGCGCCGACCCTCCCCGGTATATTATGATGTCATTGTCATGATAAGGATATGTAGAACTGAAAGGCTTCGATGGGAACGGCATGGAAACCTCGCTTGACCTTTATATAAGTCAAACCCAAGCGTACCAAGCTTTTTGGGCGCAGCAGCCCCGCGCCGTCCGGCTGTTTACCCCCCAGTTGGAGGTGTGCTGGGACAATACGCCCGACCGCCTGGAGCGTTACCCCTTTTATCATGACGCGCACGGCCACCCCGTGGCGGGACCGGTCTGGGGTTGGCCATCTGTGCCCGCATCATGAACCGCCAGGGCGGGCACATCCTCGTGAAGAGCCAGCCGGAACAAGGCTCAACGTTCACGTTATGCTTTAAAAGCGGACAAGGTTGAAAGAGCGCCGTGACCAGAAGAAAAAATAACCTCAACGAGGCCCCGGAAATCCCTTCGACGATCCGGATCCTGATCGTTGACGACGAGCCCGAGATGCTGCTGAATTACCAGCGCCTGCTCGGCCGGGTCGGCCATGAATGCCTGACCTCGAGCGACCCGGCGCAGGTGGGCGAGCTGCTCTCGCGCCATCAGCCGGACCTGGTGATCACCGACCTGATGATGCCGGGCGGTTCGGGGATGGAGATCCTGGAGCGGGTCCATCAGTACGACGCGCATCTGCCGGTCATCATGGTGACGGCCCACGGCTCGATCGACAACGCCGTGCTGGCCATGAAGAACCATGCCACGGATTACCTGACCAAACCCTTTGCGGTCGAGGAATTGCTGGGGAGAATCCAGGAGGCGGTCAGCCGGCGGCTGCTCGAGCGCGGCGCCCACGCCCCCTCGCCGGATAAGAAGCATAAAAACCCCTGGCTGCGCAAAATCATTGGCGCCAGCCCCGCGCTCCAGGCCGCCGTGAACCTGGCCTGCCAGGTGGCCCGGACCGACGCCAACGTGCTGATCGTCGGGGAAAGCGGGACCGGCAAGGAACTTTTCGCGCGCCTCATCCATCACGTCAGCCGGCGCCATCAGGAGGTTTTTGTCCCGGTCGATTGCGTCAGCCTGCCCCACAATCTGCTGGAAAGCGAGATGTTCGGCCATCACAAGGGGGCCTTCACCGGCGCCAGCGTCGACAAGATGGGCCTGTTTCAATTCGCCCATCGCGGCACGCTGTTTCTGGATGAAATCGGCGAACTGCCGCTGGCCTTGCAAGCCAAGTTCCTGCGGGTGTTGCAGGAACGCCGCTTCCGGCCCATCGGCGGATGCCACGAAATCGATGTCGACGTGCGCGTGGTCGCCGCCACCAATAGCGATCTGGAACAGGCGGTCCGGGAGAAGACGTTCCGCTGCGACCTGTTCTACCGGCTCAACGTGGTGACCCTGCGCATTCCGCCGTTGCGCGAGCGTCGCGAAGACATCCTGTTGCTGGTCCAGCATTTCCTCAAGCAATTTACCCGCACCGTGGACCTGCCGGTGAAGAGTTTTACGCCCGAGGCCCTGGAGTGTCTGAGCCACTATTCCTGGCCCGGCAATGTGCGCCAATTGCAAAACGTCGTCGAGCGCTCGATTGCCCTGGCGCTGGGCGAGCGCATCGGGGTGGAAGATCTGCCGGAGGAACTGCGCTCCCTGGGCTCCAACGGCGCCTCAAGCGCGCCGGCCAAGCCGCTCTTCAGCGAGAAGTTTCAGTTGATCGGGGATTTTGAGCGCGACTACCTGATCAAGCTGCTGCTGGAAAATCACTGCAACGTTTCGCAAGCCGCCCAGACGGCCGGCTGTCACCGGCGCACGCTTTACCGCATGGTCAAGCGGCATCAATTGGATCTGGACGCGATCCGCCGGCAGCCTCCCGCCGGCAAAGCCGATCCGGTCGAGTGCGCGGAGGAGGAGCCTCCCTTTTTTCTGAGCACGGGATCCCCCTGAATGTCACAGGTGGATGTGACGAGGCTGTCACACTCCGGCGCGACGTGGTTGTAAATATGTCCAAGGGGGCCCGGATCGCGCCGGCCTTTGAGGCGCGCCTCGGGCGGCTGTGAGCCTTGAGCGCCTGGCGATAACGGAAAAAACGCCCAAATGGATCCCCTTGCCGCTTTTTTGTGATTGGTCCAAAATGTTTTGTCGATTGGACCATCTCTTGCAGTGAAATTTACGAGAAGTTTTTCGCGATAGTTGTCGGGGATTTTTCGTGCTTGAAAAATCCGGAATCGCACACCAAGGAAACGGCATTAATGATTCGCCAAAATGTTGAAATGCGCTGGATGCAAATAGTTTCATTTCTGTTTGTCGTCATGTTTGGGTTCTTGACACCCGCCGCCTTTGGCACGCCGCTGGCCCAAATCGATATTCTTTCGGTGACGGCGCGCACGATTGCCAACAACCCCGGCAGTGGGATGGACGAAGTCGCCTCGGGACTCGATGTCACACCGATCGGCGTGAAGGTCTACCTGCAGGCCGAAGCCACGACCACGACCGCGATCGGCGGCTACACCTGGTCGGTGGCGGCGCGCCCGGCGGGCTCGGTGGCCCAGCTCAGCGCGACCACGGGCACGCTGGTCATCTTCCGGCCGGATGTGACGGGCGACTACTCGATCACGCTGGTGCCGCTGGGCGGTACGCATCTGCCGACCCCGGCGGTCAGCCAGTTGCTTCATGCCGGGACCTGGGTGGGGGTCGGCACCATCAACACCCATGCCACACCCGCGCCGTTTGCGCCCCAGTGCGGCACCACTTTCTGCCACGGCGGCTCGAACGCAGATCCCGATTTGAACGTCCTGTCGCAATGGCAGCAGTCGCTGCACGCGCACAAGCTGGAGAACCACATGAACGGCGTCTTCGGCAGTCACTACGCCACCTCTTGCCTTCAGTGTCACACGCTGGGTTTCGACAGCAATCCGGCGGCCGTGAACGGGGGCTTCGACGACGTCGCCAAAACGATCAACTACGATTTGAACCTGATTCCGCAACTGGTGGCCCTGTCCGTGCAGACGTTGCAACCCGAATTCCCCGCGCTGCCGGCGGAACTGCAGGCCAAGGCCAATATCCAGTGCGAAAGCTGCCACGGCCCCGGCTCGCGCCACCCCTCTCACCTTCAGGATGCGGATCACGGCATCGCCGGGGCCGATCTGGATACCAAGCAGTGCGCGCAGTGCCATGATTCGGTCTCCGGCAGCCAGCAGGGATTCTGGCAATGGAGTGCATCGACGCATCCCCTGGCCAACAAGGTAACTTCGGATATCGCCACGTCATCCAATGGCGCCTGCGCCAAATGCCACACCGGCGAGGGTTTCGTCAGCCAGAGGATTAATGGCGAGGCGGCGGCGCCCATCGCCAATTCCCACGCGATTACCTGCTCGACGTGCCACGACCCGCACTATTCGGCCAATCCGCATCAGTTGCGGGTCGTCGGGGATTTCACGTTCGATTCGGGCCAGACCTTCGTCAATCCGGGGCTGGGCGGCCTGTGCATGCGCTGTCACAACTCGCGGGTGGTCAGCCTGGCCACGACGCTCCAGAGTTCGCGCGGCCCCCACCACGGCCCGCAAGCCGACATTCTCGACGGCGTCAATGGTTACAGCTTCGACCTGCCCTTCAGCAAGAACTCCTCCCACTTCACGGCCGTCCCCGACACCTGCGTGCATTGCCACATGGCGACGCCGAACCAGTCCGGCTCGGGGATTATCACCCCGGCCAAGGTCGGCGGCCATACGATGTCGATGCGTGACGAAAGCCTGAACACGACATATTCTCTCAATGTGATCAATGCCTGCGATTCGTGTCACGCCGGCCTGGCCACCTACGATCGGCCCGCCCGCGGCGATTACGACGGCAATGGCAAAAAAGAGGGGATTCAAACCGAAGTCAAGGGGCTGATGACGATCCTGCGCGACAACATCCTTGGCAAGATCGCGGGTACTTCGATAGACTCGACGGGCGCGATTTCGATCGGCTCGGCCGCCTATGCCAAGCTCGCCCTGGGCCAGCAAGGGGCCATCTACAATTATAATCTCGTTTCGAACGATGGCAGCTTCGGCGTGCACAACGCGTCCTATATCGTCCAGTTGTTGCAGCGCTCGTATTACGGCGTGACGGGCCGGCCGATCAACAAGGACTATCCGAAGATGGTGCTGCGCGCGCCGGTGCAGATCCCGGCCAACGCGGTGCGGGACTGGGGCGCGTATGATTAAGCCCCGCCGGGGGCGAAAGCGAAGAAAGCCGGCGGCGACGGATCAGACGATCCGCCGATCATAAGAAAGAGAAAGCTCAGGCAGATGAAAGGTTGGAATATGTCGAAACAGATCGTTGAGAAGATGGCCCGCCATTGGAGAATCCTGGTGCTGCTCGGCGCGGCCGTGATGGCGGTCCTGATCGTGCAGCCCGCCGCGGCAACCATCAAGGGGTCCGCCCATGACTTTTCGGGCCTCGATGCCAGCCAGCAGATCTGCATTTTCTGTCACACGGCGCATAACGCGGATACCAGCGTGGTCGACGCGCCGCTCTGGAACCACGCCGTGACGAGCAAGGTATTCAAGGTGTACAGCAGCCCGACGATGGATGCCACGGTGGGCCAGCCCACGGGCGCCTCCAAGCTGTGTTTGAGCTGTCACGATGGAACGGTCGCCGTGGATTCGTACGGCGGTAAAACGGGCGTGATCAAGATGGGCCTCCCGCTGGCCGTGGGCGCCGACGAACTGGCCAACGACCACCCGATTTCGTTCACGTATGACTCCGCCCTGGCGATCAAAGATGGCGGCTTGTTCGACCCCTCCTCGCATCCGTCGGGCCTGAGCGGCACCATCCAGAAGGATCTGCTGATTGCCGACCGCGTGGAATGCAGCTCCTGCCATGACGTTCACAACGGGCCGGCCGCGGCGGCGGTCAACGACAACCTGCTTGTGATCACGCAGGTGCAGAGCCAGCTCTGCCTGACCTGTCATAACAAATAAACCGTCCGTTCGTTGGATTTGGATGGAAGGGCGGTTTTTTTCAGTTATAATTCGGCAAGATTAGGTTCATGATGCAACCTAATCTTGCTTTTTATATAAATCGCAAGCAAGGAACAATAATGAAGCGTAAGACGACCTTTGGCAGGGGCCTGCCATTCATTCTCACCGCCCCTGTCTTGTTGATCGCCCTGCCCGGCCTGCTTGGGCTGCAAGGCTGTCAAACGGCGAAGAGCGCGAAGGCGCCCTCCGCCCCGGCCGGTCCGATCTTCTTTCCGCCGCCGCCCGAAGTTCCGCGCGTTCAGTATCTCGGCTCGATTTCCTCCCCCCAAGATCTGCCCAGCCAACGCAGTAAATTCGCCGATTTCATTCTCGGACCCGAGCCGGTCAGCAATGTTCTGGTCAAGCCCAACAACGCTCTTCTGGTCGGGAACCTGCTTTACGTTTGTGACACCAAGCTGAACACGGTGATGGTTTACGATCTGGCCAGCGGCGAGGCGCGTCCCCTGCTCGGCGACGGCGCCATGGGCAAAATCAAGGAACCCAACAACATCGCCCGAGACGACCAAGGCAATTTCTATGTCGCCGATAAACTGCGCCAGGCCGTGCTGGTCTATGGACCCGATGAACAGTTTCTGCATGCCTGGGGCCGGCCGGGCGAGACGGAACCGGTCGACGTCGCCATCGGACGCCAGGCGCTCTACGTCTGTAACTTCAAGCTGCACCGCATCGAGCTTTGGAACCGCCAGAGCGGGGCGCTGATCAAGGCTTTCGGCGAGCGGGGGATCGCTCCGGGACAGTTCTACATGCCGACCCACGTGGCGCTGGACGCCGATGAAAATATCTATGTGACCGACACGGGGAACTTCCGGGTCCAGAAGCTTTCGTCCAGCGGCAAGCCGCTGATGCAGTTCGGCGGCAACGGCGACACGCTGGGCAAATTCGCCTTGCCCAAGGGACTGGGCCTGGATGGCCGCGGGAACCTGTTCGTGGCCGATTCGCGTTTTTTTAACGTGCAGATCTTCGACCCCCAGGGCCATTTGCTGCTCTTCTTCGGCGGCCCCGGCCGGGACGCCGGCTCGCTGGATTTGCCCTCGGGTGTCCGGGTGCAGCCCTGGCCGGCTTCGGTCGGCTGGCTCAATAGCCGCCTGGCGCCGGGTTTCGAACCCGAGAGCCTGGTGCTGGTGGTCAGTCAGGAGGGCGAGGGGTTGGTCAACTTTTTCGCCGTGGCCCGGGTGGCGCCGAAAACTCCATGACGTCGATCGTTCAGCGGCGCGCGCGCCTGGCCTTCGGCATGGGCCTGCTGGCGATCCTCCTGCTCGCCTGTTCCCCGGCGACGCGGTTCAAAATGCTGAATTTCTTCTTTGACGGCGTGCCCGATGGAAAACCGAAGCGGCAGGCAAGCCAACGGCCGCCCTCGCCTTTTCATCCGTTGCGCGCGCCGATGAGGCCCGCGCCGCCGCCGCCGATCGTTTCGACCCACAAGCCGGTGGTCGAGCGCAAGTGCCGGCTGTGCCACGAAAGCGGCGGGGGGTTTGTGCCGCTTACGATGGACTCGAGGCTTTGCGACAAGTGCCACCGGGACTTGCGCGAGCGAGAGGGATGGAATCATGGGCCGATCAACCTGGGAACCTGCATCCCCTGTCATCGCGCCCACGAGTCGCCGTACCCCCATCTGCTCGATTTGCCGCTGCCGGAGCTTTGCCTGGCTTGTCACAAGGATGACTTGGAACGCCGGGAGACTTATCACCAGGTGCGCAATATCAACCAATG
>Ga0182027_10006326_pt1 | contig 17777 bp, 12 predicted proteins | sample 712E1DmetaG_FD_121300 | JGI IMG/M metagenome (GOLD analysis project Ga0182027, IMG submission 121300) | Permafrost microbial communities from Stordalen Mire, Sweden - 712E1D metaG (Illumina Assembly) | ecosystem: Environmental > Terrestrial > Soil > Wetlands > Permafrost | place: Sweden... | reverse complement strand
CGTTCCCCGGCCGGAAACAATTCCAAGTCCACGCCCAAACGCATGAGCGAGAGCAGGTTCATCGTTTCCTTCGACGAAATGCTGTGCGCGTTCGCCAGAATGCCGTAGGCGCGGCCAATGTGATTGAAAACAACCTTCGGTTTTTTCTCCAACAAAGTTTGCCGCGCATTTTCCTCGTGCTCGATGATCTGGGACAAAACCTTGTCCAGCCGCTCGACGATGGTGGTTTCATTTTCGCCGAGGGTCATCTGATTGGAGACTTGAAAAACATTCCCGAGCGCCTCCGTGCCTTCGCCGTAGAGACCGCGAACGGCGAGGCCGAGCTTGTTGACGGATTGGATGATGGGATTGATTTGTTCGCCCAAAACCAGCCCCGGCAAATGCAACATCGCGCTGACGCGAATGCCCGTGCCGAGATTCGTCGGGCACGCGGTCAGGTAACCCAGATCGTTGTTGAAGGCGTAATCGAGTTTTTTCTCCAGCTCGGAATCCAGATGATCAATCGCACTCCACGCCTGCCGCAATTGCAAACCGGGACGCAGCGCCTGCATCCGTAAATGATCCTCTTCGTTGATCATCACGCAAAAACTTTCATCGCGGTTGAAAACCAGACCGCTGCCGGAACTTTTCGCGGCGTGCTCGCGGCTGATAAGGTGCCGCTCGACCAAAATCTGCCTTTCGAGCGCGCTGAGATTGTCCATCGCCTCGGAGAAAGCGCCCTTCATTTCCGGCAAACTTTCGACCGCCGGACGAATCATTTCCAAAACCTTCACGCGCTCCAGCTTTTTCGCCCAGCCGGGAAACGGCGTGTCCCTCAAATTGCGCGCCAGCCGCACGCGACTCGACATGACAATGCGGTCATGCGGGCCGTGACGACGCGCAGTCTCCGACGGAGAAACGAGAAACTCGTGCAATTTCATTTTTGTTATTTGTTCAAAATCATTTTAGGTAGGGCGGGCAGTCCTCTGCCCGCCGCTCGTCCAAATATAAATAATGGCGCGCACGGCTTGTCCCGCCATAGCCACGCGACGGCGGAAGTGACGCGCCCCACCTCTTCACGTCACACTCAAACCCGGCGCGCGGGGAGTCATCTGCTTGATTTCGTCGCGCAAAACGGCCGCCTGTTCGAAATCCTCGGACTCAATCGCCTTTGCCAGTTTCTTCTGCAACGTTTTCAAGCGGTCGGACAGGTCGCGCGACTGGCGCAATGCCTCGGGCGCCTTGCCGATGTGCTGCGTGCCCTTGTGCATCGTTTTGATCAAATTCCCCAGACCCTCCGCAAAAGTGTTGTAGCACTCCGGACAGCCGAGCCGGCCGGATTTCTTGAAATCCGCCTGCGAAAAACCGCACCGCGGACATTTCAATGCCACGCCGCCGGCGGCCTGCTCGATTTCCTGCGACGCGCCGAGGCCGAACAGGACATCCGCGTCCCCAAGCGAAAAAGAAGTCGGATCATTGATGCCCTTGGCCTTGGCGCACTCCTCGCATAAATCCAGCTTCTGCATCTTGTCACCCACAATTTGGGTCAGATGCACCGTCGCCGGTTTTTCTTTGCAGATGGAGCAAAGCATTTTCGTTAAATAGTTAATCCGTTAAATTGTTAAATCGTGAACGGTCTTCAATTTTTTAATCCGATTCAACGGTTCACGATTCAACCATTCACCTCACTTATAAATCGGCTCGCCGGAGACTTTCGTCAAGGCGCGGTAATCTTTCACAAGTTTGCGCGTGAACGTTCCCGGTTTGCCCGTGCCGATGACCCGGCCGTCAATCTTCACCACCGGCACGATTTCCGCGCCCGTGCCGGTCAGAAAACATTCGTCCGCGTTGAACAAGTCGTAGCGCGTCAGGTTCGGCTCGGTCACCTTCAAGCCTGCTTCCACGGCCAGTTCGATGACGGTTTGCCGCGTGATGCCGTAAAGCGCGCCAGCCGAAAGCGGCGGTGTGAACAGTTCGCCATTCTTCACGATGAACAAATTATCCCCGGTGCATTCAGCCACGAAACCTTCTGCGTTCAACATCACCGCTTCCTCAACACCGGCATTGTTCGCCTCGATTTTGGCGAGGATGTTGTTCAGATAATTCAGCGACTTGATGGCCGGGTTCAACGCGCTGTGCAGATTGCGCGTCGTCGGCACGGTGACGACATCCATGCCTCTTTGATAAAACGCGGGCGGATAAAGCTGGATGCTGCCTGCGATGACGATGACCGACGGACGTTTGCAACTTCTCGGGTTCAAACCGAGCGTGCCTGCGCCGCGGGTCACAATGAGCCGGATGTAGCCATTGCGAATTTTATTTTCCCGGCAAGTCTCGATGACCGCGCGCATGATTTGCGCGTGCGACATCGGGATTTCGAGCAAAATCGCCTTTGCCGAGCAAAACAGCCGGTCGATATGCTCCTTGAGTTTGAACACACGGCCATGATAGGCGCGAATGCCCTCGAAAACGCCGTCGCCGTAAAGCAGTCCGTGATCAAGCACGGAAATTTTTGCGTCGCGTTCGTTATAGTATTTGCCGTCAATAAAAATTTTCATGCACTCGTTGCAAGTTATTGAAAAAACAGCGCAAAGGAAAGTGAATTTGCGTGACAGCGACGCAACGGCAATTATACTGCCGCACTCTGACGACCCTATGGTCTAGCGGTTAGGACACCACCCTTTCACGGTGGTAGCCCGGGTTCGATTCCCGGTAGGGTCGCCATTAACAGTCCCCGATATGACATTGAAATGGATGGCGGATCGGCTAAGAATGGGGACATGGACTCACGTGGCAAACTGGCTTTACCACCTGAAAAAGTGAACTTGTGTCAATAATTTGCAAAACCTAAAACTAAAATGAAACTGAACTTCCATTCTCTGATAGCCGCCTGCGTCGGGCTTGTATTGACGACAACCAGCGCGCAGTCGCAAACCGCCCCCACCATTCCGCATCTCGAAAAGCAGGGCACGGCCACGCAACTGGTCGTGGACGGCAAGCCGTTTCTGGTCTTGGCCGCGGAACTGCACAATTCCAGCGCCTCCAGCCTGGAATATATGAAACCGCTCTGGCCCAAACTGGTGGCATCCCACCTCAACACGGTGCTCGCGACGGTGAGTTGGGAATTGATCGAGCCGCAGGAGGGCAAATTCGATTTCCGTTTAGTGGACGGCCTGCTTCAGGAAGCCCGTGCGAACGACCTCCATCTGGTCATTTTGTGGTTCGCCAGTTGGAAAAACGGCAAATCCAATTACCAGCCGCTCTGGGTCAAAACCGACCAGACCCGTTTCCCGCTCGCGTGCAGTTCGGACGGCAAAAGCATGCCCATCATGACCACACTTAGCGATGCCAACCGGGATGCCGACGCCCGTGCGTTCGCCGCACTCATGCGGCATCTCCGCGAGGTAGACGGCAAGCAGCACACCGTGCTCATGATCCAGGTGGAAAACGAGGTCGGCACACTCGGCGACTCCCGGGACCGCAATCCCGCTGCCAACGAGGCCTTTGCGAAGCCGGTACCGAAGGATTTGATGGACTATCTTGTGCAGCACAAGAACACGCTTGCGCCGGAATTGCTGAAAGCGTGGGCGACCAATGGTTTTAAAACCGCCGGCACCTGGGAGGAAATGTTTGGTCCGGGCAAGCCGGCTTCGGTCGAGCTGTACGGACCTGATCTGACCGACGACAAAAAGGATATTTATTGGCGGCAATTGAACTGGGCGTCGGATGAATTCTTCATGGCCTGGCGCTATTCAATGTATGTCAACAAGGTGGCTGCCGCCGGCAAGGCGGAATACGACATCCCGATGTATGTCAATACCTGGCTGCAACAGCAAGGTTGTCCGCGCCCCGGTGAGTATCCCAGCGGCGGACCTACGCCCCAGGTGCATGACATCTGGCGGTTTGGCGCGCCGGCAATTGATATCCTGTCGCCGGACCTCTACATCGATCAATTCGCCGAGACTTGCGCGCGTTACACCCGGAACGGCAATCCGTTGTTCATCCCTGAGTCGCAGGCTGGCTTGCGGGGGGCTGCCAATGCGATTTATGCGTTCGGTGCGTGCAATGCCATCGGCTATTCTCCCTTCGGTGTTGACCGGTTCGCCGGTTCAGACCTGGAACTGGCGCGCGCTTATGATTTTCTTTCATCGGTGTCTCCGCTGATCCTGGCCAATCAGGGCAAGGGCACAATGACGGCCGTGTTGCTGGATCCCACCAACGCGACGCAAACGTTCCAGTTGGGGAATTACAAAATCGAGGCGAAATTCTGGACGCCTCCCCCCTGGGCGCATGCGACCAATACCATACCGGGACCCATCGCCGGCCTTTTCATCTCCACCGGCCCGGATGATTACATCATCATGGGCAGGAACCTGGCGGTCAATTTTTCCAGCACCAACGAAGCCGAAAACGTGGGCATCGGCACGGATGAGGAAGGTGTTTATGAAAATGGCCGGTGGGTTCCGGGCCGCCGGTTGAACGGCGATGAGGTGCCGGAGTGGAAGGCGTTGCACTTCCGCGACGACAAATACAGCATCCAGCACGTCAAGGTGTACCGCTATCGGTGAATTTATTTGCGACGCTGTCTGTTCGCCGGTAATCCGGCCGAATTTTCGTTGCCGGCAAAATCCGGCAACGAAACAGCAAAAAACAGGAAGTTCGTACGGCAGCCAAGCATTAGCTTGCCCGGCGTTGCGGCTTTGGATAACTGAACTCACAAAAATCACTGAATTATGAACGCTGAAATCGAAAAATTGCTGGGCGATTCCGCCAAAAGTCTTCTGGAATATAAATGCAAAGCGGTGCCGAAAGAGCGGCTCCACCTGCCCGGACCGGATTTTGTGGACCGCATTATCGCCATGTCCGACCGCAATCCGCAGGTGTTGCGCAGCATGCAGGCGCTTTTCAACGGCGGCCGGATGTCCCGGCTGTCCGGCACGGGTTACATGTCCATCCTGCCGGTGGATCAGGGCATCGAACATTCCGGCGGCGCGAGCTTCGCGAAAAACCCGGACTGTTTTGACCCCGAAAATATCGTAAAACTCGCCATCGAGGGCGGCTGCAACGCCGTCGCCTCCACACTCGGCGTGCTCGGAGCGGTGTCCCGCAAATACGCGCATAAGATTCCGTTCCTCGTCAAACTGAACCACAACGAACTGCTCACCTATCCGAACAGGTTCGATCAGGTTTATTTCGCGCACGTCGAACAGGCCTGGAACATGGGCGCAGTGGCCGTGGGTGCGACGATTTATTTCGGTTCGGCGGAATCCACGCGGCAGATTGTGGAGACCAGCCTCGCCTTCAAGCGCGCGCATGAACTCGGCATGGCCACCGTTTTGTGGTGTTACCTGCGCAACAACGCGTTCAAGACCAAGGAAAAGGATTATCACGCGAGCGCCGACCTTACCGGACAGGCCAATCACCTCGGCGTCACGATCCAAGCCGACATCATCAAACAGAAGCTTCCGGAGAACAACGGCGGCTACAAGGCGCTTAACACCGACACGTCCAAATACGGCAAATATGACGAGCGCATCTACACGGAATTGACCACCGACCATCCGATTGATCTCTGCCGTTATCAGATTTTGAACTGTTACGCCGGCCGGTCGGGACTCATCAACTCCGGCGGCGAATCCAAGGGCGCGGGCGACCTCGCGGCGGCGGTGAAAACCGCCGTGATCAACAAACGCGCCGGTGGCATGGGACTGATTTCCGGCCGCAAGGCGTTCCAACGTCCGTTGAAGGAAGGCGTCAAATTGTTGAATCTCATCCAGGACGTTTACCTCGACAAGAGCATCACTGTTGCTTGAGCGCAGGCAAATAAGATTGAAACCAGCCGCCGCACGGGTGCAAACACGCCTGCTGCGGCGGTGATGTTTTCAGACACCACGCTTGCATCGAACCGCCTTTTCGTCATAAAGAAAAGGCATGAACTGGCTCGACCGGATTGCCAGATTTTGGCCGCACTTGGTCGCGGGCTTTGGTTTGCTTGCCGCGTTGCTCGCCTCGATGCATGCCCTGCTCCACAAACGCGATTCCCGCGCCGCGACGCTTTGGATCGGCGTCATCTGGCTGATGCCGGCGTTTGGTCCGATACTTTACCTCGTGTTCGGCATCAACCGCATCCGCCGCCGCGCCATTTCGCTGCGCCCGAAAAAACCTTCGGGCCGCGCCATCCCCCAAAACTTCGACGAACCGGAACATGCAGGCGCGGAACATTTAAAGATGCTCGCGCGCGTCGTCAGTCGCGTCGTCGCGCAACCACTGACAACCGGCAATCAAATTCGACCGCTGGTGAATGGCGACGAGGCATTTCCCGCGATGCTCGCCGCCATCGAATCGGCCCAAAAATCCATTTCGCTCTCAAGCTATATTTTCGACAACGACAAATCCGGCAAACAATTCGCCGCCGCGCTGGGCCGCGCCGTCGCGCGCGGGGTGGCCGTGCGTGTCCTGATTGATTCCACAGGGGCGCGTTATTCGTGGCCGTCCGTCATCCATGAATTGCGGCGTTCAAAGGTGACCGTTGCGCGTTTTTTGCCGTCGCTCGTCCCATGGCGGGTGGTGACGTTGAATCTGCGCAACCACCGCAAGCTGCTGGCAGTGGACGGACAAATCGCCTTCACGGGCGGCATGAACATCCGTCATGGCAATGTGCTCGCCGACAAACCGCGGCATCCAGTCCGGGATTTGCAATTTCGTGTTGAAGGCCCGCTCGTGGCCCAACTACAGGCGGCGTTTGCCAGTGATTGGACGTTCACGACCGGCGAAGCGCTCGATGGCGAAAAGTGGTTTCCAAAACCCCGGCCCACCGACCGGGGCATAATCGCACGGGTCATCACCGACGGGCCGGACTCCGATTTCGAAAAACTGCGCCTGACGCTGCTCGCCGCGCTCGCCGAGGCGCAAACGTCCGTCCAGATTCTCACGCCGTATTTTTTGCCCGACCCGGCGCTCATCATGGCGCTGAACCTCGCATCGCTGCGCGGCGTTCGGGTGGACATCATTTTGCCGGCCAGAAGCAACCTGCCGTTCGTGCATTGGGCCTCGCGCGCGATGTGGTGGCAGATGCTCGAACGCGGATGCCGCATCTGGCTCACGCCGCCTCCGTTCGATCACTCCAAACTGATGATTGTGGATGAACACTGGGTTTTGTTCGGCTCGGCCAACTGGGATGAGCGAAGTTTGCGGTTGAATTTTGAGTTGAACGTCGAATGTTACGGACGCGATCTCGCGCACGTCATGACAGCGGTTATCGGAAAAAAACTTCGCAGCGCGCGCGAAGTGACGCTGGCGGAGGCGGACGGACGGGCCATTCCGGCAAAATTGCGCGACGCCATCGCGCGGCTATTTTCACCGTATTTATGAAAATCCATCTCCTATTATACGGTAGGGACGGCTCGCCGAGCCGTCCGCGGACGCCCCGGCGGGGCATCCCTACCAATCCAAAAATTATCGAGTCCTGATTTATGAAAACCTTCGATACCATGACCGAACAGGAGATTCTCGCTCTGGCCATTTCGCTCGAGGAAGAGGATGCGCGCATCTACGGGGATTTCGCCGATGGCTTGCAGGCGAATTATCCCGAACAGGCCGAAAAATTCCGCGTCATGCGCCGCGAGGAGGACGGCCATCGCCATCGCCTGCTGGAACTTTACAAAGGCCGTTTTGGCGAACACGTGCCACTCATCCGTCGGCAGGACGTGCGCGGGTTTGTGGATCGCCGCTCCGTCTGGCTTGTGCGTCCGCTGGGTTTGAAAACCGTCCAGAAAACCGCCGAAAGCATGGAGGTGGAAACCCGGCGCTTTTACGAAGCCGCAGCCCGGCGCACGAACGACACCGGCATCCGCCAACTGCTTGGCGACCTCGCCGAAGAGGAACGCAAACACGCGCACACAGCGGAAGAAATTACCCTGACCAAACTTAGCGAAACGGATTCCGCCCAACAAAAACGGCTTTTTCTGCTGCAAGTGGTGCAACCGGGATTAGTGGGCTTGATGGATGGTTCCATCTCGACACTCGCGCCGTTGTTTGCCGCCGCGTTCGCCACGCACAACAGTTGGGACACTTTTCTTGTCGGTCTCGCGGCGAGCGTTGGCGCCGGTATCAGCATGGGTTTTGCCGAGGCGTTGTCCGACGACGGCAGCCTCACCGGACGCGGTCATCCGTGGGCGCGTGGATTCGTGTGCGGCCTGATGACCATGCTCGGCGGCATCGGCCATACTCTGCCCTTCCTGATTCCCGGCTTCAAAACCGCCACCTCCGTCGCCGTGTGCGTGGTGATGATGGAACTGGGCGCAATTTCGTGGGTGCGGCATAAATACATGGATACGCCATGGGCTTCGGCGTTGTTCCAAGTCGGACTGGGCGGCGCGCTGGTTTTCCTGGCGGGAATTTTGATCGGGAATTCGTGAAAAATGTTTTTGGGGGAGCGCGCCCGCCCCGGGCGCAGCCGACGACGCCCTCGTCGTCGGCACAGTCACGCTTGAAATCACACCGCCAGCAATTCGCGGCAGGCGGTCTGAAGTCTTTTCAAACTCACTTTTGATTTCGCCTCGATGTAGCAGCGAATCAACGGTTCAGTGCCGCTGGCGCGAAACGCAACCCATTCGCGGTTCGGTAAAAGGAATTTATAACCATCGGTCGTGATGAATTTTTCCACCTTGAACGCGCCGATATTCTTCAAACCGCTGCCAAGCTTCGCCAGCAACGCGTCCTTTTTCTCCGGCGCAAAGCTGACATTGATGCGGTCGGTATAAAATTCACCAATTTGTTTGGCCAGATTTTTTAAAATTTGTCCCAACGATTTCTTCTCGGTCGCCACCAGCTCCGCCATGAGCAGACACGCGAGGATGCCGTCTTTTTCCGGCACGTGGCCTTTCACGCTCAGGCCGCCGGATTCCTCACCGCCGACAATGATCGGCTCACTCTCCATCAACGCGCCGATGTATTTGAAACCAACTGGCGTTTCGTAAACTTTCACTCCTAGCAATTCCGCCACAGCGTCCACCTGATGGCTTGTCGGCACGGTGCGCACAACAGCACCCGTCCAGCCGCGATTTTTCTTTAAATGATATAACGCGAGCGCCAAGACCTGATTTGGCGTCAGCCATGTGCCGTCCTTGTCCACAATGCCAAAACGGTCGGCATCGCCGTCAACACCGAGACCGAGCTGCGCCTTGCCGCTGCGGACAAATTTGCTGACTTCGGCCATGTTCGCAGCATTGGGTTCGGGATGATGCCCGCCAAAAAGCGGATCCGATTCGTTATGAAACAACGTGATCCCGCTTTGCGGGACGCCACCATCTTCGAGCAATCTGTCGAGATAACCGCGTCCAGTGCCGTATTCGAGATCCACGGCAACTTTAAGCTTCGCCTTTTTGAGCACGCCAAAATCAATCAACTTGTGGAGTTGTTTGAAATAGTCCGGCTGCGGGTTGAACATCTTGCACTCGTAAGTGCCGATGACCGCGCCTTTGAACGACCAACCCTGTGTCTGAAGCCTGACGATGTTCGCTTCGATTTGCTTCGTCACTTCCGGCGTGGCGGGCGCGCCGTTGGATGTGGAAAATTTCAGGCCCTGGTATTCCGGTGGATTGTGGCTGGCGGTCATGTTGATGCCACCAATCGCTTTGCGATGGCGAATCGTGTGCGCAATGACCGGCGTGGGCGTGTTGCGGTCGCACAAAAGTGGTTCGAAACCGTTGGCAGCCAGAACTTCGGCGGCGGCCAACGAAAATTCGCGCCCGAGAAACCGCGTATCGTAACCCAAAATCACGACTTTGGACCTTGGACTTCTTGCCTCGGCGAAGCCCAGCGAAGACGGGTGGACATTGGACTTCAAATAATCCGCAATTCCTTGCGTAGCGAGGCGGACGTTGTCGAAGGTGAAATCGCGCGCAATGATGCTGCGCCAGCCGCTTGTTCCAAATTTAATTAAAGCCATAAAAGAATTCAGAATTTAGCCCGAATTTGTCACGCCTGTTCAACTTCTCATTAACACCGTGGCTTTAGCCCGGTGATACAGGAATACCGCAAGTCCAAAGCCGTTTTAACGGCTTTCACGCTGAACAGAAAACCGTTGAAACGGTTCGGCATGGTTTTGTCGTCTTTTCCACCGGGCTAAAGCCACGGTGTTAATGAAATTCCGCCTCTCAACTTTTCCAATCGAATGCCTTTTTCTGCAACGCGTAAAGATAACCGGCGAACAAAATCGCGAGAAACGAAACCATCGAACCCAGAATAAGATTCCGCGTCGCGTGATCCGCAAGCATATCCCGGTAAACAACCGCCCACGGATAAAGGAACACGACTTCGATGTCGAACAGGATGAACAGCATCGCCACGAGATAAAACTTCACGGAAAACCGCGCGTTGCCTTCGCCGATGGGGTCTTTGCCGCACTCGTAAGCCGTGTCCTTGGCTTGGGTGCGTTTACCGCGCTGGCCGAGAAGGACCGACATCACAAGCGTCCCCGCCGCGAAACCGACGGCCACGACAAGCAATATGAGCACCGGTATGTATTGCGCCAATTGCGACGGTTGCGACTGCTCCATGCGCGGCAATGTAAAACGATGCGTGGAAAATTCAATTAAAATCGGGGGAGCGTACGCGCCTCGCGTGCAGTTTCCAGCGCCTCGCTGGAAACACCGGCGCTGTAAATGGGTTCGATGCAACGATGGCGGTGCGAAAAGCGGCGCTGAATGCGCCACAGTCCAAAATTTTCGGCTCGTCAGTAGCCTCGCCCCACCAACGGACATCCCGGCGGGATGTCCCTACCTAAAATCTGTGTCCATCCGTGTTTCATCCGTGGCTGGAATTTTCTTTCGTCTTCACCTGTTTGCCATTTCAATGGCGCGCCCATGTCATGCGATTATGTCCTGAAACCGTTCCAAACGGAGGCCAATCTCCAGATTGATTACGCGCGCGAACTGAATCCGCAGCAACTCGCCGCCGTCACTGCGCCACCCGGTCCGGCGCTCGTCATCGCGGGAGCCGGTTCGGGCAAGACGCGCACGCTTACCTATCGCGTCGCGTATCTGCTCGAACAAGGCATCCCCGCCGACCGCATCCTGCTGCTGACATTCACCAACAAGGCCGCCGGTGAAATGATGCGGCGCGTTGCGGATTTGCTCGGACAGAAAATCCCCTCGCTTTGGGGCGGCACATTCCACTCCATCGGCGCACGCGTGTTGCGTCTGCACGCCGACTTGCTCGGTCACCGACGCGATTTTACGATTCTCGACCGCGACGACGCAAAGGACTTGATCAAAACCTGCATCGCCGCCGCGGGCATCGAAACCAAAGGAACGCATTTCCCGAAACCCGAAGTGCTTTGCGAAATCTTTTCGCTAGCCGTCAACACGCACAAAACGACCGACGAGATTCTGGACGAGCAATATGATTATTTCGCGCAATTCTCCGCGCAAATCGCCGACTTGCAGAAACGTTACACCGCCCGCAAACGCGCTTCCAACGCGATGGACTTCGACGACCTGCTTGCGCTCTGGCTCAAGCTGCTTCAAGACCATGCCGACGTGCGAGATCATTATCAGCGCCGCTTTCAGTTCATCCTCGTGGACGAATATCAGGACACCAACAAGCTCCAGAGCGACCTGATTGACCTGCTGGCCGGGCGACATCAAAACGTCACGGTCGTCGGCGACGACGCGCAGAGCATTTACGCGTGGCGTGGCGCGAATTTTGAAAACATTTTCAAATTCCCGAAACGTTATCCCGACGCAAAAGTTTTCAAGATCGAAACCAATTACCGCAGCACACCGGAAATTCTGAAGGTCGCCAACGCCGCCATCGCCGCGAACCGGAACCAATTCGCCAAACAGCTCACGCCGGCGCGCAAATCCGGCATGAAACCCGCATTGATTGCCTGCATGGACTCCGCGCAACAAGCGGCGTTTATTTCGCAGCGCGTGCTGGAGCTACGCGACGAAGGCGTGAGCTCAAACCAAATCGCCGTGCTCTACCGCTCGCATTTCCACGCGCTCGAATTGCAGCTCGAACTGACCAAGCGCCAGATTCCGTTCTCCATCACCAGCGGCATCCGGTTTTTCGAGCAGGCGCATATCAAGGATGCAACGGCCTATTTGAAACTTGTCGCCAATCCGCGCGATGAAACCGCCTTCAAACGTCTTGTCCAATTGCTTCCCGGCATCGCCGCCCGTGGCGCGGAAAAAATCTGGCAAGTCTTTCAAAGTAGGAGTCGAGGTAACGAGACTCAAATATCGTCTTCTGATCAAAAGTCAGAGCCTCCTCACGTCGGCCCCTACAAAGTAGCGGCGGCGCTCCAAGCTTGTTCCAAATCCGTCCCGGCAAAAGCGGCAGCCGCCTGGGCGCAACTTGTCGCCACAATTTCACAACTCGAAGACGAAACCGTTCGCAAAAGCGCCGCGAAGATGTTGCGGCTCGTCATGGACGCGGGCTACGACGATTATTTGAAGGAAAATTTTGCGAATTACCGCAACCGCTTGGAAGACCTCGAACAACTTGCCGTGTTTGCGTATCAATTCAATTCCGTCGAGGATTTTCTGACACAACTCGCCCTGCTCACCAATGTTGAGGCCGAGGACGGGCAGGCGGCGCAAAACGACAGCGAAAAAATCCGGCTCTCCACGATTCATCAGGCGAAGGGTTTGGAATTCGACGCCGTGTTCGTCATCATGCTGTGCGACGGATTGTTTCCGTCCGCGCGTTCGCTTGAAAGTGACGACGGCGAGGAGGAGGAACGCCGGTTGTTTTATGTCGCCCTCACCCGCGCGCGCAACGAGCTTTATATGAGCTATCCGCTGATCCGCGCCGGGTTCGGCAATTCAGGAAACGACGCAATGCAACAACCGTCGCGGTTTTTACCGGAAATTCCAAAAGACCTTGTGAACGAATGGCAGTTGCGATGAGATATACTGGGAAGGACGCCATGTCGGCGTCCCTGAATTTAAGTTTGAGAATTTGGGACGGCGATACGCCGTCCCTCCCGAAATCACTTCAAACATTCCACCAAATCTGGCATCTATACCAATGTGCGGCGCATCGGAATCATTTTCGCAATCTGCTTTTGTCTCGCGACTTTGACGGCACAGGCCGCGCACACACAGGCGCGGTTACTATTGTCCGCAGAAACTACCCGACCCGGTGACACCATCTGGGCCGGTGTGGATTTAAAAATGGAGCCGGGCTGGCACACGTACTGGAAAAATCCGGGTGCCGCCGGTTTGGCTACAAAAATCGAATGGCAGCTCCCGCCCGGCGTCACCGCCGGCGAAATCCAATGGCCGCTTCCGGAAAAATTGCCGCCCGTTGAAGTCACCACTTACGGCTATAACGACAAAGTCGTCCTACTCGTGCCGCTCAAGCTCGCCGCCGATTTGAAATCCGGCCCACTCGATTTGAAGGCCAAAGTCTCGTGGCTCGAATGCAAGGAAGTCTGCGTCCCCGGCAGCGCCGACGTCGAAGCTACGCTCAATATCGGCGACCAGACCAAACCTTCCGCCGATGCTGCGACAATTTCATTCTGGCAAAGTCTTTTACCCAAACCCAGTGAACTTCTGTCTGTTCGCGCATGGTGGGAAAAGCCTGCGAGCAACGATATGCGGCCATTGATCATAGAAATTTCGCGCAAGGATCCGAAAGTGTTTGTTCGACCTGACTTTTTTCCCGATGCCAACAACGCTTTTGATATTCAATCTGAAGTCCAATCTTTTTCAGACGGAATCGGGGAAATCCGTTTCCGCAAAGTTGTGAAGAAGTATAAGGGTGAGTGGCCAAAGGAAATTTCAGGCGTGGTACTTGAGAAAGTTGGCTTCTGGCGTGAAGGATACAAGGCAACATTGTTGATCGAATCCCCACCAACAAACGAAACGATTTCTGAGTCTTTATCTGTCGTGAAACCACCGCTGCCGCCGCAACCGCTTTGGCTCATGCTCCTCTACGCCTTTATCGGTGGATTGATTCTGAACATCATGCCGTGCGTGCTGCCGGTCATCGCACTGAAAATCCTCGGCTTCGTTGGCGAATCCAGAAGCGACTCGCGTCATGTCCGCAAACTCGGTCTGGTTTATGCGCTCGGCGTGCTCGTGTCCTTCCTCGCGCTCGCGGCTGTCGTCATCGGCGTCAAGGCCGCCGGCCATCGGGCCGGCTGGGGCATGCAGTTCAGCAGCCCGGCTTTTGTGGTCTGCCTCACCACGCTGGTCATGCTCGTGGCGCTGAATCTGTTCGGTGTGTTTGAAGTTTCGCTGGGCGGACGCGCAATGACCGCGGCGGGCGGGCTTGCGTCAAAGCACGGCACAACCGGCGCCTTTTTCAACGGTGTGCTGGCGACCGCTCTGGCGACGCCCTGTACCGCACCGTTTTTGAGCATCGCGCTGGGATTTGCTTTCGCGCAAAACGCGTCGGTCATTGTGTTGGTGTTTCTGGCCGTGGGTATCGGCCTAGCCGCGCCGTATGTCGTGTTGAGTTGGAATCCAGCGTGGCTGAAATTTTTACCCAAGCCGGGCGCATGGATGGAGAAATTCAAAATTATAATGGGTTTTCCGATGCTGGCGACGGCAGTGTGGCTGTTCAATCTGGCCTACGGCGACTACGGCAAACGCGTCTTGTGGCTTGGCGTTTTTCTCGTGCTCGTCGCGCTCGCCGCGTGGGTCTTCGGCGAGTTTGTCCAACGCGGTCGCGCGCGGCGCGGTCTGGCGCTGGTGATTGCGTTGATTTTGTTGATCGGCTGTTATGCTTACGCGCTGGAAAATCAATTGAACTGGCGCGCGCCAATTACCGCCGCGGACACAATGAGTTCTTTAAGAAACTCGCCGAGCGGAATTAACTGGCAGCGATGGACTCCTGAAGCCATCGCCCAAGCGCGCAGCGAAGGACATCCGGTGCTTGTGGACTTTACCGCTGACTGGTGCCTCACCTGCCAGGTGAACAAAAAAACCAGCATCGAAATCTCGTCCGTGCGCTCAAAACTGAAGGAGATCAATGCCATCACATTGCTGGGCGATTACACGCACTTCCCTGACACCATCACGGCGGAGCTGAACCGCTACAACCGTGCGGGCGTACCGTTGGTTCTGGTTTACCCGAAAAACGCCGATGCGCCGCCAATCGTGCTGCCGGAAATCTTGACGCCCGGCATTGTGCTGGATGCCCTCGACCGCGCAGCGCGTTGAAACACGGTCACAGCGTGAAATACGCGGATTAAAACCCGTATTCCTTCAAAAACTTCTCTGTCGGCGCTCGAATGTCCACGCGCTTTTTTGTAAATGGGTCGGCGTAGGCCAATCGCACTGCGCGCAAGCCCAACGGCAGGTTGCCTTCAATTTTCCCATAAAGTTCATCGCCAGCAACCGGACAGCCGGATTCGGCAAGATGAACGCGGATTTGATGGGTGCGGCCGGTGACAGGTTTTGCCTCAATCAAAGTAAATTTCCCGCGTGTCTCCAATATTTTGAAATGCGTTTCGGCATTTTTGCCGTGATGCGAATCCACCTTCATTTTTCTGAATCGTTTTTTGTCCGGCGCGAGTTTGAATTCGCACGTCCATTCATTTTGCTTCGGCTCGCCCACCACGACGGCCAGATATGTCTTCTCCATTTTGCGGTTCTCGAACAAATCAAAAAACCTTTTGACCGCTCCGGGGCTTTTGGCAAAGAGCAAAACGCCGCTCGTGTCCGCGTCGAGACGATGGACATGGCGAAGAAATTTAAGGCCGCGCGACCGCGCCCAGAAATCCCGCGCAGCAACGGAGGATTCAATGGCCGCCTGCAAATTGCGCGCCGTGTTCTGCCACGCCACCGGCGCCAACATCCAACCGCGCGGTTTGTCCACTGCAATGGCCGACCGATCCTCGTATAAAATCGGGATTGGCTCGCAGTCGGGCAATTCGATGAAGTTGGGTTTAGCCACGCCGCCATTCCTTTTTCGGCGGTTCCGGCAAGCCTTGTGCGCGAAATGCCGTGCGAAAATGCATCTTGGCGATTTTTTGCAAACTTTCCGCGCCTCGTTCGGTAACGATTTTTTTAGCTGCAGCATCCACAGCACCCGAAGCGCCTTTTGGCAATTTCATTTCAAACTGCTTTTCCAATTTGGCCAGACCTTTCACGAATTCGTCCCGCGCCAGAATCGAAGCCGCCGCCACCGCCATGTCTTCTTCGGCCCGGTGCTTCTGGACCAGTTCGATTCCCCGGCCCAGCGACATCAATGCCTTCGCCACCACGTCCTTGCTGGATGCGAACTGGTCGCTGATGGCCTTGACCGGCACGGGGTTCATCTGGTGCCGCTGTCCCATTAAATTTTCAATCACGCGCGCGTGACCCCACGCCAGAATCGCGTTCACGCTTTTCATTCCGGCATAAAGCCGGTTGTAAGCTTCATTGCCAATCACAACGGAGTTCACCACACAACCGGATGTTTTGCGAATCAGCTTCGCCAATTCGCCGATTTTTTTGTCGCTCGAAATGTTTTTGGAATCACGGATGCCGGAATCCTTCCACGCCCTGACAACGCTCTCGTTCACATAAACTCCGGCCACGCACAGCGGCCCGAAGAAATCGCCCTTGCCGCTTTCATCCACGCCGATTCGCGGCAACAGCAAATCGGGATTTAAAACCGTCTCGTAGCCGAGCTGCGCCCGTTTCAAGACCTCCGGCTCCAGCACGAATTCGATGAATTCCTGCGTGCCCTTCCCCTGCACCACCAGCTTGCCGCTTTCATAGAACACCACGTTGATTTTGTCCTTTTCACCGGCAAACCGCGCATACGGCACCGCGCGGAACTTGAAGCCGCGCGAGCTGAGGGCGGTTTCGAGCGCCGACGCCTGTTCGTCGGTGAGCTTGCCCGTGTAGGAAGTCAGCGGTTTCACAGGAAAAGATTAGCCACAAAAAAGCGCAAAGGACACAAAAGTTTTTGCAGCTTTTGCGCCTCTTTGCGGCAATAATTCCGTTCGGGCAGGATCCGATGAATCCCAACTCAAAATCAAAAATTCATAACTCAAAACTGCAAAAGCTCATGAGGCTTTTGCTGAATTGGTTTTTACAAAACGCCCGCGACCTGCCGTGGCGACGCACCCGCGATCCCTACGCCATCTGGGTCTCTGAAATCATGCTCCAGCAGACGCAGGTTAAAACCGTGATTCCGTATTGGGAATGTTGGATGCGTGAGCTGCCGACCATCAAGGCTGTCGCGAGTGCAAGCCCGGACAAAATCCACAAGCTTTGGGAGGGCCTTGGCTATTACACCCGCGTCCGGAATTTGCAAAAGGCCGCGCGGCAAATCATGGAAAAACACGATGGTAAGCTTCCGGAAAATTTCCACGACGTGCTCGCATTACCCGGCATCGGTCGTTACACCGCCGGCGCCATTTGCAGCATCGCATTCAACCAGCCGACACCGATTCTCGACGGCAATGTCATCCGCGTGCTGACGCGAGTTTTCGGCATCAGGGAAAATCCGCGCGAAAAGAAAACCAACGCACGGCTCTGGCAACTGGCAGAAGATTTGGTGATTCACGCATCACGCATCACGTTTCACACATCAAGTTCTTTATCGAGGACGAGAACGAGAACGAAGGACGAGGACGATTCGGCTTGCTCTCACCTCAATCAATCCCTCATGGAACTTGGCGCGCTGGTCTGCACCCCACGAAATCCGCAGTGCGAAATTTGCCCGGTTAAAAGGCTCTGTGTCGCCTTCCGGGAAAACCGCGTCGAGAAATTGCCCAACCTCGGCAAGCGCACCGCAGCCACCGCGCGCCGATTTATTGCATTCGTTGTCGAGCGGCGTGGACGTTTTCT
>Ga0182027_10006324_pt1 | contig 17780 bp, 12 predicted proteins | sample 712E1DmetaG_FD_121300 | JGI IMG/M metagenome (GOLD analysis project Ga0182027, IMG submission 121300) | Permafrost microbial communities from Stordalen Mire, Sweden - 712E1D metaG (Illumina Assembly) | ecosystem: Environmental > Terrestrial > Soil > Wetlands > Permafrost | place: Sweden... | reverse complement strand
GTGGCCGAGCGCCTGGCGAAGATGGGGGACGGCACGCATCCGCCGGAAGTGGAATTGGGCAATCGGTTGGTGGCCGCCTGCGACTCACTGGGGATTTTAAGAGATCATCCCTGGCTGGGCACAGGACTGGGCAGCTTTGAGACGGCCTTCCCTCGCTACCAGAGCTTCCCCAGCGATTCCCTTTGGGACCACGCCCACAACGACTACGCTGAAGCCCTCGCGGAAATCGGCGTTGCCGGTGGAGCAGCGATCGTGAGCGCTCTCGGATTGTTCTTCTGGCTGGCCTTTCGCAACCTTCGGGAGCGGCTCCGTAACCCCGCCGGATGGATGCAGTTCGCCGCCGCCCTGGGCTGCTGTGGATTTCTGGTGCATAGTTTCGCCGATTTCAACTTCCACATCCCCGCCAACGCCGCGTGGTTTGCGGTGTGCGCCGCCCTGGCGACGAGTATGGAGCCCCACGGGCAGTATGCAGTAAACAGAAAGTAGCAAGGCAGCATCGAGCCGGAAGCGTGAGGGTATAAACGTCGTGAATGGATACGCCGAGAGGATGTATGCACGATACTCCGAGGTGCGACCCCACTGTCCTCCGCCCTCCCGAGTGCAGGATCTCATGGCGTCCGGAGCGTCGATCCCGCGCAAGCGTTTTCTTCACCTCTTGCCCACGCGCAAAGACGCAACAATCCTGGACATTGGCTGCGGCTACGGAAACTTCCTTTATTTCCTTCAGAGCGAAGGCTATACGGAAACGAGGGGCATCGACCTCAATCCTCAGCAATTAGAGGTTGCCCGCCGCTTGGGCGTTAGAAATGTCCAACGCTGTGACGGTAAGGAGTTCCTGGGCAACTCGACCGGACAATTTGATTTCATCTCCGCCATCGATGTGCTCGAACATGTGCCCAAGGATCAAATTCTCGAGTTCCTCGATCTCATCCATGCTGCCCTCCGGCCCGGGGGACGCTTCCTTTGTCAAGTCCCGAACCTGGCCGCCTTCTATAGACCTGTGTTCTACATGGATTTCAGCCACGAAACGCCTTTTACGGCGTCGAGCTTGAAGCAGGTTCTTCAGCTCGCCAACTTCCGGAATATCCGCGTTTTTCCGATGGCACCCGTGGCGCACGGAGTGAAAAGCGCCATTCGGTGCCTTGTTTGGAAGGCTATCACCGCGGGCTTTTGGCTGACCCAAACCATCGAAGGGGGACCTCCCGATCCCCTCGACGCCATTTACACTTCTGCCATCCTCGCGGCCGGTGACAAAGCCTAAGGATAATGTGTTTGCAATGGTAAGCTCAACTCTAGAAATTCCGCGCCCCACCAGATCAAAGTCAACACTGAAAAGCATGCTGGCAGGGTGCTATGCCGGCGGGTTCGCGTCCACGCTCCTTGCCCAATTGATCATACTCGGCCTGGGCACCTTCACCGGAGTGGCGGCTGCGAGACTCTTGGGACCGCAGGGACGGGGAGAACTCGCGGCGCTGATCCTATGGCCATCGGTGCTGGTGATGTTGTTTTCGCTGGGAATGAACCAAGCCATCGTTTTCGATACCGGACACAACCACGAGGGCATTTCTGAGGTCTGCACCGCCTCCGCGCTGATTGGTCTCGCACAATCCCTTGGCGTGGTCCTGGTCGGGCTCCTCGTGGTTCCCTTGGCCCTTCACCGGTATTCCCCGGAAGTAAGGCATTTGGCCTTGATATTTCTATTCAGCACTCCATTTTTGATGTTCAGCGGGTATCCCGCCAATCTCTTACAGGGAAAGCTGGATTTCTTGTCTTTCAACATTATCAGAACCATCGTTCCCTTGGTATACGCCCTAGGGTTGGCGGTTCTCCTGCTGCTAAGGAAAGCGGACTTGCGGGACGTAGTGGCCCTCCAGGTTCTGGGATATGTGGTGGCCGCGGTAGGCGGTTGTTGGATCCTCCTGCGGAAAGAGAAATTACGGTATCCCTTGAAAAAGCGTGTCTTGAACTCGTTGCTGAGCTTTGGGTGGAAAACTCAGTTGGCCACCGTCACCTCTTATATCAACCAACGCGTTGATCAGCTCTTGCTTTCGCTTTTTGTGAGCCCGCGGGAGTTGGGCCTTTACGTTGTGGCGGTCACCGTTTCCTTGGCGTTGGGCTTTCTCCCCCAAGCCTCCGCCATGGTGACGCTCGCCGCCGGGTCGAACCTGCCACGGGAGGGCGCCAAGGCATTGATTACCAACTCCTTCCGTACTTGTCTGATTTGGCTGGTGGTGGGCTGCTCGACGCTCTTTGTTGTCGCGCCTTGGCTGATCACGCTGGTCTTTGGCCCCAAGTTCATGGGTTCAGGGCTCGCTTGCCGAATCCTCCTTCCGGGGAGCATCGCTTTAGGGCTGAATCAGGTGCTCTACGAGGGAGCCCGCTCTCTCAACGACCCCACGCTACCTTCGCACTCGGAAGGACTGGCAGTCGTTTTAACCTGCTTGGGCTTATATCTGCTTCTCCCTCGATTTGGATTTCTTGGCGCTGCCATCGCCTCTACGCTGGCCTATACCAGCAGTCTCGTCTTTACCCTAGTGCTCTATCGCCTGCGGCTCCGCTTCCCCATGCGCGAGCTCTTGTGCGGGCCGGCTCCGGAAAAGGGGCGTTTGATGGCTGTTTATTTCGAGCTGTGACTCGAAAATGCAATTCAAGGCTTACTTGCGAGATCGATATGAGCAACTCGTCCGGGACAGCTGTTCCGAGCAGCCCTTCCCCATCCCCGCTTCGGTTCAGAGGTATTTCACTAATGCCTATGCCTTCCAGTATGTTACGGCCATACGCGACTTTGTGGGAGACGCTCGGCGAATCCTGGTGATCGGGGATGGGGGCGGTCGGGATTACTACTCCTTAAAACTCTTGGGAAAGTCTCCCACCGTGATGGATATTGCCACCCAGTCGATAATTAAGGAGATGGTCATCGCTGACGCCAATCAGCCATTGCCATTTGCACCGGGAACCTTTGACGCCGTAGTGATGGCAGAAGTGTTGGAACACCTACCTACGGACTTTGACGCCTTAAGGCACATGCGCGAAGTAACCAAAGACGGGGGTGCGCTTGTTCTGACGATACCCTACTTTCACGATGCCGAACCAACCCATGTCCGAATTCATTCGCCCGCCTCAATTGAGCGAATATTGAGCGCCGCTGGATGGACGATCGATGCCTACATTGAGAAAGGTGGAGGACTGTCCCGCTTAGTCCAGTGGCTCCCCCTTCGCTTAACCATTCACGGCATCAACGCTTTGCTTTACAGGTTGAGGGGAAGAACGGCTTATCGAGCCCTTAACAGCCGTATCGCCGCGTTCGACTTTTGGCTGGGGGGGAGACGAAACTCGTTACACCGATGGTCAAAAGCCTATGGTGCGTTCATTCGCTGTGAGAAGTCGGATGAGGTCGACTGGAGCGGCCTGAACTCTCGGGCCTTTCAGGACATGCATCTCAAATCGAGCGCATTTCTCAATATGCAAAACAAGACAGATGCGACGGGCGAACCGTGAGGATTCTCATTGTCGGTCCACAATTCCCTGACTCTTTCGCACGGAACATCTCCGTCACGCTTCAGGCGATGGGTCACCAAGCGACGACGGAGAACGGAACGAACACTCACCACCACGGTAATAGGTATTGGAATGCTTTTTGGGGAAGCCTGCATCGAGGGTTCCCATACCTTGAAAACCGGTCCTTCGATGCGCTGATGCGTCGTGCTGGGGCACTACAACCTGAGCTTGTCTTGATCACTTATGGGGTAATGCCACCGCAGGTCGTCGGCAGGCTTAGGAAGGAATGCGGCGCCAAGGTTGCATGCTGGTTCACTGACTCGATCACCAATCTCCATCGTCAGTACTTGATGGCAAGTCCTTTTGATGCCCTATTCCTCAAAGAACCTTTCATGGTCCGGGCCTTCAAAGAGAAGCTAGGATTGAATGCTCATTACCTGCCCGAAGCCTGCAACCCCCAGTGGCACAAGCATGCGGAGGTTGCAAACGGAGCAGACGCCACATACCGTTGTGACCTTGCCGCAGTGGGTACATTTAACTACTACAGGGCTCGAATGCTGGAGGAATTCGAGGGATATAGCCTTAAGATTTGGGGGAGCTATTGCCCTGCCTGGATCAGCTCACCGATCAAGGACTGCTATACCCATTATTACGTCGCTGCGGAGGAAAAGGCCAAAGCCTATCTTTCTGCGAAAATCGTCGTTAACACAATCTCTCCCTGCGAAATCGAGGGTGTTAACTGTACACTCTTCGAGGCTGCGGGGTGTGGCGCCTTTCAGATTGCCGACTGGAAAGCCAGCTTGCCGGAACTGTTCGAGCCCGAGCGCGAGGTAGTGACCTTCCGCACGCACCAGGAACTCAAAGCAAAAGTTGACTATTACCTGGCTCACCCCGCGGAGCGCCGGGAAATCGCTGATCGCGCCTATGCCCGCGCTCATCGCGAACACACTTACGAAAAAAGGCTTGAGAAGATGCTTGAAATCCTTGGTCTGCATACGGCGCGTCTTGTGCGGGTGGCTAATTCTGAGGCCCCCCTAATCGGCGTTTCATGACATCGAAGCTAAATCTGTTCACCGTAGAGGCGCCCGATTCCGTTCTCTCCCACGGCTCGCGCCGTGGGCCACATGATGTCGCCATGACCGTGGCTCACCATCGACTCTGCGCTGTTCGATCTGCTAAAAGGGGTCAAGCCCATCAGCACCAAATCTATGTTAGTCGATAGCGTGGTACTGCGGCGTCCGCCGACGGCGACGCTTAGTTCGCTCCACCTCGCGGTCCTCCTGAGCCTCGCGCTGGGTGCACTCCTCTGGGGAGTAACTTTCATCCTTGGCGATGAGGGGCTTCAGCTCCAAAGGTACCTAGGTTTACTTGCCTTTTATGCTGTTTCCTCCGCCGCATTTGTGGTGTCGAGAATTCGACGAAACAAACTACAACTCTTTGAAATTCCGGTTTACATAACTGTCATGTTTTTCTTCCAGTTCGGGCTGATCCCCCTGCGCAATTTCCTAGACCCTACACAGCTCGATGCGAATTTATCAGCGAACGGGGAAGAACTGGTCCAGGCGCTCGCCTACATCATCTTGGGCATGGTGGCGTTTTGGATGGGTTGTGAGCTTTTCCGGCGCATAAAAGGTAACAGAATCTCCGCAGGTCCGGAAACACAAAGAGTTGTGTATGAGTCCCACAAAGCAGGTATGCTGTTAGCGTTTGGGGTACTGTATGCCGTCAGTTTCGTAACCAAGGTCTACCTCTTAAAAAACCATCTATTTTCGTACACAACCTCTATGGACAAGTATTACGAGAATCTTGCTTCAATGCAGGTGCTGAACTACGTTTCGCAATTCGGAACTCTGGCTCTCATTGTCGCCACGATCGAAAGGTATCGCCGCCGCCATGATCAATTGTGGGGGATACTCTCCATCGTAGCCCTCTTATCGGAAATCCTCTGGGGATTGATCTCCGGGATGAAGGGCCTGGTGCTTCAGAACTTTCTTTTGGTGGCGCTTGTTTCTTCGTTTGTTATGAGAAAGCTGAACCTGAAGTGGTTTGTCATTCTGTTCTTCGCACTGGTGCTTCTTTACCCTTTTTCCAACGCCTATCGCTTGGTGCTGAACACAGGGGATGTGAAAGTCACGAGCCTTGCAGGGGCCGTGCACGCTGGCCAAATAGTCTTCAGTAAACTGGGGGAAGGCGTGTCAACCGCGGGGGATTTCTGGCACGATGGGCTGGACGCTACACTACGCCGCCTGGACCTGCTCACGAACGTTGGGCAGATCCTTACACTGGGTCCTCGGGCAAGCATGGTGAAAGGCAACATACACTGGTGGATGCTTCCTTTTTATCCCTTCGTTCCACGGTGCATCTGGCCGTCCAAACCGGTTCTTCAGGAAGGTGGATGGTTCACCGTCGCTCTAGGTGGAGGTTCTGGAGACGCTAGAACTATCGGCAGCTCCACCGCGGTTACCTATCCAGGAGACTTATTCCTCCAGTTCGGCTTGTTGGGAATCCCACTGGGAATGCTTGTTCTGGGGGTAATTACCCAGTGGTTCGCGAACCGCGTGAGCCGTTCAGTCGAACCACGGGATTTGTTTCTATACGCAGCTGTTTTCCTCTTTGGCTTCCCTCTTGAAGTGGATGTATTTTCGGTGTGGACGAGTCTTATCAAACTGCTGGTCACCCTCTATGTTTTGCGTCTGCTAATCTACGGTCCCAGCTCCCAACACAGAAGGCTGGCCACCTCATTTCCGATACTAGCCCATCGTCCATGAAAGTCCTGATTTTAGCCACTGAGATTTTCGCACGGGGCGGAATTGCCCGCTATACCTGGACCCTTGCCTCGGTCTTGGGCGGCTTGGTCGGGCCGGAGAACACTCACGTGCTTGCGCTTTTGAAAAGCTGCCATTTCGGTGCGAACCCGAGCAGCTTTCGCATTCTGGATGAGATATCAGAGAAGCCGACCGCAGTGGCCAAAGCCCTCTTCTCCGAAAAGGCGCTTCGGCTGGCGGCGAGGCGATACGACTTGATTATTTGCAGCCACGTAGCCTTGGCTCCCATCGGGGGGCTGATCCGGGGCTTTTTCGGCACGCCCTTCTGGGTGGCGTGCCACGACGCGGAGGTGTGGGATCGCCTCTCTCTCCCCAAACTTGCCGGCCTGAAGCGGGCCCAATTGGCCCTGCCGGTAAGCCAATTTACGGCGAAGAAGGTCTCCGAGGTTAATGGCTTCCCCCACGAAAGAGTTCGCGTGGTTTATAACGCCATCCCCACCGCCTTCGCCGAGACCCTTTTGTGCTGGAACGGCCGATCAAGTCTTTGTCTGGAGAGGAAAAGGCCAGAAAGAGTGTTGCTTTCCGTGGGCAGCCTCGCGCGGGCGCACGCGTACAAGGGGTTCGACACGGTTGTTCGCTCCCTCCCCCTTCTTCTGGAGGAGATTCCGAATCTGCGATACACGATAGTCGGCGAGGGTGACGACCGGACTCGCCTTGAGGGGCTCGCTCGGCAAGTTGGAATACGAGACAAAGTCACCTTCGCGGGGCGGCTCTCCGATCTCGAACTTGCTGCCTGCTACCATGCCTGCGATGTGTTCGTCTTACCAAGCCGCGCCGCGAAAACGAATGGCAGGTGGCACGGGGAAGGTTTCGGCAGGGTTTATGTGGAGGCAGCCCTAGCCGGCAAGCCCGTCGTAGGGAGTTACCAAGGTGGCGCGGCGGAAGCGGCGATGCACGCGGTGACGGGCTTTCTGGTTGACCCAACGTCGGCCGAGGCGTTGGCTCGGGCGACCCTACAATTGCTACAGAACGAGCAGCTTGCACGGCGCATGGGAGAAGCGGGGCGTCGCTGGGCTGCCGAGCGTTTCACTGAGGAGGCCATGCACAAATCCCTGGCAGACCTGCTCAACGCATCGGAAGACGGCCCAGCGAAAGCGCTTGCAACGCCGCGGGAAGGTGCGTAAACCATGAGGTTTGTCGTTGAGGCTATTGGCGTGAGTGCGAGTGGAGGCCTTACGGTCGCCACTAACCTCTTGTGCGAAATGGCTCGTCACGGAGACCATGAGTATACCGTTCTCGCTCCTAGCATCCCGGAGTACAATAAATGCGCCGAGAGCCCGAACGTCAAGCTGATCTCGCTCGCCAAGCCCTCGACTCTTGTCGGCCGGTACAGCCTTCTGCAATCTGCCGTCCCACGATTTTGCCGCGAGACCAATGCCGACGGCCTATTATGCCTGGGGAACTACGTTCCTAAAAGGCGGCCGTGCCCTACCGCAGTCCTGATGAATAATCCCTACGTGGTTTACCGCGAACCCGCTTTCGAGCGGCACCTTACAGTGCGGGAAAAACTCATCTTGGCATATGCCCGAAAACAGTATTCACGACACCCGTTGGATGTCCTGATCATTGTCCACGCTGGATTTGACAAATACCGCCTGGTGAGGTTTTATGACATTGACCCGTGCGGGATTGTAACTATCCCTTGCGGCTGCCCTAAGTTGCCAACTTCCGAGCGAACATGGCGCGCGACCGGCCAAGCTCAGGGCGGCGCTTTCAGGTTCCTGTATCTTTCCCGCTACGAACCACACAAGAACTTCGAGGTCCTGATCGAGGCGCTAAAGCGGCTTCCAGCCTATACGAAGCGTGCCGCGGAGTGCGTAACAAATGTGTGCGCGCATCACCATCCGGGAGCGAGAAAGTTCGTCCATCAGGTCGGAAATCAGACCTCGGAAGACAGGGTGGTGAATGTGGGGTGGATTGAAACCAAGGAGGAGATGGAACGGTTGTACCTATCTGCCGATGCATACGTGTTCCCCTCGGTACTGGAAACATTTTCCCTCACCTACGACGAGGCAATGCTCGCTGGCTTGCCGATCCTTACCAGTGACCGCGACTTCGCACGCGAGCGATGCCGCGATGCCGCGATCTACTTCGACCCGCATGACGCCGATAGCGTCGCCCGGGCGATGGCAAGGGTGATGGAAGATGCGGAACTCCGCAAACGCCTCGTCGAAAATGGCCGACGCATACTGCGACAAGCTCCCACCTGGGACGAGATCGCAGCTCGCTTCGTAGAGGTTCTGGAGCGCATGGCCAGAGGGGAGCCGCCAGTATTTGACGAGTCTGACTCCTGGCACGCAAACGACCATCTCCGAATTGCCGAAGGCTTCTAAGCGCGAGAGGGGAAACAACCTCAATCGTGTGTGGTATTGCAGGAATCGTCGCTTAAAGCAACAGCGGCGCGGAAATTCGCACCGTCAAAGGAACTATTACCCACTTTAGGCTGAATGATGAAGGCTTTTATCACGGGATCGCAGGGCTGATCTCGCAACACTTCAACCAACGCTGATATGCTCGATAATCTTGCACTGGAATATGTTTACGGGAAGCTTCCCGTTTCGTTTCAGGACCTCTTGTGTTCGTACTATGGCCAAAAGGAGGCACGTATTCGCTTCAGCGAGGTCTTCCAACGGCATTTAGAAGATCTGCTGAGTATGGAAAACTGGAGCGTAAGCGCGGCAGCTGCATACCAAGATGAACAGTTGCATCGGTTAATTCAGCACGCGTACGACAGCGTCCCTTACTATCGGGATTTAATGCAAGGGCTCAAACTCACGCCCGCAGACATCCGGTCACGGGAAAACTTGCATAAACTTCCAATCTTGAGTAAGGAGGATGTCAGGGCGAACGCAAAAAGGCTGCTTTCGAATCGAGAAGACAAACGTGGGCTGATCCCTCGTCGCACGAGCGGGACGACGGGCAAAAGCCTCCACTTCTTTTCCACTCCAGAATCGATAGCCTTCCAATGGGCAGTCTGGTGGCGCCATCGTATGCGGTTTGGAATCGAGCGCGGCGTGTGGCACGTCAATTTTACGGGAAAGCCCGTTGTTCCTGCCGCGCAGGAAAACCCTCCCTATTGGCGCTGGAATCGACCCATGAAACAAGTGCTGATTAATATGCAGCACATTACCCCAAGGAAGATCGATGCTATTGTGTCGTTCTTCAACCAGCAGAGCTTCGAGCTGTTTACGGGTTATCCCTCAATCATTCATGCCTTTGTTTTGGCGGCTGAGGAGACAGGCAGAGAATTGGAATCTCCTCCACGAGTTATCTGCACCGGCGCGGAGAATATTCTTGGTTTTCAGCGACGCGATATCATCAATTACACCCACGCCATATTGACCGACCAATACGGGCTATCCGAGGGTTGTGGGAATGCGTCTCAGTGTCCCAATTTCGTCTACCATGAGGATTTCGAATTTGGCATCATTGAATGCGTCGATCCCGTGAGCATAAGTGAAAACCACGTTAGAGGGAGAATTGTTTGCACAGGGTTTTCAAGCCGAGCTTTTCCCTTTATCCGGTACGATACGGGTGATATCGGCATTTGGGCCAAAAACGGATTCTTGTGCCAGTGCGGACGCCGATCTACTGTCCTTTCTGCCATTGAGGGTCGTAAAGACGATTACGTGGTAACACCTGAAGGCAATAGGATCATGCGCTTCGACTATGTATTTAAAGATACAAGCAATGTCAAGGAGTGCCAAGTCGTCCAAGAAAAACTCGCCGAGATTACCCTTAGAACGGTCATTCGGCCTGCTTATACCAGCCGCGACGAGGAAACCATCAAAAAAGAAATTCGGAGATGGATCAGCCCACGGTTGAATGTCACTTTTGAATACGTCGATGAAATAAAGCGGGATAGGAACGGGAAATTTAAGGCTGTCGAGTCGTTTTTGCGGCTTGGGCCGAGTGCATCTGGAAATTCAAGAGATTCTCAGGAAAAGGCTGACAGTGCATCGTTCTAGTCACTTCGAAGTTGCGGCGCTCAAGGTTGAAGTCCCCGCGTATAACTCCGAGCCACCTTTTGATCCTCCTTGCTGCTACCCCGAACTACCATGGCCGCAAGGGTCAAGCCAGCCGAATGCGGCTTACGAAGGGGTACGAGGCCTTTTTGCGCTATTAGGCTACAACTCCACAAATTTTGGCGGAAAACAGTGGAACCCTTTGGGTTGGCTCATTCGCCCCGGTGATACGGTGGTTCTGAAGCCTAACCTCCTTAAGGAGTCGCACCCGCGGAATCCGGAAGGATGGCGCTCAGTAGTAACTCATGGAAGCTTCATTAGAGCCGTGGCGGATTACGTCTGGATCGCCTTAAAGGGACGGGGGAGGATTGCTGTCTGTGACGCGCCTCATACGGACTCCAACTTCAAGTTAATTTGCGAGCGACTGGGTTTAAACCAAGTGGCAGAATTCTATCGCTCAAAGGGGGTTCAATTTGACCTCCTCGACTTGCGGCGGGAAGAGTGGCAATCGCAGGGAGGGGCAATCATCCATCGCAGAAAGCTTGCGGGAGATCCGCGCGGAGCAATTGCTTTTGATTTGGAACAGGCCAGTGAACTCTCTGGCCACGCAGGAAATGGGCGGTACTACGGAGCTGATTACGATGTCCTTGAAGTGAATACCCATCACCGTGGAGGACACCACGAGTACGCATTGTCGAGGAGCGTTATCGAAGCAGATGTCTTTATCAATCTACCCAAGCTCAAAACTCACAAAAAGACCGGTATTTCCGTTGCTTTGAAGAATCTGGTTGGTATCAACGCTGATAAGAACTGGCTCCCTCACCACACTCAAGGGGATGCGAACTCAGGTGGAGATGAATTTCCATGCGCCACTCGCATTCGACAAGTCGAGATAGGAGCACTGAAATTCCTGAGGAAGATTGCTTTGCACTCACCAGCTATCGGAGGACGGATTCTGGCGTTAGGTAAGACAGCCGGGCGCCCGATTTTTGGGGACAGCAGAACGGTCATTCGCGGGGGAGACTGGCATGGTAATGATACAACTTGGCGAATGTGCCTGGATTTGAACAAGATCCTTTTCTACGGCCGTCCCGACGGAACGATGTCTTCACCAGCCGATAAGAGGGCCAAGCGCTATTTGGCCCTTGTAGATGGGATTGTGGCTGGCGAGGGGAGCGGCCCTCTCGATCCGGATCCAGTTCCTGCGGGCATCCTCTTAGGAGGGACCAACCCGGTCGCCATTGATTCAGCGGCCGCGATTCTGATGGGATTCGATCCGGAAAAGATCCCACTGCTGGTTAATGCATTTCAAAGCAAATCGTACCCTCTGGCCCAAGGGACATGGAAGGACGTTGAGCTCATCTCTGATTTCGAGCCCTGGACAGGCAGGCTTGAAGACATCGAACCGTCAGCTTGTCTCAACTTTCGACCGCACTTCGGATGGAAAGGACACATTGAGCGGGAGCTGGCTGCTGTGGCGCGTTAAATTCATCATACAATTCCAATCTCTGACTCTTTCCAAAGATGGCATCCTCTATTCCTGATTTTGATTCTCGCTTCATTGATGGCGGGCAATGTTCCGCAATTACGCGCGCTGCCGGGTTGAAACCACCCTCTGCGGCGACGTACTGCCGAACGCTGCGTCACCTGCGCTGGTCGCAGTTTGGTTACCTCGCCCTGCGGCGCGTGCTTCCGCGATCGACGTCACCCGCCGAGGCAGCGTCTCCCGTGAGGCTGCACGAACTGCCGGCGCCATGGCCGTTCATGGAATGGCAGCCCCAAGCTTCCCGCAAAATGCTCACCACGCGTGAATTCACTTTTCTGAACAGAAGCATTACGTGCAATGGCTCAATCCCATGGAACGACCCGCAGCATTCAAGGCTGTGGCTATACCATCTCAACTATTTCGATTTCCTGAATGTTGACTTCGCACTTCCCGAAGAAGAATCAACGCTGAAAGCAGCGCTCGAACTTATGTTGAACTGGTGCATGCACAACTCCAAAGGTAATGAAGTTGGGTGGGAGCCTTACGCGTTATCCAATCGCATCGTAAATTGGCTGAAGTTCCTGGTGCGGCATGAATGCTCGCTGGAGTTCTTGAAAGGTGGGGGAAGGTTCGACACACTGATCGAGAGCCTGGGCGTCCAAGTGGGAACGCTCGAGCGGCGGCTCGAAAGAGATCTCTTGGGAAATCACTTTCTGAAGAACATCAAAGCATTGCTGTTCGCCGGAGCTTTGCTTGAGACCCCCTGCAGTGCCCGATGGTGGGCAAGAGGGGAAGAACTGCTAGAGGAGGAACTGAATGAGCAGATTCTTCCTGACGGCGGCCACTTCGAGCGGTCACCGATGTACCACTCTCAGATCCTTGATGACCTGGCCGAAATCCGGCTCTTGTGCGCAGCAACGGGAAAAAACCTCTCTTGCTCTCGCCCGCTGCCAGAGAAGATACGGTCAATGGCGCAATTCTTGAAGGAAATCCTCCATCCCGACGGAGAAATCCCACTGTTCAACGACTCGGTGCTGGGTGGAGCGCGCCCACCCGCTGAGTTGCTGGCCGCGGCAGAGTCGCCTGATATCGAGGGCTCTGAAAGCGAGTCCCGAGTAACAGTGTTCCCATATACGGGATACGGTGTCATCCGAAGCCCCGAGTCCCGCGGCGCCCTGATTTTCGACTGCGGTCCCCTCGGGCCAGACTATCAGCCAGGACATGGACACTGCGACGTGCTAAGTTATGAACTTTCCCTCAGTGGTCAGCGCGTGGTGGTGGACACCGGCGTCAGCACCTACGAGCCGGGCTCGGAGCGTGCCTACGAGCGGTCCACGGCCGCGCACAATACCGTCCTCATTGACGAGGAGGAGCAAGCGGAAATCTGGGCGAGTTTCCGCGTGGGGCGCCGGCCGCGGGTGGGCGAACTAAAGGGTGGTCACGATGGGCTGTTTCATTTCCTGAGTGGCGAGCACGATGCCTATCGGCGCTTGGGCATTGCGCACACTCGCACGATTCTGTTTCACGCCCCTGACACCTGGATTATTGCCGACCTCTTGCGCGGGAACGGCTCACCCCTCGTGGAATCATTCCTCCACTTCCATCCACGGGTTCACCTTGAGCCAGTGGCCGAACACGCGGGAAGCAGCAATCGACCGCCTCTGCGCCGCTGGACCGTGGAATGCTCCCATCAGCCGTATCTGCTCACCGCTTACGGCGACGGTGAATTCGACCTTCACAAGAGCTGGTATGCGGAGCGATTTGGAGATCGGCAACCTTCTACGGCGCTGCAGTGGACACGCAAAGGCGCCATCCCCACGGGAATGATTCATATGTTTACGCCCATGGGGACTCCCCCTCCCAACCTTGTGGCGGACTGGCCAGCGAATGTGATCGAGATCGACGGCCGCAGAATTCCACTGCGCTGAACCAAGAGAGTTTTCCCGATGCAGGTCCTGTATATTTCCCAATACTATCCGCCGGAAGCCTGCGCTCCCGCCGCACGCGTCGATGGCTTTACGCGCGAGTGGGCTCGCAACGGGGCGGATGTGGGTGTGCTCACGGGTTTTCCCAATCATCCCGAAGGAATTGTGCACGAGGAATACAAGAATAACTGGCGGCGTGGTTTCATGCGCGAGGAACGGGATGGGGTAAAGGTTTACCGCTCGTGGCTCTACCCTTCCGCCAATCGAAAGCTATGGGGTCGAGGCCTCAATTTCACTTCCTTCGCGCTTTCCGCCGCCGCCGCGGGGCCGTGGGTGGCGCCCCGGAATGGCGTGCTCATCGCCACGTCCCCGCAAATTCTAGTGGGCGTGTCAGGGTGGGCCGTGGGCGCCCTGCGATTCCTGCCCTGGGTGTTCGAGGTTCGGGATCTCTGGCCGGAATCGCTCGTGGGGGTGGGTCAGGCCAGAGCCGAGTCCCTGCTCTATCGAAGCGTGGCGCGCGTCGCCAAATTCCTTTACCGGCATGCCACGCATATCGTCGTGGACGGCGAGTGGAAGCGCCGCCACTTGATCCATCAAGGCGTGGAAGAGAGTCGAATCACGGTCATCCGCAACGGTATCGAAGATGATTTCTGCCCGGACCCCACTTCCCCGATCGCCATGTCGGCCCGAGTGGAATTGCGGAAGGAATTGGGGCTCCGTGACGAATTTGTTCTACTCTACGCCGGGACACTGGGCATGGCGCACGGTTTGGAGACGATACTCGATGCCGCCGAACGGTTGCGCGACCGTCACGATATCAAATTCATACTCCTGGGCGCCGGCGCAGGGCGCGCTCAACTCAGTCAGCTTCGCGACAAATTGCGGCTTGCGAACGTGCGACTCCTGGAGAAACAGCCTCGGGAGAGAATCCCTGCATTTCTCGCGGCGGCGGATGCCTGCCTGGTGCCACTGCGGAACAAGGAAGTGTTCAAGAGCGCCATACCCTCCAAAATATTTGAGGCCATGGCGGCGGGGAGGCCGGTGATTCTGAGCGTCGAAGGTGAAGCAAAGGAGATTCTTCTCTCCAGTCAAGCTGGATTGGCCATTCCGCCTGAAGACCCTGGGGCCATGGTGGAGGCAATCCTCCAGCTGCGGAACGATCCATCACTCTGCCAGTCCTTAGCACGGAGCGGAAGGCAAGCGGTGCTGGAGAAATATCAGCGCCGCACCGAGGCCGCCAAATACCTCAATCTACTTGACGCATTGTGCGCTCGTCATAAGCTTTTGACCGCGAGGGAGCCCGTCACGCTCGCGGAGTGATCGCCTCCCCCAATCGGAACGACCATGAAACAACTATTTCAGGATTTGCGGACGCACGCCATTACGGTGGATGAGGTTCCCGCCCCGGGATGTCAACCCGGCGGAGTGCTGGTAAGAAACAGGGTCTCGTTGATCAGTTCGGGAACGGAACGCGCCGTGGTGAAATTGGGCAACACGAACCTTCTCGGCAAGGCGCTGGAGCGCCCCGACCTGGTGAAGAGTCTGTTCCAGCGCCTGCGAACTACCGGAGTTGCAAGCGTCATCGCGACCGTGCGTGCCAAGCTGGATCGGGCCATGGCACTGGGTTACAGCGCGGCGGGCGAGGTTCTGGAAGTGGGCGAGGGCGCGCAGGAATTCCACGTGGGCCAGCGCGTGGCGTGCGCCGGCGCGGGTTACGCCAGTCACGCGGAACGGATCTGGGTTCCACGAAACCTTTGCGTGCCGATCCCGGACAACGTGGATTACGATTCCGCGTCATTCGTAGCGCTGGGATCGATTGCGTTGCAGGCCGTGCGCGTGGCGGAGGCAAAGATCGGCGAACACGTGGCCGTGCTGGGTTTGGGATTGGTGGGCTTGGTCACCGCGCAATTCTTGCAGGCCGCGGGATGCACCGTGTGGGGAGTCGATCCCGATCCCGAACGAGTGGCGCTGGCGCGGGAATTCGGCGTGGCATTCGCCACTTCAAACTCCGAGAGCATCTCCGAAGGCGACCTGCCATGGCCTAGAGGCGCAGACGCGGTGATTATCACGGCGGCGACGAAGTCCAACCAGCCAGTCGACCTCGCTGGGCAGATCGCTCGTGACCGGGGCATCGTCGTTGTGGTGGGGGACGTGCGCGTGGATGTGCCGCGTGAGCATTTCTACCAGAAGGAATTGCAGGTGCGGTATTCGCGCTCGTATGGACCCGGGCGCTATGACCCGGCCTACGAGGAGAAAGGAATCGATTACCCGCTGGGATTTGTGCGTTGGACGGAGAACAGAAACATGCGGGCTTTCCTGGACCTGGTGGCAGCCGGGAAAATAGATCTTCCTCGGCTGGTGACTCATCGTTTTGAGATTGCGCAAGCTCACGAAGCTTACGAACTGCTGACCGCGAAGCAACCCGCGAAGTACCTGGCCATGCTGATTGACTATTCTCAACCCGAAGCGGCTTCTCGGCGCCTGGAACTTCGTCCGTTCCAGATCGCAAGAAGGATCACCCATTCCAGATCGGGCAAAGTCAGAATCGGTTGGATTGGAGCGGGCAGTTTCAGCCGCGCCAAGTTGCTTCCGGCTTTGCGCAAGCTTGACAACGTCGAACTCATGGGCCTGGCGAATGGTACGGGTCTTTCCGCCAGCCGGGTCGGGAAAAGTTTCGGATTCCAATACTGCTCCACCGACGCCTCGCAGGTGTTGCACGACCCGAACATCGACGCCCTGTTTATCGGCACACGGCACCACCTGCATGGTCCGATGGTGATGGCGGCGCTGGAATCCGGGAAGCACGTTTTTGTAGAAAAACCTTTGTGCGTCAACGAACAGGAATTGGACTTGATTGCGCGGCTCTACGCGCGCTCTGACCGCTTGCTGTGCGCAGGTTTCAACCGCCGCTTCTCGCCCTTCGCGAGGCAGTGCAAGGATTTCTTCAGCCAGGGTCGCGGCCCGCTCTCATTTATTTACCGGGTCAATGCCGGGCGCGTGCCCGAGGGACACTGGACACAGGATCGGGAACAGGGCCACGGGCGCATGATTGGCGAGATTTGCCACTTTGTGGATTTGTTCGCGTTTCTCAGTGATGCGCTGCCTGCACAAGTGGAAGCGTGGCCAATGGGCGATAGCACTGACGAAAGCAATATCCACATCCAGGTATCCCTTGCCGACGGATCGAAGGGAGAAATTCTATATCTGGCATCAGGCGACGCGAGCGTTTCCAAAGAACGCCTGGAGATCTTCGGCCGGAGCCGGACCGCGATTTGCGATGACTTTCGAAAGTCCCAATTCCATCATTCGAACCAACGCCATACCCAATCGCTGTTCCAGCAGGACAAAGGTCATGCTGCTGAAGTGCAAAGCTTCATTGATGCTGTCACGGGGAAAGCGCCACCTCCGATACCTTTCGAGAGTCTCTGGGCAACGACCCTCGCGACGTTCCGGATTCGAGAGTCATTGGTCGGTGGCGGCCCACGCTCAGTGTCGATGACAGCCGAAGCGAGTGGAGAAAACAGGTAGTTTAGGGAAAACGCCGATGCGAATTCTCACGGTGGTTGGAGCGCGACCCAATTTCGTCAAAGTGGCGCCTCTTCTGGATGAAGTGGGCCGCCATCAGGAGATGGAATCGATCCTGGTTCACACCGGGCAGCACTACGACTATGAAATGTCGATGGCGCTCTTCGAGGAGCTACAAATCCCCGCGCCCCACCTCAATCTCGGAGTGGGCTCCGGCACCACTGTGACGCAAACCGCCGAAATCATGCTACGACTGGAGCGTGTGATGGAGGGAACGCAACCCGATGTCGTGCTGGTGGTCGGCGACGTCAATTCCACTTTGTCCGCAGCCTTAACTGCGGCCAAAATGGGCCGGCCTCTCGCGCATGTGGAGGCAGGATTGAGGAGCTTTGATCGAACCATGCCGGAAGAGCTCAATCGTGTGCTCACCGATGCGATGTCGGATTTTCTTTTTGTCACAGAGCCGAGTGGCGTGGAAAACCTGCGCAGAGAAGGCCGGCCCGCCGAGAGAATTTATCTGGTGGGCAATGTGATGATCGATGCCCTCAAGCGATTC
>Ga0182027_10006323_pt1 | contig 17781 bp, 13 predicted proteins | sample 712E1DmetaG_FD_121300 | JGI IMG/M metagenome (GOLD analysis project Ga0182027, IMG submission 121300) | Permafrost microbial communities from Stordalen Mire, Sweden - 712E1D metaG (Illumina Assembly) | ecosystem: Environmental > Terrestrial > Soil > Wetlands > Permafrost | place: Sweden... | reverse complement strand
TGGAATGGCTCAGCAACGGCAAAATCACCGCCCTTGACTTCAACATGTTCATCCTGTGGGGCATGAGCGGACCCGAATATCTGCAGACCATGATTTACAACCTGGACATGCGCCTGGCTCACGGCAAGGCGCCCATGCAGATCGGCTGCCATACCGATTACTACACGCCCATATACGACAATGCCACGCTCATGCTGCCGATCAATGTCAATGCGTATGGCCTCAACGTTACCAAAGGATGGAACACCTACCTGACGCGTCAGGCCGCGGTTTCCGCGTTTTTGGATACCGCGATCAAGAGAGGCTGCTATGTTGTCTCGGGCCATGAATTGATTACTGCATTGAAAGCTCTTCAGGCCAATGACGCTCCCGGCACTGCCTTTGCGGTGAACGGCGCCTGGACATTCGGCAATAATGCGGGCGTATCCACGACCACTGCCGCCACTGCGACCGGTGACCATATCAGCGCAACGGTAACGTTCGGGACCGGTAGCGTGGATTGCGGCTACCTGTACCCTATCACCGTTGGTGCACTGACCGGCCTTACCCATGTTTCTCTGAGCTATAAGACCAATACTCCCCTTGAGGTCCGCCTGATTTGCGGAGCCGTTACCTATAAGGCGATGCTGAACAATCTGGGACCGCAGGCTGCAAGCGGAACTATCCCGATGTCCGCATTCGTCAGGGACGACACGACCGGTTATACCGGCGCCGTGCCGGTTGCGCAGATCAACGGCATAGAAATCGCGCCGGTCAAGGTCGGCACAACGGCCACGCCGGCGACCTTCGCGGTTACCACTATCAAGACCTACGGCGTCCAATTGCCGCTCGGCGTCACGATGGGAACGTCGGCAGGTTCATTGTTCAGGATTTCCCTGGCCAGACTCTCCTCTTCATCGGTCAAGTTTGCCGTGCCGTTTGCAGGCGCATACTCGGTAAACCTGTACGCCCTGAACGGCAAGCTGGTCCGATCATCCACCGTCAACATCAACAAACCCGGATTAACGAATGTTGATTTTGCCGGAAAACTGAGCCCGAGCATGTATATCGTGAAAATCGCGGGCAACGGCGCTCAAATCGTGGCCAAGTCCCTGGTGTCGAGCAGCCTGTAATTTTAGGTCAGTCTTCGTTATCAAGGAAGCCGCTTCAATCGAAGCGGCTTCTTTAATTTCATCCACCCAATTTTTATTCAAGTATTTTTGTTACCATGGAAACGGTCATCGTAAAACCAGCGCGTCAACGAGGGGAAATTCTCTTCGTTTCCATCTCGTCGCTGCTCATCCTGCTCTGCGCGGGGTTGCTCATCATCGGCCGTTCAAAAGGGGCCACGCAGCAAAAGCTGAGATGGTATCAAATCAGCGCCTTTTCCTCCCTGCCAAGTGAAGCGCAGGGAATTTTTATGGACCTGTATACCGGCGGTTTTGACATTGAAATGTACCACCGCCAGAATGCCGAAACGTGGCCCGATATTCAGACACTTGAAGCCAACCTGATTTCGCCGTTCGAAAAGAATGTTGTCTGGCAACAACGCGGCAGGATCCAATGGACGCTTGCCGTCATGGACAAAGGCACGGTTCACCGCGCAGCCTATATCGGCGCCACCTCCGACACCTCGGTTTGCGGATCGTTTATCCTGTATCTCGAACATTATCATACGGCAGACGGCGCCTATTTCTCGGGAATCAACAGAAAGACGCCCTTCAACATCTGGTACAAGGCCGGCGCCCTGCCGAAGGCGCCGAAGGACTTTTCCGAAGGCACGCTCATCGCCGAAGGCTGGCGCGAAGCCATTCCCTATCGCGGCGCCGACGAATTGACAAAATTAAAGAGACTGTGACCATGAAAAACCTGTTTGTCATCCTGTTCGCCCTGATCGCTTTTGTATCTGTCCATGCGAAAAAGCTTTCCATCGGCGTCAGCCTTCTCCCCTATTACAGTTTTACGAAGAACATCGTGGGCGACCGGGCGGAGGTCGTGCCGCTCATCGACGCCGGCAGTAATGTCCATGGGTACCAGATACGGCCGCAGGACATCAGGCGTGCGCGGGGGCTCGACGTCTTGGTTGTCAATGGCGTCGGACACGACGAATTCGCCATGGACATTCTCAAGGCTGCCGGCATGGACACAAAAATCAAGGTGATTTTCGCCAGCCGGGACGTCGCGCTCATCCCGCAGTCGGCCAACGGTTCCACGGCGGTCAATTCCCATACGTTCGTCTCGATTTCCGCCTCGATCCAGCAGATCTACACGATTGCCAATTCACTGGCGGACATGGATCCGGCAAACGCCCTGGCCTATCGCGCCAACGCCACCGCCTATGCCGGCCGCCTGCGGGCCATGAAGGCCGTCTACATGGCAAGACTCGCCAAAATCAAGAACGCGGATTTCCGTTGTGCAACCATCCACGGCGGCTATTCGTATCTGCTCCAGGAATTCGGGTTCTCTGTCGAGGATGTCATAGAACCCGCTCACGGCGTCGAGCCCTCTGCGGCGCAGCTCAAGGACATGATCGAACGGATCAAGAAGGCCCGCGTGACCGTCGTTTTTGCCGAGGCTGATTTTCCATCATCGTTTATCAATACGGTCCGCAGCGAAACCGGCGTAACGGTCAAGTCGCTCTCCCATCTTTCGCAGGGGGACTACACCGCGGATTTTTTCGAAAAGCGCATGCGCGACAACCTCGACACGCTGCTTTCGGCAGTCGAAGGGAGCGGGCATGGGCTCAGGTGACCGCAGGGGTCCAAAAATCGAATGCGTCGGCGTATCGCTGGTCCTCGGCGCAAACCTTGTCTTGAAAAACATCAACCTGACCGTTGAGGCCGGGACGATCCACAGCATCATCGGGCCCAACGGCGGGGGCAAGTCGAGCTTTGTCAAAACGCTGCTCGGCCGGATGCGACATACGGGCACCATAGCCCTGCACTGGGCGGACGCCGACCGCACCATCGGCTATGTCCCGCAGATCATCTCCGTTGACAAAAGCTTGCCCCTTTCGGTGCGGGACTTTATGACCCTGTGCGTCCAGGACCGGCCCGCGGTGTTCGGCATGAAAAAGCGGCTTTCGGCGTCGGTCGCCGCAGCCCTCTCTGATGTCAAAATGGCGGACAAGCAAACCATGGCGTTTGCCGACTTGTCGGGCGGCGAGCGCCAGCGCGTCATGTTCGCGCAGGCATTGGTGCCCGCGCCGCGTCTTCTGATCCTCGACGAACCCGCCAGCAGCGTGGACCGCGCGGGAACGGCGATCATTGCCGGCATGGTCACGACGCTTGCAGAGCGCGGAACGACGATCGTGTGGGTGCACCATGACTTCTCGCTTGTCCGTGAGCTTGCGACAACGGTGAGCTGCATCAATCAAGGGATGGTTTTCTCCGGCTCGCCGGCCGAGGTCATGGACGAAAAGCATTTGTTCGAAATATTTTCCGACGCGGGCGGAGCGTAGCGCATGGATCTGGTCTACGATTTCATCAGAAACGGGTTGCAGGTCCTTGTTCAGAAGGGTGCGCTTCCCGATGAATTCAAATACGGGTTCGTTATCAATTCGCTTTTGTGCGCTTGCCTTGTGGGACCGGTCCTCGGGGCGCTCGGCACCATCGTTATTGTCAAGCGGCTGGCGTTCTTTTCGAGTGCAGTCGGCAATGCCGCGATCACGGGGATCGCGCTGGGCATCCTCTTCGGCGAGCCGGTTTCCGCCCCGTATGTTTCGCTCATATCATTTGCGCTGTTGTTCGCGCTCTTGCTCAATTTCGTCCGCACCAAGACGGACATGCCGCAGGACGCGCTCATCGCGGTATTTCTTGCCGCGTCACTAGCCGCCGGATCGGCGCTCATGTTCTCCGTCACCCGCACCATCAACATACACATTCTGGACAGTTTCCTGTTCGGCTCCATCCTGACCACCAGTTACAGCGACATTACCCTGCTGCTGGTCACGGGCGGTCTCGCGGTCATCGCCTGCGGATTCTATTTCAACCGGTTGCTCCTGTCGGGTCTCGATCCTGTTCTGGCGGGTGTGCGCGGCGTACGGGTGACTGTTGCAAATTACCTTTTCGTGATCATTGTCGCGCTTGTCACCGTGGCTTCGATAAAGACCGTGGGCGCGATCCTGGTTGAGGCGCTGCTGATCATTCCGGCTGCCGCATCGCGCAACATTTCATCGTCGTTGAAAAGTTTTGTCTTGTGGAGCGTTATTTTCGGGACGGTTTCGGCAGTCGCGGGCATCGTGCTGCCCGTGCATTTCGACATCTCGATCCCCTCAGGCGCAGCCATCATCATCTGTGCAACCGGGATTTTCGTGATCACGCTGGTGATACGCATGTTTCGCGTGAGGCAAACCGTATGAAGGCGATCCTTTATGCAGTTCTTGGCGCAGTCGCCGCCCTTGCCGCAGGTTGTGCGCGTTCGAACGCGGACGCGCACCGGGTGGTCGTCACGCTGCCTGCGCTTGAATCCATCGTTACTGATCTGGCGGCAGGCACTTCTATCCATGTTGTCAAGCTTATTCCCGACGACATTTCCCTCCCGGAAATCGACCAATATCTTGACGACAACGAATATGTTCTCGATTCAGCGGCGCGCTGCGACGCGGTCGTCGATGTCCGCAGCGTCGTTGCCGAGGATGCGACCTACGGCGAGCTCAGAAGAAGAAACATTCGGATCGTCGAAATAGACTGCGCCACGCCGGCTGATCCGGACATTGCGCCGGTTCCGGTGATCAAATCCAAAAAGACTCCCGTGCCCTACATTTGGTTGTCCGCTTCCAATTGCATGAAAATGGCGGAAATCGCATCAAAGGATCTGGAGAAACTGTACCCGGCGGATTCTGCCGCGCTCCGCGCAAATCTGAAGAGCCTTAAGAGCAGGTACCTGGGCCTCATGTCGGCCTATGGATCCAGGTTTGCTTCCATTGCGGACTTTCAGGCCGCAACCCTGTCTTCGGACTTCGAGTATTTCATCAAAGAGGTTGATCTCTTCGTCGCGTTCAGATTTCCGCCCGACGAGGCCTTTTGGCCCGAAACCCTTGCACGGGATTTCAAGACAGCCGTGCGAAAAGGCCTGATCCGGACAGTCGTTCACCGATGGAAACCGTCGGGACCTATCGGATCATTGCTTGACTCCTGTAAAGTCAGGACCGCGGTGCTGACGACCGGCGATCCGGCAATGAAGTCATTTGACAAGGGATTGTACGGGCTCCTGGAGAAAAATTACAAGGCATTACTCGGCGCGTTTGAGCCATGAAACGTCTTCCATCTTGCTCTTCAGGAATGCTTGCCTGCAGTATTGCCATACTCATTTTGTTTCTTGCAGTTCCAGGATGCGTGCGAAAAGAAAGTCCTGAATCCACGGCGAAAAAGGTTGAACTCGCGCGCCAGGACTCGCTTCTCGCAGTTATCCAATCGGCAGGCGATCGGTCGCGGCCAGCCCGGATCATAAACCCTGCGGCCGCGACGCGCACGAGTAAATTCTCCTCATTCAGCGATTCGGCACTGCAATCGGTTCAAAAAACGGCTGTGCGTGTGAAGGGCAAGCCCAAGATCGCCACGGCAAATTCCGATACCGCAAGTACACTTGAGTCTGCAATTGCGACCAACGCAGCAGCAATAAAAGTTGACTCGGGAAGCGCGGAAGACCGCAAGCTCGACTCCCTGATGCTCATTGCAAATACGCTTTCGAACCGCTACCAGCAAATGGTAATGACCCATACGCACAGGAATCTTGCCGAAGCTGCGCATCAAAACCCGGCAAAGACCCGCCGGCTGCTCAAAAACATCATGGAAAGCGCTCCTGAGAGACTTTCCCAAAGCAAGAAGATCAACGAGATCCGGCAGCAGCGCCTGCAGTCGCTCCAAAGCCAGATGCAATTGCAGCTACAGCGACAGCAACAGACCGGCGGATTTATCGGGGACAGCGGTAAATAGGGTGCGGTTCATTCTGATGTGCAAATTTTGTCCTTGATGCCCTCAAACTCCCGGATCGTCTCCGGAGTGGCCGCCTGCAGACGGCTCAGGAACAGCAGGCAGGATTCGACGAACAGCCGCGCATCGGCTGCCAACCCGGCCTCGATCAGGTAGCCGGCCCATTCTTTCCAGAAATCAATGCAAAATGGATTGACCGAGAGGAATGTCCGGGAAAGTTCCGAGGCAGACGAATTGTTTTTTTTCCGCATATACAACCGGGTAAGCGACAGCGTCACGTGCGGGTCACCCGGAGAGAGGGCATTCGCGGCTTCGTACCATCGTATCGCCTCGTCATCGGACGGGTTGTCCCGGTCATTTCCGATCATGGCAAGGTTCTTTGCAGAAAAGAACCTGATCAATGCGTGCCTGTTGTGCGCCTTGGCACGGGAATCTGAGAGAGCGCCCGCAATCGATGCGTTCCACGAATATCGCAAAGGGTCTCCATAGTGCACCGGGTACACCTGCCCCATGCACATCTCATAGGAGACAGGCTCTCGTGACCCAAAAAGCCTTTCGTAGATCGGCTTGGCTTCCTGCTCTTTCCCATTCAACCGAAGAATCTGCGCTCTATTGAATTCGGCCGTCAGGTACCCGGGTGTCATGGACACGGCGTGTGAAAGCAGCGCAAGGGCGTTTGCTGCGATCGGTTCACGGGCCACAGCATCCTGTGTCGAACGAAGGTCATCCGCATACGACATCAGGATGACGGCGCAATCGTTCAGTACCAAACTTTCCACGCCCGGTTTGGAAACGAGCATGGCGATGTTCTTGAGCGTGCTGTCGCCGCGCCCAAACCTGGCAAGCGATGCCTGCACAAAATCCCGGTGGTCCGGACTGGCGCAGTACTGCCGGGGTCCGGTCCTATCCTGCCGTGCGACCAGCCCGAGGCTTCGGATCTTGTCAACGAGCTTGTTGAAGAGCCGGGACACGGAAAAGTCCTGCACCCGTTCGTAGCCATTCTTGGCCACGGCCACGCGCTCGGCGTCGTGCGATATGTAATAGGAAAGCAGGTCCTCGAAATTTCCGCTATTGTACAGCACGCAGTCCCTGCCGGGTTCAAAGAAATCGCGAACTTCGAGGTTTTCCTCTTCCATGAATAGCAGCGCGCCGCACGCGGGCGCCTCAAATGCACGCTGGTTCATCTCGCCCTTGATGCTCTGATTGAATACGATTTTCGACCGGTTGAGGATCGTCACATATTCATCGTTCCACGCCCGGTGAAAAAGCCTGATTGAATACTTTTTGTCAAGAGCGGCTATGCGCCGCAACCATGGCAGGCGTTTTCCCTGGAGGTTCACGTTGAAATTGCCGGTAAACGTGACGTCGAAGAGCCGGTCTTCGCCCGGGATCAGGCGGAAAAGCGAAGGCGAAAACGGAAACAAGGGCCAGTAATCGACGTTAGCGACCCCGAGCGACTTTAGCATCGCGACGCTTGTCTTATCGGTCAAAATATAATCGAATTTCGAGAACACATCGGGCAGATAATCAACGCCGCCAAACCAGTCGTCCAGCAACAGAACGGTCGGGTACGGGCAATCCTCAATACCGTACGGCACCGCAAAATAGAGAGGCGATTTGAACAGAACCAGGTCCGGTTCCCATCCTGTCGGCATCTTCCTCAAAATATCTGGAAAATAACAGGGTCGCTGGTTGTCGAAGTAGGCGTAGTCGTGAAACGCGCCGGAAAAACAAAGGAGTTCGTGGTCGTCGTTCCCGGGAAAAGAGTGATTTGAAAGGATCCGCATAGTGAGAACAAAATAGGTGATGAAGGTGCGGAAAAGAAAATCGGCTTGGCGCTACAGGATCTTTTCCGCAAGAACGTGAGTGCTTTTGTCTTCGGTATTGAACCAGAACAGGAGGTTGTTGTTCTCTACGGTAAAGCTCTCGTCCAGAGTTTCCCGGGTCGGACAGGGCGCAATCTTCTCAAACCTGTCCCGAGCTTTTTTGATGAGTTGTTTTTTGAGCTTATTCATATTTAATCTATCGGTATTTCTTTTTTCAATATTGAGCGGAAAATTGAATTCTGCCGGATTTGGTTTGGTCCCGGCTCGTATGCGATATTTAGAGAGGTTTGGCCGTACTCACAGGAGGGAACATCAAATGGAAAAAACAGGCTCAAAACTTCCACTTTTTGCGGTGACCATGGGCGATCCGGCCGGCATTGGTCCGGAAATAGCATTGAAAGCCCTTACTTCTCAATCACTTCCGGATAATTGTGGAATTTTTATCATCGGCGATCTGGGTGTGCTTGAGCATTCGATGCGATTTGCCGCCCCCTGGGCCGATCTTCACGAAATGACATCGGCAGCAGATTTCCATCCGGGCCGCGTCAATGTTTACAACATGAAACAGGTCGAGGTTACAGATTTCGACAGGGGAAAATCCCAGGCAATCTGCGGTATTGCTTCGTACAATTACCTCATCAAGGGTATCGATCTGTGCATTGACAAGACAATCGCGGGCATCATTACCAATCCCATCAGCAAGGAAGCCCTGCACCTCGCAGGTATCAAGTACCCCGGCCATACGGAAATCCTGGCCGACAGGACAGGCACAAAGGATTTCTCCATGATGTTTGCGCTTGAAAACGTGTACGTGGCGCATGTGACCACACATGTAAGCCTAAAGCAGGCGATCCTTCAGGTCACGCGTGACCGCGTTCTGCTCAATATCCGGCTTCTATCCCAGACCCTGCGCCAGCTGGGCATAGCCAATCCGCGTATCGCGGTTTCCGGGCTTAATCCGCACGCGGGTGAAAACGGGTTGTTCGGCGACGAAGAGGCGGTCCATATCGCACCGGCAATTGACGAAGCGAGACGCACGGGAATCAGCGTGAGCGGCCCGTATCCGCCCGATACCGTATTCATGCGCGCGTTCAAGGGCGAATTCGACGGCGTGGTTTCGATGCTGCACGATCACGGTTTTGTCGCGCTCAAGTCGCGCGATTTCGAAAAGGGCGTCAATATTACCATCGGATTGCCTATCATCCGTACTTCAGTGGGCCACGGAACCGCGTTTGACATAGCGGGAAAGGGGATCGCCTCCGAGGCGAGCTTGATAGCCGCGATCAGGACAGCGCATTTGCTGTGGAAGAACAAAATGTTGTTGTTGTAAACTATTTGTCGCTTGCGCAGCGGAACCCGTTGGTGCTGTCGCGCGTTTTGGGGACATCGCTGCTTCTGGCCGCGGTCCGAATCTTCTGGGTGTTGTCGTTCCATGATCCGCCGCGCAACACGGCGAATCGCCCGCCCACGACCTTCGGATTGTGCACGGTGCTCATGCGGTAGATATTGTCGCTGAACATGTCGTTGCACCATTCCCTGACGTTGCCGAGCATGTCGTATAACCCGTACCCGTTCGGCCGTTTCTGCCCCACAGGATGGGTCCGGCCGCCGGAATTCGCCGAATACCAGACGCACGCCGTGTCAATGGCGTTTCCCCAATAGTACCGGGTATCATTTCCTCCCCGTGCGGCAAATTCCCATTCCGCCTCGGACGGAAGACGTTTTCCCGTTCTCTCACAGAACTCCTTCGCCTCTGCCCACGATACGTATTCCACGGGACATTCCGGGCACCTGCCGAACACCGCCGGGGTCTTTTTCATGACTTTTTCGTATTCCGCCTGCGTCACTTCGTATCTGTCAATGTAGAACGGGTCCAGGCAGACACGGTGCTGTGGATGTTCGTCCGGATCGCCCTCGCCTTCGAGGCTTCCCATGATGAAACACCCGCCGTTCAAATGCGCCATGTTGGCATGATCGCTTTTGGAATCCGTCTGCGCATTTTCAAGCGCGGCACGCGCGATGGAATCTGCGTGTAGCAGTGAATCCATTGCCGCGGCGGCGGAATCCGCTTTGGCGGATTCATTCGTGGAAATATCGGGAAGGTACAATTTGATGTTTTCAGCGCTTACAGAAAAAAGCAAAGCCGGAATCAACAGCAGGAGTCGAATGAGCATAAAATCGGCAATTTTTTTCATGGCCCCTTAAAATAGTTATTTGTTCCCGTTGTTGAGCTTTTCCAGTTCCTTTTTCATCTGTTCTATTTTTTCGTCGATCTTGTTCTGTTTCCCCTGGATCTTCTCGTGTTCCTCAAGAGCCTTGGATTCCCTGTTGAATTTTTGGGCAATGGCCGCGGTAAACGCGATGTCGCTTCGTATCGCTTCCGCGTTTCGAGCGAACATGGACTGCCGTGCGAATTCGTCTGAAAACAGGGTGAATTTATCAAGCCGTTGTTTGACGTCCTGCTGGACCTTGTGCAGGCTGTCGATTTTGTCAATAACATCGGATGTCTGGGACAACGCGGATATCTTGTTCACGCTCCTACCGAGGTCATTGTATTGGGCCCGGACCTTTTCGCTTGATTTTCGGGAAGCAGTAAGGGAATCCTGCGACGGCGCCGCAAGCGACCCGAGTAGAGCGTCCGCCTCCTTCAAAACCGCGCTCGCATTGCCGTACTTTTTCTGCATGAGACAAGCATATCCCTAGATGAGCATCGCGTCGCACCGGAGCGGGGGCTTTGCAGATATTTTCTGCAGTTCCTGCCCAAATGTCAGGCACGCATCCCATTGTTTTGCCTTCAGCGCGGTCCAGCACATGCCCAGAAGTGCGTCTTCATAGTAATAGCTGGCGGCAGGAATGCTGCGAAGTGCGGTGATCGCCTTGGGAAGCTCGAGATTTTCGTAAAACAGGTACCCGAGAAAAAGGTAGGACCTGTTGATGCATTCCTTTTGCGTTGCAGTTTGTGCCTTTACATTCAGGCAATTGGCGAGATATTCTATCGCCTGGGCCCGCTGGTTTGTCGCAAGGGACGCAATTGCAAGGGAATGCTGCGCGAAAACGTATTCCGGATGGTGCTGCGGTATCATCGAAAAAAGTTTTATCGCGTTGGCATAATCCTTTTCCTTCATGTTGATTTCCGCCATCAGGTAGAGGGCGTGGTATCGAAGGGAATCGGGAAATGCGCCGGAGTTCATACGTTTGAACTGACCAAGACACGTGGCCGTGTTGTCGTCCCGGTAGTATATGCGCATCAGCCCGAGATCCGCATGCGCTGCTTTTTCGCTCGTCGGATATGCCCGGATGGTCTCTTTGTAGAAGTCTGCGGCAGCTTCCCTCATGTCCAGTTTTTCAAGACAGGCGCCCTCGTAATATTCGACGTTATCCATTTTAAAGAAATTCGGGTACTGGGCATGCAAACGGCTGAAAACGAAATACGCTCCAAAATAGTCGCCTGCGGCAAATAACCGCAGCGCCTTGTTGTACAATTCATTGGGCGCCACGTTCCATCGCAGCGCCATGAGCCTGGCGTACGCCTCTTCCCGATGGGCGCCCCAATCCATACGGACGTAAAACGACTGAGTAGGGACGTTCTCGGCTTGTGTGATATTCATGAACTGGTACATGAGTGAAAAATCCCGGCCGCCGTTGACCTGGGGAAAATTGACCCCGAAAGAACCGGCCCAGTAATCGCTGCCCAACTGTACGTACGCATTGAACATGCGCAGAAGCCAGAACCCTAACCGCAGCGACGCGCCGTATTCGACCGTGCCTCGCTGCTCTTCCCCTTGTAACTTGACCAGGGAACCGTAGACATTCTTGCAATCGAGGTCCACGCCTACGTCCACCTGCCTGTCCCACAGGTAAACGTACCACGAAAGCTTGACATCATTGGGATAACTTTGAGAGGTAAATTGACCGGACGCGGGCAACGCGTCTGTCACCGGCTGGAGGACATTTGAAAATGAAAGGCCGAGCAGATGCTCGCCGGCAACGGGGTCGAGCGCCAACCGGTAAGAAAGTCCCAGATCGGCCCCGATGCCTATGCGGGGGGATCCGAACAGCGTTTGATAGGACAGTCCGATGTTTGCGCCGATGGACAATTGCCCCCACACGTTATTCGCATAGGACACCATGAAAAGGTTATCGCGATCCGATCCGGTGCCCTGGGTGTCGATGACACCGGGATTGCGTTGGTCCCACTGAAGTTTCGTGAGCGGCAGCGAGGTCCCTTCGCCCGCGTACGTGATCCCGAGCGATTGGTAGAAACCCACGGGGATGGTTACGCCGGCTTCGGTAAGGTTGAAGGCGTTGTCCAGCACCAGCGCCTCGCAGGCCCGAAAAGAGGCGTAATTTTCTTCGGTCAGAAATGCCGGGTTGACAAGAGGCGAATGCCTCGCGAGAAGATCGCGCCACCGCTGGGTTGCAACGTATTCACCGGGCAGGCCCTGGGCAAAAACCTGGATGGAGACGCCCGACGCGACAAACACGAGGAGCGCTGCCGTCAATCGTCCGACAAAAGACGTGCGTCGTTTCATGTTCGCCTTTGGTGTTTGGCTGAATCGGGCATGCTACTTCACTCCAATAAGTGTCTTTGTTTTCGCAACGGTATTGTCCGTCCTGTTGAAAACCTCTATTTTGCCAAGGTAATTGCCGGCGGCCACGCGCGTTCCTCTTTTGTTCTTCCCGTCCCATATGAAATACATCGACTTCCTGACACGGTCCGTCAACAGTCCGGTGTTGTCGGTGACGACATTGCCCACGGCATCGAATATGGTGATGTTCCCGAAAATCAGCGTATCGTTGAGATTGTCGACAGGCGGGGCAGACAACTGCACCTCTATTCTGGTGCCGATTGCCGGCGGCAATCCGTTGAGCGACGGCACTTGGCTCACGCCCGGGACAAACGGGTTGTCGCACACGATAGTTCCCGCGATCCTGATGAGCGCAGTCACCTTGACCGGCACCGTGACGCTCATTGCACCGGACGAAACAGTGAGGGTCGCCTGTCCTGCGCTGGTCGGACTCAAAATCCAGGAGCTCGTCGTATCCGTGGGCAGGGGAACCGACAGGACAAGATTCTGAGGGGTCATCGACCATGTCCCCTTCACCGGGATCCAAAGGCCTTGCGAATTGGACATGGTTCCGATCAATTTCAAGGTCATTTTCTGGTCGTTCTTCATGGCTATTGCCAGTACCGTGTCGCCGGAAACGGTGTTGACCAGACGCAGCGCGGTCAGGACAGCGGGAGCAATCACCACCCGTATTGTGTCCGGCACCAAGCCTGCCTCGGTTGCCATGACCGTTGTCGTTCCGTCCGTTACCCGGGTAACGATTCCGGCATAGTTCCTTCCAGGCGCTGCCGCTGCCGACGCAATGGCCGCGGCGGCACTTGACCATTGCGCATTTGCGGACAGTCCGCAGAAATTGCCGAATGCATCCCGAAGTACGGCGAAAACCGTATCGCTATTGGTTGTCCGGTCAATGGTCACGACGGTGTCAGGAGTGGCGGTGTTGCGATTGGCAATCGTATCCGCCTCAATTACTATCCGGTAAGCCTTTCCGGGAACGACACTAATCCGCATCGAGTCGGACAGGATTCTCGATGCGTTTGCAGGATCAGGAAACGATGCCGCGATGGTATAGGTCTTGTATGCATCGATTGCGTAAAAGGTGTTATTTGCTCCGGTCTGCGTACGCAGCGAGTTTTTGGAACCTGCCGGGGAAAGTGGGGACCAGGTGATGAGCGATCCGTATTCCGGCCGTACGCCGCCCGTGTCGTCGTAAACCCGCGCACTCAAGACAAGGCTGTCTCCGGCCAAAATCGTCCCCGTATCGGGAACAGCGGTTATTGTCAGCCTGGCCAGAGACACGACCAGACTTTGTTTCTGGATTGCCACCATTCTGTTGATGTCAAGAGGCGGATTTTCCACGGCATCCAGGACAAGCCCGGAGGCGGTCGCGAAATTGACCGAATCGTATGCCGCGATCGTGCCACCCGGCAGAATGAACACCCAGGTTATACTGTTGCCGCTATTGACTACAGAGATAGACGCCACGGGCGTCTTGGTCGTCGTTCCCGCTTTCTTGAAGTTCAGGTACGCTGTATTGATTGTGCCCAGGTTTTGAATCGGCTCGCTCGGCGTTACGGTGAGCGTGTCCTGAACCGTGGCGTTTTTCGTTGCCTTGGATGACGCCGATGTTACCGCTGGCCCGATCCGGTCAAGAAGATTTGTTGTGAGACCAGATCCTGATTTATAGTCGAGCGCGACAGACCCAAGGCCGGCGCCCGGGCCTGCCGGGACATTGGAATAGATGAGGGTACTGCCCGAGGTCATGACCAAGTTCTTCGCAATCGGAACCAGAGGTGTTTGCTGGGGCCAGGAGTACTGGAATACCCTGAACGAGTCGATCGGATCAGCGCTGTCAGCGGTCGACAATGTCAGGAAGACGGTTATTTTGTCGCCTATTCCGTCGCCGTTTACATCCTGGATAATTGCCGAATCCAGCGTCGGGAACCTGTCTCCCTGTTTTTGTATCCTGACCATGCGGTTGATATCAAGCGGAGGATTGCCAACGGTATCCAGAATCAAACCCGGCGTCGTGACAAAATCCACTGAGTCCCACGCCGCAAGCGTGCCGGTTGGAAATATGAATACCCAGCTCGCGCCGGTCGCGCCTTGCTTAACAACAGACGTTGACGCAACAGGCGTCTTTGTCGTTGTTCCGAATTTCTTGAAGTTCAAATACGCGGCGCCTGCGGCGATCAGGTTTCGGATCGGTTCGGTGACGGCCACCAGCAGGGTGTCTGGGGCCGTTGCACCCTGGGATGTTTTCGATGTAGCGGTTGTCAATGCTGGGCCGATGCGGTCCAAAAGGCCCGCGGAAATATCGGGTTTGGACGGATACGTGACCAAAACGGTCCCCAAGCCGGCGCCCGGGCTTGCAGGTAGCGTAGAATAGACGAGTGTATTGCCGATGGCGGTAACCGCGGCATTCCCCACTAACACTGGTGTTCCAGGCGGGGCTTGCAAAGGCCACGAATATCGAAAATTCGAGAACGAACCGATTTGGTCCGAACTGTCCGCTGCCGACCTCGTCAGGAAGGCGGTAATTTTGTCGCCCAACCCGTCTCCATTGACGTCCTGGATTATTGCCGAGTCAAGATTCGGATACCGGTTGCCGGCCACCGCGATCTTCTTGAATATCGAATTTCCCGACGCATCGCTTGCCATGATCCAGACAAAATGTCCGGATTGCCCGTCCGGCTGGAGGCGGTAATTGTCAATGTCCGCTTTCAGGGCCGTGAATGAAAAGATTTTTCTTTTGGGGTTACTCGTGTCCCGCGCAACAGCGTCGTTCCAGATGACCCAATTGTAATCCAGAGTCCATTTGACGCTCTTGGCAAGGGTTTCGTCCGTGACCGTGTCGTAAACGGCCATGTCGCCGACACCGTTGACATTCGAGGATGTACCCAGATACGGATACGTTTCGTCCGAAGCGCCGGTGCCCGAGCACGCTCCATAGTGGCCGGAATACGCGGGAATCAAGGTTGCGGCGTCGCCGGAATTGGGCTGTTTCTGACGGAGGAAAGGAAACTTGTCCTTTACGGTTCGGAGAACTGCGAGAAAATCGTAGCGAAAGCTTATCGTGGTTGCCGAGGCGGTCGGGGCGCGGCCTTTGAGCCTGTTGAACGCCGTGTCGAGCGTGTTCCATATCTGCTGCCTCACTGCCGTGAAATTGCCTGCCGCAGGATCGTAATAGTGCAAGAGCAAGCCGCCGTTGCCCTGCGCTGTCACGGTGCCGTTATCGCCGAAGAACATGTCCCACAAGCTCCGCTCGGTTATTTGAAAGTCAACGAGGGTCAGGTTTGCGTTGTTCTTCTCGAATTGCCTGGAGGCATTCACTTCGGTCTGAACCACGTTCAAGATGTCGGGCACGTAATTCATGTTTCCAGTGCCCATAAGGGTCCTGGCGGTGGGGTTTGCGCAGGTCTGCTGGTAAACGTTGGGGTTGAGAAGCGCAACGACGTTGCCGATCGTTGACCACTGCCCCACGTTGTACATGACCGCCATGTAGGAAACGCCCATGTATGGATCGACGGCGATTGCAAGAGAATTCATCCAGCAGATGTCGGTGGCGCACGCACAAATGTAATAGTTTACATACTGGGAAATGATCGACATGAGGCATGAATTGAGGATAAGGGCGCTGTTCACGGGCGTCTGGCCGAGGGTGCCGCGCGTATAGTAGGTCATGAACGCATCGGAATTGATACCGCTTGTCGTCACATCAAGGGCCCGTGCGAGCTGCGCGGAATACTTGGGAAAAAATCCTGGATACGACAGAGCCCTGTCAAGTCCGGTGGCGTTTTCTATCTGCCAGAACCCATACACGCCCGCCTGGTTTGTGGCTGCAACCGGAAACGAAGTTCCAATGCCGGTTTCCTTGGCGCCTTGCGCCGCCATCCACTGCATGTCCGCATGTAAGTATTCCTGACCCACGGCAAGCGACATCCAGTACTGGTTCATTCCCGTGGGAACAAAATTCACCGATGTTCCGTTCACGGTGAAACTGGCCGCAGGAATCGGGAACTGGATCTGTGTTTCCGCCTTTCCGGCAGCCCTGTTGTACCATGTGTCAATGAACCCGCCCGAATACTTCCCGCCATTTACACCGAGACTGTCTGTGTAACTGTACCGATAACTGGGACTGTAAAAACTCGCGACATTGCTGACGCTGTCGAGCTGGGAAAGCGTCAAAGGATCGGCGTCGGTCGGATCGTCTGGAATGCCGGGCGCTCCGGTACGCAGTAACACATACATGTCCGGATACGCGACGTCTGTTTCCGTGTTGTAGGATCGGTTGAATGTCGCAGTTGCGGCGGGGAGAAGTTTGGAGCCCGAAGGAGCAACGATCCCCATTGCAACGGACTTGAAGTAGAGATCCTGTTGGATCCGGCCTCCAACCGTGGCGTGGATCATTGTCCACCCTGACCCTTCGCCGTCCGACGCCGACGTCCAGAAGGTCGTGTGATCGAAGAACCTGATGCCGCCGATTTTCCACGGCAATGGGGTTGCATTGGTCATTGAGAAGCTTTGGCAGTTCAAACCTACACCGACCGTTACGTCGGCCCGGACAACCGGGCGAAAAATGAGGGATGCGGTCAGGAAGAAAAAAACAGCTTCCTTTTTCCTGATAAGAGAAGCCATTTGATTTCCTCAATTCCTGCTTAAGCTTTTAAATAGCAGGCGACAAAACGCCCTTTGAGAGAGTCGACAATCAAGCATGTCGATTAATATAAGGTTCGCTCACTGAACGGTATTTGCAATAGTAAATGTTTTCTTTATCATTTTTCGCTTATATGCCAAAAAAGCCCTCAGGCCGGTTGGCCTGAAGGCTTTCTTTGATCAAAGGCAACAAATTGCAGTAAGATCAGAAATCGATAAGTTCGACTTCGAAAACCAGGGTGGAGTTCGGCGGGATCGGACCTGCACCGCCGGCGCCATAACCGAGCTGTGGCGGAATGATGAAAACGCACTTCTCGCCCTTTGACATCAAGAGCAAACCTTCGTCCCATCCTTTGATGACTTGTCCTGTTCCGACCGCAAAGGAAAACGGCTCGTTTCGCTGCACCGAGCTGTCGAAAATTTTTCCATCAAGGAACTTGCCCGTGTAATGCACCTTAATGGTCTGGCCCGCTTTGGGCATAACGCCGTTACCCTTCTTAACGATCGTGTACTTGAGACCTGAGGCAGTTGTGATTGTATCGGATGTTTTTGCCTCTTTCTTTGCGGGCGCAACAGATCCCTTTGCCGCAGGTTCGGTGGCACTCGCTGCCGGTTTGGCCGTTGCCCCGGCCGCAGCTTCGACTACCGATACCTTGGTGATCTCGACGGGGGTTGTCGGAACATTCTGGTACATGCCCATGTCGCCTGTCGCGACATTTTCAATTGCCGAAACGATATTCATGCCGCCCACGACTTTTCCGAAAACGCAATATCCCCATCCTTGAACGTCCTTGCTCCTGAAATTCAATGCCGCGTTGT
>Ga0182027_10006322_pt1 | contig 17783 bp, 18 predicted proteins | sample 712E1DmetaG_FD_121300 | JGI IMG/M metagenome (GOLD analysis project Ga0182027, IMG submission 121300) | Permafrost microbial communities from Stordalen Mire, Sweden - 712E1D metaG (Illumina Assembly) | ecosystem: Environmental > Terrestrial > Soil > Wetlands > Permafrost | place: Sweden... | reverse complement strand
CATAAAGCGGAATCACGGGAATCGCCAGCAGCGCCGCGGTTACGATCGCCCGTTTGCGGCCCCAAGTCTCCGAGAGAGCGCCGAAGACAATTCCTCCCGCGATAGAGCCGAAGCCGTAAAGAACGCCGATCAGCCCGATGGTCTCGGGCGATAGCCTGGCCTGCACGGCAAGAAACGTCGGATACACATCCTGCGTTCCATGCGAGAAACTCATGAAGGCCGTCATCAGCAGCACCAGAAACAGAAACGTGGGCAAGAAGCGGAGCAGGAGTTGCGTCCGTGCCGCCCCTTCTGCAGCGGTAGCCCGCACCATGCGCTTCCTGGCTCCTGCCAGCCACACCGGCGACTCGGCCACGCGCGCCTGCACATAAAACGCCAGCAGCGCCGGCGTGGAGCCGAGGATGAACAATCCCCGCCAGCCGATCCCCGGCAGCGAAAGCCCATGCCAGTGGAACCCCGCAAAAAACAGCCCGAACGCCGCCGAGGCCAGAATCGACCCAAACGCGTAGCCCTCCTGCAGGATGCCGGAAAACGTGCCGCGGCCTTCTTTGGGCAGCGTCTCAAACACCAGCGCCGCGCCCACGCCCCACACTCCGCCCATGGCAATGCCGAACAGCGCCCGCAACGCCAGCAGCACATGGAGCGAGGGCGCAAAGGCGCAGGCCAGCTCAATCACTGAGAAGCCCAGAATGTTTGCCATCAGCACCGGACGGCGTCCGTAGCGGTCGGCCAGCATGCCAAACAGCAGCGCGCCCACGGGCCGGAAGGCCTGCGTCAGAAACACCGCTCCCATCACCGCCGAGGGCTGGGTGCGAAACTCGACGGCAATTGCCTTCACGCAAAAAATCAGCAGAAAGAAGTCCAGGCTGTCGAGCGTCCAGCCCAGAAAGCCCGCCAGAAAGACATGGCGTTGCGCGCCGGAGAGCTTCTCAAATTGCCCCAGGATAGACATACGCGGGAGCATAGCAGACCGGCGTGGCCAGCCAACCCCTCAGGGCTGCTCCGGATGGGACACGAATCCGAAAAATAATTGTTGCAACGAGTATCTTGGTTGCGGCATCCTAAGTGTGTAACAAGAGTTTAGCGACATTCCCCGGCGTTCCCGCTTAGGCATCCGGCGTGAAAGCGCAGTTGCCTCTACACCCCATCCAAAAACGGCTGTAACGGCCCTGCACTGAAAAGGAGCTTCCCCGCATGAAACGACTGGCAATGATCACCGGCATTCTGGCGCTCGCGGCGCCGCTCGCCCTCGCACAAACTTCCACATGGGTCTCCGACCCGAATCACAGCGAGGTGGACTTCACCATCACCCACATGAGCATCTCCAAAGTCCATGGCCGATTCGGAAATGTGAAGGCCACAATCGTTTACAACGAAGCCGACGTAACCAAATCCACCGTTACGGCCACCATTGGCGTCGACACCGTCGACACGGGGGTCCAACTCAGAGACAATGACATCAAAAGTCCCAGCTATTTCGACGTGGCCAGCTTTCCCGCCGCAACCTTCACCAGCACCGGGGTAGCGAAGAACGGCAACAAACTGACGGTGACCGGCAATCTGACTTTGCATGGCGTCACCAAGCCCGTGGTTTTGGACGTGGAGGGCCCCAGCGGGCCGGCTCAAGGCATGGATCACAAGCCGCACGTCGGATTTTCGGCCACGACCACCATCAGCAGAACGGCGTTCGGCATTGCCTCCGGAATGCCCGCAGTGATGCTGGGCGACGAAGTGACGCTCACCATCGAGATCGACGCCGCGAAGCAGTGAGGGAAATGCGGCCCTGCCCGGCCGCGCCCTCGCAATTTCCATGGCATTCCGCGCCGTGGAGAATGCGCGCGGGCCTGCCATACCCTCGTGCAGGGCCGGATCGACAATCGCCTGGAGAGTTTACCGATGGCAAGCCTGAAATCTGAAATTGCGCAGAGATCTCCCTTCTCCAGCGCGGAGGAAGAAGCATTTCTGAGTCTGCTGCGCACCTCGGATTGCCTGCATCGCGCCTTCCAGCAGAAAATCCGCGGATGGGGTTTGACCTCGACCCAATACAACGTGCTGCGCATCCTGCGCGGCGCTGGAGCCCAGGGACTGGCCTGCGCGGCCATCGGCGAACGCATGATCGCGGCCGAGCCAGACATCACGCGCCTGCTGACGCGGCTGAAACGCCTCAAGCTGATCCGGCAGCATCGAGACCGTCAGGATCGCCGCGTGGTTTGGACGCAGATTACCGATGCCGGACTGAAACTGTTGCGGGCCATGGATCCAGTGATCCAGCACGCGCCCATCGAACTCCTCGGGCATATAAGACGCGCCGAATTGACCGAATTCATCCGGCTGCTGGAACTCGCGCGGCAGCCCTGCGGCGACGCACAGCCGCTCCAATAAGGTTACGGAACCGGAAAATCGCAGACAGATTTCGTGAACAGGGCAGGACGGTCAGAAACGCCTTAGGTGGTGACAACCTTTTGCGCCACCTGCTCCTCGTCCATCTCCGATTGAATGATTTTGTTGTGCAGGCAGTAAAGAGCAAGCTCCAGCCGGTCCGACACTCCCAGCTTGTCGTAGATCTTGCGCAGGTAGTTCTTGATCACCTGCTCGGTGGTCCCCAACTGGAAGGCAATTTCCTTGTTGCGCTTGCCCTGGGTAATGCAGGCAATGATTGACATCTCCTTGGGCGAAAGGCGGGGCTGGTTGCGCGGACTTACAAGGGCTGCGGCCTGGGCCCGATAGGCCTCGATCACCCAGTTGACCGATTGATTGTCGATCCAGGTTTCGCCGGCGGCGATGCGGCGCACGCACCGCACCAGCAGATCGGGCGAGATGGAGCGGGAAACAATGCCGCGGACGCCGCGCCGGTAAAGCTCCACGGTGTGGTTCTCGTCGGCCGCCATGGCCTGCACGATCAGCTTTACTTCCGGAGACAGCCGCAGCAGCTCGGGTATCGCATTGGCCGTGCCGGTCAGCATGCTTCCCTCCAGAAGAACAATGTCCGTAGGGTAGCGTTCGATGGCGGCGCGCAGATTCTCCAGCGAATCGGCCTGCGCCACCACGCGGATATCGTCTTCCAGAGCGAAGACCTTGCGAATACCCACGCGGTAAATAGCCTGGGAATCCGCAAGAATAATGCGAATAGCGCCGGGCTTGACCGGCTTTTCGGTGTTCTCGCTCTCGGGGTTTTCGTCCGGAATTTCCATAGTTGGCTACGTTTGGCCAACCGGGCTCTCACTGCTCCGCAAATCGGTACTCGTCGATTGTGGCCGCAGCGAGGTGCTCTTTGTGGCTTGATGAGCAGCGTACCACACGTCCCTTGCAGTGGACCAGAACATCGTGGGGAGTGCCCAGGACCGCGCGCGGCATCCGCATGGAAAATTCGATGTCCAGGCCCACCTGTAACGTCCTGTCTAGCACAAACAGAACCCCGCTGGCGGAGATGTTCCGGGTCAGAGCAGCGATTTCTCCGTTGTCGGTCGAGAGCACCACCGGCAGGGCTAGAGGGAATCGGACAGCGCAGCGCACTTCTTGCCGCCCGGTTGCGTGGGCCACAGCGCCCGACAGAAGCGGCACATTTTGTTTAAGAGAGCTCATATACAGCGCCCACAAAAGACTCACTTGTAAATGTAACGGGTTTTGCGGATTTAGCACAGGGCACTAAAGTTTTCAGACAAGTAACCACTTGCAGGCTGTCGCCGCAACGTTGGGGTGCCTCTTTTCCAGCGCATTCGTCACCATCATCGGTAGCGCCAGGGTTTGCATTGAACTTTCCTTTCTTGGCGCACCATCCAACTTGCTTCTGCTCTCGACTGAAATCGGGCAGTCATGTTGCCGCCGCAGAGGATCGTTTTGCGCCATGCAGCATTGCCAACAAGTTGGGGTGAGATTGCCTGCGTTGGGCCTACAATCGGCGCACACAGGCGAATGGAAGTCGAAAAAGAGGAGAAGTAACCTACGTTTTGATTACCTAAAATATCGAAAATCATTACTATCGGAAGAAAATCTTTCTAATAGCACTTTTGTGGTAGACCGCCTACACATTTTGGGCTACTCTAAGTTTGCACAAGTTTTGTGGCGGGATATCTGCCGTCAGGAAAGTGTCTGTTATGCGTACGAGTTCGTTGGATCTTCTGAAAGTTGCTTTCATTGCACTGCTCCTCATTTCTGCATGCACGGCGTTCGCGATTCCGACCAACGCCCACCTGTCTGCACCGACGGCATCAGCGGTTCCGATCTGGCCCTTCCCGCCCGCGCATATGACGGCGACTGCGGTTCCGATCTGGCCCTTCCCGCCCGCGCAGATGGCGGCTGCTGCGGTTCCGATCTGGCCCTTCCCACCTGCGCATATGGCGGCTGCTGCGGTTCCGATCTGGCCCTTCCCGCCTGCGCATATGGCGGCTGCTGCGGTTCCGATCTGGCCCTTCCCGCCCGCGCATATGACTGCGGTTCCGATCTGGCCCTTCCCGCCTGCGCACGTAAACGCCGCCTAACTTCCAACTTACTTCTTCAGAAATACGCCCGAGCGGCTTCCGCTTGGGCGTTGTTGTGTATACGGCAGGTACCATCTGACGCAAAATATCGCATCGTTGCACCAGGGTTACTGCTAGACTCAAGTCATCGCAAACGAGCTTAGGCGGGTCGCAAATTGTGAGCTCACACAACATATTTCAGTACTCATACTGTGCGGTCGAAGCGGCACTTGTCGGGCTGTTGCTCTATAGACGTGTCTGGCGGACCTTCCCGTTATTTCTTACGTATTGCATATGGGACATATTAGGCAATGTCTGCATGTATATCGTCATGAGCCACTATCCTGTCGAATACTTTAATGTTTATTTCGCTCAAACCGTCATAGATTCCGCCCTGCTGTTCTGCGTTTTGGTTGAGCTGGCCTGGTCTGTGCTCCGGCCGGTTCGCGCCTCTCTTTCACGCAGCGCTCTGCTGGTAGTCGCTGCTTTGCTCCTGTTGGCGGGCGCGGCGATCTGGCCATTTGCCGACCTTCCCGGCCTTGCCCATGCTGCAACGAGGCAGTGGCTCCTCCTGATACAGCTTGAGCAGACGGTATCCATCCTCCGCATCCTGTTTTTCTTGTTCCTGGCCTTAGGCAGTCAATTCCTGTCGATCGGCTGGCGCGATCGCGAGCTGCAGATTGCGACAGGGCTCGGGTTCTTTTCCCTGGTCAACGTGGCGATCTCGATATTGCAGGCTCGCCAGAGCACCCGTTTGCAGTATGGTCACTTGGAACAGTTCGTCGTAGCCGGTTTTCTCGTATCCCTTATCTACTGGCTTGTTAGCTTCGCACAGAAAGAAGGCGAACGGCGCGAATTCACCCCGCAGATGCAGAGCATGCTGCTTGCCGTGGCTGGCGCCGCGCGCTCAACCCGCGTCGCTCTCGAAGATTCCCACGGAGACAAAGCGCGGAAACAGGAGAAGCGCTGATGCCCTCTTTTGCCCCGCCCGCACGGCGCCGTCGTTTGAGCTCTGCTGCAGCATAGGTTGACACGCATGTTCGCCTCAGGTTGTAATTAAAGCAGTGGTGAAGGAGTTCACCCAATTGCGTTTTTCCAATTGGTATTGGGCTTAATCGATGCGCTCAAGTGGCGTTCTCCCTTAAGAAAACGCCACCTCTCACAATGCCCGAGACTCCACGTAAACTGGAAAAACGCCGTTAACCGCTGTCCTCTATGCCATGCCGGACAGATGATGACTCCTGACAGGGAATCCTGTTGCGGAGTCATGTCGCGGCGCGATCCCCGGGTGCATATTTTGAGGAGCGTACATCCATGGCAAATGCATGGGCCCTTGCGGCATTGTGGGTGGGGTTGGCGCTGGTCGCCACGCTGCTGGCCATCTGGTTCAAAGTTTCGTCGGCGCTTTCCGAAATCATCGTTGGCACCGTCGCCCAGCTGATCCTTGTTGTCACCCTTGGCGCCGGGGGTCTGCAGGGCAATACGCAGTGGATCGCGTTCCTGGCTGGAACGGGGGCCATTGTGCTCACGTTTCTCGCCGGCGCCGAACTCGACCCTGTAATTTTCAAAACCAAGTGGCGTGAAACCCTTATCGTCGGCCTGGCTGGATTCTTCGGTCCCTTTCTGGGATGCACTGCGGTCGCGTATTACATATTGCATTGGCCGGTCATGTCCAGTTGGTTGGCCGGCGTAGCCCTGTCGACGACCTCGGTCGCGGTCGTATACGCCGTGATGCTGGAGTTGGGCTTCAACGTCACGGAATACGGTAAATCGATCCTGGCCGCATGCTTTATCAACGATCTCGGAACGGTCATTGCACTCGGGCTGATCTTCTCGCCGTTCACGATCAAGACGCTGATCTTCGTTGCTGTATCCGTCGCAGCCTTAGCGGTACTTCCTTTTCTTACGCCCTGGTTCTTCCGAAAATATGGCGGCCGCGTATCCGAGATCGAAGCCAAATACATCCTTTTTATGCTCTTCACGCTCGGAGGTCTTGCCGCCTGGGCGGGAAGCGAGGCAGTCCTTCCGGCTTACGTTATCGGCATGGTCCTCGCTGGAACTGTGGGCAAAGATCATACGCTGATTCGCAGATTGCGCACTCTCACTTTTGGATTGTTGACGCCTTTCTACTTCATCCGCGCCGGCTCATTTGTGTCAGTACAAACGCTCATCGCAGCGCCGGCGGTCTTGCTGATTCTCTTCATGGCGAAGTCGCTCACCAAAGCCGCAGCCGTGTATCCGGCCGTTCGTGTGCACAAGTATGACGGCTCTGCGGGTGCTTACTACACATTGATGATGTCGACGGGCCTGACGTTTGGCACCATTTCATCACTCTTCGGCCTCAACCATCACATCATCACCCAGGAGCAATACTCATTTCTCGTGGGCACGGTGATCGCAAGCGCCGTGATACCGACAATGATTGCAAATGGGTTCTTCCTCCCCAGGCATCTTCTTCCCCATGCGCATCCACAGGCAATCAAAACAGCGGAACAACCAACGCAGCGGGCCACTGCTGCAGAAGAGGCATAGGTGAGCACTATGGGAAGCACGGTTTTTGTCGGATTTCAAAGAATTCTGGTCGCATATGATGCGTCTCCCCATGCGGAGCACGCGATGGATGTTGCCCTGTCAATGGCAGGAGACATGAAAGCCAAGCTGTTTGTCATCTCTGTGATTCGGCCTCCAGAGCCGGCCGAAAGCGCCGAGTTTCATGCCGTCATCGACGAAGGGCGAGAGAAGTATGAGCGCTGCTTTGTCTCGATTCGGGAACGCGCCAGGCAAAAAGACATCGAACTCGAAACTGAAGTTGTTGTAGGCCACCCGGCAGAGCAAATCATTCATAAGGCGGAAACAATGCAGGCAAGCGTCATCGTGATGGGGAAGCGCAGTCACACGATATTACATCGCTGGATGATCGGATCGAACTCGGAGCGTGTGTTACGGTACGCGCATTGTCCGGTGATGATTGTCCACTGAACTGACTGAGGGAGTCCGGAGAGTACAGATGCAGGACGCAGAGAAGCTCAACGAGGCTCAACAAAGGCGCTTGTACGCGAGTTGCCGGTACATCGACGGGCTTCTCTGCGATCTGGAACAGGCTCTGCATCAGGCAGATTCGTTATCTCCGTTCCCGCGTTATGTCGTCGATCTCACTCCGGCGGAAGTTGGCCAACTGGAAGAACACATTCGCCGTATTCGCGCACAACTTCTCCGCACCCTTGCATGGCAACAAATGAAGCCGGATACTCCCGAAATTCCCGCTACTCGTGCGGCGCTCACAAGCCTGGCCTTCATTGACATTGCGATTGAGGAATTAACGCCCAGGCATCTGCGAGGCTGCGGAGCCGTTTCCGAAGGCGCAATCGAAGGGCTAAATGGCGTAATTCGCGATCTTCGTTCTGTCACTCGTGGAATGGAACTCAATATCCAGCAGAAGATGGCTGCCCGAAAGGCTGAGATCAAGGATGGATAAACGTTGCAGAAGTACTTGTTCATTGCGTTGGCGGTTCGCCTGGCTCTATAGCCAGGTATTGGGTCAGACTAGATCAACAGGTTAATCCCTCGCTTGGACACCATGGTCGATGAAGGATTGAACGCCATTTCCCACGTCGAGGTGATCCGATGCGTTCACCAGTCATAACATATGCAGACGTACGAGAGCAGTTCGAAAGTGCCAGATTACAGCGGCCTCCCGGCTGAGACATCCGTGTCGATGGATGGCGCCTCCCGTCTGTTGGGACTCGGCCGTCTGGCTCAGGAACTTGGGGCTGAACCTGTCGCCGAGGAAGCACGCGAGCTCGCAGCGCGGGTTTCCGAAGGGCGTTTCTATGTCGCTTGCGTCGGTCAATTTAAGCGAGGCAAATCCACTCTGCTCAACGCTCTGGTCGGCCACGAAGTTCTTCCGATCGGGTTTGTTCCGGTCACGGCGGTGCCTACGGTGGTTCGGTTTGGCAACGAACTTCACGCGCGCGTTCGCATGCGAGACCGGGCCTGGCTTGACGTTGCCATGCCCGACTTGAAGGAATACGTGACCGAAGAACGAAACTCTGAAAACAAAAAGGCCGTGGACGGCGCGGAGGTATTCGTGCCCAGCCCCTTGTTGTCCTCCGGCATGTGTTTTGTGGACACGCCGGGTTTGGGCTCCGTCTTTACTGAAAATACGGCAACCACGCAGGCATTCATTCCTCACATTGATGCAGCATTGGTCGTGGTCGGAGCCGATCCGCCGATTGCAGGCGAAGAGTTGGCGCTTGCGGAAGCAGTGGGCAGGCAAGTTGGGGACTTAATCCTGGTGATCAACAAAGCAGACCGCACCACGGATCCCGAGCGTGAGGCGGCGGCTAAGTTCACGCGCGAGGTTCTGGAAAAGCGGCTGCATCGCCCCATGGGTGAGGTTTTTGAGGTCAGCGCGTCTGAACGCATGGAAAACCGCGGCCCATTACGGGATTGGGAAAGACTGCTGGCGAGCTTGTATCACCTCGTTGACGATTCGGGTAGAAACCTTGTTCGTGCCGCTTGCGACCGAGGCCTCCAGCGCCTAAGCGAACAACTGCTGGCTATGATCAGCGAGAACCGTGACGCGCTTCAGAGGCCAATCGAAGAATCCGAACGGCGCATCGAGATCATGAAGGAAACCATCAGCGAGGCTGAGCGCTCTATGCGCGAGCTGAGCTTTCTGTTTATGGCGGAGCAGCACCGGATTTCGGATCTCTTCGTCGAAAGGCACCGGGAGTTTTTCCGTTCCTCGTGGATGGAATCTGAAAGAGAATTTGATGTGGAACTGCTGCAAGTCCCCCCCGGGTTTGGCCCGCATTACCGGCGGCGCGTGATGCACCTCGCCCAGGAGATCTCGCGCTGCAAGGTTATGCCTTGGCTCAAACCTGAGCAAGAAGAGGGCGAGCGCCAATATCGGGCCGTAGCCACTCGATTTGTGGGGATGGGAAACAGCTTCCTGAAGGGGCTCGCCAGTGCGGGCCTCAACGAACTCACCCGGATGCCGCATGCGCTCGATCCGGAGAAAGGTTTCCGCGTGCGTTCCAGCTTCATTTTTGAGAAATTCATCGGAACTGCACAGCCTCCCTCGCCGCTGCGCTGGCTCGCTGACGTCTTTTTGCCGCTCGTGGGTGCACGCAGAGTAATCACGAACGAGGCTCGAGAATTTCTACGGCGTCTCTTGGAAGTGAACGGCTCACGCATACAAAACGATGTTCTCAATCGCATTCAGGAAAGCCGGGACCGCCTGGAGGTCGAGATTCGCAAGCTGTTGCACGAAATCAGCCGCATTGCAGAACAGGCACTTGACCGGGCTCGGAACGTCAAAGAAGAGGGAACTCCCGCTGTCCAGCTGGCAGTTGAACGGCTCAACCGATTAGAACGGGAGGTTTCGGCATTACAAAGTGATCCGGTCCAGCCATGAATGCTTCATCAACAAATGTGTCCCCGAGTGAGACTTCGGCTTGTATCGGGGATGGTATGCACGCCGAAACACAACATTTCGCCTGAAAATGGGTTATTTAGGAATAGCCGGCATGTGGACCGCTGACTCTTCCACTGTCATCGCGTTGCTGCATAAAGAGTCCATCTATGCATAGGCGGCATCTGAGACACTGAGGCCGTTTTTCATGGTCCTCTCATGCGAATTGGAGCATATTGAAGGGGAGAGGGGCCAAACAATCTGGAGTGAGAGGAGCCAATGCTTTCGATTCGCCAATCACGGATCGTACCATTTGTTCTCATCATTCTAGCGGCTTTTTTCCGCTCGCAGGGCCACGCTCAGGCGGCTTTGCTCATGGAGGAGCCGTACGGCTTTTTTGGGACCCTGAACCCAACCGGACACAACGCCATTTATTTTGAGCGGATCTGCGCGGAAACGCCGGTGAAGCTGCGGCGCTGCCAGCCGGGCGAACTGGGCGCCGTCATCGCGCGGTACGAGGGAATCGACGGCTACGACTGGGTGGCCATCCCGCTTCTTCCCTACCTCTATTCGGTCGAAAATGCTTCTGAAGTTCCCTCGCAGGTGGATCGCGAGCAGGTGAACCGGCTGCGCGGCCGGTATCGCGAGTCCCATCTTGAGAGCCTGGGATTGAAGCTGCGCGCAGGGAGCATTGTGCGCGGCGGCTGGACGCAACTGGTCGGCGCTGCGTACGAGCGGCGCATCTACGCCCTCCGCTTTGAGACGACCCCCGAGCAGGACGATGCCTTGATGGCGCGCATGAACGCGGGACCGAACCGCACCAGCTTTGACCTGCTTTTCAAGAACTGCGCCGATTTTGCGCGGGTGATTCTCAACTCCTATTTCCCATCGACCTTCCGGCGCAGTGTTTTTCCCGATGCGGGCATGACCACGCCGAAGCAAATCACCTACAAACTGGTGAAGTATGCGCGCAAGCATCCGGAGACGGGCCTTGCGGTCTTTGAGATACCGCAGATTCCGGGCTACCGGCGAATGAGCCACTCGCCCAAGGGCATTGACGAGTCGTTGCTCACCACTCCCTACGCCATTCCGATCGTGCTGCTGAATCCCTATCTCGCCGGCGGGCTGTTTGTGGATTACCTAGTGCGCGGACGCTATCATCCGATTCCCAAGCATCCCGAGGTTTTGGGGCCCGACAATTTATCTCCGTTGACAGCGCCGGCCGCGACCCAGCAGAATTCCGTAAGCGCAGCGGTTTCTGCGGACAGGTCTTCGTCGGCGGGCTTGAGCGCAGGCGTGCAGGGCCCCGGCGCCGTTTCCGCCAGCCCTGCGTTATCGCAGGAGGCCGGGGAATCCAATCCCGGCCTGCGAGGAACTGGATCTCAAAATGAGTAAGTCTGAACCGCAGAATCTGAAAAGCCACGGACGGCTCGATCCGCCGTATCATTTCGTTCTGTTCTTTGTTCTGGTCGCCAACCTGATCGTCTCCATCGTCCACCTGGTGCACCACCATAGAAATTTCTATGCCTATTGGCTGGTGGTGCTCTCGCTTGCCGTATTCATCCTCATCTTCAAGCTGCGCCATTACCCGCTTAAGGTGCAGGATCGCGTGATCCGGCTTGAGGAGCGGTTGCGCCTGCAGGCGCTGGCCCCTGTGGAGTGGCACTCGCAGATCTATCGCCTCTCTGAAGATCAGTTGATCGGGCTGCGTTTTGCCGCCGACGATGAAGTGGTGGAACTGGCCAAGCATGCGCTTGAGCACAATCTCAATCGCAAGCAGATCAAGGAACGGATCAAGGACTGGCGCGCCGACAACTGGCGGGTGTGAGAAAGACAGGGATCCGGGGTCAGAGATCAGGGGTCAGAGATCAGGGGTCAGAGATCAGGGATCAGGGCCGCTCCGGCTCCTGAATCTTCTGAGTGCCCTCATGGAATTTGCGAAACTGCTGCATCCTCTGTTCGCGGCAGCGAGAGCGAGCGTGGAAGCAGCAGAAGGCTACCGCTTCGCAAAGCCGGCGACTTGCAGCGGAGGCCGTTGGATTCGATGTGCCGACATGCCATGTACCTTTGAGTTACTCCCGCCCCCCATACCCCCTCGAGGGGTTAAGAGGTTTGTTACCAATGACTTGTGCCCTCGATCTCTGGCTCTACGCCGTTGAAAGCAAAGGGTTTATCTCGTACAATAGCGCAAACAAAGGACTTACACGGAGTTTTCCGGCATTTTGCACTCTCTTGAGTGCAAATCTGCAGCGAAAATCGCGCGGGCTGTGCGAAGGAGAGCCTTAAAAAGAAGGCGGCGCGGGAGTCTCCCCCAGCGCGCCGCCCAGCCGCCATGCTCACTTCTTCAACCTGAGACCAGTGTAGCGAGTTCGAGGAAATTTTCTGCAATGGCGGGGAGGGTTTTCTGGCTGTGGAATCAGTTGTTTACGGCGGGTGGGGGCTTGACCGAGTGAACGGGGGCGAGAAGACAGGGGGAAAAGCTATAAAGAACGATAAGACACCCGCAGATAGGTGTATCCCACCTTAGCCGGTTAGCCGTTCCGGCTACCCGCCGAAGGGGTACAGGCACCCCAGTGTTTGGTATCGTGGGCCACCCGGCTGACCTGGAAGCCAAGGAATCTGCACTGGAGCGAGCTGGCGAATTGCTCCGGAGGGACCTGCGTGGCCATCAAGCCGCTGCGATCGAGTTCCGTGAGGTCGAGATTACTTGGGACCGGAGCATCTCGCAAAACTGCTCCGGGGGCGCGGGCTCTCCAAAGTAGTAGCCCAGCGCTTCGTCGCAGTTGTGATCCCACAAGAGCTCCAGATCTTCAGTCCTCTCAACACCATTGGCAACGACCCGCAGTTTCAACTTTCGTCCCATCTCGACCATCGCGCTCACTTTGGTCGTCTCGCCGGAGTTATCAGTAATCCTGCGAATGAATGTTCGATCAATCTTAAGGGCATCGAGGGGTACCTTTTGCAGACTAGCCAAGCTGGAATAGCCGGTGCCGAAGTTATCGGCCGACACCTTGACTCCTCTGTCCCTTAGAACTTTCAAAATGGGCATCTTATGCTCAATACGCTTTCGCAGGGCACTCTCGGTTATGTCCAGTTCCAGCCATTTAGGATCCAGTCCGGTTGTGTTGAGGGTTTCGAACAGGCCATCCAAAAATTGGTCGCTCTGAAGCTCAGTTTCCGATACGTTGACGGTCACCGTCTTCACCTTCATGCCCGCATCGGCCCAGGCTCGCGCTTGTGTGCACGCTTCACGCAAGACCCAGGCACCAATGGGTAGAATCAGGCCGGCTTCCTCTGCGATGGGGATAAACTGCGCCGGAGAAACCGGTCCTCGCGTGGGATGAATCCAGCGGGATAGCGCCTCGGCCCCTACAATCGATCCCGTCTTGAGATCGATTTTAGGCTGGTAGTGCAACGTGAATTCGTTCCGATCCAGCGCGAGCCGCAAGTCGCGCTCGATCGAGCGACACTCCACGGCCTCCACGATCATCTCCGGCCTGAAGCACTGATAGTTCTGCCTTCCGCTCTTCTTGGCGTAATACATCGCGGTGTCCGCTTTGCCGATGAGCGTCTCTGCTTGGTTTCCGTCGCCTGGCTAGACACTCACGCCGATGCTTGCTGTAACGGAAATCTCGTATTGGTCGATAGGATGAACTTCTGCCACCGCTTTCAACAGCCTTTCGGCTGCGCTGACTGCATCTTCGGGGCGTTTCAACTCCTGAAGCACGACGACAAATTCATCCCCTCCCAGCCGGCTTACCGAGTCGGGAGAGCGCGCACACTCCAGCAGCCGTTTTGCAACGGATTGCAGAACCTTGTCCCCAATAAGATGTCCCAGGGAATCGTTGATACGCTTGAAGCCGTCCAAATCCAGAAACAACACGGCGGCCTGGCATCTCTGCCGCTTGGCAAGGGAGATCGCCTGCCCGATGCGGTCGTTGAGCAGCATTCGATTGGGCAATCCGGTGAGGAGGTCGTGCTGGGCGGAACGAGTTAACTCCTTCTCCAATTTCCGCGTAGCGCTCACATCGCGGAACACGATCACCGCTCCGGTAACGAGCCCTTCCCGGTCGTGGATGGGAGCAACGGAGTCTTCGATGGGAACTTCATGTCCGTCACGGCGGATAAGAACACTGTTCAATGGCAGATTTCCCATGCGATTTTGCGATGCCGCCTTTGCCATTGGATCCAGGATGGGCTTGCGAGTGGTGGCGTCCACGATCCGGACACATTCTGCCATAGGCCGCCCGGCCGCAGCTTTCTGCGGCCAGCCCGTCATGGTTTCGGCGACGCGATTTAGAAATGTGATATTTCCGGATGCGTCGGTGCAGATCACGGCATCGCCAATGCAGTCGAGCGTAACCTGGGCGCGTTCCTTTTCAATGAATTGGATTTCTTCGATGATCTTGCGCTCAGCCGAATTGAGGAGGGCTCGCGTCAGCTCGCGGGGCTCGATCTGACCCTTGATCAGGAAGTCCTGCGCGCCCTCTCGAATCGCCTGAACCGCAATTGCCTCGCCGTCAGCGCTCGACAACAACACGATCGAGACGCGGGGCGCGGCCGCACGGACCTGCCTGACCGCCTCGATCCCTTGCGAATCTGCCAGTCCCAAGTCGAGCAAGACAATGTCAACCGAATACGCCGCGAGATACTTTTCGGCGTCGCTCACGGACTCAACGTGGGCCAACTCAAAGAAATGCGAGCCTGCGCCGCTGAGCATTTCGCGGATCAGGCGAGTCTCTTCGGGGTCATTTTCGATCAGAAGAACAATCCTTGCCGATCTCTTTTCCATTAGGTTTCTCCTCTACCCGGCCAACCTTGCTCTCCGGAATTCAAAAGCCGCGAGCAGCGGTTGCATCTTACAAAGGCGTCTCACAAATTGCGACAAGGAGTCGCCTCGTTGCGCGGCATGAAGAAGCCTGCGCAGGCGCACCAGCGGGCGGCTCGACGATCGCGTAAGAGATCGGGTTCCCGCAATGGGCGCAATGTGCCTCTCGAACAAGGCTGAGAGACCCGCCGACATGCCGATGGAAATTCCGCAGACATTCCGGGCAGGTGATCGAAACATAAGTCCTTCCGTGGGCATCGCTCCCGTTTCGTTCAATCCAGAGGGGCGCTGACGGGGATGGCTGCCGGACCGGCGTCCGCTTCGGCGGCGCTAGACTTTCCATGATCTTCAACAAAGAGCGGACGCCGCCGCCCTTCTGATAGAAGGCATCTGCAGGAACTTCGAAAGGCACCTCATCGCCGGAAAACGCCCCGCTCATGGCGATCACCGGGATCGCAGGAAATCGGCGGCGAACCACCGCGATGAACTCATATCCAGACATGCCCGGCATGTTGAGATCGGAGAGGATCATATCCGGAATCTCCGTCCGAATTTCAGCTAATGCGGAAAACCCGTCTTCGGCTGCTCGAACGGGGTACCCAATCTCGGTAAGCACGGACGACAACGACTCTCGAATCGAAGGTTCATCGTCCACGATTAGCAGCCTCTCTTTTGTGCAGGGCATCTTCTACCTCACCGACAGAATTTTTCCAACACTCTTGAAGATTGAAAGCAACCGCGAAGTTGGCTCTGCATAACCTTTGCCCTCGACCCGCGATTACATATCGCAGCTGTACTCGCCGATCTTTCGCCTGGCTTACCAGCACGGCGCCGATGGCGCCTTTCACCCGGCCCTCATTCCCGGGCCCATCTGGGTGCACTTCGATCTGTGGAAACTCGATTGGGGTTCCGGATAAGGATTCCAGGGCTTCAATCGAGGGGGAAGCCGCGACATTTTGGGGAAGCCGCGACGCGTGTGCCAAGAGGGAGGGACTCGATTCCAGAGAGGGTCTGACGTCATGAATCCTCCAGCGGGCGACACGGCAGTTCACTTGGCGCATGGTGCTGATGACCTCGCTTCAGTACCACAGCGCTCCGAACTCACATAATCCGGCCGCCACCTAATTCATCGCCCTTTGGCCTCGAACTCCTTTCAGAACCTCATGACACGAAACTAGAGTGAAGTTGTTTACTTTGAATCCTATCGGAGTACTTTAGTCATTACGCCGGCCGCATTTCTGTTCAAAAGTGCACACTTTTCGAACAATTTTCCTCTGAACCCGGGCCTGGACCGTGCGCCGGGATGGCGCGCTTGGAGATTCCGTGCTCACCACCCAAAATCGACCGTATTAGTCCGGCGGGCAGGATCAGTCCTCGAAAACGCCGATTGCGACAGGGGACCCCGGGATGAAAACGGCACTTGAGAGCATCAACTCACGCTACACCAGAGCAGAACCAGAATTCACGTGCCCAAGTGAAGAGTCTTCAAATTGGCTTTTTTTGATGAAAAAGCCACTCAGAGGGCGTGCCGTTGGGTACAGCTGTTCTGGTCCTGCTGTAGGTCCGGTTCTTCACACTCGTCTCTTCACCCCGGCCAACATGCTGAGGCATGTCTGAGCCCACCATCGGCAGATTCGATTATGGGATTATGGTCCCAACGGAGGATTCCGAGGGTTTCGGCGACTGCACCACGTGATGACGATCCCTCCCGCCGCCGATCGGGATGGCCGGGTCATTTCACTCTTCGCTCGCGCGCCCGAACCGATTCACAGGTCCCCCGTTCCCTGTTTTCTATTCCCTACTTCCTGTTCCCTGTTCTACTCTCATAACATGGAATTCAAAGTCAGCGAGCTGGAGCGCGAGCCGATCGAATTTGACCTGGAACTGGCTCCGGGCGCGGTCGATTTAGGCGGCGAGGCCGAGCAGATGGGCGATCTTGCCACATCCGGCCGCGCCGAAGTAATTCACGAGCACCGCGGCCCCAAAGACATCGTGGCCGACATCCGCCTCAAGGGCAAATTCGCAGGCAAATTTCAGGTTCCCTGTGCCCGCTGCATCGAGCCGGTCGAGCTGCCGCTCGCTGCTGACTTCGACCTCATCTTCCGCCCCATCGGCGCCGATTCCGGGGCCCCGGAGCGCTCCATTACACCGGACGAGACCGAAATCGGTTATTATCAAGAAGACAGTCTGTTGCTTGAAGATGTGCTGCGCGAGCAGGTTGTTTTGTCCCTGCCGGTCAGGACGCTGTGCAAGCCCGACTGCAAGGGACTTTGCCCGCGCTGCGGAACCAACCGCAACACCCAGCCCTGCACCTGCGATGCGGGTCCAAGCGACCCCCGATGGGAGGCGCTACACGGGTTGCGCGGCCGGATCAAGTCCTGAAAAGACAGCCTTTAGCTCTTAGCTTCTAGCTCTCAGCTTTATCTCCGGGAAGTCGTGCCTGGCCGCTCTCCTGACGAAGAAGCTAATAGCTGACGGCTGTGAGCTGATAGCTGAAAGGGAAAAGACATCATGCCGAATCCGAAGAGGCGCCACTCCACGCGCCGTACAGCTAACCGCCGTGCCCACGACTTTCTCACCGCAACCGGGCTCTCCGAGTGCCCTAGCTGCCACGAGAAGAAGCTGCCCCATCGCGCCTGCCCCAAATGCGGAGTGTATAAAGGCCGCGCCGTGCTGCAAGTCAAGGAAGCCAAGTAAGATTGACATCGAAACCGATGCTCACCGATATCGCGCTGGACGCCGTAGGTACCGATAAGGCTCCCGAACCGGAGATCCGGGGAGCCATTCTCGCGTGCCGCTCTCTGCCCGTACGCGTGCATCTCATCGGGCCTGAGCACGAGCTGCGCGACCTGCTCGACGAGCATCTTCAAGACGAAGACCTGCCCATCGTCATCCACCACGCCTCGGAACGGATCGGCATGGACGAAAAGGCCGCACAAGCCGTGCGCGCCAAGCGCGACAGCTCGCTACGCGTGGGCCTCAAGCTGGTCCGCGAGGGCAAGGCGGCGGGATTTGTGACCGCCGGCAACACCGGCGCGGCCATGGCCACGGCCAAGATGGTGCTGGGCGCGCTGCCCGGCGT
>Ga0182027_10006321_pt1 | contig 17783 bp, 15 predicted proteins | sample 712E1DmetaG_FD_121300 | JGI IMG/M metagenome (GOLD analysis project Ga0182027, IMG submission 121300) | Permafrost microbial communities from Stordalen Mire, Sweden - 712E1D metaG (Illumina Assembly) | ecosystem: Environmental > Terrestrial > Soil > Wetlands > Permafrost | place: Sweden... | reverse complement strand
CCGATGAACTTGGCGAAGTCCTTTTCAAACTGCGCCACGTCAGGGCCGAGGCAGAAGGAGCAATTGTCAATGGTCCGCGCAATCACGGCGTCCAGTTCCTTGCGGAGCGGACGCAGTTGCGCCACGAGGTCGAGATAAGGAATTTTGTCGGTCATGGTTTCTTTTATATTGCCGCCCGTCGGAAATCTATTCCTGTCCGCCGGGCTTAACAATCAAATATTTTTGCAGCCCAAAGATGTAAGATTCCTCAGTTTCACACGTCACCATTTCCGAATCATTTTGCGATGAATGACGGCGGCCGTGGCGCGTCCGCCCAAAAAATCCGGCCATGCGGTCAGCAGATACCATAGCAGCCATTCGACTCGTTTGGGATAAAGGCGCCATGCCCGCAAGATCGCCGGCGAGACCGTATCCGGCTCGGTCTCAATCCTGTAACGTGCGCGGATCAATTCAAGTTTTGCCCGCGCAAAGGCCAGTGAACGGCGATAAACCGGGCGCGATTCGGGTCGTTGGGTCGCGGCCAGGTTCTTTTCGAGCACACGCACGGCGGCCTCGGTCATTGTCATTTTTTTGCTTGTCATGTTTCCCGGCCACCGACGATAACGGACTAACGGTTCACGAAGGCCGCGCGCCCACAAGCCGCGTTCCGCGATGCGCAGCCATAAATCCCAATCTTCACATCCACAGAATAGTTGTTTATCAAATTCTCCGACAGCCGAAATCGTTTCACGCCGCACGATGACGGTGGAGATGCCATACATATTTGAGAAAATGAGTTTGGTACTTGTGTCGCCGTCAGGCAACGGGCGGTTGGCGCGATATCGAATGGCCAAATCGCGCGCTCCATCCCAAAAATAAAAATTGGCGAACAAAAAGTTGGCGTGCAAGTCTTCGCCAGCCAAAGCGAGCTGGCGTTCGAGTTTCTGTGCCAACCATGCATCGTCCGCATCGAGAAATGCAATCCACTCGCCATTCGCCTGTCCGAGCGCCGCGTTGCGGGCCGCGGAAAGTCCGGCATTGGCTTGGCGCAGGAGGCGAAAGCGCGAATCGCCTGCACAAAACCGCCGGGCGATTTCGGTGGTGTCATCCGTCGAGCCGTCGTCCACGATTATGGCTTCAAAATTCTGAAAAGTCTGGACCCGGGCTGACTCAAGAGCTTCCACCAGCACCGGAGCGGCGTTGAACGCGGGGATAATGATGGAGACCAAGGGCGGTGCTTGCGTCATGGACATGATTGTTTGAGAACTTTCCCCGTTCACGTCAAGCTCCCAGTCGTCATCGGCTGACGATGTTTTTTCTTTGAAAAACGGCGGCGTTCCCTGATTTTGGTTGAAACTGAAACAAAACACACCCGTTTTGCCAATGATAACCGTCAAACCCGCAACCGCCTCCGCGCTGCTGCCCGGCTATATCCATGTGGCGGCAACGAGCCTTCCAAACCCGGGTGGTAAATAATACAGTAAACCAATGCGGATATTTATCTTCCCCGGCGCCCCTCATTGCGACAATTTGGGCGACGTGGCGATGTTGCAGATCGCCATCAGACGGTTAAAGGAACTTTGGCCGGCTACATCTTTTCAAGTGCTGACCGATACTCCCCAGGCGTTGAAAATTCATTGTCCGGGAGTTGAGCCGGTGCTGATGCGGGGCTGTAAACATTGGTTGATGGCCGGCGTCCTGCCCCGATTGCTTTTCCCGGCGATTCCGCCGGAAATGCGGGCCCATTTCCCTCTGACGGTCAGCAATCTTGGGCGGCTGCGCACATTCGCATATCCGCCTCACCATTCCCTGGCGCGAAAATTCGCAGAAGCTCTGTTCAACTCGGACTTGGTAGTTTTGTCCGGCGCCGGGGTCATCACCGACGTGTGGCAAGGCCGCGCGATGGCAATACTGAATACATTTGACGCCGCCATCCGATGTGGAATTCCCACGGCGATGCTCGGCCAGGGATTCGGCCCAATCCAAAACCCGACTCTCTGCAAACGCGCTGCCGAAGTGCTTCCTCGTGTCAATGCCTTGTTCATCCGCGAGCAGCGCGCGGGTCTGCCTTTACTTGAGAAAATGGACGTTTCCCGGACCAAAATTTTTGTTACCGGTGACGATGCGATAGAACCTGCCTTCTGCGAGAAACGCCAGACCCTGGGGACCCGCCTCGGTGTCAATTTGCGGATCGCAGGTTACTCCGCGCTCGATGAAGGGATTCTGGAAAAAGTCCGGGACGTGCTTTTCGGGCGGGCACAGCAATATCAAACCAGTCTGGTGGGAATTCCCATATCATTCTGCAACGCTGATTCTGATGTGCGAACACTGGAACGTTTGTTGATTCATCCGCAAAGCAATGCCGACATGAGCAACAACATAAGTACGCCAAACGAAATCATCCGGCAGATTTCAAATTGCCGCATCGTGGTAACCGGAAGTTACCATGCGGGCGTTTTCGCGCTGGCACAGGGCGTCCCGGTCGTTGGCATCATCCGGTCGGCCTATTATCGCGACAAATTCCAGGGGCTGGCCGGCGAGTTTGGGGCCGGCTGTGTTGTGCTGGAGGCGGCCGGCGCGGAATTTTCGCAACAACTGGCCGCCGCGATTGATGAATTATGGGAACGGGCTGCGGAATTGAAGCCGGAACTGCTGGCCGCCGCGGAACGGCAAATCAAGATGGCCCAAGCCGCTTACGCGCGGCTTCCCGCCCTGCTCCGGCATTAAGGGCCGACCGGTCGGTCGCGATGTAAAACCCGCCGCATCAGTTCGCTGGCAAATCCGGCAATTGAGGCCGCGCGCAACAATGCCTTCGCCGCCACGCGCCCGTTTTGAAACGGAAAACTCACCAGCGCCAGCAACAAATTCATCCCGCAATGGAACGGGGCAACAAGTGCGCGCCCGGCGATGTAAAACCCGCGGGCGCTTCCGGTGCGGGATTTCAGCCGTTGAATGGCAATGGTACGGCCTTCGTTGAACTTCGAGTGCAAAAACCATTTCAGGTTCAACCGCCCGGCATGGATCAGATGCCGGACGGGCGCGTCGGGCAGCCACCAAATTTCATGACCGGCGTCCTGCAGGCGAAGATTCAAATCGGCGCCTTCGCGATAACCTGCAGTGTCCCCGCGATGTCCCAACCGGGCGTCAAACCCGCCAGCCTGTAGCGTGACCACTCGCCGGTAGGCGGAGTTGCACTCTGAAGGGGAGTGGCCATGCGCAAAACAAAAAGGTTTTTGATTTTTGGGTCCCCAGGTCCCTGCGGCGTCCATCCATTTTGGCGGGGGGACTTCGTATTGAGGAATGACCGGGCCGCCAATTACTGCGACATGCGGGTTGGGCAGCTGCCGGAAAAAAAATTCGTAGGCTGCCAGCCAGCCGGCTTCGACCGTGGCGTCATCGTCAAGAAGAATGACCCATTCACCCGCCGCGTGGCGCAACGCCAGATTGCGCGCAATACTGAGGCCCGGCTGCGGCTCGTGGAAAAATTTCACGCGCGGATCGGCAGCGGCAAATTCGGCGGCGACCCTGGCAGTGTGGTCGGTCGAGCCGTTGTCCACGATGAGAATTTCGATGGGTTTTTCCTCCGCTTGGGAAAGAACGCTGCACACGGTTTTTTCAAACAGCGCGACGCGGTTGCGCGTGCAGATGGCAACGGTGATCAAGGTTTGCACATCACTCGCGGAATTGGAGTTCGTAAAGTTTTTGATAAATGCCTCCGCGCTGGATCAGTTCCGTGTGTTTGCCGGTTTCCACAATGCGGCCCTGATCCAGCACGACGATCAGGTTCGCGTGCAAGATCGTCGAGAGCCGGTGCGCGATGCAAAGCGTCGAGCGTCCGCGCATCAATTCGTCGAGCGCGATTTGCACGGCGCGTTCGGATTCCGTGTCCAGCGCGTTGGTTGCCTCGTCCAGAATCAAAATCGGCGCGTTGCGCAAAACGGCGCGCGCAATCGCAATTCTTTGACGCTGGCCGCCGGAAAGCCTGACGCCTTTTTCGCCGATGACGGTTTCGTAGCCATCCGGCTTTTCCAGAATGAATTCATGAGCGTGGGCGTGTTTGGCGGCGGCGATAATATCTTCGTTCGTCGCGCCGGGACGGCCCAGCTCGATGTTCCGGCGGATGGTGTCGTTGAATAAAAAATTTTCCTGCGCGACGACGGCAATCTGGTTCCGCAAATCGCGCGTGGCGAATTCGCGGATGTCCACGTCCCCGATGCGGATGGCCCCGCGCGCCGGGTCGTAGAAACGCAGGAGCAGGTTGGCGAGCGTTGTTTTGCCCGAACCGCTCGCGCCGACGAGCGCGACGAGCTGACCGGATTTGATTTGGAGATTAATGTCGTGCAACGCGATTTTTTCGCCGTAGGAAAAATGAACGCGGTCGAATTGAATGTCCGCGTTTTCGGCGCGGAGAAGGCGCGGCTGCGCAGGTTCGGGCACGGAGTTTTGCGTGTCGAGCAGCGCAAAGGCGCGTTCACTGGCGGCGCGCGCCTGGATAATTTGATTCTGCAGCCGCGTGAGATTTTTCAGCGGCTGATACATGGCGAAAATGGACAGAAGCAATTGCAGAAAATTTGTGGAACTGGGCCGCGATTGCGAGAGGTAAATCAAATACGCGAGCAACAGGGCAACGCCGCACGAGCCGAAAAACTCAATGAGTGGTCCGGGTATTTCCACGGCGCGCACGATGCGCATGTAATTGCCGATGGATTTGCGAACGGTGGCATGGAATTCTTCAGCGACCAGCTTTTCCAGGTTGTAGGCCTTGACGACGCGGTGGCCGGTAAAGGCTTCGGTCATGATTTGCGTGAGTTCGGCAAATTGCGCCTGCATCTCCCGGCTGGCGCGGCGGACTTTGCGGCTGAAAATGACAATCGGAATGGCGCAGGCCGGCAGCACAACCATCGAAATGAGCGTGAGCTTGGGTTGTTGCGAAAACAAGAAACCGACGATGGTGATCAACGCAATGGGATCGCGCACGATCACGGAAGTCGCACCGCTCAAAATGCTTTGCAACGAATTGGTGTCGTTCATCACGCGCGAAATGAGTTTGCCGCTGGAATTTTCCGTGAAAAATCCGGCGGACAGATTCAACAGATGAGCAAACAGGCGCGTGCGCAAATCGGCGACGGTCCGGCAGGCCGTCCATTGCAAAAAATAAACGTTCAAGTAGCCGGATAATCCGCGCAAGAACATGACGAACGGAATCGCCGCGATCAACATGGCCATCGCCCACGCGTGCGAGTGCAACCCGCCTTGAATGCCTTGAAGTCCTTCGCGCGCGTCGGTGAACCAGTTTTGCAGAAAACCGGGCATTCCGCGGATGGGCAATTGCGCCGGCGCGGCCGGATTATTCCCGCCCGGGAAGATGGCGCCATAAACAAACATGGCGGTCGCAATCAGCACCGGCAGGAAAAGGCCGTTGATGGTGCCCATGATCACGCCCCAAAAAAGCCGCGCGCGATAAGGTTTGGCCAGGCTCCAGACCTTGAACAAAAAGGCCAGCATAATTTTCGTCAATATGCCGCTGCCGCGTGGACAAGGCGAGCAGTTTGTCGCGACGGATTTTTTGCGAACGGCAAAGCTGCCCGTAGAATGGGCGCAGATGAAAAATCCAAACACGCGAAATCCTGAACCGGTCCATCGCCGCCGCGCGGCGACCACCTTGTTTTTCCGGACGGCGACACCATGCCGCACCCGATGGGTCGGCACTTCAGGCCGGCAGCCCGGCGGGGCCCAACACCGGATCGGATCGCTCAACGTAAGAAAGCGGGAGTTTTTGTTTGGGTGCGGCCCTCAAAATTTTTTGCGCAACTTCCCGTGGACGTAGGCGGAAGTGTACTTTCCTCCCAGAACACGCGGCCAGACGGAGAGCAACCACCGCAGCAGCCACTTGGGCCGACGAGGATAAAGCCTCCAGGCATGCCAGATGGCATCCGGGACTTTTTCAGGCGAGCTGTCAAGCCACTGACGGGCGCGGGCCAACTCCAATTTGCTGCGGCTTCTCGAGATTGCCAAAACTGCCTGCCGTCGGCTTGCTTGAATGGCAGCTCTCTGGGGGCGTGATTGAAGATATCGTTCCAACTCTTCAAACATCTTGATCTCATGTGGTATCTTATCCCAAGATGACTTGCTGGACCAAAAACCACCTGGATGTAACCGGTATGCGGCCATGACATCTTGTAAATACCCCGCCATGCCGTGCTCCGTGCAAAGGATATGCAAGGGCAAATCACCGATGGACAGTTTCTTGAACCATGGCGGAAGATTCCCGACGGCCTCCCTGCGGAACATGACTGAACAAGTGGGGATAACATTGCCCTTGAAAAAATCCTTTTGAGAAAAACGGGTTTTCATTCCGGGCCGACACATAAGGCGGTTGCCTCTTTTATTCAAACTCGAGTCTGGACTGGCATTGCTTTGGTCATCTGAAAACATGATTGCATTATGAAAACAGCTCACACATTCCGGTTGTGTATCAAGAAATGCAGCTTGTTTAGCCAGCTTTTGGGGGTCGGTCCAATAATCGTCTCCTTCACACATCGCGACGTATTCGGCCCGGCATGCCTCGAAAGATATGGGGAAGACTAATTTACCCTTGGAATTCTGGTTTTCCTTCTGGAGGATTGAGCGGATGAGTCGGGGATATTTGGTTTGGTAAGCTCGAATGATTTCCACCGTGCCGTCGGTGGAGGCGTCGTCGTGAATGATGATCTCCACCGGGAAAGTGGTTTCCTGCATGAGGAAGCCTTCGATGCACTGCGCAATGAATTTCTCATGGTTATAGGTGATGCAGCAAATGCCTGCCAGCGGCACCGTGCCCTCCGGCCAATGGTGTTCGGTAATTTTGCGCGGTTCGGGCAGTTGCTCGTGTCCCAAGGCTCCAGCTTGATTGTTTGGGAAAGTGGTGGGCATTGTTAATGCGGTTGGCTGGCGTCAATAAACCGGGGCATTGTCAATTGATAGTCATCGCTGATTTTTGGGCGAGGCGGACATCGTCCGCACGCGCAACAGCGGAGCGCACGATGCCGCAGACAAGCATGACATCCGCTTCGGAAATGGCCGTGCCAGTTGGCAGAACCATGATTTGTGCCGCCAATTTTTCGGTGTGCGGCAACAGCCGGTGCGCATCGGGGACAAAGGATTTGTAAGGCTCCATCCGATGACAACCCGGCCAGAAGTATTTTCGAGCCAGCACGTTTTGCGCTTGCAGCACCGCCACCAGTTCATCCCGGTTCAGCATCGCTCTGGTTTCATCAACCTTGACCACGATGTATTGATAATTTTGCCGCTCGCTGGAATCGAATTCTTTCAACGAAATGCCCGGCAGGCCGCTCAAGCCTTCCCTGTAAGCCTCATAGTTCCGACGGTTGGCCGCCACTATAACTTCCATCGCCTCGAACGACGTTAATCCCATCGCTGCGCAAATCTCGGTCATCTTGCCGTTGGTGCCCGGATAAATCACCTTGTCATATCCGGCAAAACCGAAGTTGCGCATGAGTCGCATTTTCGCCGCGATGTCATCGTTGTCTGTCACCACCGCTCCGCCTTCAAAGCTGTTGATGAATTTTGTGGCGTGGAAACTGAATACTTCGCACAACCCAAAACTGCCGATCATCCGTCCGCGATGGGAACAGCCAAAGGCGTGGGCGGCATCGTACATCACTTTGATCTGATGTTTTTGCGCGATGGACTCGATGGCTTCCGTGTCGCACGGTCGCCCCCACACATGGACGCCGATGATGCCGGTTATGCGCGGGGTGATGAGACGATCAATCGTTTCCGGGGCGATATTGTGGGTTGCCGGATCCATGTCCGCAAACACCGGTGTGATTCCCTGCCATTGCAACGCGTGGGCCGTGGCGATGAAGGTATAAGCCGGCACAATCACTTCACCATGCAACCCCAAGGCGCGGATGGCAATTTCCAAAGCGATCGTGGCATTGCACATCGCCACGCAATGCTTCACGCCAACATGCTCTGCAATTCTTTGTTCAAATTCCTGAACCAGTGGCCCATTGTTCGTGAACCATCGTCCGTCAAATATTTCGTTCACACGCCGCAGCATGGCCTCGCGGTCGCCTAGATTCGGGCGGCCAACGTGAAGAGGTTCGGCAAATATCGGGGAGCCACCACAAACAGCCAGATTTTTGATGGATTCTCTCATTTATTTTCGGTCATCTATGATCAAAGTAATTTCCTTCATCGCCCTAATCCCGGGTCTTACTTTGAGCCAAGATGGGTCGGGCAGAACACCCTGCGCCCACGCCACATAAGCCGCCGGTAGATTGGCGCCAGCCATATGGGAGAATGGATAGCATCCTCCAAAACGCGGATTAAATTCTAAGACGTAGATTATTCCGTCTTGTTCTATCAAATCGATGTCGAGCACACCGATGTGGCCTAACGCAGAAGCAATTTGCCGGCCCAACCGCTCTAAACGCGGGTCTTCGAGTGTTTCGGCCGTTTCACATTCGCCAGATCGCATCGTCAGCTTTGTCTTGCTCAACGTGGAGACATAATTACCCTGCAAATCATTTACAACTTCCACATCAAATTCACATCCGTTTACTTTTTGTTGAATCAACAACGGCCCGCCCGCGTTGTTTAACAAGCCATTGCTCTCTATTCGGCCAATTTTTTGATTAAGCAGTCGCCACAGAAGATCAAGTTCTTCCAGCGAATGTGCAACTTCCAGGAAAACAGATCCTTGGCCGCACCGCGGTTTCAGAATCAAGGGGAAATTAAACTCCCCCGAAGCAATGGCCTGGTGTGCTTCATTCAAGTCCACGAAGGTGGTTGGACTTGGAAGTCCCATCCGCTTCAGATATAGATAAGTATCGTATTTGTCGAGACACAGACGAATTACTTCTGGACTGGAGATCACCGGCATACAGCCTACTTTCAAAAATCTGTCACGATTAGGCGCGATAAACGGGGCTTCCCAATCATGCAACGAAAACAGAAGTTTGGCTGAATATGTTTCGCAAACGTCAACCAAGGCATCCACGAAGCCCCCATCACCTGCGTGAGGTATCACACAAGCAATGTCAGCATGAATCATGGCGGTCGCGTCCGCCGTCGCGTTGGTTGTTATGACCTTTCCACTTTTGCCGAGGGCAGCCTTGAAATAGTCCACGAGATAAGCTCGGCGACCGGCGCTGCTCAACACAACATTCCAATCTGATGAATGAATCGTCATGGCTCAAATCAAACAATTTCGCCGATACACATCAGGCGTTCACTTGTTTGGATTCGTCGTTCGCGCCGGTAAAGCCGCATCCAAAATAAATAGCGAATCAGAAGCGGATTGCGGCGGCGATTTATAAAAGCGTCCAATCTGCCGCCACCGACGGGCAGAACCGTTACTCGCCGATAAAATTGCCGCATCAATGCAGTGATCTCTGAAACGGTGAAAAAGCGAACGCGATATAACGGATCCTTTTCCCCCCATTCAATAAATTTTTGCCTGAAGGATTGGTTGTGCGCGTTATGAACGGTTGCGATCATGCGCGATTTTGTCACCCTTCTTTGTTCAAGACCAAGCTTGATGATCTGTTGGTCGTCGAAGAAGCCCCAAAAGCCATTGTGAAATGTTACGTCAAAAGCTTTGTCAGAATACTTAAGCGCGCCAGCGTCCATGCTCTTGAAGCGGTCATTGTACAGAGGATACAACTCCTGTGCTTTCATCACAGACTCCCGGGAAAAATCTATGCCTTCGGAGTAATATCCCCAACGATTAAGCGCGATCGTATCCCGAAAGGAACCAGCAGCTATTTCCAAGAATCGGCTTTCGTGTGGGCGGCGAATCGCGCGGATGAAATATGCATGTCTTAAATCTCGTTGGTATTCACGAAAATGCTGACGCCAAAGATTGTCCCATGTTTTAGATTCAGCAAGCGAATCGTCAAACCCGGTTTTCAACCAGTTGTTGTAAGACATAAATAACGGGGGCAAATCGCCACGGTTATCAGCGGTGTTGCGTTGGGCTCGGCTGCCATTTCCAAAAGATTTTTAACGGGCAACGCATCAATTGCAATTTTAATCCAACGGAAATCCTCCAGCCAGGCCGGAGGCCGCTGACTTCGCGCTGTCAAATCATGCTTGTCCATTTTCCCAATCTGCGGCTTAATTTTGCTGTGACCGGCCAACGCCTGCCAATTTCCGTTTGCATAATCGCCGGTAACGAGGCGCATCGCATCCGGCGCGCGCTGGCGGGCGTCGCCGGCTGGACGAATGAAATCATCGTTGTGCTCAACGAGGAAGTCAGCGACGGCACCCACAAAATCGCCGAATCTTTTGGCGCGAACGTTTTCCGCGAGCCGTGGAAAGGCCACGTTGCCCAAAAAAATTCCGCGGTCGACAAGGCAACCCAGCCGTGGATTTTTGGCCTCGACGCGGACGAGGAGGTGTCCGCCGCGCTGCGTGACGAAATCATCCGGGTCGTCACGCGCGCGGAAACCAATTCAGGATATGCGGGGCACAGCCTGCCGCGTTGCACGTTTTATTGCGGACGATGGATTCGCCATGGCGACTGGTATCCGGACCGCAAGGTGCGGCTCTGCCGGCGCGGGCGCGCCGAATGGAGCGGCGTGGATCCGCACGACGCCATGGTCGTGAACGGACGAGTCGGCAGGTTGAAACACGACCTGCTGCACTACAGCATGGAAAACCTGGAGCACCACGCCCGTAAAATGAATGACTACAGTAACACGTTCGCGCGCCGGCATGGGAAATCCGGCCGCCGCGCAAGCCTGGTCGAAATGTGGTTCCGGCCCTGGTGGCGTTTTGTGCGCGGTTATTTTCTGCGGCTGGGTTTTCTCGACGGCTGGCAGGGTTACGTCATTGCGCGCATGATCGCGTTTGAAACCTTTCTCCGCTACGCCAAGGTCCGCGAAGCCCAACCGCCACCGGCCGGAAACTCCGGCGGCCCGCCGGCCTGATCCGGATGGACGCGCCCGAAAACATTCTGTTGATCCGGCTCAAATCCATCGGTGACATCCTCTTCACATTGCCCGCTGTTCATGTCATCCGGGAAAGTTCCCCCGGCGCGAAAATCACCTTTCTGGTTTCCCGGGAGCATGCGCCGCTGATTGAAGGTTTTCGCGACGTGGACGAGGTGCTGCCGCTGGATCGGGAGCTTTACCGGCGGGGAAATCCAATCGCCATCGTCGCGGGAACACTTTCCTTGCTGCACCGTCTTCGCCGGGGGAAATTTTTGCTCGCGGTGGATTTTCAGGGTTACGGTGAAACGGCGTGGCTGACGCGGTTAAGCAGCGCCTCGCAGCGCTGGGGCAGTCTGGAGAGCGGACGGCGGCGCTGGGCTTACACCCAGGGTGCGAACCGCGATTATCGAATACATCCCATCGAACAGAATTTGTCCCTCCTGCACCAGTGCGGCCTGCGACCTGAAAGGATTCGCAATGAATTTGTTTTGCCCGACGCCGCGCTGGGCGAGGCCCGTCGGTTTTTCGCCGCGCAAAAACTGGATGCGGCCAAACCCACGCTGTACCTTCAGCCGTTCACCAGTTCGCCCAAAAAAAACTGGCCGCTTGACCGGCAGCTTGCCGTGGCACGGCACTGGCGGGAACGTGGATTTCAAATCTTGTTCGGCGGCGGCCCTGCGGAACGGGCGGCGTTGGAACCGGTTTGTCAAGCGGGGTTCCCGGTTTCTGCCGGCGTGCCATTTCTCGTCACCGGAGGACTGATGAAACTCTCTTCCCTCATCCTCGGCGGGGACACCGGCGCGTTACATCTGGCGGTGGCGACAGGCAAACGGGTGGTAATGATCCGGGGTTCCATTGCCCCGGGCAATCCTTATCCTTATCAGCACCCGGACTGGGCGGTCACCCCCGCAAATGGCCGGGACGTTTCCGGCATCGAGATCAGCGCGGTCATCGAGGCGTGCGCGCGGGCTTTCACCGAATGAGCCGGTAATGCTTCCTGTTGAATCGAAATCCCAAGAATGCCGGGTTGATCACGGTCGAAGTGGCAGACCGTTCGGGGAATGTGCCGCGCCCATTTCAATGTCCAAGGAGGTCGTGGTACGTGTTCAGGAGGCATTTGGTCAGTTGGGCGTTGTCAAACTTCTCCCCAACAAATCTGTGTCCGGCCTTGCCCATCTCCGGCCAGAGTCCGGGATGAGTGAGCAGAAAGGAGAGTCGTTCAGCCAAGGCGTCAACGTCGCGCTCCGGAACGAGGAAGCCGGATTGTCCGTCCAAAACGCCCTCCGGTATGCCGTCATGACGTGTGGCCAGAACCGGCAGACCCGAAGCTTGTGCTTCCTGCAATACCAGCGCCTGCCCTTCCTGGTCACCATTCCGGGCCGTTACGCTGGGCAGGATAAAGAGGTGAGCGTGGGCGCAAGCGGTTCTCACCTGGTCATGCGGGACCGCCCCGGATAATTGAATGTGTTTTTCCATTCCGAGCTGGCGAACCAATCGTTCCAGTTGGCCCCGAAGAGGGCCCTCACCCAATATCCGATATTCCAGCGCGGGGGATTGTTTCTTTATGCGCGCGACGGCGCGGATGGCGTACTCCAGCCCTTTCTTCTCCGTCAATCGGGCGACGGTGAGCAAGCGGATTGGTTCGCCAGGTCCAATTGTCCTTGGCCTGAAATCGAAGTCCGTGGATTGGACGCCGATGTGCAGTTTGCTGATCTTGGCCGGGTTACAGCCGAGTCGGCAAACCAGGTCCACCAGGTGCTGGCTGATGCCCAGAAACCAGTCACCTTGCGCAAAAAGCTCCCGGTAGCAATCACTGCCATGCTTCCGAGGATAATGGGTGACGTCCTGGCCGTAGAAGGTAGTGATGATCTTACCCTGCGTTATTCCGAGTTCGCGGAGGGCAACCGCTTTGAGACCGTTCGTGCCAAAATGGGCGTGGATAATGTCAAAGTTTCGGAGTTCCCGGCAACTGGCAAGTGCCGGCAGAAGTCGCGAGAGTGAACAGGCCCGACCATAGCGGGCACTGATGGCAAAGGCGCCAGGATGTTGAATCGCGGCGTGCAGGGAACGAAGGCCAAGGCAGGGCGGTGGGAAAGTTGTTTGTTTCAGCAGGTTGAGGCGGTGGATTTCCGGGTGAACAGATTTAAGCGGCCCTTGCTTGCCGGCAAAGATGTGGAGTTCGTGGCCGGCTTCCAACACGCCCAGCATCTGATTCAGGATGAAAGTTTCCGAGAACCGCGGGAAAACGCCGACCAGAAAAGCGATGCGCATGGTGGCATCGTGTCGGGTGCCAGAATTGCGCGCAAGCACAAAGCCCTTCCGGATAAAGTCGTGACAACCGAGCCGCGTGCTGGTAATGCAGTTTCAGATGCAAAAACTCAGTGCCATCATTCCGTGCCACAACGAGGAAGCCATGATCGAGGGGTGTCTCCAGAGCGTGCGGTTTGCCGACGAAATCATGGTGGTGGACTCGTTTAGCACGGATCGAACCCTTGAAATTGCGCGCCGTTACGCCAGTTGCACTCTCCAGCATGAATATGTCAACAGCGCCGCGCAAAAAAACTGGGCCATCCCCCAGGCCAAACATCCCTGGGTGTTGATCGTGGACAGCGACGAGCGGTTGACGCCGGATCTCCAGCAGGAAATCAGGCAGATTCTCGAAAAGCCGGCATACGACGGCTACTGGATCCGCCGCCGGAATTATTTCCTCGGAAAGGAAATCAAACATGGCGCCTGGAACTCGGACAAGGTGCTGCGTTTGTTCCGGCGCGAACTGGGCCGGTACCAGTCAAAACACGTTCATGCCGAGATTGAGCTGCGGGGACAGGCCGGTTGGTGCCGGGAAAAACTGCTGCATTACTCTTACCGCAGCCTGGACGACTACCTCCGCAAAGTGGGGCGCTACACCAGTTGGGGCGCCCTGAACGCGCAGGACAAAGGCTCCAGCGGATCAGCCCCGCAGATACTTGGCCATGCAGTTTGGCCTTTCCTGAAATCGTATTTTCTCAAGCGCGGTTTCCTGGACGGCACCGAGGGATTGATCATCGCGCTGATGGAAGCCTCCTCGTCGTTTCTGAAATACGCGAAGCTCTACGAAATTCAGCGCGCGAACCGGACGAAAAAAAAACAGGATGAAGGAGAACCCGGACCTTCGGTCCAGTACAAAGTGGACGATGGCTGCAAACCTTGAATCAAACCCAACGACGGCTGTTTGTTCGGGATGGGTTCAAAATTGTCACTTCACCAGCGTGTAATGTTTCTTGCTGAGTTCCCAGCCAAACCACTTTTCAAATTTCATCATCACGCGATGCTTGCGTTCGCGACGGGTGAGTTGGTGCTGAGGGTTGGCCTGGAACAATCCTTCGGCAGGCGGCAGCCAGCCCAGGATCGCCTTCGGGTGGGTTCCTGTAAACCGCCGGAGGGTTGAAGGATCCACCGCGGTGTAGTCTATCGTCGAAGAGCAATCAGCCCAGTAAGGGGCAATGGCCTTCTTTTTCAGATTCATCTGGTCTTCGGTGCGCACATATCCGTAGTGAAAAATCCGGCCATCCGCGTGTGCGGCGCGGGGATAGCGGCCGCCCTTGTTGCCACTCAACACCACGAAAAACAGCCCTTTCGGCGCCCAGGCAGGTATCGTGTTGCGAAGCACCCGCGGAGCGGTGCGATACCAGCGCGGCGACCAGGCATAGGTGTTTTTGTTTCCATAAAAATGGATGTAGTCGAAGATCAGCGCTTCCACCCGGGGGTTTTCAAGGTGCCGTTCCATGGATGCGCGGATCTTGGGGAGGTCGTCCTCGTGGACGAGTTCATCGCCCTCCAGGTAAAAGGCCCAGTCGCCCGTGCAATTGAACAGCGCGATGGATTTCTGCTGGCCGTACACGAAGCCCTTGATGGAATAATCGTGGCGGATTTTTTCGTTCCAGGTGGTGTTGATGATGCGAATCTTCGGGTCGCCGATGCTGCGCAGCATTTTTTCGGTGTCGTCCTCACACGGGCCGAGCGCAATGACAAACTCGTCCACGATCGGCAAAACCGAGCGGATGGACTCAACAAAGGGATAGCCCAGCTTCTGTCCGTTGCGTAAAAAGGTGAACCCGCTGACTTTCATGCTTGGAAACTAATCAGTGCTGCCGGCTTTGAACAGTAGAAATCTGGCTCCGCGCGCGCTTTGATCGCGCTTGGTGCGTTGCGCAGCCCCGACGAAAGGCACGGCAAAAAGCCCGGCTGCCTCGATTTTATCTGATTGAGGTAGTGCCCTAATTTGGTGGCGGCGGTGCTGCCGCACCGCCATGCACCGCGGCAGCGGCGCCCCCAACTGGTTCAAATTATGACACGATCCTGATTTGACGCACGGGTTGAAAGCCGGAAATTAATCTTCCATTGTCAAAGAAAGGTTTGTTATGAAATCAGACGCCATGCGTGACTTTTCCCGATGATGACAACTGCAAATAATGCCGAATCGGCGCGGGCGACAAAAAACGAAGGGAAACCCGCGTTGCCGCCGCCGAAGAATCAAAAATTGTTCACCATCGGACGCCGGTGCGGCCGGCTCGCGAACCGCCTCATCCTGTTCGCAAATTTCATCGCGTTAGCGGAGGAGCAGGGACACCGCCTCATCAATTTCACCTTTCACTCCTACGCCGGATTATTTGAGGCCACCCGCCGGAACATCTGCTGCCGTTATCCCGTCCCGAAACGAAAAAGCTGGATGGACGTTGTTCCCGGGGTCGCCGCGGGGATCCGAAAAACGCGGGTTTTCTACCACCTGACCCGCCTCGCCAGCGTGCTGAATCTACGCTTCCCAATTTTTGGCAACGCCGCGGTCACATTGCGCGAATTGGAGGGGCACCCTATCACCTTTTTGGACGGCCCGGAGCTTCAAGAAAAAATCCGCCCGGCCAAAATTGTTTTCGTGTATGACTGGCGTTTTCGTGCGCCCGAACTGGTGCGGAAGCACGGGGACAAAATCAGGGCCTATTTTCGGCCGATTGAACAACTTGAAAACCGCAGCCGTGAGACGGTTGCCCACCTGCGCCGCAATGCGGACATCGTCATCGGGATTCACATTCGCCACGGTGATTATCGCCGGTGGAGAGGCGGCAAATATTTTTACCCGGCTGCGCGATATGCTGCCTGGATGCATGATCTGGCGGCGCAATTCCCGGCACGCAAAGTGGCCTTTTTGGTTTGCAGCGATGAGCCGCGCAGTCCGAGTGAGTTTCCGGGATTGTCGGTTGGGTTTGGCACCGAGTCTCCCGTGAGCGACCTCTATGCTCTGGCCCGATGCGACTACATTTTGGGCCCCAGAAGCACCTTTTCCCAGTGGGCATCGTTTTACGGCGAAAAGCCGCTGTTGCACCTCGGCGACAGCAACGATTCGGTCCCCGTGGAAAAATTCCGCGTCTCTTATTTGGACTGGGATTGATCGGGGCAAGATGAATCACAATTTCCGCATACCTGCTGACGGACGTGGAAATGAAACTTGGTTTATTTGGCAGTTCGTCTGACCCCGTTCACCCAGGACACCGGCTCGTCGCGCAGGCGGTGATGGAGAAACCGAGTAGAATCGGCGGTTCTTCATTCCGGTGACGCAATCACCGTTCAAACCGGAAAACAAGCCGGCGCCTGTATCCGCCCGCTTTCGCCGGATGTCAATCGCCGAGCAGCTTCTTCAACTGCTCGCGGGCCGTGGTCTCGCGGGAATGGCCGGCGGCTTTCGGCGTCCAGACCCGGCGCACAAATTCAAAATACTCGCAGAAATTGCCAGCGCGCTTTTCCAGCACCAGCTCGGCCCGGCGGTCGCGGCATTGCTGGGCCGCGCGCGGGTCATAACTGGCGCAGTTGAGGCAAACGCGCAAATCCGCGCCGCAGCGCAGGCATGTCTCACCGCGCCCCGGCTGGCCGGTCAACGTCCAGGGCTCGCCGCAGTTGTGGCAGTGTCGGGTCATTCAGATTTTGAATTTACGACTTTCGATATGCGCATACCCGAATTTTACTCTCGTAAACCGTAAATCGTAAATTGTAAATTGGCGGCAAACTATCCGGCATGAAAAAGGTTTTGGCTTCACTTTTCTGGCTGCTGCTCGCCCTGGCCGGTGCGGCCGCGTATGCCACGCTGGCGTTTCGCCGGACCGAGCCGATCAACTCCGCCCATATTCTCATCGCGGCGGTTTGCACCTATGCCATCGGTTATCGGTTTTATTCCAGATGGATTGCCGCACGCGTGCTGGCGCTCAACGACCGCCGCGCCACGCCCTGCGAGGTCCACGACGACGGCAAGGACTTCGTGAAGACGAACAAATGGGTCGTTTTCGGCCACCACTTCGCGGCCATTGCCGGGCCGGGACCGCTCGTTGGGCCGGTCCTCGCCGCGCAATTCGGTTATTTGCCGGGTACGCTGTGGATTCTCATCGGGGCCGTGCTCGGCGGCGCGGTGCAGGACTTTGTCATCTTGTTTTGCTCGATGCGGCGTGACGGCAAATCGCTCGGCCAGATGGTCAAGGAGGAATTGAATTCGCCGGTTGGCTTCATCGCGGTGCTGGCTATTCTGGCCATTCTGGTGATTATGCTCGCGGTCCTCGCGCTCGTCGTGGTCAAGGCCCTCGCCGAAAGTCCCTGGGGCATTTTCACCGTCGGCGCAACGATTCCCATCGCGCTGTTCATGGGCGGTTACATGCGGTTCTGGCGGGTGGGCAAAGTGCTGGAGGCCTCGGCCATCGGCGCTACGCTGCTGTTGCTGGCGGTGTGGGGCGGCAAACTGGTTTACGAAAATCCGCACTGGTCACAGGTCTTCGGCCTGCGCGACATCACGCTGGCCTGGGCGATCATTGTTTATGGCCTGGCGGCCAGCGTGCTGCCGGT
>Ga0182027_10006320_pt1 | contig 17788 bp, 12 predicted proteins | sample 712E1DmetaG_FD_121300 | JGI IMG/M metagenome (GOLD analysis project Ga0182027, IMG submission 121300) | Permafrost microbial communities from Stordalen Mire, Sweden - 712E1D metaG (Illumina Assembly) | ecosystem: Environmental > Terrestrial > Soil > Wetlands > Permafrost | place: Sweden... | reverse complement strand
GCAGGTGTCGGGTCATGCCAGATGTTCACGGCCAGGGCGCTATCCCGGCGGCAGGTGTCGGGTCATGCCAGATGTTCACGGCCAGGGCGCTATCCCGGCGGCAGGCGTCGGGTCATGCCAGATGTTCACGGCCAGGGCATTGTGGACGTTGAGGGTCGTGCGCTGAGCGGCCGACGGCAGCTCGCCGTTTCGAATCAGGCTCCGGGGCGCGTGTTGGTCTGTCGCGGACGTTCGAATCCCGGCAGGCCAAGAGTTTCGGCGCTCGAACGAGTGTCAGGATACGAACCGCTTCCCGCTGAACGTCCCTCGCGTGCACATCTGTCCAGAAGTCAACCGCCTCGATTCTCAATGTTGGGTGTGAACTCCGGGCGCGACCGAACGATCGAAGCGGAGTGGATCCGGCTCCGAACTATGCGGAACGGGGCACTAGACCTTGACCGCGCGGACCAGCGAAGGCATCTGGCAGGTGACCGTCGTGCCGCAGAGGAACCTCTCCTCGAACCCTGCCGGCGTCGCGATCACCACTCGCCACAGGTCCGGGTACTCGCGCCTGCACATCTGGCAGACCTTGCCCCGGCGGCCGACCTGAGGCCTGCCGAGGGGAACCTGTGCCGGATGCGGCCAGGCGACGGGCGGCCAGGGCTGGAATGGAGCGGCCGTTCCAGGGAAGGGCGGCGCCGGCAGGGGCGCCAGAGAGGGCGGCGCGGGCGGGACCGCCGCGGCCGGAGGTGGCGCCAATGAAGCTGGGGCGGGCGGAGGTGGCGCGGTCTGAGCGGTTGCGGCCGGAGGCGGGGGTGCCGGAACCGCGGACGGCTGGGGTGGCAGCGGAGGCGCCATGTCGTCGGCAGGCCCGGTCTCGGCCGGTAAATCGGTGCGTTGCGAGAGTTCCGGTTCGGTGATCGGCTCGGGCACCGCCGCGATGGCGGGCTCGGGCCTCGGCGGGACTGCAGGTTCGAGCGCAGGCTCCAACGGCTCGCCGATCTCCGGCGCGGGCGCGGGTTCGGGCGCCTTTGTCGGCTCGGCCACCGGCTCGGCCGCGGGTTCGAGCGCCTGACCGATCGCAGTCGCGGGAGTGATCTCGGGCGCCGCCTCCGCTTGTTCGGGCGCCGGCGCACCGGCAGACCCGACGATCGGCTCAGCGGCAGGTTCCGCGGGTTCTGGCGTCGTCGGTTCGTTCGCCGGTTCCGTCGCGCCTTGCGGCTCCGCGGCGGTCGCCCAGAGTGACACCTTGCCCGCCTCCGTCCGGAAGTCGAACCCGCACTTGTGGCACAACCGCAGGACGACGTCCCGCTGGAGATCGGCGCAACTCGGGCAGAACGTGACGATACGCTCGTCCGCCTCCATGCCCTGGCATCGTGAGCAGACATACTGAGGGTCGAGCCGCTTCAGCTTGAAGACCTGGCCGAGGACGAAGGTCGGCGAGATCCCGCCCTTGGAGATCGTGGCGCCGACCCCCGCCACGAGGTCGCCGATCTTCTCGTTCCTGACCGCGATGCGTTCGTACTCGGGGTTGGTGATCTTCTCGAGCCGGCAGCTGCGGCAGATGTGCAACTCGCGCATCGGCAGCTCGGACCGAATCCTCGCCTGCTGGTGGAGGAACTCCAGGACGGGCATCTGCGCGTCAGCCACTTCCACCCGGGCGGCCCCACCGCCGGCCGCGGTGAGCTTCTGTTCCACGGCCGCCGCGAACGTCTCCACGTCCCTGGTCAGGTTGGCGGGCATGGCGCCCGGGTGCGACACGACCAGGACGGCGATGCCGAGGTCCGCCTGGGTTTCGGCCAGAGTCAGGACCGCCTCGCCTGCCGACGAACTGAAGGTGACCGAGTCGACGCCCTTCCATGCCTTCGGCGTGGCGTCCTTCTCACCCCCGAGCATCTTGCCCGCAGTGCCTACCGCGCCTCCGACCGCCTTTGCGGTCAGGGCGTTCGTCTGCTCCAGCACGCCTATGTCGGCGGCGCGGCTCCAGAATCGCGGCTCCGCGAAGGACCGCGCGGCGGGCGTGTCCAGCCTCTCCAGGCCCCGGTCAACGCGCCCCTGGACCTCTTCGAAGATCTCGCGGAACCGGCCGTTCATGCCCCACGTCTTGCCCAGGTTCCTGACGTTGTCCGTCAGGTGCCCTGCGACCAGCGATCCGGCGCCGTCGGCGGAGACCTCGAAGACGGCCCGGATCGGCATCTGCTTCTTGATCAACATGGAGTAGCCGAGCATCCCGCCGCGCCTGGCCTCGATCCTGGTCAGCTGGTCGACCGTGATCTCGAAGCCGAGCTCGCGCACGGCCTCGCTGATCGAGCGTCTGACGTCGAAGCTCGAGGCCGAAAGCCGGCGCTCGAAGTCCAGGCCGCACGTGACTGACATCTGGTCGCTCCGGTCAGGCTTCGGCATCAACGGCGTCAACCGAGCCGTCATCGTAGGAGGTCGTGTCGGCCGGAACCGCACCGCCATCGTAGGTGGTCGAGTCATAGGCGGACGCGTCGGCGGCGGACGAAAGATCGCTGGAGGCCGAATCCATGTAGCCGGCCCCGATCCCCAGGTCCGTCTGAGCCGTTCCGGCGGACTCATCCGCTATGTCGGAAGCGGTGCCGGCAGCGCCGATTGCCTCCTGCGCGGCGTCCATGTCGCCGAAGGCGGCCCACTCCTGGGCCTCGCGGAGGTCGCCGGCGGCCTCGTCCTGCCAGCCGGCCACGTCGGCGAGGTCGCCCTGGCTCCACTGCTGCCAGGTGGCGGCTTCGCTCGTGTCGTACTGCGCCGACGCTACGCCGTCGGCGGCAGCGTCGGGCAGCGCGGTCGTGTCGATCGATTCGAGTTCGGGCCCGGCGGCCGTGACGGCGTCGCCCATGGCGTCGGCCGCTCCCGACAGGGCGGCCTGGTCGCTCCCGGCCACCGTGACGTAGTCGCTCCAGTCCCCGTCCGGCATCTGGCACTCCCCGATGGCCCGAGGGCGTCGCGCCCTCGCGCAGCCACTTCCCGAAATCCTAGCGGCCCGCGGGGCGACCGAACAGGATGAAAGCGGGAATTGCGCGTGGCCTCCACCCGGCGACCATGCCGTCTGCCGAGCCGGGGCCGAGTCAGACCGAGCCGCAAGCGTGCCGGCCGAGTCCGTATCCTGTGGTGTTCGCGCGCGAGATCGTCGGGGTGTGGCCTGGCGGCAAGGCACGTGCTTTGGGAGCCGCCGGGGGCTAAGCGGTGGAGCTGAGGGGCTCCTGAGCGTGGCCGGCCGAGCGCTGAAGCTGTCGATTATCCTGCGATGTCCGCGCCCGCTCCCTTCGACAGTGATGCTCTGTCGTCCTCTTGGCCACCGCTCCTCGATATGGGTTGGCGGCAGGAGAAATCTGGTCGGCCTATGGTGTTTCGGGCCTCGGAGATGACGTGTGGATCGGCGTCGGGGCTGGTATTGCCGTCGCCGGCGGTGGCGCCCCTCTTCCCACTGGGACAAAAAGAAGCAAGAGCAGGCAGGTCAGTGCAATTCCGGCGGTGGACACAATGAACTTCGTCCGCCACGTCGCCCGGGTCGAGACGATGATCAGCACTATGCCCACGAGGGGTCCGACGATCGGCAGTAGCACCGCGCCGACCGTGACCAGCAGCACTGCGATCGTCTCCAGCAGCCCCCACCTGGATTCGGATTGGGTTGATGGCGCTGGAGGCGCCGCCGAGTCGGATACATCGCCGTGCTCGCCGCCTTCCTCGGCGGCAACGATCGTCTCAGGCGAGCCGAGTCGATCAAGGATGGTTCGGATCGTCGCCTCGTCACGACTGCCGGCTTCCTTCGCAGCGAGTTCGATGTGCTCCCGGACTTCGGCCATGAGTTCCACTCGTCGATCGACCGGGAGCCGGCGGGCCCTGGCATCGAGTCGGCTCAGGTAGTCACGAACGAGTTGCTCGGCTTCCATCAGGCGCCCCTCCGTTCGACTGTACCCGCCAGCAGACCATCGACCGCGTCCCGGAACCTCGCCCAGTCCGAGCCGAAGGCGTCGAGTGCCCGGCGTCCGTCCTCGGTGATCCTGTAGTAGCGGCGCGGCGGCCCGGCCTCCGACTCGCGCCACATCGTGGTTACCAGCCCATCGTTGCGAAGCCTTGACAGCAGCGGATAGATGGTCCCCTCGCTCGTCACGAAGTCACGCGCCGCGAGCACCCGAACGATGTCGAAAGCGTAGGACTCGCCCTCGGAGATGAGCGCGAGGACACAATGCTCGACCACACCCTTCCGAAGTTCTGTGAGCGTGTGCCTTGTGCCGCTTGGTACCATGTGATACATGATAGCGGGCCGGCGAAGTCAGTCAACCCGATACGGGCCGGAGCGTCTGGCGGCGGAGACGGCGTTGGTAATCGGAGAGCGGAGGCGCCCCGCTTGGGATGTCAGGTGCCGAGCATGCGTTCGCCTCTGGCCCAGATCAGGCTCATGGCGGCGAACTCATCCTTCTCTATCCAACCGTCTCGAGCGCTGAAGGTCCCGGCTCCGCGGCAAGAACGTCGAGTATCCTGTTCTCAACGCTTACACCGTCGGGGTGTGGCCTAGCGGCTAAGGCACGTGCTTTGGGAGCACGAGATCGTGGGTTCGAATCCCACCGCCCCGACCACCTTCCTCCTTGCCTGTCAGAACCGCGGCGGCGCCTCCGCCGGTCGGCCCCAGTCAGAGCGCTCGCCTATCGGGGCAGGTACGAGAGCCAGGCGATCGCCCACTTGACCAGCATGACGGCGCCCACGCCGACTATGGCGGCGCGATCCAGCGAGACGAACGCACCGGGGCCGGCCATGGCATTGGCTATCGGCTGAAGAAGCGGGCTCCAGCCGAACAGTCCCGACAGGATGAACGCCAGCGCCAGGATGCCCAGCGGCGCGCCGACCAGGAATGAACGGCCGGCGCCGAACCGGTCCCGCATCGAGACGATGCCGCGGGCGCACATCAACGAGACGAGTACCCAGAGCGCCAGCAGCGCTCCAACTCCGCTGCCCAGGACCGGCAGGCTGGCGTCGTCCAGAGCGGCGAGCACGATTGCGACCGCCGGGATCCCGAAGATCGTCGCGACGATCGGGCCCGAGTTGAATGCCGGTGCCGACCCGGCCGGAAGGCTCGACTGCAAGCTACCTCCTCCCTTCCCCTGCCCCCAACGCATAGACCATGCCGGCCGCCTCGGGGTTCGCCACTCAATCTACGCTTTCGTCCCGCCACGTGGTTGCCCGGCGGCGACATCCTCGGCGCCGCTTCGCCCCGCTGTACGGTCGGGACGGCGGCCGTCCGCCAGGCATCGCAGGCTCGGTGCCCGGACGGCCGGGAGGAGAAATGGCGCCAACCGATGCAGGCGGCCTCGGCACGCGCGAGCGGCCCTGGCAGCTCATGACGCCTAGCGGCTCCTCGGAATACCAGATGTATCGCGACGAACAGGCCGATCCGCCGGCGCTCGTCTGCACGGTCGGGGCGACGATCCTGCGCTACCAGCTGCGCTGCCTGGACGATCTGCAGGCCATGCTGAAACGCCACGGTGACTGGCTGCCTCTCGGCAGCGCCGACGAGCAGAAGCCCGCGGCCGACGGCACGGTCGAGGCCTGGGCGCGCTCGGCCGACAACCCGGTCGGAGGCTGGTACGGTCTGAAGAAGGGCCTGCGGGGCCGGTTCGCCATGTACGTGCCGCCGTTGATGGAGTTTCTCGGTCTGGCCGAGGTGGAGCACAACCCCAGGAACAACCGCATGCGGGCCATCTAATGCCTCGATTCTCGACGTGGGTGTGGACTCCGGGACATGACCGAACGTTCGAAGCGGGGCAGATTCGGCCCCGGACTTTGCGGAACGGGGCGGCACTGGCCTGCCCGCATCTGCCCGCGCCGCGAGGATCGGCGCACCCTGCCAGATGCCCACGGCCAGGGCGCTATCCCGGCGGCAGGTGTCGGGTCATGCCAGATGTTCACGGCCAGGGCGTTATCCCGTCGGAGCGCGTCGGGCGCATGGCGGCCGACGGCAGCTCGCCGGTTCGAATCAGGCTCCGGGGCGCGTGTTCGTCAATCACGGGCGTTCGAATCCGGGCGCGGCGCGGCTTTCGGCGCTCGGACGCGTGTCAGGATACGAGCCGCTTCCCGCTGAACGTCCCTCCGGTGCACATCTGTCCAGAAGTCTAGTGCCTCGATTCTCAACGTTGGGTGTGAACTCCGGGCGCGACCGAACGATCGAAGCGGAGTGGATTCGGCCCCGACTTTGCGGAACGGGCACTAGCCGTCGGCCGGCCGAGGGCCCGCCGGTCAGGCCGCAACCGCAGGTCGAGGCGCCGTCAATCGCGCCGCAGCCACAGGTCCGAGATGGGTTTGCCGCTCGCGGCCATCGCCGCCACCTTCTCCACGCGGGCGGCGCGCGTGGCCGGGCGCTTCGCCTGGTAGACCCACGCCAGGGTGCTCCGCCGAACCGAAGCCGAGCTGGCATCGAAGCGCTCGCGGGCATCCGGGCTGGCAGCGAGAGCCTCGGCCAGGTCATCGGGGACGACGAGCGCGTCGATGACGTCCATCGATTCCCACGACCCGTTGGCGCGGGCGATCTCGACCGCCTCGCGTCCGGCGGCCGCCATCAACCCCGCTGCCTCCAGGCGAGCGACGCGCTCCTTGTTCGACCTCGCCCACGTGCTCCCGGGCCTTCGGGGGGCGAACCACTGCATCGATCGGTCGTCGTCGACTCGACCGAGCACGCCGTCGATCCAGCCGAAACATAGCGCCTCTTCGACGGCATCCTCGTAGTCGACGGCCGGCCTGCCGGTGCGCCGCTTCCAGGAAACCATCCAGACGCCGCTAGCGGATCGATGGTTGGCTTCGAGCCAGGCACGCCACTCGGCGCGAGTCTCGGGCTGGACCTTCGGTCTGTCGTCCATGGGGTGCAGTATCGGGCGAGCTGCCGCGGCGCGCCGCCCCGATCTGCCGCCCGCGGCAACGCCCCGCCCGCCCAGCGCCGCCGCGCGGCAACACCCCGACCGGGTATGCTCGGGCCGTGACCGATCTCGTCTTTCCCGAGGGGTTCCTGTCGGGGACCGCCACCGCCGCGCATCAGGTAGAGGGCGGGAATTCCAACAGCGACTGGTGGGACTGGGAGCGGCGACCCGGCACTCCCTGCAGGGAGCCCAGCGGCGCGGCGATAGACCACTACAACCGCTACGGCGGGGACCTGGAACTGCTCGCCGGGCTCGGCTTCAACACTTACCGCTTCTCGGTGGAGTGGGCCCGGATCGAGCCGGACGAAGGCGTCTTCGACGCGGCCCAACTGGACCACTATCGTCGGATGGTGGAGGCGACCCGCCGGAACGGGCTCATTCCCATGGTCACACTCCACCACTTCACTCTGCCGCGATGGGTCGCCCGAAAGGGCGGCTGGCTGGCCGACGCGACGCCCCTCCTATTCGAACGCTACGTCCGGCGGACCGTCGAGGCGTTGGGTGAGTCCGTCGACTGGTACTGCACGATCAACGAGCCCGGCGTGGTGGCCTTCGGCGGCTACATGGGAGCCCTCGGCTTCCCGCCCGGGACCCATGGCGTGGCTAACTGGAAGTCGGCGGCCCGATGTCTGATCGACGGCCATCGCCGGGCACGCGCGGCTATCAAGGAGCTCCGGCCGAGCGCGCAGGTCGGCTTGACCCACTCGATGCAGGAATGGGAGTCGAATGCGGGCGGTCGGCCGGCGATGTTGTACGCCCGCCGCCAGGGCGAGGACATCTACCTGGCGGCCTCTCGGGAGGACGACTTCGTCGGCGTCCAGACGTATTCCCGCACGCGGCTCGAGATGCCCCGGCCGATCGGCTGGCTGACCGGGCCGGCGCTGGCGGTGGGCCCGATCGAAAGGCTGGTCGTGCCTCTGACGGTGAAACGCCAGACCGGCGGCAACCCCACGTACGACCCGAGGGAGGGAATCCGCCGGACCCAGATGGGCTACGAGTATCGTCCGACGGCGGTCGCGGCGACGGTCCGGCGGGTGGCGGAGCTGCTGCCCGGCAAACCGATCGTGGTCACCGAGCACGGCATCGCCGCGGCCGATGACGCCGAGCGGATCGACTTCATCACCGAGGGGCTGAAGGCTCTCCACGCCGTTCTCGCCGATGGAATCCCGCTCCGTGGGTACATCCACTGGAGCGCCTTCGACAACTTCGAGTGGGTTCTCGGCTACGCCATGGAGTTCGGGCTGATCGCGGTCGACCGCCCCACGCAGGAACGAAAGCCCAAGCCGTCGGCCAGCTTCCTGGGCGAGGTAGCCAGAACGAACCGCCTGAGGGTCGCGGACTCCTGAGGTCGACCGCCGGCCGAGCCGCCTCACCTTCCGCCCGGGCCTCGCCGGCCTGCCGCGCGCGACGCCGCGCGACACCTCTCCATTCGGGGGTCAGATAGCACGAGACCGGCGCGATGGGCGCCGGTCCTGGCTGCTTGTCACGCGGCAGAGGCACCGGCCCCTACCGCGCGGACTTGCCGGCTCGAGTGTCACCGCTGAGGTTCCCGGCGCGGGGTCTCCATTCGAGGTTGAACACAACACGAGCCGGGTCGGCCGTCTGGGGCATCGCCCCTCGAGCGCCGCGAGAAAGTCGCGAACCTGTGGCCGCCGCCGCCTGCATCTTGCCTCCAGAGAACCCTGGCGCGGATGAGACTCCATCACCCTACGCCCGGTTTCGCGGCCATGCAATACCCGATCGTATGGGCATTTGATGGGACTAAGGGGTGGCCTCGGGCTCGCGTACCGGCGGGCCCCGGCCGATGCCTACGATGCGGCGCAGGTACCGGCAGCGCATGCCCGGAGCGCTACGATCGGCCGGACTCAGGCCGCACAAGGAGCAATCGGCACAGTCATGGACAGCCCGCCTCAACTCGGGCGATCGGCCTCGCCCATAACCGAATGGGCGCTCGACCCCACCGTGACCTTCCTCAATCACGGCTCTTTCGGCGCATGCCTGCGAGCCATCCTGGAGGTCCAGCGCGGCTGGCGCGACAAGCTCGAATCGAACCCGGTCCGATGCCTCGGCCGCGATCTCGAGGATCTGCTCGACTGGTCCAGGTCCGAGATCGGCGGCTTCGTCGGCGCGAGCGCGGACGACCTCGCCCTCATGCCGAACGCCACGGCCGGCATAAACACCGTCCTGCGGTCGCTGCGCTGGAAGTCCGGCGACGAAGTGCTGGCGACGGATCACGCCTACAACGCGTCGCTCAACGCGCTCCGATTCGCGGCCGCCCAATCATCCGCTCGGGTCGTCCTGGCCAGGATCCCCTTCCCGATCGAGTCGCCCGACCAGGCCTTCGCCGCGATCATGGCGGCGGTCACGCCCAACACGAAGCTGGCCATGCTGGAGCACGTGACCAGCCCGACGGCGATCGTCCTCCCAATCGAGCGGCTCGTCCCCGCCCTGGCCGAGAGGGGCATAGACGTCCTGGTCGACGGCGCCCACGGCCCGGGCATGCTGCCCTTGAGGATTGCCGAGCTGGCTCCCGCCTACTACGCGGGCACGACCCACAAGTGGGTCTGCGCCCCGAAGGGCACGGCCTTCCTGTACGTCCGCCGCGACCGCCAGGCCCTCATCAAGCCGCTGGCGATTTCCAGCGGCGCCAGCGACACGCGCACCGACCGGTCGCGCTTTCGCCTCGATTTCGACTGGACCGGCACCTTCGACCCGACCGCCTGTCTGACGATTCCGGCCGCGATAGACGGACTCGGCGAGATGATGCCCGGCGGGTGGCCGGCGGTCATCGCCAACAACAAGCAGCTGATCGCGTCGGCCCGGAGGATGCTGGCGGAAGCCCTCCATACGGACGTCCAATCGCCCGACTCGATGACCGGATCCATGGCCAGCCTGCGGCTGCCCGGCGGTCCCTGGCCACTCGCGGAGGCGATGAGACGCAAGGAGATGATCGAGAGCGCGCTGCGAGGTCGGCGGGTCGAAGTTCCGTTGATCCTGTGGCCGGGCCCGTGGCTCGTCGGCACGGGCGATCTTCCCGAAACCACCCAGTTCGATCTGCTCGTTCGGATCTCGGCTCACGCCTACAACCACCTCGGCCAGTACGAGCGGCTTGCTTCCATCCTGGCCGGCTTCGCCGGGGTCAATCGGCCGGCAGGTTGAGCGGCCCGGCGCCATCAACGGTGGCCAAATAGAGGGCGGCGCCCATCACGCCGGAGCAAGCCACCGGGGGCGACGCCGACCCGACCGAACCTCAGCGGACCGCTCCGGGCCATTCCGAAGGGCATCAAACATTGCGTTGCCGGGGCGCAACGAGATCCGCCATACGGTCCATCCGGGCGTTTCGTCGCACTAAAATCGATGCCTGTTGCGGCGCCGATACGCGAGTGACTCGCGAGTGCGCCCGGATCTGGGGCAATGTTTGGGGTAGAGCCGGTCCTGGTGATCCTCGCGGCGGCCATAGTCATCCTGATAGCTACGGCCGTGTTGCTGGCGGCCGCCCTCATGGGCCGAGGACCGCTCTACGGCCGGTTCTTCGGGAGCGACCGCGCTCCAAAGCGGCCGCGTGCGGAGACCGAAGCCGACCTGAGGGACGTTCCGATCCCACTCCCTGCCGTGCCGCCGCAGCCTGGTGTCCGGCTGCTCGTCCGCGAACGAACGCCGAGCGCGCGAGCCGACGCAATGGCTCGACGGGGTCTCAGGCCGGCCGAAGACGAGCTGGACGAGGTCCTGCGCGGAACCTTCGCGATCGACACGTTCAACCAGGCCGTTCGAGTCATCGCCTGGTCCTTCATCCTCGTGGTCCTGCTGATCGTGGCGGCCAGCCAGCTCTGGCAACCGGTCCAACCGCAGATCTTCGCCACGTTGGTCCTGGCCGGGATCTTCGTGCTCGTCGTACACGAACTCCTGCCGGCGACCAGGGTGGGAACGGCTCGTATGGTGCTCGAAGGCAGCGCAGCGATCGTCTTCCTGACGATGCTCGTGATACTGACGGGCCACGCGCTGAGCCCGTTCTTCTTCCTCTACCCGCTGCTGATCGGTGGCGCGGCGCTGATCGGCCCGCCCAGAATCACCCTGGTCCTCTCCCTCGAGACCGCCGTCGCCTATGCGATCGCGGCCCTTTCCGGGCCGATCGACTCCAAGGACATCAACGATGCAGTCGCCCGAGTTGCCATCAACCTGACCGCGCTCCTGCTGCTCGCCTATTCGGGCATGGTCGTATCGCGCGTCCAGAGGCGGACCAAGGATGCCGCCATCCGGCTCTCCACCGTCGACTCCTTGACCGACCTGTACAACCGGGCCTTCTTCTTCAACGCGGTCGAACGCGAGATCCAGCGCAGCCGGCGGTTCCGGCGCGGCTTCTGCCTGCTGATGATGGACCTCGACGGCCTGAAGACGATTAACGACCGCTACGGCCACTACGAGGGCGACGTGATCCTTCGGGGCGTGGCCCAGTTGATCCGTTCGGCCCTGCGCGGGATCGACATTGCCGCTCGCTACGGCGGCGACGAATTCGTGGCCATGCTGCCCGAGACCGACCAGAGCGGGGCCTACGTCGTGGCGGAGAAGATCCGCCAGATGGCCAGCGAGCTGGTCGTAGAGACGGGCGCCACTCATATCTCGACCTCTCTCTCGATCGGCGTCGTCTCGTATCCGGACGACGGTGAGACCGCCGACGAGCTGATGATCGCCGCCGACGAGGCCATGTACTCCTCCAAACGCATGGGCAAGAATCGCGTCGTCGGATACGCGCCCGCCGACGAGGCCGAAGAGCCGGCGCGTCCGTCCTCTCGATCTCCGGTCTCGACGCCCGGCTTCCGGCCGCTCCCGAGCGAAGACGACACCTGGCCGCCGCAGGGCGGCGAGCGCCGCTAGACCAGCGGCGCGATCGGCACCGGGGCAGACGCCCGGATCTCCGCGTCTCCGGCCGTTCGGTGCTCGGCGGCCGTGAGGCGGTCGCGGGCCCACGGCGACCCTGAACCATCGGGCGCTCCCGGCTTCGGGCCTCGCTACCCTCCATCGACCCCATCCGGTAGCATTCGCAAATGGCCCGCTTTTCGACTCGCGCGATTCTGGCCGCGACGCGGTCACCTCAGGTCAACCAGATCCCATCCGCGGTCCCCATCTACCAGTCGGCCGCCTTCTCGACCGGCGACGCCGCGGAGCTCGGCGACGTCCTGACCGGCGCAACCGCCGGCTACGCCTACAGCCGGATCGACAACCCCACTACGTCGGCGCTGGCGGAGGCCGTGGCCGAACTGGAAGGTGCCGAAGCCGGGCTCGCGTTCGCCACCGGGATGGCCGCGATCCACGCGGCCATCGTCTCGGTCGTCCGCGCCGGGCAAACGATCGTGACAGCGCAGGCCGTGTACGGCACCACGCGCGACCTGCTGGTAAGAGTGCTGGCCGGGCTGGGCGTCGCGACCGAGTTCGTCGATCCGAGGGATCCGGCCGCGGTGGATGCCGCCCTGGCCAGGACCGGGGCGCCGGCGCTGTACGTGGAAACCATCTCGAACCCGACCATCGTCGTCTCCGACATCGCCGCGCTGGCCGCGATCACCCACCGGCGGGGAGCGCTGCTCCTTGTCGACAACACCTTCGCCTCACCGTATTCGTGCCGGCCGGTCGAGCTGGGCGCGGACCTGGTGATGCACTCGGCCACGAAGTACCTCTCCGGCCACGCGGACGTGCTGGCCGGGGTCGTCGTCGGCAGCCGCGAGCGCGTGGACGCCATGCGCCCGATCCTGGTGGACGTCGGCGGAGCCCTGGCGCCGCTGGCCGCGTTCCTCGTCCTGCGCGGCCTGCCGACCCTCGCCCTTCGGATGGAGCGCCACAGCGAGACGGCCCTCGAGCTGGCGGCGTGGCTGCAGGGCCAGGAGAACGTCGATCGCGTCTATTACCCGGGGTTGCCGGGCGACCCCGGCCACGAGATCGCGGTGCGCCAGCTCGACGTCTTCGGCGGCATGCTCGCCTTCGAGCTGAGCGGCGGGCGCGAGGCCGGTCGGGCCTTCCTGGACGCTATGAGGCTGGCGGAGCGGACAGCCTCTCTCGGTGCCGTCCGGACTATCACCACTCACCCGCCGTCCACGACCCACCGCCAGCTCGACGCGGCCGCCCTCAAGGCCGGCGGCATCGCCCCCGGGCTGCTGCGCTGCTCGGTCGGCCTCGAGGACGTCGAAGACCTGCGCGAGGACTTCGAACTCGGCCTGGCCGCCGCGCGCGAGGCGGTCAAAGCCGGAGCTGAGTAGCGGGCCGACGCGGCCAGCTGGGGGCGCGGTCATCGAGCAGGCAGCCACCGCGGGCCGACGCGGCCGGCGGCGCCCCGTCCACAAAGAAGCCTCCCCGGCGGAACGGCTCGGAGAGGCTTCCGGTCCCGGGCTCGGAGCCCTGGCAGTCGAACCTAGTACTGGAAGAGCAGCTCGCGATACTTCGGCAGCGGCCAGAGCTCGTCGGAGACGAGGGTTTCGAGTTCGTCGGCCACGGCACGCAGGGCGTTCTGGGCCGGGATGACCTCCTCCTTGAAGGCCTTGGCCTCGGCCCGAACCGAAGACTTCTCGTGGGCGGCGTGCTGAGCGTGCTCGAGGGCGTGGATGGCGTCCACGAGCCCGTCGGCCAGCTCGGCAACCTTTGCGGTCACCGCAGCGACGCCCTTGGACTGGCCCGCCTCGGCGAGCTCGCCCAGGTACTTCACCGCCGCCGGCAGGATCATGGTCTTGGCCATGTCCAGGGCGCAGTTGGCCTCGATGTTCGAGACCTTTACGTAGCGCTCCCAGTTGATCTCGACCCGGGCGGCAAGCTCCCGCTCGGACAGAACGCCGAAGTGCGAGAACACCTTCTTGGCCTTGGGGGTTTCCAGGGCCGGCAGGGCCTCGACTGTGCTGCGGTTGTTCGGCAGCCCGCGCCGGGCGGCCTCCGCGTACCACTCCTCGGCGTAGTTGTTGCCCTCGAAGAGTACCTGCTTGTTCTTCTTGACGATCCCTGACAGGATGGTTGTAAGGCCGGCGAAGTCGCAGGGCTCGAGCTTGTCCAGCTCGTCGGCCAGCTGCTCGAGCGAATCGGCCACGGCCGTGTTGAGCACCGTCTGGGGCCAGTAGATCGGCGCCGACGAGCCGACCGCGCGGAACTCGAACTTGTTGCCGGTGAAGGCGAAGGGCGAGGTCCTGTTGCGGTCCGTGGCGTCCCTGGGCAGGACGGGCAGCGTGGTCACGCCGAGCTCCATGGACCCGCCGGTCTTCGAGGTCGAGGCGGCACCCTTCTCCAGCTGCTCGACCACGTCTTCGAGCTGAGCGCCCAGGAAGATCGAGACGATGGCCGGAGGAGCCTCGTTGGCGCCCAGGCGGTGGTCGTTGGCGGCATCGGCGACGCCCGCGCGCAGCAGGTCGGCGTGGACGTTGACGGCGCGGATGATGGCGGCCAGGAAGGCCAGGAACTGCGCGTTGTCGTGCGGGTTGTGGCCGGGGTCGAGAAGGTTCTCGCCGTCGTCCGTGGCCATCGACCAGTTGTTGTGCTTGCCCGAGCCGTTGATGCCCGTGAAGGGCTTCTCGTGCGACAGGAACATCAGGTCGTGCTGGCGGGCGATCCGCTTCATCATGCTCAGCACGATCATGTTGTGGTCGGAGCCGACCGACGTGGCCTCATATACCGGGGCCATCTCGAACTGGGCCGGCGCCACCTCGTTGTGGCGCGTCTTGGACGGGATGCCCAGGCGCCACAGCTCGCGGTCGAGATCCATCATGAACGCCAGCATCCGCTCGCGAATCGTGCCGAAGTACTGGTCCTCGAGCTCCTGGCCCTTCGGCGAGGGGGCCCCGAAGAGCGTTCGGCCCGTGAGGATGAGATCGGGGCGCTGCTCGGCCAGACGGCGATCGACGAGGAAGTACTCCTGCTCGGGGCCGATGTTGGTGAAGACGCGGCCGGCGGTCGTGTTGCCGAACCACTTCAGGACGCGCAGGGCCTGCTTGCCCAGCGCCTCCTGCGAGCGCAGCATCGGAATCTTGTGATCGAGCGCCTCGCCCGTGTACGAGACGAAGGCGGTGGGGATGGTCAAAGTCACGCCATTCGGCTCGACCTGCAGGAAGATCGGGCTCGTGACGTCCCAGGCAGTGTAGCCGCGGGCCTCGAAGGTCGAGCGGATTCCGCCCGACGGGAAGGAACTGGCGTCCGGCTCGCCCTGGACCAGACCCTTGCCGGAGAACTCGGCGATGGTCTCGCCCTCACCGGTTGGGTTCAAGAACGAGTCGTGCTTCTCGGCGCTGCCGCCGGTCATCGGCACGAACCAGTGGGTGTAGTGGGTGGCGCCGTGCGCCATGGCCCACTCCTTGACGCCGTGGGCTACCGCGTCGGCGATGGCGGGGTCGAAGGGCTCCAGGCCGGCGATGGTGCGGCGGAGCCTCTTGAAGACCGGCTTGGCCAGGTACTGGCGCTGGACGGCCTCGTGGAACACGTACTCGCCGTAGATGTCTTCACCGGCGTGCTCGAGGTAGTTCTGGGTGGAGGCAACCTTGTGACTGGCGATTGCCTCGATCGCCTTCTGGCGAGCGGTCATGGGGACTCCTCTCGACTTAGTTCGAATGGTGTGGCCTCTTCCCAGATTCCCCACAGCAGCAGCACGGGAACCTCATCCAAGGGTCGAGAAAGAAGCTACCGGACCGAGTGGGCCAAGGCCAAGGTTTCGGCCCCGGTGGAACGCAAATGAATCGCAACTGCAACGGTTCGTGCGGGCCACGAACCGACCGGTCTCGTTGTTCGTCAGCAGGCCATCGGCGCCGGCCGTGGCCTTGGCGCCGCGGTTGCTGTGGGCGGCGCCGTGGCTGTGGGCGCCCGCGGTGGCGCCGGCGTCTCGCCGCCGATCCGCCCTACAGGAGCGCCGGCCTCTCCCACTCCTTGCCGAGGACGTGCTCGTCCAGGAAGGCCAGGACCGTCGCGTACCAGATCCGCGCGTTCTGCGGCTTGAGGATCCAGTGGTTCTCGTCCGGGAAGTAGAGGAAGCGGGCCTGCACGCCGTGGCGGTGCAGGTCGGTCCAGAGCTTGAGCGCCTCGCTGACCGGGACGCGGAAGTCCTGCTCGCCGTGGATGACCAGCATCGGCGTCTTGATCGCGGCCACGTTCTCCGCCGGCGACTGGCGGTCGTACCGCTCCGGCTGGCGGTAGGGATCGCCGATTTCGCGCTCCCAGAAGACGCCATCGTCGGTGGTGCCGTGGAACGGCCGCAGGTCCCAGAGCGACGCGTGAGTGACGATGCAGCGGAAACGATCGGTCTTGCCGGCAACCCAGTTGGCCATGTAGCCGCCGAAGCTGCCCCCCAGGAGCGCCGTCCGGGACGCGTCGAGGTCGGGCCGGGTCAGGGCCGCATCGGTCGCCGCCATGACGTCCGTGTAGGGCGCCCCGCCCCAATCGCCCCAGCCTCGCTGGATCATGCGCTGCCCGTAGCCCAGCGAGATGGCCGGGTCCGGCATCAGCACGGCGTACCCGCGTTCGGTGAGCAGGTGCGCGTTCCAGCGCCAGTGCCAGCCCGCCCACGAGCCCAGCGGACCGCCGTGGACGAACACGGCCAGCGGGGCCGGATTCTCTGCCGAGGCCTCCGGCGGCAGAACCAGCCAGGAGCGAACCGGCGTCCCGTCCGGGGCGGTCGCGGTCAACCGCTCGACCCGAGATCGGACGGCGATGCCGCCCTCGTCGATCCCGTTGGGAAGCTCGACGGCCGACTGATCGGCCGTGTGCGCGTCGAAGCGGACGATTCGGGCCGGCTCGGAGACGGTCGATCGGAGGGCGTACACGGCCGAGCCGTCGGGCGACGGGCACAGCTCGGAGAAGGCGCCGTCGGAGACGAGCGTCGTGACCGCACCGTCGACTAGATCGACGCGGAGGGCCGCGACGGCGCCGTCGTGATCGGCCGTGAAGAAGACGGCCGACGAGTCGTGCGCCCAGACGATCGTCTCGGGCCAGAGGTCCAGCTCGGGCGTGAGATCGCGACCCTCGCCAGTGGCCGCGTCCACCAGCCACAGCGTGACCTCCGACGCCTCGTCCGGTGATCCGAAGGTGCCTCGCAGGCAGGCCACGTAGCGGCCGTCGGGCGACGCCTTCGGTTCCGCGTACCAGGCGTCGCCACGCGTCAGATGGCGGCGCTCGCCGGTCTCGACGTCGATCGCGACGAGATCCTCCGTGATCATCGGCGACCGGGCGTGGTCGACCCAGCGCGTATAGAGCGTTCTGCCGTCCGGCGAGAGGTCGATCCCGGATTCCAGCAACGGCGCCGGACCGACATCGCCCGTCAGGTCGCGCGATTCGAGGGCTGCCTCGGGGTCGGCATCGGGGGACGGCGAGTTGGCGACGAAGAGCCGCCGGCTGCGTGGAGCCAGCCACGCGTCCCAGTAACGGATCGGGTACGTGTCGAAAAGGAGCGCGCCGACTCCGGCCTCCTTGCGAGCCTTGGCCCGGGCGGCGTCGTCGGCCAGGTCCTTGGCCTCAGGATGCACGGAAGCCCCGAAGGCGATCACGTCGGCATCGCGAGCCACCGCCACACCATCCACCCCGCCGTCCGGAGCCAGCAGCAGCCGGGCCTCGCCGCCCTCCGCCGGGAGCAGCCAGAGGGCGTTGATCTTGTGCTCCGGATCCTCTTTGACGTCTGGGTCGGGCCTCGCGGAGGTGAAGAGGAGGGATCCGTCGCGCAGGAACGTGGCGACCGACTCGCCGGCCGCCGACCGAGTGATGCGACGAGGCTTCGCCCGGCCGGCCGGATCGACCTGCCAGAGCGCGGTCTTCATCTTCTTGCCCTCGGAATCGGGCCGGCTCACCGCCACGACGAGGCCCTTGCCGTCGGGCGAGAGCTTCAGCGCCGTCAGGCGTGGCAGGGCCATAAACCGATCGAAGGTGAAGGGCTCACTCAT
>Ga0182027_10006319_pt1 | contig 17790 bp, 17 predicted proteins | sample 712E1DmetaG_FD_121300 | JGI IMG/M metagenome (GOLD analysis project Ga0182027, IMG submission 121300) | Permafrost microbial communities from Stordalen Mire, Sweden - 712E1D metaG (Illumina Assembly) | ecosystem: Environmental > Terrestrial > Soil > Wetlands > Permafrost | place: Sweden... | reverse complement strand
GAGGGATATTTCATGTTAATTTTAGATCCCAAATTTCCGTCTACCCACTCGCCGACCCCTTCCTCCTCAACCCGCATTCTTTTGGTCACCAGGTTATAAACATTATTGCTCCAGTTTTGCACCGTTGTATACCTAACTCTTGCTCCCTTCTTAACAATTACTTCAACCACAGCCGAATGCAGACTATCTCCTGTATAAATCGGCGCTGAGCAACCTTCAATGTAATGAACGTAACTGCCCTCTTCGGCAATAATTAAAGTTCTCTCAAATTGTCCCATCGCGTTAGCGTTAATTCTAAAATAAGCTTGCAGCGGAATTTCTACCTTTACATTTTTGGGGACATATAAAAAACTTCCCCCGCTCCATACCGCTGTATTTAATGCCGAGAATTTATTATCCGCAGTTGGAACTAGTGTTCCGAAATATTGTCTAAAAAGCTCCGGATATTTTTGTAAGGCCGTATCCGTATCAACAAAAATAACACCTAATTTTTCCCATTCATTTTTTAAATTGTGATATACAACCTCCGAATCATATTGCGCACCAACTCCTGCCAAAAACTTCTTTTCCGCTTGCGGCACGCCGATCTTTTCATAAGTATCTTTAATGTCTTTTGGCACATCCATCCAATTTTTGAATTTTTTATTAGAGGGACTATTATAGTAATGTATTCCCGAAAAATCGATTCCTGATAAATCCGGTCCCCATTTTGGAAGATCGTAATTTTTAAAAATTTGGTAAGCATCCGTCCTAATTTTCGTCATCCACTCCGGCTCATTTTTATGATGCGAAATTGATTCGACAATTTTTTGATTTATTCCCTTTGGGGTTTTAAATACCGAACTCTCCTTTTTGTGGAAACCGTAAACGTAAGAGCCGCTTTTGATAGTTTGTTTTTTAGCTATTGGTGAGTTTTTCATAACCGTTTTTTTCAACTTCTTTTGCTAAAAGATGATTCCCGGATTTAACAATTTTTCCCTCAATCAGTATATGGACAAAATTGGGCTGAACGTAGCGAAGTATTCGTTGATAATGAGTTATTAAAAGCAAACCAACCGGAAAATTTAAAGTCGTAATGGTTTTGGAAATATATTTTAAAGCATCAACATCTAATCCCGAATCCGGCTCATCTAAAATTGCAAAATAGGGTCGCAGCAGCGCAAGCTGCAAGATTTCTGCTTTTTTCTTTTCTCCACCGGAGAACCCTTCGTTTAGAAAACGTTTTGTGATGTCATGCGAAAAGGCTAATTTTTTGGATGCTTCCGAAATTAAATTACGAAAAGCAATCGGAGAACTTTTTTCTGATTTTGATTTTTTCTCGTTAGCTGCAATTCGCAAAAAATTGGCAAAATTAACTCCTGGAACTTCCACCGGATATTGAAATCCTAAAAACAAACCCAAAAGAGCTCTTTTGTTTGGCGCAAGTTTCGTAATATCTTTTTTATCAATCAGAATTTTACCTTTTGTAATTTTAAAGCCTGGATTTCCCATTATTACCTGAGCCAGCGTTGATTTACCTCCGCCGTTAGGTCCCATGATTGCGTGGATTTCATTTTGCTTGATCGTTAAAGAAACACCTTTAAGAATTTCTTTTCCATCCAAAGTTTGGGCGTATAAATTATTTATTATTAATGATTTCATTAAATTCTATTTTCCGGCTTTTTTAGTTCTCCATTAATTTCTCTAATCATTTCCTCGATTTTTTCATCACTCATGCGGTGGATCTTAGCACCTTTTTCCAAAGTATCAAATCTGTTTAGAAAACAATTGGCACAAAGCAAACCATATTCGGCTAAAAATATAATCACTTTAGGGCAGTCTCTAACAATATCGCTAATCAGTATATCCTTTTTGAGGACGTATGCTTTTTTTTGGGTCATAAAGAAATATCTTTTTAGAGTGGAATTAGCTTAGTGGCTTTTAGATCTTTTGTCAATCCTTTTATGAAAAAACTGTTAAGAATGAAGGGTTAACTTTGTCCTTTTCCGAAAGCAGAGGCTCTCCATCAAGTTTCCATTCTATTCCGAGAGCTTCATCATTCCAAGCAACAGCTTTTTCTAAATTCGGCGCCCACTCCTGATCTGTTAAATACATATAATCCGCATCTTCACTTAGAATAAGATATGAATTACCGCAACCTGCCGGGACAAAAACACATGATCTATTTTCTTCTCCTAAAATAACCGATTTATATTTCCCAAATGTCGAAGAGTCTTTGCGACAATCAACAATTACTGATTGGACTGATCCATGGGAAACATAAATTATCTTATTCCAAGGCGCAACATGTATTCCCCTTAAAGTATTTTTAGTCGTAGATCTTGCGTGGTTAAATTGTTTTACAACAAACGGCTTATCAAGCTTCTCACCAACTTGGCTAAGTCTTACTACTTCTCGGAAAAATCCCCTATCATCTGAAAATGTAGCTAAATTAAATTCCTCAACTCCTTGTAACTCCTGTGACATATTACTCATAATTATTAATATTATACATTAAATCTACCAACTCCCTCCACCGCCGCCTCCACCGCCGCCTCCTGAAAATCCGCCTCCGCCAAAACCACTCGAAGAAGAAGGCGCAACATTTGTTATATTTGTATTCATTGAAGAATACAAGACTGCGTAACCTAAATAAAATCCTCCATTATAACCCGTGTACCAGGTCGGGTTATAATCAGGTTTTATAATTTTGAGCTGTGCCATAAATTCATCAATGTAGCCTAATGCCATTGCATAGGGAATCATTTGCTCAACAACATAAAACTTTTCCGCCTGCCATTTGTAGTTCCTGTCCATTGCTTTTAAGAAAAGTTTTAATCCGTCAATTTTAAAATCAATCCCATCCCCCAAAGCAGTTCTACTATTTAATTTCTTAAATAAGAAAAAGAAAACTACGCTTAAAACAAAATTCAAAGTGAATAAACATGTAATGGCTAAGAAAAGCAAACCGAATCTTTGTAATTTAGGATTTCTAGTGTAATATTTTTTATCAACCAATATCTGAAAAACGTCAGTTTCCATATCTTGAAAAGTCTGATAAAAATCTAGCTTCAAATCCTTAACATTAACACTATCGCCATCTTTAAATAACCTATCTATCAATGTTTTCTCGTATGCGTTTAGCGAAGCGTCCTGATTTTTTAATTTTGTAATCATCTGTTCTTTATTCGTTTGATCAAAAACTCCTAATATTTTTTCCTTCGTCTCTTTTTCTTCCATGCGAAGATACTTTCTGATTGCCAAATCAAAAATTGTTGCTGTTACATCATCCCTTTCCAATTTTGCAGTATCGATTGTCCCTGCCAATGCCGGGCGGAGAATATCCCCCTTTTCATCTTTTGGAATATCAAAATTAACCGTTGGTTTTCCAAACTTGTTTTTATTTTTATGCTTTAAATACCAATAAATTAATAAAACCGGAAAAACTAAATTAAGAAAAATAAGAATTAAATAATAGTATTTAAATAAAAGCTCAAGAGCCACTTCTGAATCTGTTTTTGGCAATTCTTTAAGCAAGACGCTTTTGGGAAAAGTTCCAATAGGGTAACCTGCAACTGCCGTTAAACCTTCTCCGGGATTAAGCGCTTGCGTTGTTGAGATTTGACCACCCTGAGCTACACAGTTCTTGTCAGTTGAACCCGTAATGCCGGCAAAGCAAATTAAATTGTTTCGTAAGGCATTAAAATCAGTTGTAATTTTTATACTCGCATTCTCAATTGGTACCTGCCAACCATTTCCCGTTCCATTCCAATAAATCTCATCATGATCCGTGTAATTACTGCCTATTCCATTTTCAACCGTGTATGAAATTTTATAAAGATGAACGCCTGTTATTGTCGTATCGGCATTGCCGATTTTAAAGTCTACTGTATTATCGACAGTTGAAGTTGCGAAGTTTTCAACTTGACCATCTCTTGCAACGCTGACATTTTCTATTTTTATTACCCTGTATAAATCTCCAACTTTCGATACTAGAGGAATGTCTCTATGAATACCGTGCTTTGAAAGATCCCCAAAATCATAATTAATCGTCTCCACCACATCCATCAAGCCGTTCTTGTGAGCATTGATCTGAGCATCAAAAGAATGAATAGTTTCAGCAAAAGAAATAGGCGGTTTAATAAAGAAGAATATACTAAGAATTAAAAAAAGGAATATTTTTTTCACTAGCCTAATTATACATATTTTTTAAGGAGTTGACAGAAAAATTTAAAGTATTATAATTTCGACGGAGGCCTTGCTTGGGCAAACATGCGAGGTCTCCATTTTTTTGTCCACTCGACTCCGCTCGGGACCTTCGGTTTGACATTTTTAAGAGATTGGAGTAGATTTCAAATTAGTGAAGAAATACGGTCTTATCATTGCTCTTGTAATAATACTGATCATTATCGGCGCATGCTCTTATTTTGCTGGAGCACATCTTAAATCCAAAGCCGTAAAAGCTACCCCAACCCCAATTGTTCAGCCAAAAAGCATCACGGTTACGCCCGAGACAACCTCCCCGACAGTTACTGAAGCACCTACCGAAGCTCCAACTCCGACAGGAACACCGACCCTGACGCCCGTCCCCACCTTAAACATTAAAGTTCAAGCGCCGATATTTAAACTTATTGCTACCTCAACCCCAACTCCAACACCAAAATTACTGCAAATTAATAAAAACATAATCCAACTCCAAAAATAAAAAAGTTCTTATTTATTAATTCTGCATGCAGGAATTAATAAATCCCTGAGACTGCTTTCAATATTAATTCTTAAAAATTCATCCTCTATTCTCTTTACTCCTATATACAATTCTCCTCCTTGAGCATTTTCTTCCCAACAACTTTTACGTTGATGCCCGGGAATTTCAATGCCTAAATCACCTGCTTCTCCAACGTCCAACCATACTGTTTTTCCATCAACAATTGTATAAATAACATATACTGCGGGAATATTATTAAAATTTGTCGTTTGCAGAACTAAAGGCTCTTCGAATTCGTAGCCAACTATTTGCACTTGTCCTCACCTCCTTTTTGTTTAGAATGTAATTTCATCTTGTGTTTGATGACGCTACAGTTCTCCAAAGAAAGTTTAGAGATCACAATATAACTCTTGGAAACTCCCTTCGGAAAGGAACTTTCTAATAAAAGCATAAAACTTTCTCAGCATATTTTCAACTATTAAACAGTTTTTGCTTAGTAAAAACAACTTATCCAATCTGCTATAATTTAGCTATGACTGCAAAAGAAATAATCGACAAATATATTAAATTCTTTGAAGATAAAGAACATAAAAGAATTGCCAATTCGCCATTGGTACCCGAAAACGACCCAACTACTCTTTTTACATCCTCTGGAATGCAGCCTTTAGTGCCCTACTTATTGGGCGAACCACATCCGGCCGGCAAAAGACTGGTTGACGTTCAAAATTGCTTTAGAGCAGTAGATATAGATGAAGTCGGTGATAACCGCCATACCACATTTTTTAGAATGCTTGGCAACTGGTCTTTAGGCGATTATTTTAAGAAAGAAGAAATTCCTTGGCTTTGGAAATTATTAACCGAAGAATTTGAACTTCCCAAAGAAAAACTGTATATAACGGTTTTTGCGGGAGATAAAAATGTAAGCTTTGATAGAGAATCCGAACAAATCTGGAAAGATGTTTTAGAAAAATCCTTCGGCTCAAATCAGGATCAAAGAATTTCTAAGGATCCTAGCAATTGGTGGAGCAGGTCAGGTCTCCCAGATAAAATGCCTGCAGGAGAACCTGGTGGCCCCGACACAGAAGTTTATTACAGATTTGATGAGTTGGAGCATAAAAGTGAGTGCAAGGATAATCCTGTTGAATGCGAATGCGGAAAGTTTATGGAAATTGCCAACTCTGTTTTTATGCAATATCAAAAAGAGGACGACGGCTCATTAAAACTTTTATCGTCTCCTAATGTTGATTATGGTGGAGGCGTTGAAAGACTGTTAGCGGCGGTAGAAAATCAATCTGATATTTTTAAGACAAGTTTGTACTCAGAAATAATTGAGGAAATAGAGATAGCATCAAATAAAAAATATTCTGATGTAGAAAATCAACCAGCTATGAGAGTAATCGCTGATCATCTAAAAGCAGCTACCTACATTATTCTTAATGGAATAACGCCTTCGAATAAAGATCAAGGATATGTTCTTAGACGACTACTTCGTCGATCAGCAATGAAAATGCATAAACTTGGAGGAGGATTAACTCCCAGCTCTCTCGCAACTATATGCGATCGCGTATTAATAATTGAAGAAGAAATAGATCATACGATAAATAGATTTAGCGATCGAGATAAAGTAATGCAAATCGTTGATGAGGAAATGGAAAAATTTGGAAAAAGTTTGGACCGAGGCTTAAAAATTTTTGAAAGCTATGAAGACTCACAATTAAACGCTTTAAATGCATTCAATCTTTATCAAACTTATGGATTCCCTTTTGAGATATCGGAAGAATTATTTAAACAAAAAAATAAAACCCTAAATAGAGACGAGTTTAATGTGATTATGGAAGCACATCAAGCATTATCCAGAAGCGGAGCTGAACAAAAGTTCAAAGGAGGTCTGGCAGACCATTCTGAAAAAACTATAATGGGACATACCGCTACGCATCTTTTGCATAGAGCCTTAAGAGATATGTTTGGCGAGCAACTGCACCAGACGGGTTCAAATATAACGAGTGAACGAGTGCGTTTTGACTTTAATTTTGAGCGAAAACTGGAAGATACGGAGATTACTGAAATTGAAAAAACAGTCAATGGAAAAATTAAGGAGAATCTACCGGTCCATTTTGAAATTATGCCACTTAAACAGGCTAAGCAGTTAGGCGCAATTGGACTATTTAACGACAAATATGCCGAAGACGTAAAAGTCTATTTTATCGCCGATTATTCCAAAGAACTCTGCGGCGGACCGCATGTTGATTTTACATCCGAGATCAAACAGTTTAAAATAATAAAGCAGGAGAATATTGGTCACGGACAACGACGATTGTACTGTGTTGTCGGAGAATAAATCATAAATCATGAAATTGCCTTTTTTAGAAAAAAAAGAAAAAGCCGAATATTACCTAGCACTTGTTTTAAGAAACGAAAAAGCTACCTCGGTAATTTTTGAAAAGATCGGCGCTACAATCAAGTATATTTCCCACGGCGAGGAAGAATTTCAAAATACTGTTGAGGATGCCGAGACAGAGGAATTTTTGGAGGTTTTAGACAAGGCAATTATACAAGCCGAGGAGGCTCTCCCCGAAAGCATCGAAACTCACAAAACAATTTTTGGGCTTAAAGGAAGTTGGGTTGAAGATAACAAGATAAAAAAAGAATTCTTAGAAAAACTTAAAAAAGCCAGTGAAGAATTAAGTCTTGACCCGATTGGATTTTTGGTTTTTGCCGAAAGCATTATCGGTCTTGTTCAAAAAGACGAAGGAGCGCCGGTTACGGCAATTTTAGCCGACATTGGCAACAAGTTTATTACAGTTTCTTTGATAAAATCGGGAAGAATCGTTGAAACAAAATCATCGGAAATTCACGAATCAGCCTCTTTTACGGTTGATACACTTTTAAAGCATTTTCAAACTCCCGAAGTTATGCCAGCCCGTATTATTTTACTTGACTCAGGAGAAGAAGCACTAACTCAAGAATTTATGAATCATCAATGGAGCAAAAGCCTTCCCTTCCTACATCTTCCGCAAATAATTAGCCTGCCTCAAGACGCATCAATTAAGGCTATGCTTTTAGGAGCAGCTACTCAAATGCGCACAGAGCTATTATATGATTCCACAAGAATTGGTTTAAATGAAATGCCAAAGAAATTAGAGCCTCAAGAGCTTACGGAGACTAAACATATCGAAACGCCAATTAAAGAACTTGAAGAAGAAATTGAAGAAGAGGATTCCTTCGAAGATAATTTAGAAGAAACTGCTGCCGATGAAACATTAAGCGAAGACGTAGTTGAAAATTTATCGGATAAAAAAACAGTTGAGCCTTTAGATTACGTCGATCATGACGACTCTTTAGAATATTTTGGATTTACTGAAAATGCAGATGTTGCTAAAGCTCCTTTGCCTAAAAATGCAGTTGAGAGCTTTATCCCAAATGAGCTGGAGGAAGAAATTATTAATGAGGCGCCCGAAGAAGCAAGAATTGAAACTGAAAGAAAAATAGCGACCCCGGCAGCTGCGGGATTAGTGGTTGGTCAAATCAAAAAAACAACTGGAATAGTTTTAAAAAGCATTCATAAAATTAAAATAGGAGAATTACTTTCTAAGCTTAAAGGTATTGATCTTAAAAAAAGAACAATTTTTATTATTCCTGCCGTGATTGTAATTTTATTATTAGTTGGCGTTTTCTATCTTTATAGCTCAAGGAAGGCTACTATCTCAATTCTAGTTAATCCAAAACAAGACAGCAAAACTACCTCTGTAACTTTTTCCTCTTCAACTCCAACTGATGTTGCTAATTCAAATATTGCCTCCGAGTCTGTTTCTGTTTCCGAAGACGGCACAGTCACTGAACAAGCCACCGGTAAAAAAGATGTTGGCACTCCGGCGAAAGGCAAAGTGACAATTTTTAATGTAGGCGACACTGTATCTCTTGCCTCAGGAACAACTATTGTTGCACCAAATGGTTTAAAATATACTCTTGATAACTCCGTTGATGTTGCATCAGGAGATGCTACACTAGCAACTACCACAACCGTTAATATTACTTCAGCAGACATTGGTCAAGATTATAATCTCCCTTCGGGAACTAAATTTAGTGTTTCCGGACAAGACAATACAGTTGCCGCGAAAAACGACGATGCTTTTTCCGGAGGCAGCAAAAAACAAATCACAGTTATTTCTGATACTGATATTCAAAAAGCTTTGACCGATCTTCCAAAACAACTTGAAGAAAAAGCTAAAAATGATATTAAAGGAAAAGTCAGTAGTAGCGACAGCACGCTTTTAGGAACTTTTGTTGACGAGAGTGTTGATAAGAAAAGCTTCGATAAAAAATCCGGTGATCAAGCTAATCAAACAATCCTGACTGGCACAGTAACTTTTACAGGGCTTTCTTATAAAAATTCAGATATTGTAGCGCTGGCAAATTCATTATTTAATTCACCCGATATGCAACTATCCAAGGATAATTTAACTGTCAGCGCAGAAAACGTAGTGACGGAAAAGAATAATGACGTTTCCGCCGATTTAAAAATTAATGCAAATCTTTTGCCAAAGATTGATACCACTGCTCTTGCTAAACAGATCGTTGGCAATACTTTACAAAAAACAAGAAATATTATTTCCAATTTTCCACAAGTAGAAAACGTTGGCATATTAATAAACCCAAATATTCCCTTTCTTCCACAAAATCTACCTGCCAGCTCTAAAAATATAATTATCCAGGTAACCGCAAAATAAACATGGGCAAATACTACTATAAGAAGGCTAAAAAAATAGAAAAGAAAAAAATTCTTCGCTTAATTGCCTTAGGTTTTTTGATAATTGGAAGCAGTATGATGATCTACATTTTCTTTCCACTTCTTTCTTGGCAGGTGTATTTTGCGCCGATTTTTTCAAACCAAAATATAGCTGCGCCAATCCCCCAAAGCACAATCGTTTCAAATTCCACAATCGGATCCCTAATTGAAGAAGTTTCTAACAGCTTATCAGGAATTGATTACAATAATGCCCAAAACTGGTTTCCAAATCTTAAATTTCAAAAATCCGGAAAACCAAAAATTCCAACCTATACAATTTCTATTCCAAAATTAAAATTAAACGATATTAATGTCTCAACTGTTGATAACGACCTGGCTAAACACTTAGTTAATTATCCTGGCACTTCTATCCCGGCTGACTCTGGAAACGCTGTAGTCTTTGGCCATTCAACTCTCCCACAACTCTATAATCCAAAGGACTATAAAACAGTTTTTACTTTTCTTTATGAACTTATTCCTGGCGATGAAATTTTCGCTAATGTAAACAATATTTCTTATAAATATAAAGTCGAAAATATTACAGTTGTTGATCCAAAAGATACGTCTGTTTTGCAACAGAATTATAATGATAGCTTCTTAACACTTGTTACCTGCACGCCTCCGGGCACAATCTGGAAAAGACTAATTATTAAAGCAAAATTACAAAAAATATGATGGACGAAGAACAATTAGCAATTAATTCTATTAGAAAAAAACTGTTGGGCAAGGATTTAAAATATAAAGAAATATATGCGATCATGGATCAAATTTCAAAACGGAAATTTAGCGATATCTTAACTACTTACTTTGCCGCATCGGGATACTCCGAAGGGTTTACCAATCAGGAATTGTATTACCTGACAAAGGCGATGGTTGAAACAGGCGAAAAACTCGAGTTCGAAGGAATAGTTGCAGATAAACATTCTATCGGCGGAGTACCAGGAACTAGAACAACGCCAATTGTGGTTGCGCTTGTTGCGACAGCAGGCTTTAAAATTCCTAAAAGCTCATCTCGGGCAATTACAACGCCTGACGGAACTGCCGATGACATGGAAGTATTAGCCCCCGTAGAGCTTACCAAAAAGCAAATATATGAGGTTGTGGCTAAAACAAATGGCTGTATAGTTTGGGGTGGAAGTTTTAAGATTGCACCAGCAGACGATATTATTATTCAGATAGAAAAGCCGTTGATGTTTGAAAGCTTCGATAAAATCCTCGTTTCAATTATGGCAAAAAAAATTGCTTTCGGTAGTAACCACGTAGTAATAGATCTTCCTTTTGGAAAAAATGTTAAAGTTCATAACCTAAAAGACGCCGAATATATTAAAAATAAATTTCTGTTTTTAGCTAAAAAGTTTAAAATTAAGATGAGGGTTATGATTCATAAAACCGAAGAGCCGGCGGGAAAAGGCATTGGTCCAGTCTTGGAAATTAGAGAAACATTAAGAGTTTTAGAACAAACAAAAGACCGCCCATTAGATCTAGAAATCAGAAGCATGAATTTAGCCAGTAACCTTTTGGAAATTTGTTTAGAAGATAGTCCTAAAGAATTTAGAGACTCAATCGAACAAATTTATGGAAATGCTTTTGGCTGGGCAACCGATCTTTTACAATCAGGTAGAGCTTTAGAAAAATTTAAACAAATAATCGAAGCCCAAGGCGGGGATCCAAATGTAAAAAGTAGCGATCTTCGACTTGGTAAATATAGCTTTGAAGGAATAGCTGATAAGAGTGGGACTTTAAAAGAAATTAATATTAAAAACGTTACTAGCGTTGCTAAAATCCTTGGCGCACCCAAGCAAAGATCTGCGGGAATCTACTTAAATAAAAAAATTAACGAAAAAATAGTTAAAGGCGAAACGATCTATACACTTTTTAGTGAAAATGTGTATAATCTTAAGGAGGGAAAGGACTCACTAATGAATTTCCCTCTTATTAAATACGAATAGAATATTTAATAATAACTAGTTAAATATGAAGAAAATTTTAGTTGTTTTAGGCCTCTTAGCTATATTCTCAATTATTACTTTTGTTTGGTGGGAGAATGGGCTTCAAGCCGCAAACAATTCTGACAAGACATCCAAAATATTTGTGGTAAAAACAGGCGAAGGAGTCAGGGAAATTGCAAATAACTTAAAATCTAAAGGTTTAATCAAGGATCCTATCGTCTTTTTCCTTCTAACAAAATCTGAAGGTATTGATAAAAAAATTCAAGCCGGAGATTTTAGATTAAATTCCGCCATGAGCGCAACGGAAATTGCGACTAATTTAACACATGGAATTTTAGACATTTGGACAACAATTCCGGAAGGTCTTAGGGCGACGGAAATTGCTGCAATTTTAAAAGCAAAAATCCCAAGCTACAATGAGTCTTGGGTGAGTGAACTTCAAGCAAATGAGGGTTATCTTTTTCCTGATACTTATTTAATCCCCAGGGATGCCGACATTAATATGATTATATCGCTTATGAAAGCTAACTTCCAAAAGAAATATGATACTGTCAGAGATACAAAAACAACCGTTTTATCTGATTCGCAAATAATTATTCTGGCTTCAATAATTGAACGAGAAGCAATGTTCGCTACAGATCGGCCACTAGTGGCATCTGTTTTTGTAAATAGATTGAATATCGGCATGGTCCTAGGATCTGACCCGACAGTTATGTATGCATTAGGCTATCAGGCTGATACTAAAACGTGGTGGAAAAAAGATTTAACTGCTGATGACTTGCTTGTAAATTCGCCTTACAATACGCGTAAAAACGCAGGTCTTCCTCCAACGGCAATTGCTAATCCGGGCCTTTCAGCCATTGAAGCCGCATTAAACCCCGCAAAAACAGATTATTTATATTTCTTTGCTGATAAACAGGGGCATTTACATTTTGCAACAACGCTTGAGGGCCACAACGCCAACATTCAAAAATACGGAGAATAAAATTTTTAATCGCCGTCCGGACATAAATTTACCGGGCTACGTGGATTCTGCTCTTGAAGAATGCGAGAAGCTTTATAAGATCTAGATTCCCAATTTAATCTCTCTGAGTTTTGAGCTTTCAACTCTGGATGGGCTTTTAGAAGCTCTAACTCAACTATTCTAGCGCTAAGAGTTGTTTCAACCTCATCCCATGTTTTATGACCGTTTACTTCCTCAAAATCAATATCCTCTGGAGTTATCGAAGTTTGACCAGTTAATGCACTATAAAGATCCTTAGGAGAAAATCCTGATTGAGAAAGAGCCTCTCTAGATGCTTCCGAAGCTATATAACCAAAATAGTTTCCTAAATATGTAGTAGTATGTTTAGAATGAAATAGTTTTAATGCACTATCTACTAACGCTTCTAGTTGTGGACCACCTTGATCCCCTTCATGATTAACCGGTGTTGCTTCTGACATGAAATGGATAATAATATATACGCTGGTATTTGTCAACTATAAGATTTTTGAGGCTATTTTCTTACTCTTCTAAAGAAGTGTTTTTTGGGGGATTTTTTCGTTTGCACATCTGTTGTTTCAGCGGATGATTCTTCTTCTTGAACACCATCTTCAGGCATTTCCTCAACCTCTTCCAAGTCGCTTAAATCGTATTCCTCCAAAAGATCTGTTATTCCATCCATTCCCTGTTCGGAAATAATCTTGAGAAGGTTTTTACCGGTCCTTGTTCCAAGCAGAAATACTGCTCCACCGCCAAGAATAAGACCCAACAAAAGACCTGTGGTAAATTTATTATCATTCATCTTTCTTATCTCCTTTAGTATGGTGTTTTTGCGCACCCTGCAAAATTCTTGCTATTGTTGCACCAGTTTTGAGTCCCATCGTCAAGGTTGAAAGCGATGCGATTGGCTTAGAAACGCTTTCGGTTATAACGCCCGTATCGTCTAAAACCTTATTTGTTTTATCAATTGTTTTTCGAAGTTCCCTTAAGATGAAAAAGACTTGAATACCGAGGACAACAAGAAGAATTGTCAAAATAATGATTACTAAAAATAATATCGTTTGAGCAGGATCAATCATATCGTAAGATAAAACTATCTTAATTTGGACTTTATGTCAAGAGCCAGCTTTTATTTCAATCTTAATTTGCTTATCTGTTTCTCTTGAAAACTTATTAATAACTCTTACCGCAACTATAGTTTCTCCCGGAAAAACATTAATAGTTTTTTTAAAAACTCCATTTTGATCAACCGAAACAAGACCCATTCCTACATAAACCGTTGCGTTAGGATCTGTTTTTCCAATAATTGTTACTTGAGATGAAGAAATCGTGAAGTTTTTGGCCGGCGAAAGTATTTCAAGAGGTGGATCTATAAACGCATAGCGATACTGAAATGAAATATAACCTAGGAATAAAATAAAAAGTACCGCAAGAACTGCAATTGTACGCTTAACTTTAAATCTTGCAACCGAAAACTCTTCCGCTTTCTCAAAACCTTTTGGCAAAACTCGATAAGCTTTTTCTTCGTCAAATTCTCGCTTAAAAAGAGGCATTATTTCTTTTTCCGGAATTTCCAAAAAACCGGCATAATTTCTTACAAATCCATACGCATAAGAAACTGAAGGAAGTTTATTATATTTTCCCTCTTCTATGTTTCTCAAAAAATCAATTTTGATTCTAGTACCCTTGGCAACGTCTTCAAGCGTCAAACCTTTTTCAAGTCGTGCCGTTTGCAGTTTTTCTCCGGCTTTTGTCATAAATTATGAAGATTGACTAAGATTTGTTATAAACTCCTCAGCGTCACGAACTAGAACATCTCTTGGCTTACTCCCCTCGGCCCTACCGACCGCTCCAACCGCCTCCAGTTGATCCAAGATTCTAGCTGCTCTGGAATACCCAATGGATAGTCTTCTTTGTAAAAGTGAGGCTGAGGCTTTATCGTGCTGACAAATAATTCTAACTGATTCGTCAAACAGATTATCTCTTCCATCTCCACCCATAGATCCCATTCCCTTCTTTAAAACCAACAGTGGCTCTGCCAAAACTTCTTCAGTATACTCAACCGGTGGATTCTCGTTTTTTAGGAAATCTACTAATCCTCGTACTTCACGTTCTGACACAAATGCGCCTTGAATACGGGTTGGCTTAGCTTGCTCCGGCGGAACATAAAGCATATCTCCACGTCCTAGTAATTTTTCCGCACCGGGCGTATCAATAATAACGCGGGAGTCAATCATGGACGAAACGTTAAAGGCAATACGGCAAGGAATATTAGCTTTAATAAGTCCTGTGATAACATCAACTGAGGGCCTCTGAGTCGCAACAACCAAATGAATTCCGGTTGCTCTGGCCATCTGAGCTAATCTTGCAATCGCGTCTTCTACTTCAACCGGAGCGTAAGCCATCAAATCCGCCAACTCATCAATAAGAATTACAATATATGGAAGTCTCTGGAAACCCGCTAATTCGTTATAACCGTCAATATTTCTGACCCCATGCTCGGCAAAAGTTTTGTATCTTCTATCCATTTCTCCCATCGCCCATTTGAGTGATGCTAAAATCTTATCGACCTCAACAATAACAGGGGTCATCAAATGCGGAATTCCATTGTAACCGGTTAGCTCAACCCTTTTTGGATCAACCAAAATTAACTTTAACTCATCCGGCGTTGCTCTAAACAAAAGCGAAGCAATAAAAGAATTAACTAGTACTGATTTTCCCGAACCGGTAGTACCGGCAATCAAAACATGTGGCATCTTGGCAATATTGGCAATTACCGGATTTCCTGAAACGTCTAATCCCAAAGAAACTGCCAGTTTTGATTTATTCTTACGCATGAGGTCTGAGGAAAGCATTGTTCTTAGGGTAACCACTTCGAGTGAGCGGTTTGGAATTTCTATACCGACAAGATTTCGTCCTGGAATTGGAGCCTCAATTCTAATTTGTCCCGTTGGCGCTTCGGTACTTAAGGCTAAATCGTTTGAAAGATTAGTAATTTTTGAAACTTTTATTCCAAGCGGCACTTGCAGCGCATACTGCGTAACTGCGGGGCCCAAATTGACTTCAACTACTTTTGCACCAATTCCGAAACTCTCAAGCGTCTCTTCGATCTTACTGGCTACCTTTTTAACGTCTCCCCTGTCTGCTTTTTGAGTTGAATCATTAGACAAAATATCCAATGGTGGCAAATGCCAAACTCCACCCTGCCCGGGAGTATTCATAACTAATTTATCGGAAATAAGTAGCTCATCCTTCTTGGAATTTAGAACAGGAGCAGGCGTATTAATCTTAACTTCTCTTTGCGGCATGTCTTTCTCCGGCATTCCCTTAATTATCATTTTTTTATTTTCTAATGGTGATGGTTTTTTCTTAAAATAATCAGCGGTTTTCCCGGGAACTAATTTCCCACCAATATTCATAATTCCGCCTAAAATTGCTACCAATTCATCAACGGAGGTATCAAAAAATACAATTAAGCCAACAAAAATTCCCGCTAGATAAACAAAAAATGCACCAATGCCGCTTAAAACATTTGCTAATAATAAGTTTAAGCGAAGACCAATAGTGCCCTCAGCGGTAAGACCTAAAAGTGAAATAAAGAAAATCAAAGCGCCAATTGCGACATTTGGCTTTGAAATAAAAATTTTAAGCTTTAAAAAGAAAAATCCTATTATTATTAAAACAATAGGAAATAGAAATGCCGTAGCGCCAAAATAACTCCTAATATAATCATTTAAAATGATAAATGAGTTGCCACTCCTAGTAAAAGAGAGACCAAGTAAAAGCCCTGCGAGGATAATTGCAAATGCAAAAATGGAATAAACCGTATTTTTCTTAAGCTTAACTTTGAATTTCTGCTTGCTATAATGCTTCCTTCTTGCCATATAAACTATTATAGATATTTTGAGCGTGAACTACAAGTTGAGCGAACGAAATACTGAACGAAGTGAAGTATTGTGGGAATAATTTTTCGATCGGTGCTATTAGCTGACCACAGCTATTGGAAGTGCTTTTCGCCTTCCTAAACGATGTCCTCTTCTTAAGAATAATTCTTTTGATTCATATTCATTAAATGCGTCAAAAAGTGGTCTTAAGTTAGAATGCATACTATCGCCTGCAATGTGCAGATAAACATATCCCTTAGGAACAGTGCGTTTTCTTTTATACACAACCGCTCCCTTATTGGGATATACATGCTCAAGCTCGTATTCTTCGCCTTCTCGGGCAAGAACAACAAAGCCTAATCCCGAAGTGCTTACTGTTACCTTAGGCGTCACTGCCAACCCTTGCAAAACTTCATCATCGCCGGCCCTGACCATTTGTTTCAATTCAACGTGATAAGGATAAGCGCCTTCTCTTGCTTCGACTGTTTTCATAAGAAAAACGATGATACTATAAAATCTACGTTAAGTCAAAACATAGTGGTTGTTGAAAATTAAAACCAAGTGTATTACTCTTTGTAGTGCCATGCTTTTTGAGGAAAAGAAAAAATGCCCTATTTGCGATAGTTTAAAAATTTCACTTTCAAAACCATCAATTTCAACTCGGGTTAAAGAATATGTTTGGCCTTTTAAAGGAACTTCAAAAACTTTTAACATCTGCAGCGACTGCAACTTCTCCTGGGAAGACTGAACTTGAAGGCTTAGATCTTCCTCTAATATATTTCTCCCAAAAATTAGTAAGTGTTCCACTTGAACTAGAAATTTTAAAATAAACGGTATCTTGCGGAACTATTCTAGAGAGATATTCTATTTTTCCCGTCAAGGGATCATCAAATCTATATATATACTCCTCGAATGACATTATTGGCTCACTCAATTCAACTCCTCGACAATGCTTAGCAAGATTTTTAACGAATTCAAGATCTGCTTCAGGAAGAAGCATGCCGACCACCAAATTAGAAACTAATTGTTGTTCTATTTCTCTCATATTATAATTACCCAGTTGTGAACGTAGTTAAACGCGGATGGATAAATGACTAAATCTATCCTATATTATAGCATGAATCTCCTAAAAAAGCGCCTCAAGTTGCCCCTTGAGACGCCAAAAAAATACTAATCTAATTTTCTGAGAAAATGCTTAAGAATAGCTTCTCTTAGACCTCAATAATTACGGGTAAAATAAGAGGATGTTTACGCAAGTTTTTATAAATCGCTTTTTCCGAAATCTCACTAATTAATTTTCGGATTAAGAATCTATCCTTTATTCCTTTTCTTTGTGAAATTTGCAGTTTAAGATCTTTTCCAAGTCCTTTTTGAATATCTGCAATTTCTTGGTTAGAAAGTCCCCTAACGATAATGTCTAAATTATCTGCGATTTGTCCAGCCGAATCAACCTCTGCTAAAACGACGACCACGCCATCTGTTGCCAACTTTTGCCTATCACGAAG
>Ga0182027_10006318_pt1 | contig 17792 bp, 15 predicted proteins | sample 712E1DmetaG_FD_121300 | JGI IMG/M metagenome (GOLD analysis project Ga0182027, IMG submission 121300) | Permafrost microbial communities from Stordalen Mire, Sweden - 712E1D metaG (Illumina Assembly) | ecosystem: Environmental > Terrestrial > Soil > Wetlands > Permafrost | place: Sweden... | reverse complement strand
GCGGCCGGGGCGCATCTCCATCGGGACCACGTCGCGCGGCATCGGGCCGTGCTACGAAGACAAGGCCGGGCGCCGCGGCATCCGCGTGTCCGGCCTGCTGGACCGGGAGTTCTTCCGCGCCCAGTACGACTCGGTGATGGAGGAGAAAGTCGCCATCGCCAAGGCGTTTGGGATCTACGACGGCCTGGATCTGGCCGCCATCCGCGACCAGTACGAAGCGCTGGCCGAGCGCCTCCGGCCCATGGTGTGCGACACCGCCCTGCTGCTCAACCAGGCCATCGCGGCGGGCAAGACGGTGATGTTCGAGGGCGCGCAGGGCACCATGCTGGACCTGGACCACGGGACGTATCCTTTCGTCACCTCCTCCAGCGCGTCGGCAGGGGGCGCGTGCACCGGAACCGGCGTGCCGCCCACGCGCATCTCCGGCGTGATCGGCGTGTCCAAGGCCTACATCACGCGCGTGGGCGGAGGTCCGTTCCCCACCGAGGCGTTGAACGCCGAGGGCGAAGCCATACGCCAGCGCGGAAACGAATTCGGAGCGGTAACGGGGCGTCCGCGGCGTTGCGGCTGGTTCGATGCGCCGCTGATGCGGTACACCGCGGCCATCAATGGGTTCGACAGCCTGGTGGTGACCAAGCTCGATGTGCTCGACGAGTTCGACCGTATCCCCGTGTGCGTGGGCTACCGGTCGGGCGGCCAGGACATCGCCGGCATGCCGTCGACAGTGGCCGAGATCGCCGCCCTGGAGCCGGTTTACGAAAGCCTTCCGGGCTGGCGGACCTCGACCTTCGGAATCGATTCCTACGACGCGCTGCCGGCCAGGGCGAAAGATTACATTGCGTTTCTGGAGCGCCAGACCGGCGTGGAAGCCGGGTGCATCTCCACCGGGCCGGAGCGCAATCAGACGATTGTCCGCCAGGGGTCGCGGTTTGAACGGTTGCTGCCGTAGGAGCCGCCGGGCCATCCTGTTCCTATGGCTGGCGCTGCCGGTCTGCGCGCAGACGCCGCGCGAGATCGTGCGGCGCGCCGTGGCTCTCGACAGCGTCAACGCCAGGCGCATCCGCGAATTCACGTACCTGCAGAGGCAACAGGAGCGGGAGTACCACAACTCCGGCAAACTGAAGCGGGCCGCCATTCGCACCTGGGAGACCTCCTTTCTGGAGGGATCGCCCTACCGGCGCCTGGTGGCGCGCAACGATACTCCGCTCTCCGCCGGGGAAGGGGAATCCGAAGACGAGCGCATGCGCTACACAGCCGCACAGCGCCGCCGGGAATCGCCGGCCGAGCGCGCCCGGCGGGTGGACGAGTGGGAACGCCGCGAGCGGCAGCGTCGCGAGCCGCTGCTGGAGGTTCCCGACGCGTTCGATTTCAAACTGGCAGGCGAGGAGACCGTCGACGGCGAGTCGGTCTATGTGATCGACGCCGCGCCCCTGCCGGGATACCGGCCCAGGTCGTCCTACGGGTCGTATTTGCCGAAAATGAGGGCGCGCTTCTGGATCGCCAAACGGGATTTTCAGTGGCTGAGGATGGAGGCCGGGACCCTGGACACCATCGCGTTCGGCGGCATCCTGGTGCGTCTGGCGAAGGGCACCACCGTGTCGATGGAACAGGGCCGGGTGGAGGACGGGCTGTGCCTGCCGAAGCATCTTGCGATCCACCTCTCGGCGCGCGTGGCGCTGGTCAAGGTGGTTCGCACCGGCATGGAGTATACGTTCGGCGACTTCCGGCGGAGCCCCCCGGTGGTCCACCCGCGGTGATACGCTGTGCTACCATGACTGCCAATATGAATACTAAGATCGTCGTTCGGCGAATTGGCGTACTTTCCATGGCCAGGATAATGGCCGTGATCTACTCCATGATCGGCTTGATTGTGGGTACGGTTTTCTCGTTGATTGCCGTGACCGGAGAGGCCCTCGGGTCTCCGATCGGCGGCTCCAGCAAGCTGATTGAAATGATGATGGGCATCGGCGCTATCATCCTGTTTCCGATTCTGTACGGCTTGGTCGGGTTGGTCTCAGGCTTGCTTACCGGTGCGATATACAACCTGGCATCCCGCATAATTGGCGGCATTGTCGTCGAAGGAGAGCAGACGAACATCTGATCGCCTCCACGGGAACTTGCATATTCCCGTGAGCGCTAAGGTCGAAACAACCGTGCCGGCCACTTCCGCGTGGTCGCGGTTCCGTTGCGTGCTCGGAGCCGGGATAGTGCGGAAGCGGTTGCGGGGGATTGAATTGCCTGTCGCACGGTGGGGCGGACGAATCGGCCACCCCACCCTGGCGCTACACTATAGCGGATGCGCCTGCTGACGGGACCGGCCGGCTCCGGGAAGACCACCACTGTGCTCGGTGAGTTCCGCGAGGCGCTTAGCCGGGCCCCGGACGCGCGGCTGCTGGTGCCCACGGCCACCATGGCGCAGCACCTGCAAAACCGATTGGCGCGCGAAGGCGTGGTGTTCCGCGGCCAGTGGGTCGCCACACTGCACAAGTTCGCCGAGGCGTGGGTAGACGATCTGCCGGAGGTCTCCGGCGAGGTGCTCTACCTGTTGGTGGAGGAGGCGGCGCGGCGCGCTGGCCGGCCGGAATTCGCCCGCGTGGCTCACTTTCCCGGCTTCTGCGCGGCGCTGGCGCGCGGCATCTCCGAATTCGCTTCGGCGGGGTGCGATAGCGTCAAACTGGCGCGCTGCCTGCCCGGAACTCCCCTGGCGGAGGCGTTTCTGGCGGTGTACCGCGAGTTGGAAAGCGAGATCGCGCGGCGCGGCCTGGCCCTGCGCGCGCAACGCCTCGAACTGGCGGCGGAACGGATCGAAGTCCAGGGACTGAACGGCATCGGCGCCGTCTGGCTGGACGGATTTTATGCCCTGCCCGACCCGGAGTTGCGCCTGATCGCAGCCATGGGCCGGCGCGCGGACCTCACCATGACGCTCGGCGACGCCGACCTGTCGGACGAAACCCGCGAGCGGCTGGCCGCCATGGGATTTCGCGAGGAGCGCGCCGGCCGCGGGCGGCGCGCGCCGGCGGAGATCCTGGTGGCGGCCCAGGGGATCGAGCGGGAAGCCGAGGAGATCGCGCGGCGAATCCTCGATCAGGCGGCCTCGGGGCTGGCTTTCCGCGAGATGGGCATCGTCGTGAGAGCGGCGGGCGCTTACGTCCCGGTGCTGCGCGCGACCCTGGCGCGGTTCGGCATCCCGGCGCATTTCTACTTCGATTCGCGGCTGGACGAGCACCCCGTGGTGCGCTACCTGGGAGGCGCGGTGGAGGCCATGCTGAGCGGATGGGACCACGCGCGCACGCTCGCGGTGTTGCGCCTGGCGCCGCGCTTCGCCGACAATCCCGCCATGGACCGCTTCGATTTCGCGGTCCGCGAGCAGATGCCCAACGCGGGGCTGGGCGATCTGCGGTCGCTGCTCATGGCGCCGGAGGGCCACGCGCTCCCGGGCGCCGAGGGGCTGCTGCACAAGCTGTGTCGGCTGGCGACGCTGGAGGAATGGCGCTCGTTCGCCATGCATCCGCGCGACTGGGCGGCGCGGTTCCGCGATCTGCGCCACCTGTTCCGTCCGGCGGTGGACGCGCTTCCCACGGGGCCGGATCGCCATGAGGCGGCGCTGCTCGACCGCGGCCAGGCGCAGGCGTTGGATCTGTTCGACAAGGCGCTGGACGAAGCCGCGCAGGCGCTCCCGCCGGAACGGGAGATCCCCATCGAGCCCTTCTGGCGCGCGGTGCAATCGGTGTTGCGCCTGCTGCCGCTGCGGCTGCGCGACGGCCGCCGCAACGCGGTCCACGTGCTTTCGGCCGAAGAGGCGCGCCAATGGGTGCTGCCGGTGGCGTTCGTGTGCGGCCTGGTGGAGCGGCAGTTTCCGCGGTTCCATACGCAGGATTTGTTCTTTCCGGATGCGGCGCGGCGGCGTTTGAACCAGGCCGGAGTGCGGGTGCGCACCACCGCCGAGCACGAGCGGGAAGAGCGGGCGCTGTTCGATTCCGCCATCTCCCGCGCCAGCCTGCTGGCGGTGCTGACGTATCCGCGGTACGATCAGCGCGGCGAGCGGACGCTCGCGTCGCCGTTCCTGGACGGCCGCGCGTCGATGCGGATCGAGGACGCGCGCGCGGCCAGTCCGCGGCCGCGCAGCGGACGCCGCGAGCGGCCGGCGGTCGAAATCCGCGCGCCCGGCCTGCTGGCGCGCCTGGTGGAGAAGTCCTCCCGGCAATCGCCCAGCTCGCTGGAAACGTTCTTGCAGTGCCCGTTCGAGTACTTCGGAAGCCGCACGCTGCGGTTGCGCGGCGCGCCAAAACGGCCCGAAGAGCGGCTGGATTTCCCGGCGCAGGGCGACATCGTCCACGAGGTCCTGAAGCAGTGGTGGCCGCGGCGGCCGGTTGCCATCGCGCCGGTCTTCGAGCGCGTGTTCGAAGAGTACTGCGAGCGGAACCGCATCCCTTCGGGCTACCACGCCGAACGGCTGCGCAACTCCATGTTGGAGGACCTGGCCGCCTTCGCCGCCGACACCACCTGGCCGCCGGGGCTGAAGTCGCGGATGGAGGTTCCGTTCACCTTCGCGCTGAGCACTCCCGAGGGCATTCCGGGAATCGAGATCGCCGGCAGGATCGACCGCCTGGACTCGGCGGAGGATGGCGGCGCCTACGTCATCGATTACAAGTACGGCAATATAGCGCGGGTGAAATCGAAACTGGACGACGAGCGGACGCTGCAGGCGCAGTTGTACGGCATGGCGGCCGAGCGCAACTTCGGCGCCAGCCTCGCGGGCATGTTCTACGTGGGGTTGAAGCGCGAAGTGAGTTACGTGGGATGGAGCTCGAACGGCCTGCTCGGGAAGGAGCCATTCCCCGAAGGCTGGTTCGAGCGCGCGCGGGAGCGGACACTGGCGGTGGTGGAGCGGATTCGCGAAGGCCGCGTGGCTCCCGATCCCGCCGATACGGACCACTGCGCGTGGTGCGATTTCCGCGACGCCTGCCGCGTGGACCGGCGGGCGGCGGTTGCCGAAGAGCGGGCCGCCGGGGAGCGGGCATGAAGCCTGTGACATTCACTGCGCGCCATGTGGGGCGGACCTCCTGGTCCGCGCGGGACGCCCTCGTCCCGCTCTTCGCTCGCGGAATCGAATGTCTGGGACGGGCGAAAAGCCGGCCAGGGGGCCGGCTGCGGACCGGGGGGTCCGCCCCACAACCGTCATGAGTACACCTAAATTCACCGCGCGCCAACTCGAAGCCGTGGATGTCTCCCGGCGCCATGTGGACGCCTGCGTCGTAGCGGGCCCCGGCTCGGGGAAGACCACCGTGCTGGTGGAGTATTTCCGCCGCCTGGTGGCCGAGGGCGTAGACCCGGTGCGCATTCTGGCCATCACCTTCACCGACAAGGCCGCCGCGCAGATGCGGCGCAGGCTGGCCGAGGCGTTCCGCGAGGACGCGGAGATTCGCCCGAAGCTGGAACGCGCCTGGGTGTCCACGGTGCATGGATTCTGCGCGCGGCTATTGCGGGAGAATGCCGTGGCCGCGGGCGTGGACCCGGAGTTTACGATCGCCGACGAGCGGGAAGTCGGGCGCTGGCAGCAGGAGTCCATGGCGGAGGCGATGGAATCGATCTTCGCCGATCACCCCGCGGCCGTGCGGGCGCTGATCCGCGGCCTCGCGTCTTCCTCCTTCGAGGCGGCCATCCTGTCGGCCTACGACGCCATGCGCGGCGCGGGCACGGAGATCGGCGCTCTCGCGGGCTTTCCCATGCCCGCGGGGACGTCGCTTGCCGACATCGCCGAAACGCTCGGCGAGTTGCGCCGCGACGACATCTCGGACTGGAACGGCGCGCAGAAGGGGGAGTTCGAGGCGGCGCTGGAAGCCATGGCGCGGATCGTGGCGGCGCCGGGCCCGCGGGAAGCGCTCGTTGCCGTGGAGGGTTGCAACTACAAGCTGACCAAATTCAAGCGCGGCAACGCGGCATACGACCTGCTGAAAAACCTGCGCGAAGAGCAACTCAAGCGGCTCCAGCAGACGCTCGTCACCGGGCTATACGCCTCCGAGCGCGAGTTGCTGATCGAGGTGCTGCGCCGCTTCGACGGCATCTATCGCCAGAGGAAGAGCCAGGCGGGCGCGCTGGATTTCGCCGACCTCGAAGAGTTCGCCGTGGGTCTGCTGGAGAACAATCCGGAAACGCGCGCGCGCCTGCAATCCCAGTTCGAGCACGTGCTGATGGACGAGCTGCAGGACACCAACGGGCAGCAGGCCCGGCTGCTGCGCCTGGTGCGGCCGCCCGGACGGTTCTACGCGGTGGGCGACGTGAACCAGTCGATCTTCGGATTCCGCCACGCCGAGCCGGCGGAGTTTCTGAAGTTCCGCTCCGAGGCGGCGGCGTCCGGCGGGCGCGTGGTCGAGTTGGTGGAGAACTTCCGCAGCCGGCCGGAAATTCTGCACGCCGTTGAAACTATCGTGGCCGGCGCCCCGGGGATCGAACGGCGGAGACTGATTGCGGGGAAAACTTTCGACGACGCGGACGGGGACGCGCCGCGCGTGGAAGCCATCGTGGCGCCCTCGGTAGACGCCGAGGCGCGCGCGGTGGCGCGGCGCATGCTGTGTCTGCTCGAAGCCGAGCCGCGGCGTTCCTTCCGCGACATTGCCGTGCTGGTGCGCAATACCGAGGTGCTGGCGGAGTTCATGGCGGCTTTCGACGATGCCGGCATCCCGTACGTGGTGAATCGCGGCAAGGGCTTCTACGAAACGCGCGAGGTTGGCGACCTGGTGCAGCTTCTGCGCGCCATCGCCAATCCACGCGACGAAATCAGCCTGGCGGCGGTGCTGCGGTCGCCGCTGGTGGGAGCCTCCGACGAGGCGCTGCTGCGGCTGCGATTGCTGGGCGGGGACCTCGCCGGCGCCCTGATGAGTCTGCGCCGGGAAGACGATCCGGAGTTCGACCCGGCGGATATCGAGGCGCTGTTCCGCTTCCGCGACCGCCTGCGGGAATGGCGGCGGCGGCGCGAGTACATGTCGTTCGACCGGCTGCTGCTCGACGCCATGGACGAAACCGGATATGGCGCGGAGCCGGGCAGCCGCGCCGCGGCCAATATCGACAAGTTTCTGGCGCAGGCTCGGGCCGCCGCGCCGCGCACTTCGCTCGACGCCTTCGTGCGGGATCTGGAAATGCTGCGCGAGAGCAACCGGGCGGGGCAGGATTCGGCGCCGGAAGACGCCTCCGACGCGGTGCAGGTGATGACCGTACACTCCGCCAAGGGCCTGGAGTTTCCCATCGTCTTCGTCGCGGCCATGCACAAGGGAGTGCAGGGCAATCCGCCGGTGGTCGCCTTTTCGCCGCGTTGCGGGTTGGGCGCGAGCTGGCGGAATCCGGCCCGCCGCGCGGACGTCGACGATCTGTTCCACCAGGCCATCCGCGAGGAGCGGAACAGGAGCGAGGCGAAGGAGGCGGACCGGCTGTTGTACGTCGCCATGACGCGCGCCGAACACAACCTGGTGCTTAGTTTTTCAACCGGCGGCAGGAAGCCCGCGAATTGGGCGAAGCCGGTGGTGGACAACCTGCTGCTGGATCTGGGCCAGCCGGGCGAGCGGACGCTCGAACGCGTGACGCCCGATGGCGAGACCTGGAAACTGCGGGTGTCGGTGGATTCCGATGTGGGGCAGGCGATTCGCCTGCCAGCGTCCGAGGGCCGGCGAATCGTCGGCCCCGCGCCGGAGCCGGTGGAGCTGTTGCCTCGGCCCGCCCTCACCGGCCAGCACGAAACCAACGTCACGGTGACGGATCTCACGAAGTTCGCAAGTTGCCCGCGGTCGTACTATCTGGGCAGGTACCTGGGGTTCACAGGCAAGCCGCGCAAAACGGCGGAGAGCGCCGCCGGCGATTCACTCGCGGCCAGCGAGTTGGGCAACCAGGTGCATAGGCTGCTGGCTGGGAAGCAGGTGGACGATCCCGATCCGCGGGCGGTGCGCCTGGCCGAGACGTTTCGCAAAGGGCCGCTGGGCCGCCGCGTGGAGCGGGCCACGCGCGTGGAGCGGGAGTTCGATTTCCTGATGGCGGTGGACCCCCTGGTGGTGAGCGGGCAGATCGACCTGTGGTTCGAGGAGAGCGGGGAACTGGTGATCGTCGACTACAAGACGGGCGCGGCCGGCGAGCCTGAGATGCACGAGCGCGCCCGGGAGTATGAACTGCAACTCCGGCTGTACGCCATGGCGTTGGAGCGCGTAACGGGCCGCGCGCCCGCTCGTGCCTGCCTGCATTTTCTCGCGCCCGACGCGGTGGTTGACGTGGATCTCGCACCGTCGCTGATCGACTCTCCCGACCAGACCGTGCGCGACTTCGTGGAGGCGCAGGAGACGCTGGAGTTTCCCTTGCGGGAAGGCGGGCATTGCAGGCGGTGCCCGTTCTATAAGGACGTCTGCCCGGCGGGGTGAGGCGCCGTTTCGCGGCCGCGCATCCGGGGCTGCGCCAGTTGCCGGATCTGCGCTTCCGGCATACTGAACGTCACGGCGACCGTGGACCCGTCGGCGGCGACATTGAGAGACTTCGCCAGAGCGGCGGCATCGGGGTTCTTTTGCGCCTGCATCTGCGCCACGTTGGCCAGGAGTTGCAGCATTCCAGCGAGCGTGGCGGCGTTCTGCGCGGTGTCGACCTGGGCCCGTGCCGTGACCGTCACGTTGGCGCCGAACCTGACGGCGACGCTGGCCTGCTGGATCTGTGCGAGCGCCTGCACGTTCAATCCCGGCACCATGGGGGCCGCGCTGGGCAGATGCAAGCCGGCCGGCGCGACGGTGGTCAACACCCACGCGTCATTGGCTGCGCTCAACTGGGCGATGCGCGAGACTACGGCGGGGCTGAGGCGCCGGGCCTCCGGCGACTGGCGGTCGATGGCGCCCTTGACGCTGGCCACATCGCCGAAGACCGCCAGCGTGGAGTCCAGGAAGGCCAGCCCCTGTAGCCCTTCGGGGCTCTTGAGGATGGCGGCGTCCTTGTAGGTCTCCGTGGCCACGCCGGCCGCCCAGGCGGCGGCAGTAATGGCTTCGACGGGGAACGTGCCGCGCGCCAGAGCCAGGCCGGCGGCCGAACCTGTGCCGCGGTTGGTGGCCGCCAGAAGCTCCGTCACATCCCGCCGCGGGTCGAAACCGGTGAGTGTGGTAAGGGCCTGGAGTTGCTGTTCGTGGGGAGCGATCAGGGTCAGGACGTACTGGCCGAAGGGCGAGGCCTTCGCCTGAGTCACGTTGACGCCGGCGATGACCGTGGCGTCTGGCATGACCAGGCTGAGCAGGCGCGAGTCTGCCGCCGGAAGTGTCCCGGCGAAAACCATGGCGAGTGCGGCGGTGTTGCGGAGGGTTGCCTTCATAACAATGAAGACGGGGGACGCGGGCGGTTGTTAGCCGGGGCGGGCGCCAGTCGGCCAGACTCTGGCCGATCGCCTTCTGCAAGTGACTGATTCCATGGACACTAGGCAGTGTAAATCGGCCAGACTCTGGCCGACTGAGGCCGCCTCACGGCATTGTAGGGAGTGTGGCGGAGCGGCCCTCGGCGCCATCAACCCACCGAGCCCGCGGCGTGTCCCACCCAGGCGGCCACCAGATTCCAGGCGACGCACAAGGCAAACAGCACGTTCATCTTTCGAAGAAGCCTCGTGCGGCCGGAACGCCACGCGACTGTCCCCAGCACGACCGCCAGAACCTTCGCCAGCGCCAGGGCTATCCTGGGGTCGGCCGCCCCCGTCAGCGCCGCCCGGATGAGCGGATTGGCTTCCCCTACGCCGTGGCGCAAAAAGAGCAGCGTGGTCAGTGCGTCCATTGCCTGAAGACAGATAAATGCAAACAAGATCATTTCGGCTCCCGGTTCGTCCAGTCAAACGTAGCGTTTCGGATGAGGGGCTGCCAATGGTACCCGTTCCGGTACTCTGGCGCCAGTTTGGTGCGGTTCCGCACTATCGGCGTAACTGGCGCTGCGCGGGACGCCCATTCCCGCGCTATGCTCAAACACAGAGTGCGCCATTCGGTGAGCCGAATGTTTAGAGACCGTGGCTGAAGATCCACTAACATATCTACCGCGAAAACCGGCCCACGAAGTGCCAAAGGGCACTGTCATTTACGGTCCGGACTCGCCCAACCAACACCTATATGTGGTGATCGGCGGACGTGTGCGCATCACCCATGCGTCGATCGGCGGCGGCCACACGGTCGGACGTATCGTGCGGGCGGAGGGACTGTTCGGGGAAGCGGCGCTGGGCGGCTGGCCGGCGCCGTCGGAATCCGCCGTGGCGATGGACGACGTAACCATGATGTCGTGGACGCGCGAGGAAGTGGAGCGGCAGATCGAACGCGAACCGAGGCTGGGCCTGGCTCTGTGCCAATCCCTGGTCCGGCAGGGGCTGGAGCTTCAGAAACGCATCGAGAGCATGGCCGTTTATAAGACCCCGGAGCGGGTGATGCTGGCGTTGCTGGCGTTGGCTGGCGACCTCGGCACCGAAATGCCCGACGGGACCGTCCGCATCCCCTCCTTGACGCACCACACCCTGGCGGAATACGTGGGAACGTCGCGCGAGGTGGTGACATTCCAGATGAACCGCCTGCGCCGCCTGGGACTGATCGGTTACTCGCGCCAGTTCATCGACGTCCACCCGAAGCCGCTGCGCGAGGCTCTCAAAGCGGACAGCGGCGCAGGGGCGAAACCCGCCTAATGTGGGGCAGGCTTTCAGCCTGCGGCGGGTTTTTAACCCGCCTTCCGATGCCCGCACCGGGCCGCATCGAAGGTGCTATGTCGCGAATCGTCGGATTCCGGTGCGCGGTCCTGGCGGCGGGCTTCTGTGGGGCGGACGCCCCCGTCCGCGGCCGGCCCCCCGGCCGGCTTTTCGCCAGTTGGAAGCACTCGATCCTTGGGGCTGGTAGCGGGACGGGGGCGTCCCGCGCGGACCAGGGGTCCGCCCCACGCTAACCGCCTTCAATCGTAGACGAAGTGCAGCAGCTTCTTGAGATCCTCCCAAGCCTCCCGCTTGGCGGGTTCGTTGTAGGGCCGCAACAGGTAGGAGGGATGGTAGGTCACCATCACCGGAATGTCTCTCCATTGCAGCCACTTGCCGCGCATTTTGGTGACGCCCTCTTTGTGGCCGGTGAGCGCCCGGGCGGCGGTTCCGCCCAGCGCGCAAATGGCTTTCGGACGAATGGCGGAAAGCTGGCGGCTGAGGAACTGCCCGCAGATTTCCATCTCATCCGGCTCGGGAGTGCGGTTGCCGGGCGGCCGGCACTTCACCACGTTGCAGATGTAGACGTCGTCGCGGCGCAGCGGAATCCCCTCCTTGCGGGCGGTACCCTCGATCATCTGGGTCAGCAGTTGCCCGGCGCGGCCCACGAACGGGATGCCCTGGGCGTCTTCATCCGCGCCCGGCCCTTCGCCCACGAAGACCAGCGGCGACTCCGCGTTGCCCACGCCGAAAACCAGCTTGTTGCGCCCTTCATGCAGGCGGCACCGCCGGCAATCGCCGATGTCTTCGAGAATGCGCGGCAGGGTATCGCCCGCGGGCGCGAGCGGCGGAAGATCGGGAGCGGTGGGCATAAGCGTGGATGGCGTGGGCGCGGGCTGGGGCGTTCGCCGGTAGAGGGTCTTAACGCCCAGGTCCTGGTAAAACTCGAGATAGCGGCGGAGAGTGTCAGCTTCCATCGGCGGCATGGAGGGCCAGGCGGAGTTTCAGCACCTGGTCGAAGATACGGTCGGCCACCTCGCGCTTGGGAGCGCGCGCCAGGGGCAGGGTTTCGCCGGTGCGCAAGACCAGGGTGACTTCGTTCTCCTCGGACTCGAACCCCACTTCGGGGCCGCCCACCAGGTTGGCGACGATCATGTCGCAGTTCTTGGACTCCAGCTTGCGGCGGGCTTCGGCGACCAGGTTCTGGGTCTCGGCGGCGAAGCCGATCAAGAGGCGGTCTCCCTTCTTGCGGCCCAACTCGGCCAGGATATCGGGCGTGGGATCGAGTTCCAGCGACAGGCGCGCCGCGGTCTTCTTGACCTTCTGGGCCGGCACCTTGCTCAAATGAAAATCGGCGACGGCCGCGGCCTTGACCACGATGCCGGCGTCTTCCAGGTGGGCCAGAACCTGCTCGCGCATCTCGGCGGCGGTGCGCACGGGGATGGTTTCCACACCCGCGGGAGGCGCCAGGTTTACCGGGCCGGAAACCAGGATGACGCGCGCGCCGCGCCGGGCGGCGGCTTCGGCCAGCGCATAGCCCATCTTGCCGCTGGAGCGGTTCGAGAGGAAGCGCACCGGGTCGAGCGGTTCCTGGGTGGGACCGGCGGTGACCAACACCACTTCGCCCTCCAGATCGCGGCGGCCGTGGGCTTCCAGGCGGATGGCCTCGGCGATAGTTTCCGGGGCGGCCAGGCGTCCCGGTCCGGTCATGCCGCAGGCCAGGTATCCGCTCTCCGGCTCGACGATGCGGTGGCCGCGCCGGCGCAGCGTTTCCAGGTTCGCCTGGGTGGCCGCGTGGCGCCACATGTTGACGTTCATGGCCGGGGCGATCACCACCGGACCGGCGAAGGCCAGGTAAAGCGTGGTCAGAAAATCGTCCGCCAACCCGTTCGCCAGCTTGGCCATCAGATCCGCGGTAGCCGGGGCGATGGCGAGGATCTCGTACTCCTGGGCCACGGAAATGTGCTCGATGGCACTCTCGACGGCGAAGAGATCGGTGAGCGTCTTGCGGCCCGTGAGCGAGGCGAACGTCAGCGGGCGGACGAATTCCTGCGCCGCCTCCGTCATCACCGTCTGCACCTGGTGTCCCTGCTGCATCAGCAGGCGCGCCAGTTCGGCCGCTTTGTAGGCCGCAATGCCGCCGCCGATGCCGAGAAGGATCTTCATGGGAAGAAGCCGGCCACCCCGCAGCCGCTACAGTACGGGTTCGGGCGCCGGTTCCAGGGGTGCGGGGCCGGTGAGGGAATACTTCACCAGGCCGCGGCGCACCTCTTCGACGGCGATGATGGTGGGTTTCTTGGAGGACGTGGGCAACACGGGCCGCGCGCCGGCCTGCAATTGCCTGGCCCGCTTGGCCGCCACGATGATGAACCGGTAGGTGCTCTGCTCCGGATCGTCGGGAATGGTGCAGTGCGCGTTATTGCGCGGTGGAACTTTGTCGCCCATGATATCGATGCCTCTTCAAACTTGAAATGTTTCCAAGACGGGCCGGACCTGGTCTTCCATCCTGGTCCGCCGTACCCGCTCGGCGCGAACTATGGCGCTCAGGACGGCGCCGGCTTCATCTGCGTCGCGATTGATCAGGACATAATCGTACGCACTATAGTTCCGGATTTCCTCGGCGGCTGCCCGCAACCGCTTTTGAATCACTTCCTCCGGGTCCTCCCCGCGGGCGCGAAGCCGAGCCTCCAAAACCTGTCGCGAGGGAGGCAGGATGAAAATCGTAACTACTTCGAGAACCTTGCTTTTCAATTGTCTCGCACCTTGCACGTCGATGTCGAGTACCAGGTCGTCGCCCCTGGCCTGGGCTTGCTCCAGAATCCCGCGATGGGTGCCGTAATAGTCCGTGCCGAAAACCACCGCGTGTTCCAGAAATTCGTCGTTGGCCAGGCGGCGCTCGAACTCCTCGCGGGAGATGTAGTGGTAGCTCTGGCCCTCCACTTCCTTCCCGCGCGGAGCCCGCGTGGTGTAGGAGACCGAGAACAGCAGCCCCGGTACGCTGGCGAACAACTTATGCACCAGCGTCGACTTGCCCGACCCCGACGGAGCCGAAACGATAAAGACGGTTGTCATGTCAGCGTCACACCGCGCCGGAATAGCCGCTCCCTCACGGCCGCGGTTCCGGGCCATCCCTCACTCCAAATTCAACGACTGCTCCCGGATCTTGTCGATCTCGGCCTTGGCGGCCAGCGACAGGTCCGTCATGGTGAGCCCCAGGTCGCCCAGCCCGCCGGTCTTCGACAGGATCGTGTTGGCTTCGCGGTTCATCTCCTGCAGCAGAAAATCCAGCCGCTTGCCCACTTCGCCGCCGAGCGAGACGATGCTCTCCAGTTGCGCCGCGTGCGTGCTCAGGCGGACCAGTTCCTCGCTGATGTCGCTGCGGTCCGCCAGGATGGCGGCTTCCTGCGCCAGGCGCTGCGGATCCACCGCCGCGCCGCGCAGCAGTTCGTCCAGCCTTTCCCGCAGCCGCTTTTGGAACGCCGGGATCGCCCCGGCGCGGATCTCTTCCATGCGGGCCACTAGGGTGCGCAGAACCTCGCAGCGCTGGCGGATCTCCAGCGCCGTGGCCGCGCCCTCGCGTTCGCGCGAAGCGTTCCATGCCTCCAGCGCCTCGCCCGCGGCCTCGAGCAGCGCCCTGCCAACCGCTTCACCGGGCTCCCGCTGCTCGCCCGAGGTCAACACCCCCGGGGCCTGCAAGGCGGCGTCGATGTCGGGCGGAGCGCTCAACCCGTACTTCCCGGACGCCTGCCGGAAGGCCTGCATATAAACGTCCAGCAGTTCCCAGTTAACCGGCGCCTTGGCGGCGGCCGCGATGGGCGTGAACGACGCCTGCGCCTGCACGTGCCCCCGCGCCACGCCCGGCTTCAGCACGCCGCGAACCTGGTTCTCCAGGGAGTCCATGTCCGGGGGCATGTGCAAATGCAGGTCCAGCCCGCGATGGTTCACGCTCTTCAGGCTGAAGACGATCTCGCCTTCCTCGACGGTCTTTCTTACCCGGGCAAAGCCGGTCATGCTGCGTACGCTCACAAGTCCAGCCCCGATCCGGCGTCCACGAATTGCAATTCGTGAAGCCGCCGATAGATTCCCCCCATGCCGAGCAGCTCTTCGTGCGTTCCGGTTTCGCGGATGCGGCCCTTCTCGATCACCACGATTTTATCCGCGCGGCGGATGGTGGACAACCGGTGCGCGATCACGATGACGGTGCGGTGCTCCATCAGGTTGGCCAGGGCCCTCTGCACCAGCAGCTCCGATTCCGTATCGAGGTGCGAGGTGGCTTCGTCCAGAATCAGGATGGGCGCGTTCTTCAACAGCGCCCGCGCGATGGCCAGGCGCTGCCGCTGCCCGCCGCTCAGCTTCACGCCGCGGTCGCCCACGATGGTGCCGTATCCCTCCGGCAGCCGCAGAATGAACTCGTGCGCCAGGGCGGCTACGGAGGCGGCCTGAATCGACTCCACGGAAGCCAAAGGCCGCGCATAGGCGATATTATGCGCCACCGTGTCGTTGAACAGGAAGGTTTCCTGCGCCACGATGCCGATGTGCGAGCGCAGCGACGCCAGATCCAGTTCGCGTACGTCGTGGCCGTCGAGGCACACGGCCCCATCGGTCGCGTCATATAGGCGCGGGACCAGGTTCGCCAGCGTGGTCTTGCCGCCGCCCGAGGGCCCCACCAGAGCCACCACTTCGCCGGCCTTCACTTCCAGGTTGAGCCCGCGGATGTGGAACCCGTTGGGCGCCGCCGGATAGTGGAACGAGACGTTGCGAAACGCGATGGCCTGGGTGAATTCCTCCAGTTTGACCGCGCCGGGCTTCTCGGCGATTTCCTCGGCGTGGTCGAGATAGGAGAAGACCTCGTGCGAACTGCCCAGCGCCTGCTCGAAGATGTTGTGGATGCCCACCAGGCGTTTGACGGGTTCGAGCAGCATGAGCAGCGCCACCACGAAGCTGGTGAAATCCTTGGCGGTGAGCGAGCCGTGAAGAATTTGATCGCGCGCATACCAGAGCAGCGCCACAATCGTGGCGGCGCCCACCATCTCGATCAGCGGAGACGAGATGGCCTGCTGGCGGACGTACTGCAGGTTGGTCTTCAGCAGCCGGCGCGACGATGCCCGGAAGCGCCGCGATTCGTAACTTTCGGCGCCGAAAACCTTCACCACCATATGGCCGCTGAGGGTTTCCTGGAGGATCTGGCTCAACTCGCGCTGGCGGTCCTGGGTGCCGCGCGTGGTGCGGCGGATGCGCTTGCCGATCCGCATCACCGGCAGAATGACCAGAGGCAACACCAGAAAACTGAGCAGCGCCAGGCGGGCGTCCCGATCGATCACCACCAGCAGCAGCCCGATCAGAGTGAACGACTGCCGCAGAAAATCCGCCAGAATGTGCGATGTGGCGAGTTGCACCTTGTCGACATCGTTCATGATGGACGACATCAGCTTCCCGGTGGAATGCGATTCGAAGAACTGCGCGCCCTGTTTGAGCACTTTATCGAAAACCTGGTTGCGCAGGTTGGTGACCGCCGAGAAACCGACGTAATTGACCAGGTAGTTTCCCAGATAGTCGCACAGGCCCTTCACCAGAAAGACCGTCAGAATGGCGAAGGCCATCACGGCCCAGATATTGTGAAACACAGGCGGATGCGGCAGATAGAAATAGTGGTGGAAGATGGGGGTCTTGTTGAGCTGGATGGGCGCATCGGCGGCTTTGGGATCGAGGAGCGTGTAGAGAATCGGCCCGACCAGGATCGCCATCATGCCCGTGGCGCCGCCGGCCACCGCCATCAGCACCACGGAAATCGCCAGTTGCGCCGAATAGCGGCGTCCGTAGGCCAGCAGGCGCCAGAGTTCCTTCATGCATGCACCCGCAGCCGCGCGGTGGCGAAGATCACCTGCGACGCGCGCACGTTCGCGATGCCGCCCTCCGCCCGGACCACCTCGCAAGCCGTCCGCCATGGCCCCCAGATGGCCGGGTCCGATTCGCCAAAAATCGCCACCACCGGGACTCCGAAGGCCGCCGCCATGTGGGCCGGGCCGCTATCGTTGCCCACGAATAGCGAAGCCGTGGCCAGCAGGTCCCTGATTTCCGAAAGCGGCCGGCCGTGCAGCGCGGGAAAGCCGGCGAACGGAGAAAGATCGTCGGTTGCGGCGCCGATGAAGACCACTTCCAGGCCGGACCCCCGCAGGTGCCTGGCCACCTCGAGGAAACCGCCCGCCCGCCAGGTCTTCGCGGGGGTTGCGCCCACCGGGTGGATCACCGCCACCGGGTCCGCGGGTCCGGTCATGCGCGACACCAACTGTGCCCGCGGCACCTCCCCGCGCGGCGCGCCCAGCCAGACCATGGCGCTGGCCAGGTGCTCGGCCGTGTGTACGGTCCGCTCCTCGCCCAGAATTTGCTGCGCCCGCGGGATATGCAGGTTGTAAACCAACCGGTGGCGGAAGTGTCCGAACCCGGCGCGGTAGCGCGCGCCCGACAGCGCCGTCATCCACGCGCTGCGGCTGCCGCCGTGGAAATTCACGCACAACGCCGGGCGCCAGCGGCGCAGCGCGGCCGGCTCCGGCGGCAGCATCTCGTCAACGTCGGCATTGCCTTCGAAGATGTCGCGGAACCGGTCTTCCACTACCACGGCCACCCGCAGGTCGGGCCGGGCGCGCCGCAGGATATCGAGCGCGGGTGTGGTAAGGACGCAATCCCCCAGCGAACGGAGGCGAAGGACGGCGACCCGGGCACCCGGCGGCAGCTTCTCCAGCACGCTTCCCACAACGCCTTATTCTTCGACTTTCGCCTCGTCGACCAGCATCACCGGGATGTCGTCGCGCACGGGGTAGACCCGATGGCACTCGACGCACTTCAGGCCGCTCTGGTCGGGCTTCAGCTCGACCGTCGCTTTGCAGACCGGGCAGACGAGGATTTCGAGCAGTTCTTTACTGATGGCCATAGTGACCATTTCAGTTTACCAGGAGTGGGAGTGGGGGCCGGGTCAGTTTGAGCCGCCGGCGGAATGACGCGCCTTCGGGGCGCTGGCGAAGCACGGCGGGCAGGTGTAAACTCGATTACGATCCTGAGAGGAGGAACTCAATCCCGATGCTCCGGCGAATTGGGCTGTTCAACTTAGTTGGCGCACTCCTGCTGGTGGTTTCGC
>Ga0182027_10006317_pt1 | contig 17793 bp, 16 predicted proteins | sample 712E1DmetaG_FD_121300 | JGI IMG/M metagenome (GOLD analysis project Ga0182027, IMG submission 121300) | Permafrost microbial communities from Stordalen Mire, Sweden - 712E1D metaG (Illumina Assembly) | ecosystem: Environmental > Terrestrial > Soil > Wetlands > Permafrost | place: Sweden... | reverse complement strand
GAGCATGGCGAAGAATAGGACGTAACTGGCCAAATTGTCGAAGACGAATATGTTGTGTACGGCGTATCCGGCGAGAAGACCGGTCAGGGCGCTTTTCTCCGCAACGCTCAAGGACGACTTCCAAACAGCAAACAAGAAAAGAACGTAAAGCGAAAGATACGCCAGTAAACCGACTATGCCGGAAGCCGTCAGCCAGTCCAGATAGACGCTATGGGCGCGGTCGAACCATTGTTCCTGGCTCCACATTTGAGGATTGTAATTGGCGTTGAAGATATAGTTGAAATTCTCCTGACCCCAGCCGAGAACGGGACGCTGTTCGAAACCGGTCAAAGCCATATTCCAGATATATAGGCGGGCAGTAGTCTCGCTGGAGGAGAGAGAGATGCTCGCTAGGCGGCCAAGGATCGGGTTATTTGCGATGAACGATTTATGACGAAGCCCGACAAAAGCGATTATCAGGATGATGACTATGACGACGATGCCGCCGGAAATTTTACGCGAGCGGCTGATGGCCGACTTGCCGCCGGCTTCTCCGTTGGTGGCGCTTTTTTTCTTACCGGCGAAAACGGCGTAAACCGCAAGCGCAAGAATGATGCCGCCAACCAATCCGAGGATGGTGCCGCGAGTGGCGGTCTCATAGAGCTCGAATGCAAAAAGAACCGCGAGGATGGCATAGACCCATTGCAGGAAGATGGAATTTCCGCCAGGGGCGCCGGATGAAACATTTTTCCTGGTTACGAAGAAAAGATAGGCTGCAATGCCCGCATTCAAGAGCATATAGACCGCCATATAAGCCGCATTACCTAGCGAAGCGTCTATGCGAGAGGAACCCTGGTGAATAGCGGCCCAGCCGAATAATTGGAAGAGGCCGTAACCGGCTACGAGAAAAGCCGCCACCAACTCGACGTTCATCCAGCGATGCCACAGCTGCCTATTCGCTTGCCCGACAGACAGATCTTTTCCGCCGACATTGCCACTGCTCGCGCCAAAAACGCTCGACGCGACCATGAAGAACATCCAGAGATGTATGACGGTAATCCATCCTTCCATGCGCTCGAAGTTAGACCAGAGGCTGCGAAGCGGATTTACACCGATGAGGTCGGCTACGAGAGTGACCAAGGCGAAAATGGTAACGCCAACAGTTAGCGCGTTAAGCTTGGGACGATATTTCGCGTCAAGGAAAGCTAGAATGACCCAACTCAAGAACGCGACCTCTACTAGGATGCGAAAATAAAGGGCCTTACCGGTGATGAATGGAAAAAAGAACGAGTTAGCAACTATGAGCGGAAAGACTGGGATGAGGAAAAGCGCGGCTAGAGCGAAGAAGCGGGTGATTGATTTGATAGGCATACGGATAGGATGATGCGGTTAAATGGTTATAAAGCTATAGAACTATAGCATATCATCATCCTAAAATAAAAACATGCGCCTAGTACACATATGGTGTTGTGCTTTCCCCGTTCTTTCATTATGATTACCGCATGATCACGAAGAAGATCACCCGCGATAGGATCAAAGCCTTCGTAACAAGGCATGGTTCGGAAGGACGCACTTTAGATATCGGTTGCCAAAATTCAGCCTATGCCAACTTCTTTCCCAATAGGGTCGGCCTGGACATAAAGCCCGGCAATGGCGTAGATGTAGTCGGAGACGCTCACAAGCTACCTTTTAAGGATAATGAGTTTGATAACGTCCTCTGCACCGAAGTTCTGGAGCATTTGCATACGCCCGCCGTCGCCGTCGCTGAAATGGCAAGAGTCTTGAAGGATGGGGGCACCCTTATCCTGACCACCCGTTTCATGTTCCCTATCCATGACGCGCCCGATGATTACTTCCGCTACACGAAATACGGCCTAAAATATCTCTTCAAAGATTGGGAGATACTTGAATTGCAGGAAGAAACGAGCGTCATGGAGACTTTCGCCGTGCTTCTCCAGCGTCTGGGATATCAATCTTCGCTAAAGGGTGGAAAGCTCACCAAAGCCATCGTCTTCATATGCGCTCGCATCGTTTCTAAACTCTCGTGGGTCCTTAAAAAGGGATATGGGGATATCGAACGAACTTCCAGAGAAGATAACTTTATGTCTTCAGGATATTATCTCGCCGCGCAGATCAGAAAAGACCGCGCTCTAAGCGGAAACTGACGGCTTATCCCGCAAAAAGAAGAAGAGGCCTATAAGCAGCATGACCAGCCAGGAAGTGCCGTTCTCTATGACGGCGCCGGTGATGCCGAACGAGTAGATGAGGACGACCGTCAGGAATATGGTCACGGCATTACCCGCCAAGGTGATCTTGTACAGGGTGGCTGTATCCTGCTTGACCTGAAAATAAGCACTGAACAGAGCTATGCCCGGTATGGTTACGAGGCCGAACATGTATATCTGCGAATACCAGACGGAGGATAGATATTTAGGAAACAAGACCGTGTATATATACGGCGCGGCGAAATAATATGCGGCGACCAGGATGATGGTGATAGCCGTCAGGCGATAGAATTTGTCGAGAACGCTGGCACGCAAGAGCCGAGGGTCGGCGCTGGTCATCTTGGGCAAAGCGATGGCGAAGAGATTCTTGTAGCTCCCCTTTATCTGCTCCGGTATGGCTATGGCGAATGAATAGATGGCAAGCTCGACGGCTCCCATCCAATGGAAGACTAGGATCTTGTCCAACTGATTGGCAAGGGTGCCGAAAAAGTTCATATAGCTTATATGCTTGCCGTAGCCAATGAGCGCCGGATCCGTCTCGGTGTTAGGCTTCCAGACTTTCATGATATAGAGGTATATTCCGATATCTATGATCAGATTGGATATGAAATTGACCGCGATAAGTATGATGACATTGTGTATGTACACCGCCGTGAGAACGATGATGGCTGTCGAGATGACTTGCGACCAGAGGTTATAGAGCGTTGGGCGCCGGAAATCCTTGCGACCAGCGAACATGCCCGGAGCCAAGCTGTAGGCGTTCATGAGCGGCGTAGCAACGCCAGCTATGAGCATGCAGACCGCCATGGTTATATTGCCAACATGCAGATAATAGCCGGCTATGGCAAGAGCCGCGATTATAGAGAGTAAGCCCCAACGGAGACTTACTCTAATGCCCTCTTTCAAGACACCTTCCTTGCCTTTGGCTACTGCCTGGATGACGGCCGTGCCCATACCCGACAGAGACAATCCTCCCAAGATGCTCACGGCCGACAGGATGAATTTGTAATTCCCGTAGATGTCTTTGGGCAGGAAATAGGCGAAAGCGACCGAAGACGCCAGGATAATGACGACTGAAACCCCTTGTCCCACGGACATCCAAAATCCATTCACGGCCACATAGTGCATGTCCGTCTTGAAATAGCGCTCGCTACGGCGCAAAAGGCTGCGAAAGTAGTCTTTTATATAATCAATCATGGCTTTAATCTTAGAATATATATCTTCTCATGGAAAAGGCTGGGGACGATACGGGCGAAAACGGCGTCGACAATTGGTTGAATCGCGCGACCAAGGCTGGGCATAGCCCAAAGTTTCGGTATGAACAGACCGTATGGGATCTCATCTATGATTTCAAAGCACTCGGCCAGCATCGAGCGATATTCGGCATATGAAAGATAATCCTTGAAATAAGGTTGGCCTTTGAGCTTGAGACGCGCACGCAATGAGCCTTTGGCGGCAAAGGAACATAAGTACAGACCGCCTGGAACAAGATGTCCACGGACAAAATCCGTTTCCTCGGCGAATATTGCCGAAGTCAGATATCCGAGACCGAGAGCTATATCGAATTTCTGATGAGACGCATCGGCGACGAGTGAGGAGCTTTTAACGAAGAACGATATACGCGGATCATGCGTGAGTTTGCACGCTTTCTCGATCATAGGCACGGAAATGTCAGTACCGACCAGCATTGAGAAAACCGGAAATGCCTCGGCTATCTTTCTGGTCATGACGCCGTCGGCACAGCCTATATCTATGAGAGTAAAATTTGTTCTATCGGAACTTTCCGAGTCTGAAACTCGATTCGTAATGGCTTTAAGCACGATAGCCAAACGACGATTGAAAAAATATTGGACATAGGTCTTGGCTTTATCCGCATAGCGTTTTTCCGAATATACAGAGCTCTCTACATCGTAGAAAGAGGCCTGCGGATGGCTATTATCGCCTGGAATATTCATTGTAGTTAGGCATTGTAACACGCCAGCAGGGCATCTATATGAGCTTCCATGCTAAATACGCTTCTCACCCTTTCATACCCGGCCTCGCCGAATCTTCCGGCCTTCTTCGGATCCTCTAGAAGATCTGTCATCTTTTCAGCTACTGACGACACATCGCGCGGATCAACTATATATCCGGTCTTCCTGTCTATGGCAATCTCTGGCGTGCCGCCGAATATGGTACCGACAACAGGTTTACGGCAGGCCATGGCTTCCATGTTTATGGTAGGAAACGGATCCAGATATACGGAGAGCACGGCCACCACACTTGACGATGCCATGGCGTCTTTCATATGCTCCGGCGCGAGCCAACCGGTGAAGATTGTTTTGTCTGCAAGACCGATTGCTTCTGCCTGCTTCTTCATGCTAACGGCTCCCTTGCTATCGACAGATCCTACGATGAGCAAGACGGCATCCTTTACTTTCTCTGAAACTATCTTGAGCACTTGTAAGGCAACAACGGCTCCTTTGGCACCTGACAATCGTCCGCCGAACAGGATGACTTTCTTACCATCAAGGCCATGCGTCGTCCTGAATGCGGAGACATGCGGACTATCGGTCTGCCAATCGGCTACCGAGATGCCGTTATGGAGCACTGTAATATATTTTATGCCGTTCTCCTCCAACGCTTGCTTGAGAGCATCGCTTACAGCGAATAATTTATCCACATATGACAAGTAATGCCGTATGCGCATATTACGGAAAGGATTGTAGCGGAGCCCGTATATCTTTATCTGGCTTAAAGCCGAGATGCGATATGCTAGCGGCTCATCAACTTTATATACATTCAATGGGAATAGCTTGCCATAATGGACCGCCATGGCGTCATGGAAAGTCATGCATATTTTCGCCCCGCTCTCTTTTGCCACCCTTAAAGAATCGTAGGAGATATGCGCATGTATATTGTGAGCGTGGATAACATCCGGCTTAAACTCGGCGACAATCTTTTTTACACGGCAAACTACGGGCCTGTTATTCAAGCTCCTGTAAGCTCGCCACCGTTCCGGATAATTGGAATGTATTTTAAAGATCTTCAACCCTTCATATGCGCCTACCTCCACTTCCCCATTCTTCTTTACCCATTGCTTCGTCGTTATTACCGCGACTTCATGCCCGCACTTCAAAAGAGCCGCGGCATCACGAAAGGCGACGATACCGGCGCCGCCGAAACTCTCTGGAGGAAAATCATCGGATAAAAATAGGATCTTCATGATTTTTTATCTCTTACGGGCCGTGACTATGACGATCTCATGGAATGACGGGACAAAATGACCGACCAACTTCAACGACTTCATGACTATAGAACTCTTCCTGCCTCTATAAAAATCCTCATCCACATAGCCGGACTCTTTTACGGTGAATTTTTCCTTGAGGATATGTCTTATGTCCGGTTCGGAATAGAACACCGAGCATCTCCTCAAATAGCCACGGCCACTGATTATATTGTCTATGAGAGGCCAAAACGGATTCCTGCCCCTTAAGTGATTCCAGCGCTGGCTCAAGCTCAAAGCATTCGGCGTGGATAGGATAAGGAGGCCATCCCTTTTTAAGACTCTGGCTATCTCTCCCACGGCCCGCAAAGGATCGAGTGTGTGCTCCAACATGCCGGTAAAGACTATGGCATCAAAGTTGTCATCAGGAAAAGGCAAAGCCTCATGCTCTATGTCACGCTTCACGGCATGGATGCCTCTTTCCGACATCAGCGAGACAAAATCATCCACTATATCGACGGCATGAAGCTCATATGCATCCCTATCCGGCAATAGAGAATACAACAGTCCGGTTCCGGCGCCGATGTCCAGTATCTTACGCACGCCGCTATGTTCTATCAGACTGACAAGCTTCCCGTATAGAAGCCTGTGGTCGGCCAGATATGATGCCTCATCATAAGCGTGATCGGGAAAAGAATGCGGATCGGAGGAAAGTATTTTATTCATGTGATTTCAATCATTATGATGGGTAACTTTTCTGCCGGAAGAGACATCATGATACATCGCTAGGTACTTATCCGCCATGGCCGACCATGACATGCTACCGGCCCAAATCTTGGCTTGAATGGACATACGCTCGTATTCCCCATCTGGCATCGACAGTATGCAGATGATCTTATCCGCTATGTCCACCGGATCCGCCGGGTTGGTCAGGAAACCAGTCTCGCCCGACTTTATCGCGTCTTCGCCACCATTGCCGTAAGAGCCGACCGATGGCACGCCGCGCAAGTTCGCCTCCAGATAGACCAGGCCAAAACCCTCAAAGTTGAAAGGAGTGGATACCGGAGTAAGGACGAAGACTTTGGCTCGGCCATAAAGATCCGACAACTCGGAGTCGGTTAGACCATGCTTGAACTCTACGACATCTTCCAGGCCATTAGACCGTACGCATTCCCGCAACTTGGCGAGATATGCAGAATCCGTTTGATCACCAACTATGACATATCTGGTGCCTGGTACCCTCTTCAATATCTCCGGCAATGCCATGACGACGTATATTTGACCTTTCCTCTCCTTACATGCGCCAACACTGAGGATGAGCTGCTCTTTCCCACGGGCAGAGGGAACTGATTCAAGAGACTTGGCCGTAATAGCTGTCGCGACTTGGACATTCACGCCATTATTTATGACTGTCAGTAGTACATCGCTATTTGTGTATTCCTTCAGTCTCCATTCCGTATAATGGCTAACTGCGACGATACAGGCGGCTTGGTCATAAGCCTTCCTTTGAAATAGACCATAGACTGGGGACGAGAACGGCCTTACGGCGAAAGAGCCGTGCGCGGTCACGACATAAGGCCTTCCCAGCTTCCTGGCCAACAGACGGGCTATGGGTGCGTATGGCTCCTCCATGCAATGAATGATGTCCGGCAAGTCGCCAGACGACCGTACGAAGTGGGCTATTCTGCGGGCATAAAGATACGCGCCGAAACATATGCGCTTGGTGGAAAAGGTCGGTGGCAACACAGGGTGCTGATCAAGGCCGATAATCTCTTCGTTGACTCCCGCTACGATGACCGTGCTTTCTATGTCCTTGGCGCGAAGGGACGATATGAGATCAAGCGAGTATTTTTCCCACCCGTTCCTCCGCCCTATCCTTCCTGTTAGAAAAAGGATCTTCACGATAGAGAAGCCATAAATCTTATAATGTGTTCCGCTCTTTTATTCCAATCATATCTGCCTGCGACTGCCGCGGCAACTGTTGCCAACTTGGCGGCTCCAGCTGGATCTTCCAGTACGCGCCGTAAGCCTACAGCCAGCGACTCCGAATCATCCGGCCGGACGAGTATCGCGGTCTCGTCGTTCAACACTTCCCGTATTGACGGCAGATCGGAAGCCACTATAGGCACGCCCGAAACCATGTACTCGAAAAGCTTCATCGGCGACGTGTACAGGCGGGACACGACTTCCTTGCCGCTATTCGGCAGAACCAGAACATCAGCGGCTTTGAGATAATAAGGCACGAACTCACGCGACTGATAACCGACAAAAGACATGCGGTCATCATAAGAAGCGGAGTCTCTTGGGGACATTATGCGCGCCTTGAAAGACAAGACCTCAGCGGCATTGCCTCCGACGAATACGACGAGAACATCATCGCCGAGCGAAGCGGTGGCTCTCGCCAGGACATCGGCGCCTTTCCACAGGGACAGGTGTCCGACATAGAGGACAATCTTTTTGTCCGCAGGCAAGCCGACTTTGCTCCGACAGTCCTCCTTGCTCTCGACTATACGGAATTTCTCCACATCGACGCCGTCAGGAGCTACGATGATCTTGCTTTCATCGACGCCGATTGAACGGCAATAGTCCACCAGACCTCGGGTGATAGCTACTACGCCGGCCGCCCGAGCAAGAGCGCGGCGCTGGAACGGTCCCTTTCGCACATCGTGTATCTCATAGAAAAAGCCATGACGCACAAGGATATCATCCCTGGTATATACGGCATCGTACGCTTTGAAAGAAAATGTGTGCTTGATATTCCAAGCGAACAAGAATGAACCGAGGATAAATCCGATCGTTCTCCAATACAATAATCCGCCACCGCGCATTAGACGTATCGAAAAAGTCCTGGGCAGACCATAATAAGAAAAGATAGGAGCTTCGTCTGACGAATGCGCAGCGGAAACAGCGAGCGTGACCTCATGGCCGGATGCGGCAAGAGCGGCACAAGTCTCCATTATCTGGATGCCATGCGCCTTCTCGGTCGGCAATCGTACATTGGCTAGATAGAGTATCTTCATTATGATTAGAAAGACATCTCATCCTCTCACTTACTCGCGTTATCCAAGAACCATCCGTAGCTCTTCTTTAAACCATCCGCGAGTCCGATCTTGGAACGCCAGCCAAGCGCCGTCAATTTAGATACATCCAGAAGCTTCTTGGGCATGCCGTCAGGCTTGGTAGTATCGAAAACCAGCTTGCCCCCGAATCCCACTATCTCCTTTATCATACCGGCCAATTCTTTGATTGAAACATCAGAGCCCGTTCCCACATTCAAGAAATCGCGTCCATCATAGTTGTTCATCAGCCAGACTATAGCTTCAGCCAGGTCATCTACGTATAGGAATTCCCTGCGGCTTGCCCCACTGCCCCAGATCACCACCTCCTTGTCGCCGGCGATCTTGGCATTATGGAACCTGCGTATAAGGGCCGGGATCACATGCGAAGAATCGTCGCCAAAATTATCTCCCGGACCGTATATGTTCGTCGGCATGCATGATATGAAGTCCCTGACGTGTTCAGTGAATATCTTCTCGCAAAGCTTGAGGCCGGCAATCTTGGCCAGAGCATAACCCTCGTTCGTCGGCTCTACTTTACCATCAAGCAGGTACTCTTCCTTCATCGGCTGTGGGCATTCCCGCGGATATATGCAGGAACTGCCGAGGAACAGGAGTTTTTGAGCGTCGCGCTTGAATGCTGACCAGATGATATTGTTTTGGATCTGGAGATTTTCATATAGAAATTCGGCCGGATAAGTCATATTAGCCTTGATGCCGCCAACGCGCGCGGCCGCGTCTATGACGTATTCGGGCCTCTCCTTTGAGAAGAAATAATCTACCTGCTTCGTATCCAACAGATCCAGCTCTTTCTTGGTGCGGACTATGACATTGGAATATCCATCGGCTTTCAGTCTCCTCACGACGGCGCTGCCCACCAAGCCGGTATGCCCCGCGACGTAGATTTTGGAGTCTTTTTTCATATCATTTGGCGAGCAATGAAAGCATAAACCTTATTTCATCCTCTGTCAGTTCCGGATTGTTGGCAAAATAGAACCCGTTCTGATGAATTTTTTCAGTGTTCGTATAGACATGTCTATCATTGACATATTTCTTATAGAACGGCTGGTTGAGCATATTGCCGGCTATGATGGGCCTGGTCTCCACCTTGTCCGAAAATTTCTTCTTATAGAGTTCGGCTTTTCGGGCCGTTTTGCATATGACAGGCATGCACATGTTGGAAACGATATCCATATGTTCGAAGCGGATCGGCAAGAAATCACTGTTCGCATTCACGGCGGACGCAAAGCGCTTAAAATTCGCTTCTCGTTTCTTGACCATTTCGTCTAGATACGGCAATTGTGAGTTCCCGAGAAAACCCGTTATTTCTGTCGGCCGGCCATTATAGGCAAGATCATAAAAGATGTATTTAGCATAGAAATCGTCGCAATGAGCTTCTTTACGCAATGCTTTTTGCCTTTCCGGAGGAAGGTTCCTGTCCCAGCCGTGGGCCCGGACCATGACCAGCATCTCGTAAAGTTTTTCATCATCAGTACAAATCATGCCGCCCTCTATGGTTGAAAGATGATGACCAACGAAGAATGAAAAGGTTGAGGCCAGACCAAAATTTCCCAAAAGGGTTCCTCCCATCTTGGAACCTAGAGATTCGCAATTATCTTCGATAAGTATGACCCCTTTCTTCCGACAAGTTTCTCTTATCTTAGGCAGATCGTCGCACAGACCGAGTACGTTGGTTATGAAAAGCCCCTTGATCTTACCAGTATGATTTTCTACTTCGGCTGGAGTGACATTCAACGTTGAAAGGTCGGCATCCAACATGACCGGGACAAGGCCTAGTTGCAATAGCGGCATGATGTTCGTAGCCCACGTCAGTGCGGAGACTCCGATCTTGTCTCCTGCTTTGAATACGCCGATATTGAGGAGCGATTGGATCAAGATGAGATTCGCCATTGAGCCGCTAGATACCAGCACTGCATGGCGCCGCCCTTGTTTTTTTGCGAATGAATCTTCGAACTTCCGGCATCCCTCGCCCATACTCAAGATTTCCGCGCCTATGATGAACTTCGCCAAGGCTTCCTTGGTCTCTTTTTCTTTAAAGAAAGTCGATTTTACGAGTTTAATCATTTGTATGGCTACATATACGAAAAGACGCCCCCCTCTAGCCCTTATCGCAGCTCTCGCTTTTCTTTCTTCAGGTCAGTTTCAATCATGAGCTTGACCAACTGCTTAAAGGTCGTCTCCGGCTTCCAGCCGAGCTCTTTCCTTGCCTTGCTCGCATCCCCGAGCAATACGTCGACCTCGGCTGGTCTAAAGTAATGCGGATCAATCTGAATAATGACCTTGCCTGTTTTCTTGTCTATACCGACTTCATTGATTCCTTTGCCTTTCCAGAATAGATCGATCTTCAAAAGATCAGCCGCGAGCTCCACGAACTCCCTGACAGAATGATTTTCGCCTGTCGCCAAGACGTAATCATCCGGTTTCTTGGCCTGAAGCATGCGCCACATGCCCTCAACAAAATCCTTTGCATAACCCCAATCGCGCTTAGCATCGAGGTTGCCGAGATAGAGCTTGTCATCGAGGCCGAGCTTTATCCTAGCCAGACCCCTAGTGATCTTCTTGGTGACGAAAGTCTCCCCACGTCTTGGCGACTCATGATTAAAGAGGATGCCGTTCACCGCGAAGATGCCGTAGCTCTCGCGATAATTCTTAGTAGTCCAATATGCATAGACCTTGGCACAGCCGTAAGGTGACCGCGGATAGAACGCGGACTTCTCGGTCAAAGGAAGCTCGACGGCCTTGCCGAACATCTCGCTCGACGAGGCCTGATAGAATTTTGCTTTTATCTTAGTATCCTTGATGGCGTCGAGCAAACGTAGCGTTCCGAGGCCGACGACATCGCCCGTATATTCCGGCATGTCGAAGCTCACGCGCACATGGCTCTGTGCTCCTAGATTGTATATCTCATCCGGACGTATCTTTTCAAGCAAACGCGATAGATTGCTAGAATCTGACAGATCACCATAATGCAGGATCAATCTCTTGCCTTTCTCGTGCGGATCCTGAAAAATATGGCTCAAGCGATGGGTATTGAAAGTAGACGCGCGACGGATGAGACCGTGTACCTCGTATCCTTTGTCGAGGAGAAGCTCGGCTAAATAAGAACCGTCTTGCCCGGTGATGCCTGTGATAAGGGCTTTTTTGGGTGCTTTTTTCATCTAGAGTATAAGCCTATAGATTGGCACTATAGCAGAGATATGGCAATGAATCTAGGCCTCCTTTGATTGGAACGATCCATTCAAGCGGGAGGATTACTTAAAAATACGAATCCACCGTGATATTTGCCTTGTTAAAAGCTCCCGGACAAGCTTGTACCTCCTCGCATACACAAGGAATAGGAGAAATTCGAAGCGATTGTAATTGTCCGGGAACTTCCTCAGATAGCGCGGTAATACCTGCATCTTCTCCTGCTTGATCGGATAATTCAGATGCCAGAGGAGCTTTTGGCACCCCTGAAGGACTAGCGTGCCATCATATGCCTGGAATATCCTCATCTGTGCCGATGTGTCGGTATACAATATCTTCGGCCGATTATCCTTGATCTCGAATAGCGGATAATATTCCTTCGCCACGAAAAAAGCGTTGAGATGGGTGCACGCCACCAGCTCATATCCCTTTCTTTTTCCCAGATTATACAAAGCAAGAAGAGAATTGCTGTGATTGACGCTCCAATCTTTTTTCTGGACATACTCGACATCGTTCGGAATGGAAGGATTGAATTCGATGACCACGACCTTCGGATGATATAACTTCAGAGAATCCCAGACATGGTAATCATTGCCGTCGATGTCGATCGACAGGAGATTGAAGTCTTTCGGTATCGGGGTCGACGCCAAAAGATTATCAAGGGAGTTCTTCCCTTCGAAATCCACCAGCGCATTGATGGGAAAGATCTTCTTGTTGCCGCCATAGGTTTCGAGCAACTTTTTGAACCTCTTTGGTGATGCCTCGATGGGCACGCCGCTCCAAGACTTATTGGCCAATAGATTATAAGTATTGCTCAAATGCTTTCCGTCATATGCGCCGAATTCCACGCACCATCTGTTCCCTTCGATCAGGGAAAATATCTCTTCCAAAATACCGTCTTCACCTAACTAAGTGTATATATTCTTCGCTTCCTTATTGAGCCATGTATTTTCTTTTATTGCCGTCATAGATTATTTCTTCTTGCGGGACGCGTAATACCACCTACGTCCCCTTCTGAATAATCCGCCGAGGACCGGGAGATAGCTCGCGTTGCGCGTGATATATTCGATAAAACCCTCTCTGGGCCTAGCTGAGACAACAGGGATGCCTTCGCTTTTGCACAGCCGTAGGGCATCGTACTGCCAGCGACCCTTTTTGATCGCGGTAGCAAAAAGCGGCATGGCATCGTCTCCGGGCCAGACGCTCAAGAACAATTCATCCATTTGAGCGGCACGCTTGGTGCCGTCGAGCTCCATCTGCCAGGCGTTCTCTCCGTGCTTCAAGAGCCGTTTGAAAGCTTCTTTGTCCCAGATAGACGGCATGGTCGAGACCCGATATGGCGCATCATTGGCTATGATGCCAATCTCTTTATCATTGCCATATGCCTTGTCCGGACCTGGCGCCGGGAATAGGCGCAGACAGGACACGTTATCTTTCTTCAGCAAATCAAATAATCGGATTATGCGAGCAGTATCTACTTTTTTCGTTATATACACGTCTTCCAAAAAATATATGAAATATTTCTCAGGGATCGTGTCCAGAGCTATGAACATATTATTGGCCCAACCATTGTCTTTTCCCAGATTCAACATACGCACCCGTTTGTCTGGATATCTCTTCGTTTCCGTGATCAGATAGATCGGAAATGGACAGTCCGGCCAATATCTGAAGAAGAAGGTGAAGAACGGGCTCCAAGCGTCTTCATATGAATCGCAGGACGGGACGACTATAGCGCAATTGTAAGGAGATTTTTCCATAGTTATAGAGCGCTTTGTTTTGATTTTAATAACTTGAGTGATTTGAGACGCAGTCTTTCTATATACCACAATGCATTGCAAACATATTTGTACGCGATGATGTATGCCATATTAACAGACGGGTTCGAGAACTCAAAGAAGTGATATGTTCTGTGCGGAATATTCGGATCGATGAGCTCCACGTAATCGCGGCTACCGTTCGGGTCCTCTTTCAGATATCTATCCAGCTTCTCCTGCATCTTGCCTCGGTCGACATAACCGTAATGCTTGATGCGGTATGGGGAAATGAACATTTTCCCCGTGACGCCGCGGATATCGCCGTTATGCAATTTCTGGTCCTTGAAATGGGCGCCCTCCGTGTTTCTCCACATGCTCCGCTGCGGATGGAGATTGTAGAGATAATAGTTTCCGTCGCATCTACATCGCTCTTTATTGAGCCAGAAATTACACATCCTGAAGGTGATGCGGCTGTATCCGGACCGCATATATCTTTGGGCCTCATCTCTAGTGAAATGAGCTTCAAATACCTCGTCGGCATCTATCCACATGATCCAGTCCGCGCCTGATTTCTTCGCCTCTTCGAGGAGCATGATCTTGTCCCTGCCTTCGTCATAGCCAACAGTATGGAGCACCTTCGATATTTTGGGGTAGCGTCCGTAAGCGGACAGGGTGCCATCCGTCGAGCCGTTGTCTATGACCATGATATCGTCGGCGATGGACGACAACTTCGACATGCACCCGTCGATGGTAGAAATCTGATCCTTTATGCGGAGAATAGCAGTGAGTTTCATATCTTTATTCATATCTTCTCATGCAATTCGACGAGAAAGTCGTGGATGAGTTTTTCTGGAGAGAGCTTCTCTCTGAAGACCTCAAGGGCCTTTGTGCCTATCTTTTGTCTTAAAACTGGGTCTTGTTTCAATTCCAATATCTTCGCGGCCAGATCATCTGGGTCACCAGCCCGGCAGAACACGATGTTTTCCCGGTCGGTGAATATCTCCCGCATGGCCGGGTTGTCGGCGGAAAGGATGGCTTTGCCGAAGGCCATGCCTTCGAATATCTTGTTGGTGATGACCCATCCGGTCCTCTCGGACGTGCCGAATACCCCCAACATGATATCCGCGGCCTCGAGCCTCTTCAGCACTTCCGAATATTCAGGCAATCGACCGAGAAACTCGACATTCGTCAATGAGAGAGACGGGGCGAGCTCTTTCATCTTCTCCAATTGCTGGCCTCCGCCGATCAGCTTGAATTCTATATCGGCTTCTTTTTCCAATATCTTGGCGGCGCGGACGACGAACTCTACCCCGTGCAATGGGATAAAACTCCCATGGAAATGGACGACAAACTTGTCGGCACGCTTTCCGTTATTGTTATTGAGCTGATCGGCATCTATCGCCGGCAAAGCCGAGCTCAAGAATATCCGGATGCCTTTATCTGGATTCAAACCATATTTCCTCTGGAAAACCTTGAGATGCGTATCCGTATCCATGGTCACAACATCGGCCAGCCTTATGCCATACCAATCCAGGAAATAATCCCGATAGCCTTTCAAGCTTCTGGCTTTATGCACTTTTCTATCGGAGACATTGGCTTCGTGCAGAGAAAGAAAGACATCAAAGACGATAGTGGTCCCGGGGAAAAGGATCCTGGCCAGCCACACGCAGGTGTGTCCAGGAAAAGCCACGACGACGAACTCGGATCTTTTTCCTTTCAACGCGAACCTCTCTTTGGCAAGCAACCAATATTTTTTGAAGCCTTTATGCTTCTTTGGATTTACGTTGCAATGGGATATCTCGTAGCCATTCTGCTCTAGTCCCATGATGAGAACTTTATTCCGAGGGTAATCCCTGTCATATATGCCGAAGAAACAGACTTTTTTCATGATGGCCATATCATTTAAGCATTCTTCCTCCAATTCTCAAAAGTGAACGGGTAGTCATAGGTGAGATAATGCGTCTTGGATAGCTCCGCTCTGATATCGTCGCGCAAGCGTTTTGCGTCGGGATAGAAATCGTGGAACTGCACCTGTATGTCGGTGCATAGCGATATGAGCCCGCATTCGATCATTCTAGGTAGGACTTTGAATTCCCCTCCTTCGATATTGAGTTTGAGCAAGTCGATCTTCTTTATCTGCAGATCGCGGATGACAGCCGCTGCGTCGCGCATCTTTATATCCATACTACCTGTGCCCACGGCAAATAGGCTCGAGGCGTTATCATGAAGATTGATCTTTTCCGTTCCATCTCTATCTGAAACGCCGAAACTGAATAGATGAACTCTAGGGTTATCTTTGAATTTTACCCGCACTTGATCAATGAATCTATCGACTGGTTCAAACAAATATATGTTGCAACCGTATTTTTTGAACATATGTAGAGACCAATCGCCAACGTAGCCTCCAAGATCGAATATGACGCTGTCGGCATTGAGATCATATGTTCCCCTTAGGTCCAGCCGCCGGTCATCCCGCTTGAATCTTTGTCTGCTGACGAAGACTGGATCGACCATGACATATGTCTTCACAAGGACCTTAAACTTTGCGAAAAACGGATATATGGCGCTATTTATCTTCTTGATCATTTGGATATGACGGCGGACATGCGACTGATGAGATTACAGACATCGGCCTTTTCTTTGACGATTTTTTGCATGGCCGATTCGATGGCCTTAAGTTGATCCTCCGATGCGCTGCCATTATTGTAACCCGTCAATTCCACGATCTTCCCCGCCAGATCTTCCGCATTGCCTTCTTTGAATGAGAGCTTGCCGGCCAGACCCGGCAAAGCCGACTCTTTTCCGGCCGCTTCAAAATATGGGGCAAAAGCCTTGTTGGAAGTTAGAACCGGCACGCCCGCGGCCATCGATTCGAGCACAACTTTGTCCAAGCCGCCCGTTGGTGTCAGATTGACGGAGATATCGGCGGCGGCGTATTTTGCGGGCATATCCGCGGGTTTAATATCGCCGGCAAATGAGACGATGCCTCCAAGGCCGTATTTATCGACCAATGCCTTGATCTTATTGAAATACTCCTTGTCAGTCTTCGTTACCGGAGAGCCTATGAAAGTAACGGCGAATCTTTTGCCCAGCCTCTCCTTCAATATTCGCGCGGCTTCTATGAGCGTGTCACAATTCTTTATGAGCGTTATGCGACCTACGCTAATTATTGAAATTGGTTCGGTACCAATTTCCTTTGTCCGCGGCCGATCAGCGTAAGCCGCCACATCAATGCCGTGTCCGACCACTATCTTCTTCGTCGTTTTCAAGGTGAAACTTTCTTCCGCCGCCGTGAAAATGACATCAGCGAATCTCTCGGCAACGCGCAACTTCAGATCGACAGCTTTGTGCGTATACCACATCGCCACTTTCTTGCCGGACAATTTCCAGAACCAACCGCCAAGAACGACATATATCGGATTCATGTGCACGAAGACCGCGTCGTAATTTTTCCGCTCGCGCCAGATGTATCGATAAAACCGGCACATAAGAGCGACTTTATTTTTGCCTTTACCTAACGACAATACCTTCACATTCGCCGGCAATTCATGCTTGCCTTCTTCCAGACATATGACTATGACGGCCTCGAAATGCTTGGCGAACTCCTCTATCCAACGGCAGAAAAAACCGAGAATGGGATCATCCCTATCGACTTTCTGGGTGATGATGAGAAGTCGCATGGTATAAAACGCTATGCTACCATATTATCATATGCCAAAGTGGTTCAAATGGGTCTTTGCCGTCATGGCAGGAGTGTATTTCGCGGTCTGGCTATATGGAGCCGTGGCCGCAGCTCATTCCTCGAACATCAAGCTTCCTATAGTCAGCAGCGACTCGGTAGAATACGCAACCTTGTCGAACTCCATCCTTTACCACGGGACATTCACCAACGCCGACGGCTCTCCGAACACTTTCCGTACGCCAGGCTATCCGGTGTTCGCGGCGACCGTGCGAGCGACGAGCGGAGGCTCTTTCTTCGCCGTCACTTTCGTCCAAATCGTTCTGGTATTTTTGATCGCGCTTCTCATTGAACGCATAGGAAGGAGGCTCTTACCCGGCATAGCCGGTCCTATAACGGCAACGGTATTCCTCTTAAGTCCCCTGACTATGACGCTGCCCTTCTATATCCTTTCCGACACCCTCTTCGCTTTTCTATACGCGCTTTTCTTCTACATATCGATCTACCGGCTGGAAAAGAGATTCTGGCCGTATACGATAGCGGCCGGCATCATATGCGGAGTAGCCATATATGTCCGGCCCATGGGCATATTCGCCATACCGATATTCCTGGCCCCGCTCATCGCGACCCGCCTGCCGGTCCGCAAAATCATCGTGGCGGCCGTGTCCGTATCGGTCATAGCCGCCCT
>Ga0182027_10006316_pt1 | contig 17795 bp, 13 predicted proteins | sample 712E1DmetaG_FD_121300 | JGI IMG/M metagenome (GOLD analysis project Ga0182027, IMG submission 121300) | Permafrost microbial communities from Stordalen Mire, Sweden - 712E1D metaG (Illumina Assembly) | ecosystem: Environmental > Terrestrial > Soil > Wetlands > Permafrost | place: Sweden... | reverse complement strand
TTTCGAGGCCATGCAGCAAAATCAATCAAGCTTTGGCCAGATCATCAGCCAGGGCTTCGAGTTTTTCAGGAGTCAAGACTTGCGGTAGCAGCCTGGCGATTTGTTCAATGGTCAGGTCAAGGGCCATTTCCAGGTCTGGCGAATACATCCATTCACCAAAGTGTTCGGTCAACACTGCTTTCCCGGTTTCATCGCCCATGATCACACGCAAAGTCAGCCCGATATGTAGACGGGATCCAACTGCGGTAATGGGAAGAAGCGTTGCATCGGCGCGCAAACGCAGGTCACGGCTGGACGCGCCGATCAGGATCTCAAAGTCGCCGGCTTCCACATTCCATCCACCGTTTGCCGGGTTGTAATACCAGAACGCCTCGCGGTCCAGGTGAAACGTGACGGTTTTGCTTTCACCGGGAGCAAGCTCGATCTTGGCAAAGGATTTCAATTCTTTTTCAGGACGGACGAGCAGCGAGTTAACATCGCGTACATAAACCTGGACCACCTCCCTGGCAGTACACTGGCCCGTGTTGCGCAGGTCGAAAGAGACATCCAGCCCATCCGCTTCTGCGAATCGGGCGTTGCCGAGTTTTATATTGCTATATTCAAACGTGGTGTAGGAAAGACCGTGCCCGAACGGAAACAACGGATTAATTTTTTTTGCATCATAATAACGATAACCGACGAATAGACCTTCACCGTAAAGCACTTCGCCATTTTCGCCTGGATAATTGGTGAAGGCAGGGTTGTCTTCATAGCGGGTTGGAAAAGTGGTGGGCAATTTACCGGACGGGCTGAAATCGCCGAAAAGAATATCCGCAAGGGCGTTCCCGCATTCCTGACTGTTGTACCACTGCTCGATGATCGCAGCGACCTTGTCGACCCAGGGCATCGTCAAAGCCGAACCGGCATTAAGAACCACGATGGTGTTTGGATTTGCAGCCGCGACCTTTTCAATCAGTTCGTTCTGTGCGCCGGGCAGCTCCATATCCACGCGGTCGAATCCCTCGGACTCCCACTCGCTGTTCAAACCGGCAACCACGATGGCAACGTCCGCGCGTTTGGCAAGAGCGATTGCATCTGCCATCGGATCGTCCGGTGCAGGCGGCAAATGGCTGATACGCAGGGAACGCCATTGACCGGCCTCCTTGCAACGATATACTATTTTGATGGATATCTTCTGACCCGGAGTAAGTTGTACTTGGAATATTTTTTCAACGCCGGGCTTATATTCATCCCAGTTGTCAACCAGGACCTTGCCATTAAGATACAGCCTGCTTTGTCCAAGGCTGGTAAGGCCGAAGGTATGAATCCCTCCTGAGGATGCCACAAATGTTCCGGTCAAGCAGACGCTAAAGTTCTCCGGATTGACGTTCGGCACAGAGTTACCCCACCAATCGAAATTAAATCGGTCCGTGACTTGGTCATGGGCAGGTGCGCCCGAGAAATCGGGGTTGTTGTAAATTCGAAGGGTGAGGCCGGGCTTGCCACCTTCGCTGATTACCGTTCCAACATCCAGGACCGGTATGCTTTTGTGGACATAGCACCCAACTTCATACTCGACACGGATAGATTTGCCCGCCCGCGCCAGAATTCCTTCCAATGGGGAAACTACATAATGCGGAGTGACCCGCGAACTGCCGCCGCCCATGACATTGGCTCTCTGCGCAAGCTCGCCGATAACGGCGATGGTCCTCACTTTGACAGGGTTGAGTGGAAGAAGGTTGTTTTTATTGCTCAGCAGAACTATCGTTTCGCGCGCGGCCTCGCGTATCAGGGCACGCCGTTCCGGCTTATCTTGTGCAAATTCTTTATTCGATCCGGGATTTTCAAAAGCCCCTGCGCGTTCGATGATCCTTAAAATGCGACGCACTTTGTCGTTCAATTGATCCATGCTCAAGTCGCCTGTTTCCAGCGCTTTATGGACCTTGCTGGCATCCATCCAACGCGCAGGCCCCGGCATTTCCAGATCGAGGCCGCCTGCCGGGACATCGTCCGTATATGTCCCAAACCAATCGGACATAACAATGCCGTCGAACCCCCATTCGTTTTTAAGAATGGTCTTAAGGGTGTAATCATTCTCGCTGGCAAAGACACCATTGACTTTGTTGTAGCTGGACATGACGGCCCAGGGCTTTGCGTCGCGGATCGCGAGTCTGAAGGGTTCGAGGTATATCTCGCGCAGCGGCCGTTCTTCGACTTTTGAGCTGATGGACATACGTTCAAATTCCTGGTCGTTACAAACGAAATGCTTGATGCATGCGCCGGCTCCGTTGTTTTGAATGCCCCTGATATAAGCAGTCGCCATTTTGCCGCTCAAATAGGGATCCTCGGAATAACATTCAAAGTTTCGACCGGCGACCGGTGTGCGATGAATATTGACTGTCGGTGCTAGAAGGAGTTGGGCGCCCTTGGCTTTCACTTCTTCTGCCAGTGCTGCCCCCACTTTTTCCACGAGCGCAGGGTTCCAGGTCGCGCCCAACGCCATGCCGACGGGAAAAAGGGCAGAGCTTGGGCCCATGTTTCCCTGCGATCCCCTTGCTCCGTTCGGGCCATCCGTAACCGTGATGGAAGGAATCCCCAGCCTCGCGATGGAAACGGTATGCCACAAGTCCGCCCCGGCCAGCATGGAAATTTTTTCCTCCGGGGTCATTTGCTTTATAAGGTCGTCGATACGAGCCACGTCATTCTCCTTGATAAATTTCTGTCTAGGCCTGCTGACTTTCCAGTTAATTCTTCGAATATCCGGCGGCCTGCAGCCTTCAAAGAACTTCCACGCTTTTCAAATATTGTCTGTACAGATCAACAAGATGACTTTCTGGGTTCGTATAATACTCGTCGGCATTAACCGTGATCTTTGCATGATCAGGGATCGGTTTCACTTTGGGATATGTAGCCGCGAATTCCTTAATGACCCTGGCGTGTGGTTTGAGCGAACCATCGGGACGAACAAGACCGAAGAAACGTTCGTGCTTTGCTTCATCACAAGGCGGTAAGTGCCATAATTCGGGAATGTAATCTGCATAACACCAGATCATTGCACCGACGGCACCGGTATCATGCAGCTTGGGGAGCGTTTGGCGCAGGAATTCAGCCAAGTCCTCCTCAGATGCCATGAATATTTCGCGCGGCTGACCATGTGATTCCCATTTCATCATGTGACTCGCTTCGCCGGGTTGAGCAGTACAACCTCCAAACTCTTCCATAAGTATGGGCTTACCGGCCAGGGCAGCGGTCAGAGCGCAGGTGAAAGGCACAAAATCGGGGTCAAGCGGCTGTCGGGACCAGGGGACATATATGGGATAGGAGTGCATGACCGCTACATCTGTTTCGGCAAAGACTTGATCGATCCGCAGGCCATTATCGCGCTGGAGGCTGCTGCCATGCAGACCACAGGTGACCGGGTGAGCGGGATCAATTTCATGGATCAAACGGACCATTTGTCTGATCCAATCCCGGCCTGCTTTGTAATCCCGCGGCCAGGCGAACAGGTCCGGCTCATTGCCGAGGTTCCACATCCAGATGCCCGGGTGATCTTTAAGCTCGCCGACAACCGTTTGAAGGAGCAACCGCTCGGCTGAAAGCGCGCTGGGGTCATGGAACATATTGCGATAGCCTTCGTGGACCAATTTGCCGTTGCTGACGACATCACGGATCGCGCCATCGTGACCGGGGAGTGGGCCGCCCAACAACCAGCGCGGACTCCAGTTCGGTCCGCTCATGTGGCCGGTGAAAAAAGTCACGTCCAGGCCAAATTCGTTTTGAGCGGCAATGTCCGCGACCGTGGTGAGATTGGCAAGGGCATCTTTATTGACCGAATCGGGCTGAGGCTGAAAATCATCCCACAATAAAAATAATCGAACAACATTTAAGCCAAGCTCACGCAGGATCGCAAATTCTTCGCGCACCTCGCCGGCATCGAAGTTGCTCCACCAGTACATTGCCTTGCGGCGCGGCCAATAATTGACGCCGATTGTAAAAGGTTCGGTCATGAATTCTCCCGGTTGATATTAATGCAACGAATTTCAACATACATATCAGGTTAATCTTTCCATCATTTCAAAGCACGCCCGGCTGTGATGGTAGGGACATTCCCAGGCTCCAACTTTTGGTGAATGAGGATAGGGCCTGGCTTGCAGGTCAAGTTTTTTGAACCAGTCGCCATGCCGGTGGTCAATGAAATTTTGGCGAATGAAATCCCAGACACGAACGGAAGCCCTTGTAAAATGCTCCTGTCCTGAAATCTGATAAGCGGCATAAAAACCGACCATGGCCTCGGCATGTGTCCACCATTCCAGGTCCCTGCTCTGCGGACCCTCCGATGATTCTGAAAGCACGCGGCCGTCCGGTTGGAGAGCCTCGCTGTACACAGCCTGGGCTATTTGTACCGACATGGAGCGTGTACGTTCCAGCAGGTCGGCAATCCCTGATATCTCAGCTGCTTCCACCAGCAGCCAACTGCCCTCGATATCATGCCCATAGGAGAAATGCTCTTGATGAGGCCAGGTCCAATCGTTGTGGAAAAACAGGCGGAAGTGGTGTGTTTGCGGGTCAAGGATCCGTCCTAAAAAAACTTCGAGGAGTTCATTCAACCGGGCGCGCACTCTCGGTTCATCCCAGACCCGCAGCAGATTGGCATAGGCTTCGAGCAAATGCAGGAGCGTATTCATGGATTTGTCGCAATCGGGTTCGAGGGCGCTCAGACGCTGGTCCGCCGGGGAGACCCAATCGCGGCCGCGGCTTTCAATATAGCCGCCGAATGTGGGTTCATGCGCATGGGTCTCGAGCAATTCGAAGATCTGGCGTGCCAGATCCAGCGCTCCCGGCTCACCGGTTGCCAGATAAAATTCAGCCAATCCGTAAATTGAGAATGCCTGGGCATATGTATGTTTGCGTGTTTCAACCGGCTCACCGTTCACATTGACCGACCAATACATTCCCCCGTATTTCGCATCCCGGAAGTGGTAGCTCAGGTAATCATAGGCGCGTTGTGCCGTTGAAAGATATTGGGGCTGCCGGTATTTGCGGTAAGCGCGTGCAAAAGTCCACAGGATGCGGCCGTAGAGTACGGCTGAACGGGGAACGAGATTGTTGACTTTTAGATCATTACTTAACGATCCATAAAAGCCGCCATGGATCGGATCAGGTGTGTGCTCAACCCAAAACGGGAGGATGTTACCGGTCAATTCTTGTTCGATGCATTGCTTGAGATCGTAAGTCATCATGGTGAAACCGTGCGATGGTCGTGCCGGTAATTGTTAAAGTTCTGGTTGATAAGCAATGCGAAGGTAATTACGAAATGTTTTTGTAAACTTACGGGCAGCCTTCGCATGGTTTATTTACATCCAGGCTAGGATTCCGAGGTTGTCTTTACGAATTCAAGCACCTCGTCGAGTTTGGCAAAGGCCAGTGCTGTCACCGTATCGGCACCACCATAGTAAATGGCGATGCGTCCGCTGGGTTGATCATATAAAGCCGTGCAGGGAAATGCTACATTGGGTACGTCGCCTACGCACTCATAATAGGTTTGAGGCGATAGCAAATAGGGGCCTCCTCGATGGATCACTTTCCACGGCTGTTCGAGATCGAGCAACGCGGCTCCGAAACTGTAGACAAATCCGTTGCAGGACGTGAGAACTCCGTGATAGAACAATAACCAGCCTTCAGAAGTTTCAATCGGGATCGGTCCGGCTCCGATCTTTGTGCTTTGCCAGCCTCCCTTGACTCCCATTACGAAGCGATGTTGTCCCCAATGGATCAAGTCCGGACTCTGGCTTAAATAGATGTCGCCAAAGGGGGTATGACCGTTATCGCTTGGACGGCTAAGCATGAAGTACCGGCCATCGATCTTTCTGGGAAATAACACACCGTTACGGTTGAATGGCAGCAGTGCATTTTCAAGGAAAGTAAATTTATTAAAATCAAAAGTGAAGCCGATCCCGATCGTCGGACCGTGATATCCGTTGCACCAGGTCACATAATAGCGATCCTCAAGCCAGACCACGCGCGGATCGTACCGGTACTGGTAACGGCCAATTTCGGGGTCGGTGCAATCCCATTCGATCGGATCATTATCGAGATTCCATTTGATCCCATCTTCGCTGAAACCGCGATGCAGATTCATCTCTCGTTTTTTGTTGTCACAGCGGAAAACACCTGCAAATTTGCCTTGGAAAGGTACAACGGCACTGTTGAAAATACTGTTCGATGAGGGGATCAGGTCACGAGGGATCACCGGGTTCGAATCGTAGCGCCAAATAATGTCAGAACAGGTAGTGGGTCGTTCCTGCCAGGGGATGTTGGGAAGGGGGGGATAAATCATAGCGGATAAACCTTATGTTATTTTGAGTAGTAGAGCGAGATATTATCTCGCTCTACATTCATTGGTATTATTAAATTTGCCCAATTAACAAACCCCAAAAGTCTTTATTATCAAAATGCCATCCTTTCTGGCGAAGATCTGGCGCAAGGGAGCCGCTTCGTCTGGGAAAGCGGGCCTTTAGGGTTTGCTTGAGATGTTACTTGTCAACGCCGGTGATGACAATGCCCTGGACAAAGAAGCGCTGGGCGACAAAGAACAGGATCAACGGGAAGAGCAGCGTTAGCAGAGAGCCCGCCTGGATCAATTCCGGGCGCGAGCCGAACAGGGTATTGAAGCGTTGCAGTGCCACGGAGATCGGCTGCAAATCCATTCTGCTGGAAAGGTAAACGAGCGGGCCGAAGTAATCATTCCACGCCCAGACGAGATGGAAGACGATCACCGCAACAATGACTGGATAGGATTGTGGGATGATCACGGACCATAAAACCCGCAATGGGCTGGCGCCATCGATCATGGCCGCCTCATCCAGCTCGCGCGGCAGCGTCATGAAATACTGCCTGAGCAGGAAGGTATCGTAGGCGTTGGAAAAGAATGAAGGAACGATCAAGGGCCACCAGGTTCCCACCCAGCCGATCTTGGTGAAGAATGTAAAGGTCGGGATGATCGTCACTGTGGTGGGCAGGAAAATGACTGCCAGTAAAACCACGAACAGGAAGTCACGTCCGGGGAAACGAAAGCGTGAGAAACCATAGGCTACAGGGATGCAGGAGACCAATACACCGATCGTGGTCATAAATGCGTAGAAGAAGGTGTTCCACAGCACGCGCGGGTAGTTGACATCGTTCCACATTTCCACATAGTTGCTCCATTGGGGAGCGAAAACCCACGAGCGTCCCAGGGATAGGTAGTAACCGGTCCATACGATCGGGTCACTGGCGGGTTTGGCCGGGTCGATGAAGATGCTGCTCTTCTGATAGCCCTTAATGAGAGCCATTTCCTTTGTTGTCCCATTCGGCATTGGAACCTTGTAAACTTCCAATTCCTTGCCGGCATAATCATTCATGTTGATGATTTGATCGACCGGGAAACCAGACTTGTTTACCTTCAGTGTATAGGTGTTCTTATTCTGACCGGGGTAAATATAGGTGGGATATTTCGCCGGCCAGATCGGTGCGCCGGTAGTCGCGACTTGAGTTTGATTCTTAAGGGAGGTGAAGACCATATACAGGAACGGCATCAGGAAAAGAGCCAGTAAAGCTATCGTGACCGCCGTGACAAATACCGGGTTTGCCTTTTTTATGAATTTCGTCCTACCCGGGCGGATGCCGACTTTTATATTCGATTTCTTTTGCAGGGCTGCGTTAGTATCGCTCACTCCGGCCTCCTTTATTGCTTCTCGCCCGCATAATAAACCCAGTAACGGGCGGTGGCGAACAGGGTGATCGTAACGATCAGGATTATGACGAACAGCGTCCAGGCAAGTGTCGAACCATACGACATGTTCCCAAACACGAAGAATGTTTTATACAAATAAAGGTTGTAGAAGATGGTTGCGCCTCCCGGGAAGCCGGTGCCCTGGTTCAACGCCAGCGGTACAAGGAAATACTGGAACAGGCCTACGACGATCAATACCAGGTTATAGAACACCACCGGCGAGATCATCGGGAAGGTGATATACATAAACCTGGCAACACTGCCGGCGCCGTCCACTTTGGCGGCGTCGTAAAGATCCGTGGGCACGGCCTGCATCCCTGCCACCATCGTCAGCATCGCATTGCCGATTCCCCATATGCCGAAGAGGACATACGCGGGATAGACCCAGTTGATATCATTGGCCCAGCCCGGAAGACTGCCTCTCGGCACTCCTAAAGTCAACAGGATGCCGTTCACCCAACCGAATTGAGGGTTGAGCACGCCGTTCCAAAGGAAGATGGCGGCAATAAAGGGGACGATATAGGGCATATAGAACATGGAGCGAAAGAAAGAATGTCCTTTAAGGTTGGCGTTGTTCACCAGCAGGGCAATTCCCATCGGCACCAGTATCCCCACCGGAAGGGCGATCAGCCCATAACGGATCGTTACCCACAAAGCGCCCGGTGTCGAATCGGGCCGCATATTCCAGATCTGTGAGTCCTTGAACATCGTAACGTAGTTTTTGAGACCAACAAACTTCGATGCATCGAAAGGATTATCGGTAAGCTTGAGGTTCATGAAAGAGAACACGAGCGTCGCCAGCATGGGGATCAGCGTGAAGGCCAGGAAGCCGATGATCCACGGGGAAATGAACAGCAAGCCGTTGCGAAACTCCCGCCTGGCGAGCGGACCCATGTTGCGTATTGATTCGGTTGAGCCTATTTTTGGAAGTTTGGTCAGATTCTCCATAACCGCATACTCCTTATTGATAGTGACAAAACGGTTGTGTCATGTTGAATAAAGCGAAGAATCTTCGCCTCAATATAAAATTATACTCTTCGCTGCACTCAGAATGACAAAACCCGTGGGAAACCATAGATAAGGCGGGCCAGGAAAACTGGCCCGCCTTTGTTACAAGGGAAATAATTTACTGTTGTTTAGCGAAGATCGCCTGCATGTCGGTCAGGAAAGTCGCTTCCTCTTTTGCCAGGTCAATTGGCTGGGAGATCAACAGGCTGTAGAAGGTCTTGCCGCGCGCCCAACCCTCGGTGTAACTGGGCGTATAAGTCTCTGCGCTGGGGACATCCGGATAGCTCAGGCCGTCGGAAAGCAGTTGCCAGTTCTGAACAGAGGGGAATGTAACTTTCTTGGCGGCGAGCCAGGATGCGAAGTCTGCGGTGATGGCAGGGATCGCGCCGTAAGGAGCCGGTTTGTCGGCGGAGCCGATGATCAGCTTCTGGACGCCGGTGGTTTCAAGATAGTACATGACATCGAAAGCTGCCTGCGGATTCTTCGTGCCTTTCCAAATGCGGAAAGTGTCTGCATCGATGCGGCCACCGACCTTGCCGTTATAGGTCGGCATGGCGCCAATTTCCCAGTCGGCCGGGGATTTATCGGAGCCGTCTGTTGTAACATGGGACATACAGCAGGTATACCAGACAGGGTTATCGATCATGGCTACGTGGTTGCCATCGAACGGATTGCCGCCGTTGTTGAGGCTCTGCTCGTAGTTATTGTTGGGAATGTATGGCATGGGACCCCAGAGACCGTTCCAGGTCCACTGCCAGGCAGCCTTCCAAGTATCGGGGAGCTGGGCAGTCTTGCCGTCAGCCTTCACCAGAGAGCCACCACCAAAGAAGGACCCAACATAGTTCACGTGGTTTTCAAAGCCAAAGGTAAAACCATAGTTCACGATGCTGTTCTTGTCGAAGCCGGCTTCCGTGGCGTTCTTACCGGCCTTATCGGTGGTGAGCGCCTCGGCGACTTTAGCGACAGTGTCCCAACTCCATTCGACCATGGAGCCATCGGGCATCTTGTACTTATCGCCGTATTTGGCGGGCGGATAGTTGTAACCGGCGCTGTCGAAGATGGCCTTATTAAAGAAAATGGCCGAGGGATATACAGCGAAGGGCAGGCCGACCGTGCCTTCAGAGGTCTCGAAAAGTGGGAGCAAAGCCTGATTGAAAACACTGGTGTCAACCTTGGCGACGTAACTCTTGAGGTCAAGCCACTGGCCGTGGAAGGAGTTCGAACCGGTGAAACCCACGGGTCCAATGATATCGGGGCCGTTGCCGGAGGCGATCTCAGTATTGAGCACGTCGACCGCTGAAGCATTGGGGACGATTTCGAGGATCAGCTGGACCTTGCTCTGCGAGGCATTGTAATCGTCGACTACCTCTTGCTCTACCGGGATCTGGATTGCCGCGGTGCCGGTGCCGAGGCCAATGTACCAACGCACACAAGTCTTACCGCTTGCGCAGGCAGCGACGGGGAACGGGGTCTCGGTTGGGTTTGCGGTCGGAGCTTCAGTGGCAGCGGGGGCTGCAGTGGCGCCGGGGGCTGCAGCTGCCGGTGTGTCGGTCGCGGCGGCAGGGGCTACGGGAGCCTGAGTAGCAGTAGCAGGAGCTCCGCAGGACGCGAGGATCATGGATGCTGCGATGATCAACGCGGTCAAAATGAAAAGTTTCTTATTCATGGTGAGTTTTCTCCTCGTGCTAGAATTCGGATTTTTGAATACGACAGGAACGGTGGTAAAAGGGTTTTAGTGGTGGGACTTCACCTCCTTTGATTAATTAAAGGCCATACTTAAATCATGACAGCCACATGACCGACGGATGATTAATTCGGTGGGAAGAACTGTCACGCCGGATAAATGCTGTTGGTCGATCAGGCAGAACAATTGCTCCGCCGCAATACAGCCCACTTGTTCCGTTGGGGCACGGACAGTCGTAAGTGGAGGAGTGAGAAAGCCTGAAAGACGCAAATCATCAAACCCCACAACCGATATGTCTTCAGGGACCCGGTATCCATTGTCCTGCAGGGCTTTAATAACGCCGATGGCAGCATCGTCATTACCGGCAAAGACGGCATCGAACACGACGTTCATCCCGTTTCCTAAAAATTGGGTCAAAGATTGGTAGGCGACCTCGCGTTCGAAATCTCCGGCAAGTACCATTTTCGGGTCAAAAGGGATTTCGTTCGCCTCCAGCGCGGACTTATAACCCGTTTCGCGCCAATAAGAATCTTCCTGATGCGCACGGCCCCGCATCAATAAGATGCGCCGTTTTTGGTGATGTACGATCAGGTGCTCAACCAATTTATAGGTGGCAGCTTTGTTTTCAATAGTGACACTTGGGATGGGCAAAGAGGCAGGCGAGGTGCGGTGAATCAGGACCATTGGAAAACCGCCGGCATAATAAGATGCCATCTCGTCATCGCTCAAACTGTCTGCATAAACGATCAAGCCGTCTGTGTTGTGTGGACCAATAGGGGGAAGTTTATTATCACCCGTATCGGATTGATAAGTTGCCACCAGCAGGTTGTAATCCTTCTGGCGGATAACGGACTCGACTCCTTTCATCAACGGCACATAGAAGTCGTTTTGGATGGTGGTCAATAAAAGACCGATCGCATGGGTTTTCCGTGACGCTAAATACCGAGCCGCGGCATGGGGGATATATTTCAGATCGGTCATCACTTGCTCGAGCCTTCCGGAAACTTCTTGAGAGACCGGAGCGTTTCGATTAATATAGCGACTGACCGTTGCCACTGAAACACCCGCTTGCTTGGCAACCTCACGTATTGTGATGGAGGAGGATCGACGTGTCATAAATGATGTTATTATGTAATTTCTGCGTAACCGGTTACTGTAACCAGTTACATTATTTCACAAACAAAATGAAGTGTCAATATACGATTTCCTTAAAAAGTGGTCAGAACGATCTTTTAATACCCTTCTGGTACCTAAAAACAACTAATAAAGTTGATTTACACGGTTAGATAGGGTCAGACACGTTGCAGAAACCCTTTTAGCCCCACTGAATTGTCAATTCAACCAATTCCAGATTTTGACTGCTTCGCCCAGAGATACTCGTCGAAGGTGTGATTTAAGACCAGATCCAAAACCAGACTGATGCCAGCGGCGCGCAAGTCACTCGCCAGAGATGACAGTTGCATAATAGTGCCGAGCGATGGCGCAGGCTCGCGATAACTACTGACGGTATAGCCGCCTTCGTTCTCTCCCCGGGTGATTTAAAGAGCGGCATGAGATAGAGGTAGGTGAGGCCGAGTTCTTGACATTAGGGGATTTTGGATCGTATCCCCTTGATATCTCCTGCAAATAAATCCACGTAACAAACTTCACCCAACATCTGGTTCAATTCCGGGGTTTTATCCAGTTCTCGCAGGTCGGCGGGACACGCAAACCAAGCGTGGGCGAGGCTGTTGAGCAAGTCTTCAATATAACAGAAGAAATCATAATGTCTGTTGTAGAGCTTGAAATACAAGGCGAACAAATGAGGAAAATGCTCGTGCAACCGTTCCGAGAATGATTGCCAGCCTTCTGGATCGGCGGCAATCTCTGCGCTAAGCCCAATTTCCAACCGGGGTTGGGTGCGATCAAGGGTCCGTTCAGCTTCGCTATAAAGTTGGACAGGGTCGGCTGTATTGTGCATAGTGATAATTCCTTAACCAGTACGAAGGCGTCCGGCATTATTCTCTAAGAGTTGTGCCGTAAATTTCAATCTCGAAAGCAATTGAGAAATCCAGTGTGGCGGATAGGGGACTTGCAATGTTGAAGTTCGTTATGTTTCCTTCGATCACACCAGGTCGAACATCGCTGCCAATATTAAAGAAAGGGACAGACCCTTTTCTAGTTAATTCAATCTTTTCGATTCTCGACGAATATATATTTTGCCCGGTTTTGCAAGTTAACCCTTAACAGCTCCGGCAACCACGCCTTCAATAATGTACTTTTGGCAAGTCAAATAGAAAATAACAATTGGTACAATAGCTAGAACAAGCATTGCCATCATGGCGCCCATATCACGGCTGCCATAACCGCCTTGCAAGTACTGGACGGCAATAGGGATTGTTCTATAGTTACTACCGATCACAAGATATGGTAGTAGGTAATCATTCCAGATCCACATGGTGTTAAGAATGGCAACTGTAATGTAAACTGGTTGGAGGATTGGAAATACGATCAAAAAGAATGTCTGAATCGGATTGCAGCCGTCAATCCTCGCAGCTTCCTCTATTTCAAGCGGGATACTTTTTATGAAACCGCTGAATATAAATACCGACAATCCGGCACCAAACCCAAGGTAAATCACAATAATACCCACAGGATTATCCAAATGCATGATATTAGCCATTTTTGACATGGTAAACATCACCATTTGGAAAGGTACGATCATGGAAAAAACTAGCAGATAAAAAAGGAATGAACTGACTTTTGATTTTACGCGGGTTATGCACCATGCTGTCATGGATGTAAAAAGCACAATGGTAAATACAGAGAAAACAGTGATAAAAAGTGAATACCCGAAAGCCTGAATGAACCCGGTCTTTGCAATACCAGAGAAGTAGTTTTCCATTCCTATGAACGTTTGACTATCGGGTAGAGCAAAAGGCGTGTCAGAAATAAAAAACCTGCCTTTGAAGGAATTCATGAGAACAATAAGGAGTGGAGCCAGGAATAATACAGCCAGGATCAACAAAAATATAAATGTAACATTGTCCCGAAGGTTTTTTTGGGCGCTCATCAATTCTCTATCTCCTTGCTTCTGGAAAAACGGAGCTGTAGCAGCACGATTACGGCAACGATCAGGGAGAATATAACAGCCTTCGCCTGACCTACGCCTTCATAACCATTGCGGCCATAAAAAGTATTGAAGATATCCAGTGCGAGCATGGCCGAGGCTCTACCCGGGGCGCCGGCAGTAAGGGCAAGATTCTGATCAAAGAGCTTGAATGAATTCGTTACCGTAAGGAATGTACAAATCGTGAATGACGGCATGACCAGAGGAATGGTTATGTTCTTTAAGAGCTGCCAGGAGTTTGCACCGTCAATTTGGGCTGCTTCTATCAGTTCAGGGGGGATCGCCTGGATACCGGCAATATAAATGATCATCATGTACCCTATCATCTGCCAGTTCATCAGAACGACCAACCCCCAAAAACCATAATTAGCGCTAAAGGTAATATCCACACCAAAATTGATAAGGACTCCGTTGATCAGGAGCTGCCATATATAACCGAGAACAATCCCACCGATGAGATTTGGCATAAAGAACACGGTTCGAAAAATATTTGTGCCCCTTATTTTGCGGGTGAGCAGCAGTGCGAGCGAAAACGAAAGAACATTGATCAGCACCATGGAGACTACGGCAAACTTTACCGTAAATAACAGTGCATTCAGAAAGGTGTCATCTTCAGTAAAAGCGCGAAAATAATTACTCACCCCCACCCAATGTGTATCGGTCACGGTTGTGAATCTGGTAAATGAAAGATAAATGCCAAGTAGGAACGGTATCAAAAATGAAATTGCGAATGCGATAAGGGTTGGCAGGGTAAAAAACGCATAATAGGCTTTCGACATTTTTCGCACAGTAGTTCTCCTGCTCTGCGGAATAATCGGCAATATGCAATTATACGTCACCCCGCACCTTTATCAGGGCGGGGTGACGTATAAACCTAATCTAAAGCTTATTGAGGTTTACTTTTTTCAATCTTCCACTGGTCAATAAACAGCTGTACTACATCAGGCCACTTCATGGTGCCTTGTGCGTACTGCAGCAATGCAGCGCCGAAATTGTTCTTGAAGGTCTGGTCCGGGAACACTGTGAAATTCCAGGCTACATTGTATAGACCAGGAGTGCTCATATAGCGGATCACTTCTTTTGCCAATGGATCTGTTGGTTTTTCGTTTTCGGCAAATGTGTCGAATGGAGCAATAAACTTCAGATCATTGGTAACGAAAGCTTTTCCTTTTGGACTGCTATAGAGCCACCAGATGAAATCTTCGGCAAGTTTCTGTTTTTCAGGGGAAGCCTGCTTGTTGATTGCGAAGAAGTTCTCGGTGCCTACGTTGATGGACTGTTTTTCTTCACCCGGCATACCGGTATAAATTGGCAGGAATTTTACATCTTCCGCCTTGACCACATTACCGGCAACGCCCGAGATTTGACCCCAGGCCCAGTTGCCATTCTGTACCATCGCAGATTGCCCCAATGCAAATTCCGCCATGGAATCATCTACGCTTTTACTGCCAAGCAACTTCGGCGAAGTGGTTGAGTTGTTCAGATAGAGATCAAAGATATTCTTGAAATTGTCCGAATCTTGGAATTTGATCGTCATGGTAGCGGCGGGGTCTTTGATGTCGATTTTATTGTCCCTGAATTCATAAAATACCGGCATATCGGCAAGATGTGTCTGCCAGCGCCAGTCCTCGCCGGGTTTTAGAGAAGTGGAAGAAAACACACCCTTAATACCCAACTGTGCTTTCTTTGCGGTCATGTCTTCAACCACTGCTTTCAGGGTTGCAAAATTGTTGATTTGATCCATGGACGTTGCTTTGGCGCCAGGTAATGCAAAATACTTGGTCATGATGGCGTTGTTGTAGATGATCCCGTAACCTTCAACAACATACGGGATGCCATATACGCCATCAGCATCGGTAACAGCCATGGTTTTATCGGAAAGATGTTTATACAGTTCAGTATCTTTTAAATCTGCAGTGTAATCCTTCCAAGCTGCATAACCAACAGGGCCGTTGATCTGGAATAGAACAGGTGCATCTGATTTAGCAATTTCTGACTTTAGCGTTTGCTCGTAAGTTCCTGATGCAGCAGTTACTACTTTTAGAGTAACGCCTGTTTCCGCTTTGTATTCGTCGCCGATCTTCTGGTAGATATCAGCTACTTCCGGCTTGAAATTCAGGTAGTATACTTCTCCGCCTGACTGAGCCGCAGCTGCAGTTGGAGCTTCGGTAGATCCGGGGGCAGAGGTAGCAGCTGGGGCTCCCGGAGCCTGGGTAGCAGTTGCAGGCGAACCGCAAGCCGAGAGGACCATCGAGGCAGCGATGATCAACGCGGTCAAAATGAACAGTTTCTTATTCATGGTGAGTTTTCTCCTCATAGTTACTATTGTTTATAGATTGAATCGAAATAGGGGATAGGATTTGGCAATTTGGTCGGGCACCTCCTTGCAAATAGACTGAGATAAATAACCGGGTGAATAACAGTGTTTTTATGAAAGGACTTTCATAAATATTTTAGCACTCTCGCCATTCCGAGTCAATACAAAAATTATGCGGTTAATCGCTCGATGAGGGAAAGAGGAAGATGCTTATGTTGCAAGGGTTGGCTTGAATCAGCGATGCGTGACAACAATATTTTCACGGCTAATTCTCCTGATTCATCCAGGTTTTGACGGATTGTCGTAAGGTCGGCATATTCAGCACTATCGATATCATCGAAGCCGATCACAGCCAATTGTGAGGGAATGTTCAACCCCAACCCCCGTGCAACTTTTATAACACTTAATGCCTGAATATCAGCGGCCGCAAAAATTGCAGTGGGAGGTTCGGGTAAATGGATCAATTCATGCGCAGCGCGCCTTGTATCCATGGGTGTGTTCGGTGCAAGATGGACATACGAGTCCGGCAGGGAAATTCCTGCTTCAGCCAAAGCTTGTTTGAATCCCTTAAGCCGCTTCCTCGTCGGGTGGATTCCAAATTGAGGCAGTTCAATATCACCCAAAAACGCAATCCGCTCATGGCCCTTTTTGAGAAGGTATTCCGCCGCCATTCGTCCGCCTTGTACATCATCAATTTCGATGCTGTTCAACTTCGGATTCGGATACTCTATTAACACCGTTTCAACGCCGTGCTCACTGAGTCCCTGAGCATCTTTATTATGGATTGTCAGTGAAATAATGATCAGACCGTCAAGATTCCCGGTCAGTGGAATCGATGAAAGATATCCTTGCAGGCGGTCACTCGAATCGACCGTATAAATGACCAAATCATAATTCGACTCGGACAATGCTGCAGCAACTCCTCGCAAACGCTGTACGAAAGAGGGCGCCGTAAAAAACGGTGTCAATACGCCGATACGCCCCGATTGTCTCAGAGCGCGGGCACGGGCTTCCGCCTTGGGAATAAAACCCAATTTGTCGATTGCTTCAACAACTTTTGTGCGGGTCTCTTTTTTAACTTTATTGGGCGCGTTCATTACGCGCGAGATCGTCGTTATGCTCACCCCGGAAAGCTCTGCGACATCGTAAATAGTGGGGTGTTTGTTTTTTGGAGGCATTTTGGACTGCTCTTATTATGAAAGATGTATGAAAGCACTTTCATTCTAGCATCTTTCATAATTAGCGTCAATTATTACCAGGTAGGCAAACACCCAACCGGTTAAAATATGCAATCAGTCTTGCTGGGTTGTCAATTTGTAAATGTCCCGCCGCGCCCAGCGGGATTCGACTGCGAGTTTTGCAGCCAGGGCGGATGGCGATTCACCCGCGTTGATCCCCCTGCGAATGGCCGCCAGCAATTTTTCTTCCGTCCACTTTGCTTTTGCCTCTTTCATCTTCCCCGAGACCACCAGCACAAACTCGCCGCGCGGTGCTTTAAAATGGACACGCGCTTCGCTTGGCGTGCCGCGCCAGATCTCCTCGTGAAGCTTGGTCAGTTCGCGGGCGAGGGCGATCGGACGGTCGCCCAGGACAGCTTCCAAATCTTCCAGAGCAGCCTGCAAACGGTGAGGCGTTTCGAGAAAGATCAAGGTATATGGAAAATCAGCTGCTTGCTCAATGACTTTTTTTCTTTCTGCTGATTTCCTCGGCAGATAACCGAGGTAGAGGAAGGCGTCGGTGGGAAGCCCGGAGGCTGTGAGTGCCGCAATTGGAGAAGCGGGTCCGGGCACTGGACTGACGGGGTATCCGGCCTTGATCGCAGCCCGCACGAGTTCATAACCGGGATCGTTGAGGGCGGGTGTGCCTGCATCGGAAACGACGGCCACATCGCCTTCATTTAATTTACCGAGCACCATCTCGAGTCTGC
>Ga0182027_10006315_pt1 | contig 17797 bp, 13 predicted proteins | sample 712E1DmetaG_FD_121300 | JGI IMG/M metagenome (GOLD analysis project Ga0182027, IMG submission 121300) | Permafrost microbial communities from Stordalen Mire, Sweden - 712E1D metaG (Illumina Assembly) | ecosystem: Environmental > Terrestrial > Soil > Wetlands > Permafrost | place: Sweden... | reverse complement strand
CCAAGAGCGCGGGCACCAAGGTGTTCTCGCTGGTCGGCAAGGTTCGCAACTCCGGCCTGGTCGAGATGCCGCTCGGGACGCCGCTGGCGAAGTTCATCTACGACATCGGTGGGGGCGGGTCAGGCGGCCGCGACATCAAGGCGGTCCAAACGGGCGGCCCCTCCGGCGGCTGCATTCCGGTGGACATGTTCGACACGCCCGTCGACTACGAAACGCTCATGCAGCTCGGCTCGATCATGGGCTCAGGCGGCATGGTCGTCATGGACGAAGACAACTGCATGGTCGACGTCGCCCGCTTCTTCATCGAGTTCACCCACTCGGAGAGCTGCGGCAAGTGCATCCCGTGCCGCGTCGGCCTGGACAAGGCGCTGCAGATCCTCAACAACTGCACCCTGGGCACGGCGACGCATGAGGACCTCGAGACGCTCGACGAGCTGTGCCGCATGATTCGCGACACCTCGCTCTGCCAGCTCGGCATGAGCGCGCCGAACCCCGTTCTCACCAGCCTGCGCCACTTCCGGCACGAGTTCGAAGACCACATCGTGGCCAAGCGCTGCCGCGCCGGCGTATGCGAGGACCTGGCTCTCTCGCCGTGCGAGAACTCCTGCCCGCTGCACATGAACATCCCGCGCTTCCTGCAGCTGTACAAGGAGGGCCGGGTCGAGGATGCGTTCCTGTCGGTGATCCTCGACAACCCGCTGCCGGCCTCGACCGGACGCGTCTGCCAGCACCCGTGCGACAACCGCTGCCGCCGCGCCGCCATCGATGAGCCCGTGAACATGCGCGACGTCCATCGCCGCATCGCTGATGAGGTGTTCCTCTCGCCCAAGTTCGAGCCCATGGTCGCTCGCGTCCTGGAGCGCAAATTTGAGCCGACCGGGCATCAGGTCGCGATCGTCGGAGCAGGCCCAACGGGCCTCACCTGCGCCTACTACCTGGCGCTGCTCGGCCACGACGTGACCATCTACGATTCGCGGCCCGCCGCGGGCGGCATGTTGCGGTACGCGCTGCCTGAATACAGGCTCCCGAAGGCCGTGCTCGACAAGGAGATCGAGCTCATCGAGCGCCTGGGCGTCAAGTTCGAGTTCAACGTCAACGTCGGTGAGGATATGAGCCTCAACGATCTGGGCCAAAAGTACGACGCTGTGTTCATGGCGATCGGCACCTGGAAGGAGGCCTGGGTCTACCTGGCCGGAACCGAGCTCACGGGCGTGATCCCGGCGCTGCCGTTCCTGGAAGCCGTGTCGCGCGATGAGAAGGTCCCGGTTGGAAAGAACGTCGTAGTGATCGGTGGCGGCAATGCCGCCGTCGACTCCGCACGCACCGCCCGCCGGCTCGGAGCGGACGTGACGATCGTCTACCGCCGCGAGCGCAAGGACATGCCGGCCATCCCGGAGGAGATCGAGGCGGCCGAGCACGAAGGCGTGAAGTTTGCCTATCTGGCGGCACCGCATCGAATCGTGGGCGACAAGGATGGTCGGGTCTGTGCCATCGAGGCAGTCCGGACCAAGCTCGGCGAGTTCGACACCTCGGGCCGCCGCCGGCCGGTGCCGACGGACGAAGTGATCCGCATCAAGTGCGACAGCGTGGTTCTCGCCGTCGGCGAGAAGGTCGACCCCGACTTCTGCAAAGCCTCGGGGCTCGCAGTCAAGGAGAACGGCACGCTGGAGGTTGAGCGGTACTCGCTCGAGACCAGCCGCGAGCGCTTCTACGCCGGTGGCGACCTCATCACCGGGGCCTCGAACGTGTCGAACGCCATGGGCATTGGCAAGAAGGCCGCACGAAACATCCACAGGCGATTGATGGATCTGACGAAGTTCCCGAACCTGCTGCCGGCCTTCACCTACGGGATGAAGCCGCCGGAGACGCCGAGCGAGTTCAGCCGGCACGTTCCCGGTGAGATGCCGGCCGCCGAGCGAGTCAAGTCATACGCTGAGGTCTCGCTCGGACTTACGGCCGTCGCCGCGATGGAAGAGACGACCCGTTGCCTTCGCTGCGACATCCGCAGCGTCGAGAGATAGGGAGTATCGCCTTGACTGAGAAGGTGAAGGTCCGCATCGACGGCGAGGTGATTGCGGCCACCCCGGGCCAGACGATCCTCGAGGTCGCGCGGGCCAACGACAAGTACATCCCGGCCCTCTGCTACATGGAAGGGCTGAGCGCGGTCGGCGCTTGCCGGCTGTGCATGGTCGAGGTCGCCGGCGTCGCCCGCCTGCTGCCTGCCTGCACCACACCGGTGCAAGAAGGTCTGGCGGTCAACACCAGCTCGCCGCAACTCCAGTCATATCGGAAGATCGCGCTCGAACTGTTGTTTGCCGAGCGCAACCATGTCTGCGCCGTCTGCGTCTCCTCCGGCCACTGCGAACTGCAGTCCCTGGCGCAGGAGCACGGCATCACCTACATCCGCTACCCGTACAACTTCCCAAAGCTCGCGGTGGACACTACGCACCCGCGCTTCGTGCTGGACCAAAACCGCTGCATCCTGTGCTCGCGTTGCGTGCGAACTTGCGACGAGATCGAGGGCGCGCACGTTTGGGACGTGTCCGGCCGCGGTATCCAATCCCGACTCGTCTCCGAACTGAAGCGGCCTTGGGGCGAAGCCACCACCTGCACGAGTTGCGGCAAGTGCGTGCAGGCCTGCCCGACCGGCGCGATGGCCGAGAAGGGTTGGGGGGTCGAGGAAATGACCAAACGGCCGGCCGTGGTAAGCCGCCTGACCTCGATGCGTGAGGGCCAGTGATGGACAAGGTGAAGATCGGCACGTGCTGGCTCGACGGCTGCTCGGGCTGCCACATGTCGCTGCTAGATATGGACGAAGCCATCGTGGCAGTGCTCGGGAAGGCCGACATCGTGTTCGGCCCGCTGGTCGACGCTCAGGAATGGCCCGAAGGCGTCGACGTGGCTGTGATCGAGGGCGCGATCAGCAGCCAGGACGACCTGGAGCTGGCGCAAACAGCGCGAGCGCGCAGCAAGATCGTCGTGGCCCTGGGCGACTGCGCAGTGACCGGCAACGTGCCGTCGATGCGCAACGGCATCCCCACGGCCAAGCTGATCGAGCGCGTCTACGTCGAGGGCGCGACCGCCGATCCCCAGGTACCCACGGACGGCGTGCCGGCGTTACTCAAGCAGGCCGGGCCGCTGCAATCAGCGATCAAGGTCGACATCCACGTCCCCGGCTGCCCACCGAAGCCCGAAGGAATCCTGTTCGTGCTGGGCGAGCTGCTGGAAGGCCGCGTGCCGGACCTCGGCTCCAAGCTGCGGTTCGGGTAGGACGGCATGGCTACGAAGAAGACGACGTCGGGTCAGGCGCCCGAAGCCGACGCGCCGAAGGCTCACTCGGCAGCCAACGCGTCCGCCGCGCTGCCGGCAGAGGCCAGGAGACCAGCCATGAACAAGGTCATGATCGAGCACGTGTCGCGGATCGAGGGTCACGCCAAGATCACGATCACGCTCGACGACGCGGGCCAGGTCAGCGACGCGCAGTTCCACGTGACCCAGATCCGTGGCTTCGAGAAGTTCGTCGAGGGCCGGCCGTACTACGAGATGCCGTCGATCACGGCGCGTATCTGCGGCATCTGCCCGGTCAGCCACCTGCTGGCCTCGTCGAAGGCCTGCGACGCGATTATGGCTGTGCAAGTTCCGGAGGCGGCCCGAAAGCTGCGGGAACTGCTCCACATGGCGCAATTCGTGCAGTCGCACGCACTCTCCTTCTTCTATCTCTCGGCGCCGGACCTTCTGCTCGGCATGGACTCCGATCCGGCCAAGCGCAACGTCGCGGGGCTGCTGGAGAAGCATCCGGACCTGCTGCGCGAAGGGATCGCGCTGCGCAAGTTCGGCCAGCAGGTCATCGAGCGGCTCGCCAAGGAGCGGATCCACCCCTCGTGGACCGTGCCCGGCGGCGTCAACGCCGAGTTCGACCCGGACCTGCGCGAGAAGACCCTCGCCGAGTTGCCTGCGGCCATGGCTATCGTGAAGCGCACGATCGCCCTCTGGAAGAAGACGCTCGACAGCTTTCCGGACGAGATCGAGTCCTTCTCGAACTTCCCGACGATGTATTGCGGACTCGTCGGTCCCGACGGCTCGCTGCGGCTTTACGACGGCAACCTGCGGTTCATTGGCGCCGACGGCAGCATCGTCGCCGACCAGGTCAAGCCCGCCGACTACGCGACCTACATCGGTGAGGCGTCACTCTCCGATTCCTACCTCAAGGCGCCGTACTTCAAGCCCGTGGGCTACGACGAGGGCATCTACCGCGTCGGGCCGCTCGCGCGCCTCAACGTCGCCGACCGCTGCGGCACCCCGGCCGCGGATGAAGAGCTGGCGGAGTATCGCCAGCGGCTCGGACGTATCGTCCAGAGCGGCTTCCACTACCACTACGCCCGGCTGATCGAGGTCGTGTACGCCCTCGAGCGGATGCAGGAACTCCTCGACGACCCGGCCCTCCTCGGGACCAAGGTTCGCGCCCACGCTGACGTGAACAACCTCGAGGGCGTCGGCATCATCGAGGCTCCGCGCGGCACGCTGATCCATCACTACAAGGTCAACGACGACGGCGCGATGACCTGGGCCAACCTGATCGTCGCCACCGGCCACAACAACCTGGCCATGGGCCGCGGCGTCCTGCAGGTGGCCAAGCGCTTCGTCGATGGCAACAAGATTCAGGAGGGGGCGCTCAACCGCGTCTCCGCCCTGATCCGTGCCTACGACCCGTGTCTCAGCTGTTCCACTCACGCCGTGGGCGTTGTGCCGATGGTCCTCCAGCTGCGCGGGTCAAACGGCGAGTTGCTGGACGAGCTGGGCTAGCTGTAGTCCCCGGGCAGCGACGCGGCCGGCGGCCGGCGAGCTGAAGATCACGCGAAGGAGTCATCAGCCGACCGGGCTACCCACGCCGCCGCTGCAGGGGGCGCCGGGCTCGCCGCCCTGGCCTCCGCCGGCGTAGTGGTGGATGAATGCAAGCAGCCGCGAGTCGGACGGATCGGAGATCTTGAGTTGCGCGCCCCAGGCGCTGGCCACGACTTGCGTGGGCAGGCCGCTGAAGGGGCTCAGAACGACGTACTTCTCGGTTCCGACGTAGTTCGACGAGACCAGCTGGCGCAGGGCCGTCACCTGGTCGGCCGGAAGCCCCGGGTCGTAGGTGATCCAGACGGCCCCGTGTTCGAGAGAGTGGACGGCGTTCTCATTCGGGACGGGCTGTGCATAGATGCCACAGTTCAGCGGGGTGGCATTGTGTGCACCGCCGGCTGGAGGCAAACGATCGTAGATGACCGTTCCCAAGACGTGGGAATGGTTGGTCTCGGCAAACGTCTCCGTGCCCGCGGGTGGCCCGCCCTTGCTCACGGTCCCGAACCCCGCAACCACGGCGACTGCCGTCACAGCCAGGCCCACTACCAGAACGGCAACGACACCGGCGATGACCCAGAGCCTGACGCGCCGCTCGGGCTCGGCAGGCCGATATTGGGCCTCCAACTGTGCCGCGAACTTCCGGTTCTTCTGGCCCCTTCGGCCCTGCTTTGCCACAGTGAGTTTCTCCGACTGACTTCGATAGTTGCCTCATGAATCAGTCTATTGGAGGAATTCGTGAGCGCCGGCTCGTCCCGCCTGTTGCCCCACGCGATGTCACGGCGCGGGACGATCAGGCCGCGCGCCAGGCATCGAAGTCGTCCAGTGCGGCCATTCCCGTCGCTCCGACGATGACACCGGCCAGATTCGCGACCAGCTCCGTTTCAGGGTCCCTGAGGCGCACTTGCGCCAGAGATGCGTCGCTGGGATCGACCGACGTATGTTCGCGCGCGCCAGGGAAGCGCATACTTTTTTAGTGGCTTGGTTGTTGGCCGCCATGAAGGCAGCCGAGATGAAGATCTCGCCCGCGACAGCGTCGGGCTTGCCGCAAGAGCCGTCGCCGGGCGACGGGGTACCGGCGCGCGCCGAAACGGTGCCGGCCGCGGCGACATCGGGCACCCTCGGCCAGGTTTGCTCATCCTGCGGGGCACTTCTCCCGGCCGGCGCCTACTGGTGCGGGGAGTGCGGCCAGTCTCTTATCGCCTTCACGGCCGCCCCGCCGGCCGGCGCTGCGGCGGCCGGTGCCGTGGCTCGCCTGCGAAAGGGCGCGACTCGGCGGTCGATCAGATTGTCGTATTCGGCCGTAGCCGGTATCGGCGCATCACTTGCCGCCAGCGTGCTGGTTCTCGCCACGATCAGCGGCAGTTTCGGCATGGCCGGCACCGGCGTCTCTCCCAGCGGCCCGTCCACTCCGGGGGTCGTCGCGGCAGCCCGCAATTCCCAGTCTGCGACCACGCCCGGCTCGACCTCCAACGGAGTCGCTTCCGCAAGCGCCCCCGTTTCCGTAAGTCCGCTCGCATCGGGCGCGCACGCGGCACCAACGCCGCCGCCAACCACCGCCCCGACATCCGTGGCAGCGACCAATGCCCCGACCGCGGCAGCCCCGACGCCGCCAGCGTCGACCCCGGCCCCGGCCGGGCTCGCCCTCGACATCGCGAGTCTGCCGGCAGCCGTCGCGGCCACCACGACTGCGACCGTGGTCGCAACCACTTCCCCCGGCGCCATGTGCAAGATCAAGGTGAAGTACCACTCCGGTAAATCGTCGACGGCTCCGGGGCTCCTCAAGAAGAAGGTTGCCGACGCCACGGGCAGGGTTTCGTGGACCTGGACAGTGGAAGCCGGCACGCTGCCCGGGAATGCCACTGCGACGGTCACGTGCTCGTTGAAGGGCAAGTCCGCCACCAAGGACAAGGTCTTCGTAACCACCTGACGGGCGAGTTTGGGCAATTGCCCGATCCGTTGACCCCGTTCAGCTCGGCCGGTTCCGTGGCGGTGCACATCCACGACGCGACCGCCACGCGGCTCCCCGACCGCCGGGTGCCGTACGCCGGTGGCCGCGGTTCCGGATACCAAATCTTCGCCACAGCCGAGCTTCATCAGCCTTAGTCCCCACGGCCGTTGGGGCTAATCGGTCGCCGGTCTCATTCCTGAAACAAGTAAGCCTGGCTGGCATCGGAGCCATAGCCGCCACCGGTCAACAGAACGCGGCCGTCTCTCAGGAGGGTCATGGTCGAGAACTTGGTGTGGCAGGGCATAACGGGAGCCGCGCTGAAACCGTTGGAGTGAGGGTCGAATAGCTGCGGGTAGTTGCAGAATTCCGCGACGCAGCTTCCGTTGCCGATGAGGACCTTGCCGTCGCTAAGCAACACGGCGGGGCCACTAACGGCCTCGTTGGTCTTCGGGCCGGAAGAGCTGAAGGTGCCGGCGGCGGGATCGTATAACTCGACGTCACGCGCGCCGTCGTCTATCAAGACGCGCCCGTCATGGAGGGTCAGCACATTCAGGGATGCACCCGACTCCGTGTCGAGCTTGACGGGGGTAACGGTTCCAGAATTCGGATCGTAGAGGGCGGCGAGGTCGGTACCGTTGCCGCCGCCCGGATGGCCGGCGACCGTCAATACTCGTCCGTCCTGGAGCCTGGCAGCCGCGTTCTCTGCCCTGTTGGTCGGTATCGGCCCTACGGAGCTGAAAGCCCCTGTCTTCGGGTCGAACAGCTCAGCGACAGCGAACCATGGACTTGCAGATGCGTCTTGAGGGTTGCCTCCGCTGACGAGGACGCGGCCGTCCAGCAACAGAATGGCGGCCTGCCCACTTCTCGGCCTTGCCATTCTTCCAGTAGGGCTGAACGTTCCCGTTGCCGGGTCGTAGAGCTCCGCCGAATCGAGGCTTTGTTCCGCGACTCCGGGCCAGCCTCCGGTGATGAGGACGCGGCCGTCGTTCAGGAGAGTGGCTGTGTGGCGGCTTCTGGGCGTGGTCATCGATCCGGTGATACTGAACGTTCCCGTTGACGGGTCGTATAGCTCCGCGGAGGAGTCCGCTACGATAGGGTCGCGGCCGGTCGGGTCGTCGCCATTGCCACCGGCCACGAGCACGCGTCCGTCCTTCAGGAGCGTCGCGGACTGACCTTCCCGGGCCACCAACATCGAGCCGGTCGATGTCAGGGAGCCCGTCGTCTTGACGGGTTGTGGCGCGCATGCGACACCGACGACGCCAGCTGCAACGAGCAGGGCCGCCAACCGCGCCGGCGCCAATCGGATACCCCTCATCTCACCCCTGATCGATGGTGCGCTGCTCAACTTGAGCCCGATCCCTGGAGATGATTCGTGCGGATGCGTCCGCTGGATCTGCGCCGCCGCAGGATGATGACGCGCCCTCGCCTGACGGCGTCGGGAGGCTATTGCGCGTGTCCTCGGCGCCTATCGGGCTGCCCGGTCCATGCTAGGCTGCCCACCGCCGTGAGTGGGCCTAGACTTAGGCATGATCGAGAACACGACCGCACCGACGCCGGCGACTCGCGGGCTCCGGCGGCGCAGACGAACGCCCGCCTTCCTGGCTGGTCTCGCGACCGCGCTCGTTGTGATCATCGCTCTCGGTGTGGTTCTCGCGATCGGGCCGGGCAGGCAGTGCCGGCCTTCGGCAGGTCATTTCTGCGCCACTGGATCGATGACGACTGAGCGGAAGGGGCACACCGCAACGTTGCTGGCCGATGGTCGCGTACTCGTAGCCGGAGGCATCGGCTCCGCTGGAGTCCTTGCTTCGGCCGAGCTGTACGACCCCAGGACCGGCAGCTTCAGCCGGACCGGTTCCATGACTACGCCGCGGTCCGGCCAGACGGCCACGACGCTTCGCGATGGCCGAGTTCTCATAGCCGGCGGATATGACGGCAACGCCGGCGGCGACGCTCTCGCGACGGCGGAGATCTACGATCCCAAGACCGGCAGCTTCAGCTCGACCGGCTCGATGGCCACGGCCCGGCAGACGCACACGGCCACTCCGCTGCCGGATGGCCGCGTTCTGGTAGTTGGCGGCGAGGTAAGTGTCGAGCCGCTCGCTTCGGCCGAATTGTTCGATCCCGCCACCGGCATATTCTCCGCGACGGGGTCCATGGCGGCCCGCCGCAGCCGCCACACGGCGACGGCGCTTGCGGATGGCCGAGTTCTCGTCGCGGGCGGGTCCGATGGAAGTTACGTCGCCTCGGCGGAGCTGTACGACCCAGCGACCGCCACATTCGTGGCGACGGGCTCGATGGCCCAGGCCCGCGGCGGCCAGACTGCGAGTTCGCTGTCAGATGGCCGCGTCCTGGTCGCCGGAGGCAACGTGATGTCGCACGAAGCGACGATCGCTTCGGCCGAGCTGTACGACCCGGCTACGGGCGCCTTCAGCTCGGCCGGCTCGATGACCGTTGCCCGTGACAGCCACACGTCTACGCTCCTGACGGACGGCCGAGTCCTCTTGGCGGGAGGCTACAACCGTTCAGGTTACGACCTGGACTCGGCCGAGCTGTATGACCCCAACACCGGCGTCTTCACCGCTACAGGCACGATGACCGCTTCGCGCCAGTCGGCAACGGCGACGCGCCTGTCCGACGGCCGCGTCCTGATCACCGGCGGATCCACAGGCAACGGCTCCGAACTCGTGTCGTCAGCTGAGCTCTATCAGCCGTAGCGGTCCCATGCGCACGCCGCGACTGGGGCGCGCCCGGCTAGTGAACGTCTTCTGAAACGCCGCGAGGACTTCCGGCGACCGCGGCCTCGAGACAGCCCGGGTATCATCCGAAGCGATTCGTCGGCGACATCCGAGACGGGTCAAGCTTGGGGGAAACGTGAAGACCCTTCGACCTGGGGCGCTTTGGCCACGCGCGACGGTGGCGGCCCTGTTGGCCCTTGCCGCGATCATCGCGATATCGGCAGTGCTGGTCGCGGCCCATCCGGCCGCCGCTCCGTCGGCTTCGGCCACTGCCCCCGGCGCCGGCGCCGAGACCAGCCCAACTATCGACCCGAGTCTGATCGGTTTCGACTGCTCGACTACGGCACAGGCTCCCAATCCGACTCCGGACGCGACCGCTGTTCCGAGTCCGCTTGAGCCGGGTTCCGCTCCGCGGGGGTGGCCGGTCAAGCTCACCAACATGGAGCGCGAGGGCCGTCTGGCACCGGACGGCACCTCATACTTCATCGAGAGCGGTTACCTGGTGGCCGTCGACGCGTCGGGGCGCGAGCAGACGGGCTGGCCTCAGCCGCTCGGCATTCCGACCGACCTCAACACTCCGATGGCGTTCGGATCGGACGGGGTCGTATACGTCTGGTCCGACAGCACGGTCGACGCATTTCGGGCCGACGGCACGAAACCGGCCGGCTGGCCGTACCACACGGCCGCTGTCGAGGACGTTCTGCCGGTTCCGCAGGGCGTGTTTGTTGAGTCGGCGCCGTCGGGCTGGGCGGGGTGCCGTAATGAAAGCCACCTCATGACCCTGATTGCCGCGGCAGGAGTGGCGCAGCCCAGCTGGAGAGTTCAGGGAGATATCGCCGCGGTGGGCCCGGATGGGACCATCTACACGAGCCAGGGCGACTCCGTCTTTGCCTACCGCAGCGACGGGGCGGTCATGTCGGGTTGGCCCGCAACCGGCTGGAGCCGCGTAAGCATCGACTTGAGTGGCCGCGTCTACCTGTCGTCGTGGAAGTTCAGGCCCATCACCGGGATATCGGCGGAAGGTCCGGGCCTGGCCCTGGAAACCAGAATCGCCGCGGTGGACCAGACCGGCCACCCCACCGCCGGCTGGCCGGTCACGATCGAAGGCGGCGCCTCGGAGCCGGCTTTCAGCCCCGATGGCGCCGTCTACTTGACCACGGAGATTTACGCTTCGGGCTCTCTCACCCCCACCGAAACCGTCCTGGCTCTTGATGCGTACGGCAAGCCGCAGCCCGGCTGGCCGATCCGGTTGCCGACCGGGAGCTATCTGCTGGCGAGCCTCCCGAGCATATCGGCGCCTGCGCCGGATCCGCCTCAAGTCGGCCCCGACGGGACGATCTACTTCGGCGCAGATACCGCCGATCCAAACAACCCGGGCACCATAGAGGAGGTGGACCCGTTCGGGCGGGTCAGGCCCGGATTCCCGGCCTCAGTAGATTGGTCGACGACCAGCAACATGTTCTCCGGGCCCGGATCGGGCTGGTTCGCGGTCGGCCGCACCGGGCTCGTCTTCGAGATAGACAACTACAGCATTCTCGCGATCGGTCCGAACGGCAAGAATGCCTCCGGCTGGCCGGTCAAGGCGCCCGCGCACGCGATAATCATGGCTGCAGCTCCGGAGCCCGACGGTGGGCTCCTTGTGCAGCTGCTCAATAGCAGCCTCGTCATCGCTCCGGGCGCGTCTGTCGGGCATGGGAGTGCGCAGCGGCTGGGCGATCCCTTGGCCGCCTTGGCACCGGACTTCCCGGGGACCCTCACGGTGATCCGCTATCTCCCCGACGGGAGGGTGGCCGGGTAGCGGCGTAGGCGACCACTCGCGCGCCCCCGACCGATTGGGCTGCGATCGCCGGCGCGGAGTCGTTCGTGCACCGTGAGGCTTGCCCCCACCTTCATGATGTGAGCGTCTGGCGGCCATGGGCCGTCGCTCGGAACGAGAAGGAGCACCGATGACATCGACCGTCGAGCCGGCCGCCGCGACTCGGGCGACGTTCGGGGTGCACTCGGAGGTGGGCAAACTCCGTCGGGTGATGCTCCATCGGCCGGACCTCGAGCTCAAGCGCCTGACACCCGCGAACCACGACGAACTCCTGTTCGATGACGTGCTCTGGGTGAAGCGCGCAAGCCAGCAGCACGACGCTTTCGCGGATCTGCTCCGCGGTCGCGGAGTGGAGGTCCTGTACCTCGAGGAACTCCTGACCGAGACGCTCGCCCTGGCCGACGCCCGGCGGTGGGTCCTCGAGCGTGCGGTCACTCCCTTCACTCTCGGCGCTGGGATGGCCGATGAAGTCCGAGCCTACCTCGACGAGGTCGAGCCGGTGGTCCTGGCGGACCATCTCATCGGCGGGCTCACCAAGCGCGAGGCCGTCGACGTCCTCGGCGGTCGCGCCGGCCGCGACATCGCGCGCGGGGTCGTGGGACGTGGGTCGGTCGTCGTCTCGGCCATGACAGACGACGACTTCGTCCTGCGCCCGCTGCCGAACACCTACTTCACCCGGGATTCCTCGGCCTGGCTCTACGGCGGCGTCGTGGTAAACCCGATGTACTGGCCCGCGCGCCGGCTCGAGGCGCTCAACGTCGAGGCCGTCTACCGCTTCCATCCGCTCTTCCGCGACGCCGGGTTTCAGTTCTGGTACTCGCGGGAGCAGGAGGGTGATTCGTTCGGCCGCGTCAGCTCCGAGGGCGGCGACATGATGCCGATCGGCAACCGCACCGTGCTCATCGGGATGAGCGAGCGCACCACCGGGCACATGATCGAGAAGATCTCGCTCTCCCTGTTTGCCGCCGGCGCCGCGGATCGAGTCATCGCGGCGGGGATGTCGCGGGATCGCGCCCACATGCATCTCGACACGGTTTTCACGTTCCTCGACAGAGACTGCGTAACGCTGTTCCCGTCCGTGGTCGACTCGATCACGGCGTACTCCGTCCGTCCGGACGATCGGGCCGGCGAGCTGGACGTACGCCGCGAGGCCTCGTTTCTCGGCGCGGTCGGCGACGCACTCGGGATCAAGGACCTCCGCGTGATCGGGACCGGCGGCGACAGCTGGCAGGCCGAGCGCGAGCAGTGGGACGACGGCAACAACGTGGTCGCGCTCGAGCCGGGCGTCGTTGTCGCCTACGAACGCAACGAGTCGACCAACGAACTGATGCGGAAGGCCGGAATCGAGGTCCTCACCCTCGACGGTTCCGAGCTCGGCCGCGGCCGTGGCGGCGGCCACTGCATGACCTGCCCGCTCCTCCGCGATCCCGCCAGTCATGTCTGAACTGTCCATGGCGGCGAGCGCGGCCCCAGCCCTGTCACTAAGGGGGCAAGATGGCCACAGTCATATGGTTCTTCGATCAGCTGTACGTGCCCAACGAACTCAGGTTTGATGACTTCGCCATTCTTCCGGTTCGCGCCGAAGACTGCGCCATGCACGAGGCCGCGAAGTCGTTCGCGACTCTTTTCGGTTTCGAATTCGCGTTCGCGAGCTGGCAGACGCCCACCGTGGACATGGTGGCCATGGTCAACAGGGGAGTCCAGGCGGCGACGATCGAGGAAGCGATGTCGTCGACGGCGCCCAGAGTCATGGCGGCTGCGTCGGCTCTCGTGTACAGCCAGTTCGGGCGTGGCAGGCCGCTGGGAGCGTTCGTCGACCTGGGAAACGGGGAGTTCGAAGCGAGGTACGTGCGCGCGGACTACCGAAAGGTCACGGATGTGCCCATCGTCTCGGAGCAAGAGGAGTTGCTCAGAATGATCGGCGCGTTCACCGACCATCCGCAGGCGAAGGTGCTCGCCGATCTGTTCTCCGAAGCCTGCCGCGACCCTAACCCGTCCGCCGCTATCGCGCGCCTGTGGGCGATTCTTGAAGCACTCGCGGATCGCTTCCCCGGACGAAAACACCAGAAGGTCGCAAGGGCCTTGTCGCATCTCGGAATCGTCAATCCCGTGGCGAGGGGCGGCACGCTGACTCAGCGGGCCTACCGAGTCCGAAGCAAGCTGATGCATGAGGGGAGATTCGGCGCTACCGGCGTGGCCACGGAACTGAAGGCGGAACTCGCGGACCTGGTGTGGTTGGCGCTACGCCGAGCGGACTTGCGTGAGGTCGATCCGGCTGGAACCTACTTGCCCTGAGAATGCCGAGGGGGCACGGCCGAGGGCGACCTCCCGAACCGAGGGTTTCCATCCTCGCGGGACCAGCCCGCACCGCCCATCCTGCAACTCAAGTGTGCCGCCCGGCATCCTTCCTGCGAGGTTCCATTGCTGTGGTTGCGCCCCTAAAACCTCAAGAGGCTGCCAGCCCCCCGCTCGCTGCCATGGGCGCGTCCGCGCCGGCCGGGCCCCAGAACACGAGCCAAGGCTACGTCCGTCCGCCCGGCCGAGAGATCGCCGGCCTCACCCGCGCCCATCGCGACGAGCCCGAGGCCCCGACTCAGGCGTCGGCCCAGACTCAGGCGTCGGCCCCGACCTCGGTTCCTGCACCTCCGACGCCCCCGGACGTCCCGGGCATCACGCGGGCTCGCCACGAAGAGGGGGAGATTCCTGCAGTACGACCAAAGCTGGAGCCTCTCTTCTCCAATGAAGGCATGGTGCGCCTTGCCGAAGCGCAAGAGAAGAGTCGCGTCCTCGGGCCTGCAGCCGGCGTGATCGGTGCGCTGGTCGTTTCCGGAACCGCCCTCGGCCGTGGACTTGGATCACACCTTCCGGGCACGAAGAACGCTGCCCCGAGCCGCAGCCTCCCACCCGTCGACGACCCGCGCGCACGCGGTGGCAGACGCCGAAGAGCGGCAGGAGCGCTGATACTTGCCGGTCTGTTGGGCGTCATCACCATCGGCTTCGGTTCGGCCGCCGTCCTCTCGCTGATGCCGAATAGCACCGGCCTCGCCAGCGGCCCAGGTGACTCATCGAGTATTGCCGTGGGCGTAGCGAGCATGCAGCCGTACGGCAGTTCAACTCCGGCCCCAAGCGCCGCGCCCACGAGCATCGTGATGGGCGAAGGCCCTCTTGCTCCCGACCCTGTGGGCCAGATGGCCGCGCCCGCTGCGACCGGCACGCCAAAGTTACCCACTCCCAAGCCACCCGTGAGCACTCCCAAGCCGCCCACTCCCAAGCCGCCCACGACGCCGCCCACGCCTGCGCCCACGCTTGCGCCCACGCTTGCGCCCACGACGCCGCCCACGACGCCGCCCACGCCTGCGCCCGCAGCGAACTCGGTTGCCTTTGAGCCGGCGGGGTCGACCAACGGCAGCCACACGGCGACCTATTCCGTTCCGCGCGGAACGAACTTCACCTTCATCATCGATGGGTTGGGCGGCGCCCGATGCTCGCTGTCGTCCATTCCGCACATGGGCGGTGCGCCCCGCAACCAGCTTGTCCCCGGCAATGTGTCCCAGGTGAATTCGATCATCCTGACGACCTGGGGAAGCAATTGGCCCGTAGGCACCTATACGGTGACTGCCACCTGCACGCTCGCTGGGCAGCCAACGGCGACGGCGTCCCAGACGGTCCACGTCAACTAATCTTCGGCGCGGTTTCAGCCGGCCTGTGCCCGCGCGGAGCCATGGATCCCCGAGGGTATGCCAGAAGCGTCGCGCCGGCTGCCCGGCTGGCGGCGAGGTAGCGTAGTCGGCGACCCGACAGGACTCAAGCCGACACCATACGGGTGAGGGTGCAAGCCGACGCCAACTGCCTTGACCGCCAGCCTCGGCTTGACTAACTTGCGTTCCGGGATCGACCATCAGGGCCCGGCGCGCCACCGTTCGAGCTTACCCGGCGTCCGACAGCAGGCTAAGGCCTTCTAGTGATTGAGAAGCCACAGTCGGGGCGTTTACTGCCGTATCAGCGTAAGGCCCTTGAGCATATTCAGGAGCTCGCGGCTCGTTTGAGCTCAACGGCTCGCGACGACATACGCGCCATCCTGGTAAGAGCAGGACTGCACGAGAGCGTCTACGACGACGCCATTGAGAGCGTCCGCATCCATGCCCGGGTCGCGCTCCATTTCCATCCCGAGCGTCTGAGTCGCACTGGCAGGACTGTTGCTGACGGCCTGCGTCGGACCGGGGTCTACATGAGCCAGTTCGAGACCGGGCTATCGGGCGGCAGCCCGTCGGCCTTTCCCGGCGGGGAGCGCGACCAGTGGGAGAGCCAACTCTTTGGCGGTGCCTACCATGAGCCGGACGCCTCACCTGCCGGTCGTCCCAAGTACGGCGCTCTTGCTGTCATGGATCATCCCGACGGACCCGCGCCGCGCTTTGGCTCTTGTTACTTCCTGCTTCACGCGGAGGTCTCCAGCCGTTCGACGTTCACCTTCGGTAGCAGCCACGAACCACACGCGCCCGAGCGCACCGGGACGCTCGATGTATTCGATCCGGTGATGGCTCCGTTGCTGGCCCAGCTCGAACGAGGATCCGGAGCCTTCGGCATAGACGACTTGACCGTAGCCGGCTTACTCGACCAATTGACAAGCGGGCTGTCGAAGCCTTCCTTCGATCCGCAGACTCGCCCCTTGGGTCGAGCTCTCGACAGCTTCATCGAGGCTCAGATACACGGCGACATCCGCTTGAATCAAGACGTAGAGCGGCTCGTTGCCGATCCGGCCTTCCGAGATCATCCAGTTGGCGAATCTCTAGCGACAATCTCCATGAAGTACGGGATCCCACTCTACTGGCATCCGGGGTTCACGCTGCCCGTCGGCAAGGTTCCGGACGTCTTTCGAGAGTATCCGGTACGCCCTTTGGCGGAGCGCATCGCCGGACAGGGTGTCCTGGACGCGGCGAACATCGGCGCAATGGCGAACTCGCTGGAACTCGAACCGGAAGCATGGAAAGCCTGGGCCTCGCACGAGGACACACTCACGCAGTTCAGGCGGTTGTGGCACGTCCTTGTCGTGAATGGTGTGCCCGACTAGGCGCTGCGGTGGCCGTGACCACGGACGCTGCGCCTTGAGGTCAAGGCACCGCGATAGGCTTCGGCTCTTCGAGATGGACTCGAGCTGGCGATTCCCACGTGCTGGGCGTCGTTCAGCAGCCCGGCCGCCTGCCGCCGTGACTTCTCATTGAAAGCCCTGCTCGACTACCGATCATCGTGTCCATGTCATCCGCCGATCGGTCCATCCGGCTGCTCGTGGGTATGTATGGGGTTTCAACGTGCCTAGAGCCGTTGTGTCCGTCATTCAGGAAGGGTTCAGTCTGATAACCATTGTGGGAGCGCTCCCGTAGCCTCGCTGCGACACCGGCGGAGTCATCTGTTCCGTAACGCTATTCTTGCGAGCCCACATCACGACACAGGACGGCATGGAGTTGCGCCAATGACGGCTCGGATCGAGGAGCTTTCGGCTAAGACGGTACGGCCGGGACCGTCGAGTCGTCCGCCGAAAGCGTCCGTTCGCGAGGCGGCCTGGGGCTTCCTCTTCATCAGCCCCTGGATCGTCGGTCTGGTGCTGCTGACCGCGATCCCGATCATCGCCTCTCTGCTGCTGTCGTTCACGAACTACGACATCCTCCATCCGGAGCTGATCCGCTGGGTTGGACTGGACAACTACGCCTGGGCCGCGTCCGACCCGGCCACGTCGAGTGCGGCGTGGTTCACGCTCAAGTTCGCGTTGGTGAGCGTGCCGTTGGGGATGGCAACGGCGCTTGGGATCGCGATCCTCGTCAATCATCGGCTCCTCGTCGGGAAGAGAGTGTTTCGGACGCTCTTCTTCCTGCCCGTCCAGATCCCGGTCGTGGCGAGCGTCTTCATGTGGCTCGGCTTCGTCACGGGCGCCCGCGGCATGCCGATTACCTGGCTGCAGGACACCTCCACGAGCATCGCCCAGACGCTCAGCAGCCTTCCGGTGTTCAGCACTTTGGCCACCGTCTATCCGACGGGCTGGTTCACCGACAGGAGCTGGATACTGCCCTGGCTGATCCTGATGAGCGTCTGGGGCATCGGCAACATGACGCTGATCTTCCTGGCCGGGTTGCAGGCGATCCCAAGCGTGCTGTATGACGCCGCCTCGGTGGACGGCGCCGGAGCATGGCGAACCTTCCGCAACGTGACCCTGCCGATGATCTCGCCGATGGTCTTCTACAGCCTCATCCTGAGCATCATCGGAGTTGCGGGGTACTTCACCCAGGCCTACTTGTGGAGCACAAATTCGCGGGGACGCGGCCGAATCGACGTGTGGAACCTCAACCTCTACACCACTGGTTGGGACTTCAATGCCATGGGCAAGGCCTGCGCTCTGGCCTGGATCCTGTTCGTGGTGGTCATCGCCATCGCGGTGGTTCTCTTTTGGACCGCGAAACACTGGGT
>Ga0182027_10006314_pt1 | contig 17798 bp, 11 predicted proteins | sample 712E1DmetaG_FD_121300 | JGI IMG/M metagenome (GOLD analysis project Ga0182027, IMG submission 121300) | Permafrost microbial communities from Stordalen Mire, Sweden - 712E1D metaG (Illumina Assembly) | ecosystem: Environmental > Terrestrial > Soil > Wetlands > Permafrost | place: Sweden... | reverse complement strand
CGGCGCGGAGCGAGATCACGTTGTCCGCTATGCGCCGGTCGAGCGCCAGAATCAGCGCGAACGCCAACTCCGCCACCGCCATCGAGTTCTTTCCGGGGCAGTTCGAGACGTAGATGCCCCGGCGAGACGCCGCCGCCAGGTCGATGGTATTGTAGCCGGCGCCCGCGCGGACCACGAGCTTGAGCGGTCCAGCCGCCAGCACAGGCTCGCCGACTCCGGTGGAGCGCACGATCAGCACATCCGGCTTGAACTGGGCGACCCGCCCGGCGAGCGCCAGGTCCTTCAATCCGGGTTCACAGGAAACCTCGCACCCGAGCCGGGTCAGGCCGTCCAGCCCGGACTGCTCGAACTTGTCCGCTACGAGTACTCGCATGGGCCGCCTCGTCGGCCGTCTCTCGACTCCCGGCCGCAGTACGATTGTACATCCGTCTGTCTCCGATTTCGGTGGACGGGAGGGCCGTTGGCGCCAGCTATCGGTAGACGCTGCGCGGCCAGGCAGGACCCATCGATCCGCAAGACGGATCGGGATGCCGTCCCAGGGGGAATTCGCCCACCTAACAGAATTGGGCCGGGTCGAGAAGGCGCATCCGGAGACGCCGAGCCGTGCGGTGTTACGGTCCTATGACAAGCGGGGCACGGCCGGGCAGTGGATCGGAGAGGGGAAGCAAGCGGTGAAGATGACGCGGTTGAGCTGGCATCACGACGGAGGGAAGTGACGAAGAAGTGTCCGAGGAACCGCTTGGAAATGGGGAAAATCCCGGTTTTTTGGTTCCGGCAAAGGCCTTGCCGCGCACGAGCGGGTCTTTGGGTTGGAAACGAATGCAAAAAAGATTGCCAGCGGAGGCAACCGATGGTAGATTGCTTCGAAGCTGAAAGGCAAAACGGAAATCCCGGTTAGGAGATAATGGAGTGACAATCGGCCCTATCGACAACTCACAACGAGCGGCTGCAAGAGTGGTGGGTCTCGCCTATCTACTCACGTTCGCGACCGTGGTGTACGTCAATTTTGGTATCCAACACCGTCTGATAGTCGCGAACAATGCCCCGGAAACCGCCCGGAATATTCTGGCGCACGAGCAACTCTTTCGTATCGGCATCGCCGGCGATCTCATTTACTGCGCGGGCGTTATCGTCCTTCTCACGGCGCTCTACGTGATTCTCAAGCCGGTCAGCCGGGGCCTTGCCCTGCTTGCGGCATTCTGGACGCTCGTATGGGTCCTGATGTGGCTTGTTATGACGCTGAATCTCTTTGACGCTCTGCGGCTCCTCAGGGGCGCCGATTACTTGCGACCATTTGAAGCGGAGCGATTGCAGGCCTGGGCGATGCTCAATCTCGGCTCGCGCTTTGACTACTATTACGTTGGCTTGCTGTTCGATGGATTGGCAACTACAGTCTGCGGCTACCTGTGGTACAAGTCCCGCTATATCCCTCGAGCACTGGCTGCGTTCGGCGTGATCTCGTCCGCGTTTTGCGTGGCGTGTACTTTGGTTTTCTTCATTTTCCCCGACTTCGACAAGACCGTTAACTTGTGGTGGTTCGATACGCCGATGGGCATTTTCGCTATAGTACTCAGTTTTTGGCTTCTGTTTAAGGGGCTAAGTCCGTCCGGGGTAGCTGAAGATCGAGTACGGGCCGACGCCGTCTAACCTCTCTTTCTATCCGCGGCTTACAGGCGGGCGGCCGATTTTCCCACACCGGAACCGCGGGCTCCGATCATGCGAAGACGATTTGGCTAACGCAGCCGGCAGGGGCAGCGGCGGTTGCCCTCAGCGACTCATCGGGCGCTGGATGGCGTTTCGCGACAGACCGCTCTCTTGTCATGGCGGAGTCTTGTGTAAGTCTCAATACACGATCAAGCGCGTGCCCCCCGCAATGTCGCCGCGGCCCGGACCGCTCCAGGTCACTGTTATCCGGCGGCGCTTGCCGGAGCCGCTTCCCGGGGGATAGTAATACCCCACGACGTACTCCATGCGGATCTGGCGCCCTAGAGAGCGGAGGATACTGGGCAGCACTTCGGAGGAAGCGGCGTCCTGGAACGCTTGTCCTCCGGTCAACCCGCCCAGCTCGGCAAAGAGGCCCCTGGAGGCCGCCGCGTCCAGGCCCGTCCGGGCGACGGGCCCCGCGATCAGGGGTGAGTGAGGGATCGCGCTCGACTGCAAAGACTCCGTGGGCCCACCTTCCAACGTGACCGGGTAGAGAGCTACGCCGAGTTCCTGGGCATCGCGGACGGCATGTCCCCACAAAGCGGTATCGCTTTCCGGGTAGGCCTCTCCGTCGGAAAAAACGACCACCCAGCGGATGGCGTTGCCGGGCGTGCCGGCCGCTTCGCGGACGACGGCCCCGATGGTTTGAAACAGAGGCGTGTTGCCGTGCGGCACCGTCAAGACGCCGGCCGCAGCGGTCCGCAGCGTGTCCGGGTCGCGGGTGGGAGTGGTGAACCGTGTAAAGGCGTCGCTGAATCCGTAGATGGCGATCCGCACGTTCTCGTACTCGTCGAGCAGGTTCGGGCCGAACACGTGGGGATGGATCAGCCCAGCCGTTGCCATGCTGCCACTGCAATCGAACAGCAGGGAGATTTCCACCGGCACGGTGCGCGGGTAGAACCGGCCGCCTTCGAAGACGGCGATCTTCCGCGGCACTCCGTCCTCTTTGACAACGATGTCCTCGGGGCGCAAGCCGGTCACCAGCTCGCCCTTTTTCGGCGCCACCTGAAAACGAACCAGCGCCAGGTTGCTCTCCGTCCGGAAAGTGACCATCGGCGTGCCGGCATCGGTGTGGCGTGGCAGGGGCACGAATAGGGAACCGACCCTGCCTGAGTTCCGGTCGTAGGCCGCGATGCGGAGTTGGGTGGCTTGCGAAGAGGGGTGCACCGTCCGGCTCCACGCGGTTCCCGCCTGACGAAGCTGTTGGGCGCGTGCCGCGTCGAGGGTCAAGGCGAGGGGGAAGTCCAAACCGCCCAGGTCGGCTCCCTCGGCGGAGATCTGATGGCACGAGATGTCGACGGCGATGGTGAATCCGGCCCCGTCCGGCTGGAGGGCGATGTCGCTGCCGGGAATGCGCCCGCGGAGGCTGAGAGCCGGTTTCCCTTCGGCCGTAAGCTCCTGCAACTCGATGCGCAGAGAAATCTCCCTGGATTCCACCGGGCTGGTCAGAGCGGAAGCGATCTCCCGCTCGCGGCCGGCCGCCGGATCGGGAACGGGGCCGGCCAGGTAGCCGCGCGGATATACCAACTGCAAACCGGGTTGAGCCGTCTCGATTCGCAGATCGCGGAATTCCAGCGCGGGGCCGGGTGCGTCGGCTGCAAAGCCCAGAGTGTAAGAGACCGCCGATTCGGCCAGCACCGCGCGGACGACCTGCGGAAGGTCATCGGGCGCGGTGAAGGGCCGCCCACCGGTGAGCGCGGCCAGGCGCTCCAACGTCTCCATCCCGGCGCGGCGCTTCCTGGGAGCGAAGAGAGCGCCGGCATCCACCGGGTAGATGGCAATCCCGGAATCGCTCAGCGCCCGCGCCACGCGCGCCATTTCCGCGCTGAGATTTTTCGGATCGCCGTCCCAAGGCGTCAGCGGAATGCCGCCCGAAAGCCAGATCAGACTCTTGCGGCCGGGAACCCGGCCCATGTTGCGGGCCAATTGGACGAGTTGTTCCGAGGTATGTTGCATCCGCTCGGCCGGGCCGTAGGCGTGCAGTTCGGGATCGCTCCCGCTGAAAACCGCCGCCATCTGCTCGACGCCGGCGATGTTGGGATCGGCAACGGCGCCGGGGGGCAGCGGCGTGGCGAGATTCAGCGAGCGGCTGGTATAGGGTTGCATCACTCGCAGGCGGCTGCCCATCAGATAGATGCCCACCCGGTCGGCGGGTGCGATCTGGCCCAGGAACTTCAGGAGCTGGCGCCGCGCGGCGGCTGCGTCCTCGATGCGGGTGTTGAGACCGTCGAGCAGGATGGCGGTGGCGCCGGCGGGCCCGGAGTCTTGCCCGGCCTGGTTGACGTAGACCAGGGGTGGAAGTTGCGCCGCCGGCTGGCGGACTTCGGCGGGGGAGTGGGCCTCGAACGACGCGATGGTCCTGGGCTGCCCGCGATCGAAAACGCGAAAATCGCCGCGGGTTAGACTGGCGGCCGTCCCCTGCTGGTTGCGAACGATGACGGTGACTTCCACCAGGCGATGGGCGGCGGCGCTCTCGACCGCCTGACCGGCTGCGTGCCCCTTGACGAACAGGCAGAGGCAAAAGAGGAGAGCACCCATTCGCCGCATTGCGATTGGCTCGGGCGACTTCAATACACGGGTGCATCGGATTTCAGCCGGATTAGCCGGGATTTCCATTTTGGACCTCCGGGTCCGGTTCAGTATACACCCAGCCGGCTTCGTCCGATTCTGGGAGGGGCATTTCTGGGGGGCACGTTGGGAGGGGCGTCGGGGGGAGGGGCGTTGGGGGGGCGTTGGGAGGCGCGTTGGGAGGCACATTTCTTCTTCCGGGAACCGTCTTCGCCCCGCAAGATACAGTTGTCAGCTTTCCTGGAAAATCCAGAACCGGGGATTGCCGTCTTTCCGGTGCATTCCACGGGCAGTTTGCCTACCTTCACCTCGCGGCCGACTGATGCCGCCGACGCACCGCCTCAAAAAGCCGCGCTTATCGCAAAATTCAAAGCCAGATATCGGATTCGGTCACACGCCGCGAGAAGTACGCGGTCCTGCCGTCGCGCGTAAGGCGTGGGGGGGCGATGACGCCGCGGGCGACTGAAAGAACTTCCCGCACCTGCGGCGAACGGGCGCCGGCGATGAAGAAGTGCCGGGACGGTGGCGGGTTGGGAGGGCGCTGTGCGAGCTTCGCTCGACGGGCCGATTGCGGGCGCCCTCCGGGCGGGGCCGCAGGTTGACAACCCAATGCCACTTAGTTTTCCCTTTGCCGGACACCTGCATAAATCGTGGGGCGGGCGCCCTGATCCGCGGCCGACGCCCCGGCCGGCTTGCTCGTGCCGTGCAAGAGGCTGATATCGTAGTACCGGATGCGGGACGAGGGCGTCCCGCGCGGACCAGGGGGTCCGCCCCACAGTTTTTTCTTGCCAGTCCCGCGATTTCGTCGGACACTGAAAGACTAAGGAGAATACCCGAAGTTGGAAAGAAACGGACGCAAGGGCTCGCTGGTCGTGGAGCCCACGGAACGATGGACGCCCCAGGTGGCGAGCGATCTTTACGACGTGGCCAGTTGGGGGAAGGGCTATTTTTCGGTGGGCGACAACGGGCACGTGCGCGTGCATCCGGAGAAGGACGCGGCGCGTTCCATCGACCTTAAGGAACTGATCGACACGCTGGTGCTGCGGGGCATCAATCTGCCGATTCTGGTGAGGTTCGCGGACATTCTCAAGCACCGGCTGGGCGAGATCCACAGCGCTTTCGAGACGGCCATCGCGGAGCACAAGTTCCAGGGCGGGTACTGCTGCGTCTACCCCATCAAGGTGAACCAGCAGCGGCAGGTGGTGGAAGAAGTGCTGGAATTCGGCAAGCCGTACCGCTTCGGCCTGGAGGCCGGCTCGAAGCCGGAGCTGATGGCGGTGATGGCGCTGGCGGACAACGAGACGCCGATCATCTGCAACGGCTTCAAGGACGACGAGTACATCGAGATGGCCATGCTGGCGCAGAAACTGGGCCGGCAGATCATCCCGGTGGTGGAGAAGTTCACCGAGCTGCCACTGATTCTGAAGTACAGCCAGCGGGTGGGCGTGCGCCCGCGGATCGGGCTGAGGGTCAAACTGGCGAGCCGCGGCTCGGGACGGTGGAAATCCTCGGGCGGGTACCGCTCGAAGTTCGGGCTTTCGGCTACGGAGGCGGTGCGGGCGCTGCAGGAGCTGAAGGACTGCGGCATGGCCGACTGCCTCAACCTGCTGCACTTCCACCTGGGCAGCCAGATCACCAACATCCGCCAGATCAAGGGCGCGGTGAACGAGGCGGTGCGCGTGTACACGGAGCTGGCGCGCGCCGGCGCCGGCCTGCAATATCTCGACGTGGGCGGCGGCCTGGGCGTGGATTACGACGGATCGCAGACGGATTTCGAATCGAGCGTCAATTACACCCTGCAGGAATACGCCAACGACATCATCTATCACGTACAGAGCGTGTGCGACGAGGTGGGCGTGGCGCATCCGACGATCGTGACGGAGAGCGGCCGCGCCATCGCCGCCTATCATAGCGTGCTGGTATTCAACGTTCTGGGCGTTTCGGGGATGGGCGAGGCGGACGTGCCCGCGGAGCCGCCGCCCGATGCCGAACAGCCGCTGATCGATTTGCAGGAGACTTACCGCGGGCTGAGCGCCAAGAACCTGCTGGAGAGTTACCACGATGCGCAGCAGGCGCTCGACCAGGCGCTGAATCTCTTCAGCCTGGGCTACCTGACGCTGGAACAGCGCTGCATCGCGGAGAACCTGTATTGGGCCATTTCGCGGAAAATCCAGAAGCAGGCGCGCGATCTGGACTTTTTCCCGGAGGAGCTGGAAGGCATCGACGCGATGCTCTCGGACACGTATTTCTGCAATTTCTCGCTCTTCCAGAGCATGCCCGATAGCTGGGCGATCAAGCAGTTATTCCCGGTGATGCCGATCCACCGCCTGGAGGAAGAGCCGACGCGGCCGGCGGTGCTGGGCGACATCACGTGCGATTCCGACGGCAAGGTGGACGCGTTCATCGACCGGCGCGATGTGAAGCGCACGCTGCTGCTCCACAACTTCACCGGCGGCGATTACTACCTGGGCACGTTTCTGCTGGGCGCTTACCAGGAAATTTTGGGCGATCTGCATAACCTGTTCGGCGACACCAATGCGGTGCACGTGCGCCTGGGCCCAACCGGAGAAACGATTCTGGATTCGGTGATCAAGGGCGACACCGTGCGCGAAGTGCTTAACTACGTCCAGTTTTCCGCCGACACGCTGGTGGCGACGCTGCGGCGCGACGTGGAAACGGCGCTGCGCGAGGGGCGGCTGACTTACGAGGAAAGCGGCCAGTTACTGCGCTTCTACGAAGAGGGACTGCACGGGTATACGTACCTGGAAGACGTGCACGAGCAGTAGGGGCGGCAGGGTTCAGGCGCGGACTTCTTCGACTGGTTTCACGGGCACGATGCGCGCGACGCGTTGCATCACGTTCTTGTTTTGGGCAGCCTGGTGGTGACGCTCTGGGACAACTTGGGCGGCTTCAGCACCATCCTGTTCCGCGACTACGTGTCCCTGCTGGTGTGCTGTCTGTTGGCGTGGACGGCGCCTTGCCTGTTGCTGGCGGGGTCAATCAGGGACTTCGAATCTGGTGGCTTGGGTGGTACGACCACCCCGCGCTGTGGTGGGCAGCCCAAGCGTACTTTGCGCTGCTGGCGGTGCTGGCGATCCGAACGGTTCTGAGGACCGGGTTCTGGCGCGCCCTGGCGGCCGCGGGCGCCGGGTGGTCCGCCTCCGTGGGCGGGGTCTTCGTGTTCTCGATGCTGGGCGGCGCGACGGCCTACATGGCCTCGCCTCTCGCACTGTACCTCCTGTACTACCTATACATGGGGATGGGCCCGGAGGTTCGCTCCCTGGGGATGGGGCTGCGCACGCGGCAGCGCTTGAAACAGGGGAGAACGCCACGCTCAATCCTCGCGACGCGGACGCCCACTTTCAACTTGGCCTCACCTACGTCCAGCGGCGCCAGTACGAGTCCGCCATCGAGTGTTTTCGCAAGGCCATCGACATCGACCCTGGCGAAGCCGACGCACACTACCAGTTGGGGAGGGTGGCGCGCGAGCCGGGCCGTTACCGGGATGCGATCGAGCACCGCCGTACGGCGGCGCGCATCGATGACAAGCATTCCTTGAGCGAACTGTGGCGGGAAATCGGCATCGCCGAGCTGCTGGCCGGCAACCGCGAGGATTCCCGTCGAACGCTCGAGAAGTACCTGGAACGGCGCCCCTACGATCCCGAGGGCAATTGCTGGTACGGCCGCGCCATGGCCGCACACGGCCATTGGCAGGAGGCCCGCGCTGCGTTCGAGCAAGCCATCGAGAGCGTGCGCACCATGCCGCCCGCCCGCAAACGCTAGGTGCGCTCCTGGGAATCCGAGCCCCGCCGGGAGTTGAAGAAACTGCCCGCCGCGGAGCGCCGGCACCAGATCCCGGCTGCGTCGCGATAGCGGGCCCGCGGCTCGCCAGGGGGCGACAGGCGCATCGGCCTCCGCGGCGCCTTATCGTGATTGCGACTATGCCCACACCCGTCGACACCCTCGAACCGCAGGCGGTCTGGAAACCGCGTTGCGGGAGGGGGCGGCTGACTTACGAGGAAAGCGGTCAGTTACTGCGCTTCTACGAGGTAGGACTGCACGGATATTCTTACCTGGAAGACGTGCACTAGCGGTAGGGATGGGCCGCGTTGCGTCAGAGGCTCCCTCCGCGAGGACCTTGACAGGTTCCGGTAATCGGATACTCTGAAAGCATGGCAGGAAAGACCGGAACGGCAATCGGGGAACCGATCGGGCGCGTTGGCCAGCGGCGGCAAGTGGTCATTCCCCGTGGGATTTTCGACACCCTTCGGATGCGTGAAGGGGACTTCGTGGCGTTCGCCAAGCACGGGAACGGCGTGCTCATCAGGCCCCGGCGGGTTGTCGGCCCAGACGACGCGCTCACCCCGGCCGAAGCGAAACGGTTGCGGCGGAGTCTCAAACAGACACGCCAAGGGAAAACGCGGCCGTGGGCCGAGGTAAAAAGTGAGTTGGGCCTGTAGGTTCAGTGCCGATGCCGAACAGGACCTTCGCGGCATTCCAAAGGCCGTCCGGAAACGCGTGGCCCGCGCCCTGGCGCAGATGGCTTCCGACCCGTTCCAAGGCAACGTGAGGGCTCTCCAAGGCGCGGAGTGGAAGGGCGTTTTTCGGAGGCGCATCGGCGATTATCGGCTTCTTTTCACCGCGGACCACGCCCGAAGCACGGTCGTAATTCAGCAGATCTCTCTGCGGAGCGGAAAAACGTATCGCTGACAGCCTGGGGCGGGGCGCTTCGTTCGGCGGTTTCGCGGATCGGGGACGAGGTTCCGCAGGGCTTAGCGCCAGGGGGCGGGATCCATCCGGTGGCGGAATCTTTCTCTCCGCCGCCCGGCGCGGTATCATGATTGCGACTATGCCCACACCCGTCGACACCCTCGAACCGCAGGCCGTCTGGAAGCACTTCGCGGCGCTGGCGGCCATTCCCCGCGCCTCGGAAAAGGAGGCCGCGGCGCGCAATTATGTGCTGGGGGTGGCGGGCCGGCTGGGCCTGGAATCGGTCCAGGACGCGGCCGGCAATACCGTCATCCGCAAGGCGGCGCGGCCCGGACGCGAATCGGCCGTCCCGGCGGCGCTGCAGGGCCACCTGGACATGGTCTGCGAGAAGAACGAAGGCACGGCGCACGACTTCGATACCGACCCCATCCGCCTGGTGGTTGACGGCGACTGGCTCAAGGCCGACGGCACCACGCTGGGCGCCGATAACGGCGTGGGCGTGGCGGCGGCGCTGGCCGTCATGGAAAGCGAAACCGTCGCCCATGGGCCGCTGGAATTCGTCTTCACCATCGATGAAGAGAGCGGCCTCACAGGCGCTTCCAAGTTTCCCGCCGGGCTGCTGAAGGCCAGGTACTTTCTGAATCTCGACAACGAAGAAGAGGACACGCTGTGCATCGGCTGCGCAGGCGGGGTCAACTCGGTTGCGCGGCGGAAGATTGCGCGGCGCCCCGCTCACGCCAGCGACGGGTGGCGCATCGCGGTGGCGGGCCTGGCGGGCGGCCACTCGGGCGTGGATATCCATCGGGGACGCGGCAACGCCCTCCGCATTCTGGGGCGCGCGCTGCAGGTTCTCGGGGACGGACTGCACTTCGCGGTCGCCCAAATCGAGGGCGGCAGCAAGCGCAACGCCATCCCGCGCGAGGCGTGGGCCGTGGTGGTGATCGATCCCGCGGACGCGCCGCGGCTGACCTCCATGCTGGCCGCTTGCGAGGCCGAGGCGCGGGCGGATCTGGGCTGCTACGATCCGGGCCTGCGCATCGCCGCGGAACGCGTCGCGCCTCCCGACCGGGTTATCGAGGATGCCGACGCGGCGCGGATTGCGGACATGCTGGCCGGCCAGCATCACGGCGTTCTCGCCATGAGCCCGGACGTTCCCGGCCTGGTGCAGACGTCCACCAACCTGGCCACTGTCCAAACCGGCGCGGACGAGGTGGATATCGCCACCAGCCAGCGCAGTTCCATCGAGAGCGGCAAGCGGGCCGCCGCCCGCATGGTCGCCACGGTATTCCGCTTGGGCGGTTTTGAAGTGGAACTCTCCGGCGAGTACCCCGGATGGAAACCCGAGCCGGGGAGCGACATTGTCCGCGCGGCGCAGGCGGCGCACCAGGAGATCCTCGGCAGGAAGCCGGAGCTGATCGCCATGCACGCGGGGCTGGAGTGCGGCGTCATCGGCGAGAAGCATCCCGGCATGCAGATGATCTCCTTCGGGCCGCACATTGTCGACGTTCACAGCCCCAGCGAGAGGCTGAAGATCTCGTCGGTCGGTCCCTTCTATAACTTCCTGACGGGTCTGCTGGAACGGATCTAACGGGCATTACACACGCGGGAAAAGCGGGAGTATTCGCACGGGGCGAAAACACCGGGGGACAGACGGCTCCGTCCACGCGGCGCGGGGGGATTCGGCGCTTCCTCGGGAGATGGTGCGCGCCTTGGGACGGAGTCGTCAGTCCCCGCGTTTTCGCGGACTCTCGCCGCGGGGCGAAAACACTGGAGGACAGACGGCTCTATCCACGCGGCGCAGGGGAGATACGGCGCTTGCTAGGGAGATGGTGCGCGCCTTGGGACGGAGTCGTCAGTCCCCGCGTTTTCGCGGGCGCGGTGGCGCGGTGGCGGGGAGGTTGCCTATGGTTAGTTATGTGATTGGAGATACGACGGGACATTGAAGTCTCATGGTAAAGTAACCGGGATGCCACCCAGACCGGGTGGCTGCCGCCGATCAGTGGAGGAATCGGAATGCGAACTGGAAGCCTTATCCTGGCGCTGGCGCTATGGCCGGTGCTGCTGGCCGCCGGGAGCGGGCGCGGCGCGATCTCGGGCAAGGTCGCCAACCCGGACGGCGCCATCCGCATCGTTGCCACCAGTCTGGACACGGGCGAGGAGTTCTCCTCGGCGGCGGATGGCTCCGGCGAGTTTACGCTGGCGGCATTGCCGCCCGGCGCATACCGCGTCGTGATCCGCAACCAAGCGGGCACCGGCGTGGCGCGGCACTACGTGAAGGTCCGCGCCGGCGCCACCTTGCGGCTGGACAGCCGGCTGGAAGCAGTTCCGCCGCCGAACCCTAGCGGTGCGCGATCCCGCGTACTAGCGGCCCCCGCGGCGGCCGCTGCCACGGCCGACTTGCCGCCCATCGTGACTCAGTTCGAGGAAAGCTCGCGCTATCTGAACGCGGTCACGCTGGTGGACGACAACACGGGCTGGGCGGTCGGCGATCCGCACTGGGACCAGGCCACGCGCCAGACCAAGGGCACCATCGTCAAGACCGCGGATGGGGGCGTCACCTGGAGCAACCAGGACCCCGGCGGCACCGACGCGCTGAACGCCGTCTACTTCCTGAATGCCAACCAGGGCTGGGCGGTGGGAGACAACGGCACGATTGTGAGCACTACCGATGGCGGCGCCCACTGGATGCGGCAGGCGGTGGCCACGGGCGACTCCTTCGCCAGCGTGGTCTTCACCGACGCTTCGAACGGTTGGGCCACCAGCAACGCGCCCATCCAGTACGGGGGCTCCTACAGCGGGTTCACCGACTGGCAGGCGAGCATCTGGCACTCGACCGACGGCGGGCAGACGTGGTCGCCCGAGACCGTTCCGGCTTCGGCCAGCCTGCTGAAACGCATCGTCTTCGTCAACCCGAGCACCGGTTTCGCCGCGGGCCTGAAGCGGGCGGGCTATGACAACTTCGGTCATCCCACGGTTTTCGGCGGTATCTACGGCACCACCGATGGCGGCCGCACCTGGAACGAGATTTTGGCGACCACGGCCGGGCTCACCTTCACGTCGCTATCTTTCACGGATGCTTCGAACGGCTGGGCCTCCGGCTTTCCCCTGTCTTCCGGTTACGCCGATACGTGCACGTTTCATACGGCCGATGGCGGGAAGTCCTGGCAGCCGCAGAACCTGGGCGATTTCTTCGACCAGGTGCGCGACATCCACATGGTGGACCAGAACCGCGGTTACGCCGCCGGAACCGCGTACGTGGGTGATGGAACCGCCGTGTGGCGCACCCTCGACGGCGGCGCCACTTGGACGGACGTTAAGATGCAGAACACCAATATTCTCGACGCGGAAGGCTATTGGGGCATGGCGGTGACGGCGAACCGCGTCCTGATCGTGGGCGACCGCGACGTTACGGCGCGGTCGACGAATCCGTGGGGCGCTTGCAGTGCGGACGTTTTCGAGTGTGCGAACCTCTTCACCCAGGCCGACATCTCGCCGCATTACATTTTTCACGACGTTTTTTTCGTTGACCGGAATCGCGGCTGGGCCGCTGGCTCCCGCACCTACACACCGCAACAATGGGGTCAGGAAATTTTCGCCACCCAGGACGGCGGTCAAACCTGGACCACCCAGTTCGAACGCAGTCCGGCCAGCACCTTGTCCGGCTATTTCCGGCTGGAGAGTATCTCGTTCGCCGACGCCAACGACGGCTGGGCCGCGGGCAGTTCGGAGTTGTTCCCGACGACGGCCGGGCGCAGTGCCCTGCTCGGTTGCATTCTCCACACCACCGACGGCGGGAAGACCTGGACCGACCAGGCTGGCAACCTTTGCCAATGGAGCCTCGCCGATGAGTTTTCCGTCATTCAGGCTCTCGACGCTCAAAACGTATGGGCACTCTCGGCGGACGGCGCGATCGGCACGGTTCAACTGGCGCACACCACGGATGGCGGCGCCCACTGGTCCCTGGTGGATACCGGAATCGCCGGGAATGTTGCCGTGGGGTTTCACGATGTGCAGGGCGGGATGCGCTTTTTCGACGCCCAGCACGGTTGCTTCGCCGCATGGGACGTCACGGGCTGCACAGGCGACGGCGGCGCCCACTGGACCCTGGGGGCCCTGAATTGCGGATTCAGCGGCTGCCTGAACGGCAATGCCGTGGCTTATGCCGACGCCCTGCACGGCTGGATCGGCGGTGGTGAACTGTACCAGACCAGCGACGGAGGCGCCCACTGGACCCAGAACACCCATACCCCGGCGACCGCTCGCGAAGGCAACTTCCAGGCCATTCAGTTCACCAGCCCCTCCACCGGCTGGCTCACGGGCCACGACGGCCTTCTGTTCCCGACGACCGATGGCGGAGCAACCTGGCAGTCCGTGAACACCGGCACCGGCGTCAATCTCCTGGGCCTCAGTTTCACCGACGCCCAGCACGGTTGGATCGTGGGGGAGTTCGGCACCATTCTGAGTTATGCCGCCGACCGGACGCCTGCCGGCAAGCCGGCGGTGTTCTCCGCGCTCAACGCCGCCAGCTACACGACCCAGACCGCTCCCAACGCGTGGGTCTCCTTGTTCGGAGCGAACCTGTCGGCGAGCACGCGGTCATGGACCCTGAGCGACTTCGTCAATAACAAGCTCCCGACCCGTCTGGATGGCGTCTCCGTCACGGTGAACGGCAACCCGGCGTATGTCTCCTATATCAGCCCGACCCAGATCAACGCCATGTTTCCGGATGACGGATCTACCGGCCAGGTCTCCGTTCAGGTTACTAACTCGCAGGGGTTCAGCGGCACTCTGCCCGTGCAAAAGGCGGCTTACTCGCCGGCCCTGTTCCGGCTTTCGGTGGAGCAGGGCAACTACGCGATCGCCCAAACCATCGATGGCAAACTGGTGGGCAATTTCATGGTCGGGTACGACCTGGGAACGCCCAGCCAGGTGCGCGAGGCCAAGCCCGGCGAGATGGTCACGCTGTATGGCACGGGCTTCGGGCCCACCAGCCCGGCGCTTCCCTCCGACACGCTGGTGGCCGCCTACGCCCAGCTTGCCTCGGCGGTGACCTTCCGCATTGGAGGGGTGGTGGCGCCGGTCAAGTGGGCGGGCATGATCGGTTCCGGCCTGTACCAGTTCAACGTCCAGGTGCCCGCGGTGGCGGCCGGCGGCGACCTGGTGATTGTGGCCGAAATCGCGGGGTACCGCAGCCAGGGGGACTCGGTGATCTCGGTGAGTCTGCAGTAAGGGGGCGGGCAGAGGGGCACGCGGGTGCGAAAAGGCTTGAGAGCCGGCGCCGTGGGGCAGACCGGGGACAGAGTGCGCCGGGATAAACCGGCATGTTGTAGGGGATGAAAGAGCCCTGCAGGAAAGGAGAAGCGACTCCATCCTGACCTCGAGTCTTGCGCCGGTCGCCGCGAGGCGGCAGGCGAAGCGTAGATAGAGGCATCGGTGGGCTGGGCGATTGAGCTCCGAAAATCGTGAACCGGGTGCCGACCCTTTTCTGTCAGCGGGAAGGCCACACCGGCCCATGGCGTTAGATCGCGAGCCAGGGCTGGGCCCGGCGTAGTCGAAGACCCCAGGCGGCCGGGATGGGACCGGCTGCGACCGGCCTTCGACCGGTGGATACCTCGACCCCGAATCCTGCATCCATATCCCGACGTGCGATTTGACGTTACCCATCCGAGGTAGGAGCCGGATGCCGCAATTCCGCTCGTACGGATCTGTGCGGGGGGCGGTCAGCGATGATCGTCCCTACCGCGACCGGCTCTGTCCACGCGGCGCGGGCGGACACGGCGCTTTCTCGGGAGACGGTAAGCGCCTTGGGACGGAGTCGTCAGTCCCCGGGTTTTCGCGGAGTCTCGCCAGGACGAAGGGCGCGTCCGTGCGGCGCGGCTGCACCCACAGTGTGGCGGACGGCGCCACAGGCGGAGTAACCCAAACCCGCATTCTACACGCCTTTTGATTTGGACACGCAGTTGCAAGATACACAGGACGGTCAGCGCTGACTCGTTGGACTTAGACGTGCCGATTCCGCGGCACGCACCAACCAAAGGAGTCGCAAAGTGCCCAACTTCGAAAATCGGGGCGGCGGAGCACTGCCGCCCGGCAATCCGGACGTTCATTTGACCCGGCTGATCGCGCCGGAAGTTCTCGATCTGCCGTGGTACCGCTCGCTCTACGGCAATATCCGCGATCTTATCCATCCTCCCCGGCTTCCGCCGTTGGAACTTACTTCGCGGCCGGTTGAAGTGAAGGATATCTGGGGCCTGTACGGGCGCCAGAAGAAGTCCTTCATCCTGTCGGCCGGGTTTCAAGTCGCGATAGTGGCCGTGGTGGCGCTGGTAGGGCTAACCAATAGCCGGGTGCCGCGCGAGGTGGGTAATCTTATCCGGCGCGTGTATCTGGACACGGCGCCGGCGGACGTCCCGCGCGTTCATCCTTCGGCGAAGACCGGCGGCGGAAGCGGCGGAGACGGCTCATTACTGCGCGCCAGTCATGGCAACCTGGCCCCGGCCAAGCCCCGGCAATGGGTGCCACCGCAGGCGGTGATCAATAACCCGGACGCGAAGCTGACGATGAACCCGTCCATTGTGGCGGTGGACGCGGTGTATGTGGATCCGAGTATCAGGAGCTACGGCGATCCGTTCGCCCCCAACGGGCCACTCTCGAACGGTCCGGGACATGGCGGCGGAATTGGCGACAAGTGCTGCGGCGGCCAGGGCACGGGCGATGGCAACGGCGCCGGTCCGGGGCATGGCGGGCCGGGCTTCGGCGACCCGGTGTTTGTGGCGGGACGAAGCGGGCTTGTCAACCCGGTCGTTCTGTACAAACCGGAGCCGGATTACTCCGACGACGCCCGCAAGGCCAAGCTGCAAGGAACCGTGCTGCTGGAAGTGGTGGTGGACGCAAACGGCCAGCCACAGATTCGAAAAGTGCTTCAACCTCTGGGGATGGGTCTTGACGAACAGGCCATCAAGACGGTTTCCACCTGGCGCTTCAAGGCCGGAAGGATGGATGGGAAACCGGTGCCTGTGCTGATCAACGTTTCCGTCAGCTTCCGGCTGCTGTAAGTTTCGCGGCCGGAGCCCCGTGGGGCGGGCCATCCTGCCCCACGGTTACTGCGCGGGCAGCGAGGCGATAGCGGGCAGCAGGCCGCCGGTGAAGCGCAACACGTTCCAGCGGGCCTTCTCGACGGTGAACTGGGCGTCGTGGAAGGCCATCCACTTATCGTTCTCCAGGAGACGGGCTTCCTCCACCTGCCGCAGCGGGGCGCGCCCTTCCCGCATCTGGGCGAGCGTCACGTCGAGCTGGGCGCGAGCCACTTCGAGATCCAGCCGGGCCACATTGGCGGCGGTTTCGGCCTTCCTCACTTCACGGAAGGACTCCTGTATATCGGCCGCGATGCGATTGCGCGCGCTGGTCATCTCCACCCGCAAACGGTTGAGGTCGGCATCGGTCTGTGAAACCTGCGCGCCCACGGCGGGGCTGAAGAGGGGGAGCTGGAAGGAGACGCCCAGCTCGACGTTGTTGCGCTGGAATTTCTGGAAGAACTCGCTGTAGTTGTTAAACTGCGCGAGCATGCCGTACTGCGCCACGAGGTCCATGCGGGGCAGGCGGCCGGCCTTCTGGCCGCGGCGTTCGAGCTCCTTGGACATCAACTGGGACTGGAGTTGGCGCAGTTCGACGTTCGAATCCAAGGCGGTTTGAATGGCCCGGTCCTGAGATTCCGGCAGGGCGGGCAGGGGACGGTCGCGCTCCGCGGGGTGAACGCGGTCCTGGGCGGAAAACCCGAGGGCGATGGCCAGCGACGTTTCGGCGGCGGCCTGGGCGTCGTCCAGGTTTTCGGCGGCCTGGGAGGCGCGAGCGAGGGCGAGAGCCGCCTGTTTTTCGGCGAGAGGCAGGGCGCGGCCTTCGGCTACCTGGGCGTGCACGGTATCGAGCACGGTCTGCTGGCTCTCGACGGCCTTGCGGGCGAGCGAGCCGAGGCGGGCGGCGCGCTCAGCTTCCAGAAAAAGGGCGGTGATGCGGTAGGCCACCTCGTCGCGCTTGGCGGTGACGGCGATGGCGGCGCCGCGCGCGTCTTCCTTCGCCTGGGCGACCTGAAAACTCAGCGGCCGGTTGAAAATGGTGGCGACGGCGTTGGCCTGCATCACGCTGGGCGCGGAACCTTCGATGCTCATGGGGAAACCGTCGCTGTAGGCCAGTCCGCTGCCCACCACCACGCGCGGCACGAAGGGCTGGCGGGCGATGCGGACACCGGCGCGGGCCTTGTCTTCCTCCATATGCGCCAGGAAGACGTCGGGGTTCTGCTTCATGGCGGCTTCGGCCGCCTGGCGAAGCGTCATGGGATGGGTTTCGGCGCGCAGAAAACCGGCCACCGCGAGAAAGAGGAGTGCGGGTCTCGACATAGCTTCATTGTACGGGGGCGGCGAGGCGGGCTCGAGGCGGGGCAAGCCGCCCCGCGGTTCAGACCGCGTCAGTAGCCGAAGGTTCTTCCGGGGTAGGATTTCTCGGCCGGCGCGGTGGGCGGAGTCCGGCGGCGCGGAGGCTTCCGCATCTCAGCCCGCTGGGCTTTGGCCAGGCTGATGGCGTCGGCGTGCTCGCGCAGGTCGTTGGCGGTGAGCTCGTGCTCGCCCTCGAAATTCCTGGCCAGGTCGCGGGTGAGCTTGCCCGCGGAAAGGGTCGGCCCTTCCTGCAGTGCGACGCGGTTTGCGAGGAACAGACCCAGGTCCGCGGTAACCACGAAGTGGCGCGAGGGCTGGCCCTTTTCCATCACGTTGAACTGATATGCCCGTGCGTTCTGCCGCTGCTCGAATCCCATGTACCTGACT
>Ga0182027_10006313_pt1 | contig 17799 bp, 14 predicted proteins | sample 712E1DmetaG_FD_121300 | JGI IMG/M metagenome (GOLD analysis project Ga0182027, IMG submission 121300) | Permafrost microbial communities from Stordalen Mire, Sweden - 712E1D metaG (Illumina Assembly) | ecosystem: Environmental > Terrestrial > Soil > Wetlands > Permafrost | place: Sweden... | reverse complement strand
CAGCTCCCCGCTTTTTGGCAAGGCCAATGCCCTGACGGGAGGGTTCTTCTCCAGCAATGCCGCCAACCGGAGAGTTGATTTGCAGGTGCGGTTTAGTTTCTAGCTCCAATGCTGTTTGAAGGAATTCACCACAGACTCGCATGAGCGTGGGGCTCGCCACGATGAATGAAAATGCGCGAAGCGCTTCGGCACAGCCACTTTCATGGCAGAGGCATAGATGCCATGGAGAACTGTCGCAGATAAAGATTGGGGGCAACAAACTAAGGAATCATAATCCCCATCCGCGCAACCACGCGTGGTTTTCTCTGTGCTCTCTGTGCCTCTGTGGTGAAGTCCTTTTTCAACGATATGCGATGCCGATTTCCATTTGATCTATATGGCCGCATTCCCCTTCGCGGGACGCATCGCATCCCACTGCTCACGCTCACGCTGTGCCTCTTCGCATTGGTGTTGTATGGCACGCTGGCCCCTTGCGCCGCACAGGACGCGACGGTGCCCACCCCGGTCATCCTGATATCCATTGATACCCTGCGCGCCGACCATCTGAGCGCCTACGGTTATACCAAGATCCACACGCCGCACATCGATTCGTTCGCGCAAGGTGGCACGCTCTTCACCCAAGTGGAGACGCAGGTGCCGCTCACGCTGCCATCGCACACGTCGCTGTTCACTTCCACCTACCCGTTTGAGAATCGTGTGGAAGAAAACGGCGAGCGCGTTCCCGCCGGCGTCGTGACGCTCGCTTCCGTGTTGCAAGCGCGCGGTTACAAAACCGCGGCTTTTATCGGAAGTGATTTCCTGGACCGGCGCTATGGATTGGACCAGGGCTTTGACGATTACGACAGCCCGTTCACGCCTGAAGCCGGCGGGGTGGCCAATCCCCAAGCCATGAGCCTGCGGCGGGACGGCGCCCTGGTGGTGCGGGCCGCGCGCCAGTGGCTCGATGCCCATCGCGGCCAGCCCGTTTTTGTATTTGTACACCTCTTCGACCTGCACACTCCTTACACCCTGCCAGCGGAAGTCGCGCGCCGGCAGGGAATCTCCCGCTACGATGCGCAACTCGCTTACGTTGACCAGTTAATGGGCCACTTCCAGCAGGAGTTGATGCAGAGCGGTTGGTGGGAGAAGTCACTGGTGGTGGTGTTTGGCGACCATGGCGAAGGCCTGGGCGACCACCAGGAAACCGACCACGGCTATTACATCTACGAGAGCACGCTGCACGTGCCGCTGATCGTGCATTGGCCGGGAAAAGCTCGAAACTCGAAACTGGAAACTGGCAACTCGAGATTGGAAACTGGAAATCGGAAACTGGAAACCCGAAATTCGCCGCGCGCCTCGGCCTTGGCTAACTTAGAAGTCGAAACGAGAAACCCGGAGCGAGTTCCCAGTTTCCAGTTTCCAGTTTCGGTCTCAACGCCCGTCGGCCTGATTGACGTGGCCCCCACGATTTTGGATTATCTGCGCGTGCCCGCCCCCGCTTCGTTCGAAGGCCAAAGTCAATTGGGCGCGCTCAAGCCTGGGGAGTCCGCCCGGTCTAACGCCGTCTACAGTGAAAGTCTTTACGCCCACGACGCTTTCCGTTGGGCGCCGCTGCGCGCCCTGCGCGCGGGAAAGTACAAATACATTCAAGCCCCCAAGGCAGAACTCTACGACCTCGAGGTCGACCCGCACGAACGGGTGAATCTACTGCACAGGAATGGTGCGATGGCAGCGGAATTCCAGAATGAATTGGCGAAGATGCTTACTCGTTACGCTCCCGCCCAGCGCGCCAATCCCTCCGCCCTGACGCCCGAAACGCTGGCGCAACTTGAATCTCTCGGCTACCTGGCGGCCGAACCGCGCGGCAAAATCGAGGACTCCGGAATCGACCCCAAGGACCGATTCGGGGAGTTCGAGCTTTACCAAAACGCCTTCGTCGCTTTCCTGCAAGGGCACACCGCCGCGGCTCTTCCCGGGTTTCAGTCGATTCTGAATTCAGACCCCCAGAACACCCTGGCGCGATTCCATCTGGGCGAGTGTTATCTCCAGGCAAAGAAAACTCAGGACGCCCTGCGCGAATGGTCTACCGTGCTCAAGCTCGACCCGCAGTACACTCCGGCCGCCGAGGCCATTGGGCAGTACTGGTTCTCGCATGGGGACTATGCCAAGGCTCGCCTGCGCTTCGAGCAGGTCGTTGCCCTGACGCCCGAGAGCTTTGCCGGCCATTTCCAACTAGCCATCGTTGACGAACACCTGGGGCTTCTCCGCGAAGCGCGCCAGCACTTGGAAATAGCCTGCAAGATCGCCCCGCACGACGATAACTGCGCCCGCAAGCTGAAGTCGCTTTCACAGAAATGAGGTTGGGATTATCCTTGCAGGTACTTCACACCCGGCTTGCCGGAAATGATGCGGCCGATATTCCAGAATTTCTCGCGGCGCTTTTTCAGGTTGGAGGCAACTCTTGGCAGGTCGCGTGGGGACACGATCAGGAGCATGCCCAGGCCCATGTTAAAGGTTCGCAGCATGTCGTCGGGCGGGACGTCGCCCAGCCCGGCAATCAGATCATAGATGGGCAGCACCGGCCAGCTTCCCAATTTGACTTCCGCCCGGGCGCCGGCGGGGAGGATTCGCGGAGTGTTATCCGTAATGCCGCCGCCAGTGATGTGAACGAGACCTTTCAGCAAGCCACGGTTAAGGAGCGGCTGGACGGTGGGCCAATAGCAGCGATGCGGGGCGAGCAGTTCGTCACCCAGCGAGCGGCCGAGCTCAGGAATGGGCTCCGTGAGGGACATGCCCTCCTGCTCAAGCAAGACCTTGCGGGCTAGCGAATATCCGTTGGTGTGCAGACCCAGCGAGGGCAGTCCCAGGATTGCGTCTCCGGGCCGAATGCCACTGCCATCGAGGATGCGGCTGCGTTTGACCCAGCCCACAATGCAGCCCGCCAAATCGTATTCATCGGCGGGATAGAAGCCCGGCATTTCCGCCGTCTCACCACCCACCAGCGAGCAGCCCACCTCGCGGCAAGCGCCGGCAAGCCCCTTGACGACTTCGGTAACCACCTTGGGGTGCAGCTTCCCCGTCGCCAGATAGTCGAGGAAAAAGAGCGGCGTCGCGCCGTGCACCGCAATGTCGTTGACGCAGTGATTCACCAGGTCTGCGCCCACGGTGTGGTGACGATTGAGGGCAAAGGCGAGCTTCAGCTTGGTGCCGACGCCATCCACGCTGGATACCAGCACGGCGTCGCGTGGAAGTCCCTGCAAGGAGAAGAATCCACCGAAGGCGCCGACCTCCCGCAAAACTCGAGGGCTGAAGGTGCTGCGGGCCAACTGCTTGATGCGAGCTTTAGCTTTGCTTGCGGCGTCGATATCAACGCCGGCTTCACGATAGCGCATAAAAGACCGGGGTTAGGGATTCGGGGTTAGGGATTCGGGGTTAGGGATTCGGGGTTAGGGATTAGGGCTTCGCGGTAAGCAGCCATCCCCTAGCCACTGCGTACTAATCCCTAACCCCGAATCCCTGATCCCTGCTCCTAAAACGTCTGCCCGGTTCTCGACCAGCGGGTGTGCTTCAGGAAGTTCCATACAATCGAGGCATCAAACTTCAGCCGCGCCGCCAGGTTATCCGCCGTCCAGTCTTTGGTGGGCGCGTCGTAGGACCAGTACACAAAGAGCGGCTCACCCACCACGTTCTCAAGCGGCACGAATCCCCAAAAGCGGCTGTCGAGAGAATTGTCGCGGTTGTCACCCATCACAAAGAGGTAGCCGGGTGGAACGTGTAATCCGTCATTGCGAATAAAGCTGGGCATTTCCCGCGTCCAGGCAGGATCGAGTCCCCAGGAAGCAGGAAGGGTTTCCAGCAGGCTGGGCGTGGGAGGAAAGTCATCGCGCAAAGGCAGCATGGTGGAAAACTGGAATTGCGCGTAGGGCTCAAACAGAGCCCGCCCGTTGAGATAGACCTTCTTGTCCTCGATCTTCACCACGTCCCCGCCCACGCCAATCACGCGCTTGACGAACATGACGGAAGGATTGCGAGGATAACGAAACGCCACAATATCCAGCCGATGAATTTCCTTGAGCAGGGGCAGGCGCAGCGAAGTGTAAGGCAACCGGGGGCCGTAGAGCAGCTTATTCAGGAAAACGTGATCGCCGATCAGGATGGTCGACTCCATCGACCCGGTGGGGATGACGGTGGCCTCCGCCACAAAGGTGCGAATGCAAAGCACACACACCAGCACGACCAGCAGGGAGCGGAGCGTCTCCCACACGGTCTCCTGGTGTTCCGGCTTGGCAGGCTTGCTTTCGAGCGCCGGCTCAGCAGGAACAGACAGTTCTTCCGGCTTCGGTTCGAGTGTTTCCATCCGTGTCAGTCTCGATTACGTATGGCGATGAGCGGTTCCTGAATGGCGGTGGGATATTCGCCCGTGTAACACGCATTGCAGAAGTGCCCCTGCGTATCTTCCACGGCGCGACGCAACCCTTCGGGAGAGAGATAACCCAGGGTATCCGCGCCCAGGTATTCGCGGATTTCGGGCAGCGTATGAGTAGCCGCAATCAATTCCTTCCGCGTCGGTGTATCCACTCCATAGAAGCAGGGGGACACCGTCGGAGGGCAGCTAATCCGCATGTGCACTTCACGAGCACCCGCCTCTCGTACGATGCGTACAATCTTGCGGCTGGTTGTACCGCGCACGATGGAATCATCCACCAACACCACCCGCTTCCCTTCCAGCAAGCTGCGCACCGGGTTGAGTTTCAGCTTCACGCCGAAGTCGCGAATGGCCTGCGTGGGTTCGATAAACGTGCGGCCCACATAGTGATTGCGAATCAAACCGATCTTGAAGGGGATGCCGGATTCCTCAGCGAACCCCGTGGCGGCGGGAACGCCCGAGTCGGGCACAGGAACCACCACGTCAGCGTCCACGGGATGCTCCTGCGCCAGATAACGCCCCAGCATTTCCCGGCTCTGCTGCACCGAACGGCCAAATACGATGCTATCCGGACGGGAAAAGTAGACATGCTCGAAAACGCACTGCGCCAGCTTGGGAGCAGGGGGAGCATAGCGCAATGACGTCACTCCCCGGCTGTCAAGTATCACCATCTCGCCCGGTTCCACGTCGCGAATATATTGGGCGTCGATCAGGTCAAAAGCGCAGGTCTCCGACGCCAGAACGTAGGCGCCATCCAGTTTCCCCAAACTTAAGGGGCGGAATCCCCGCGGGTCGCGAATGCCGTAAATCGCGTCCTTGAAAAGCATGACCAGCGAATACGCGCCGGTTACCTTGTCGAGCGCCTCGGCGACGGCTTCGGGAATGCCCCCCTGCCGCGAGCGGGCGAAATAGTGCAGGATGACTTCCGTGTCGCTGGTGGTTTGGAAAATGTCGCCGCGGCTTTCCAGTTCCCTGCGCACCGCCGTGGCATTCACCAGGTTCCCGTTGTGCGCAAGCGCCACCTGGCCTTTGTGGCAGCTCACCTTCAGCGGCTGGGCATTTCTCAGATCCGTGTCGCCGGCGGTGGAGTAGCGCGTGTGGCCAATGGCATGCCTTCCCGGCAAGCTATCAAGGACATCTTTCGGGAAGACTTCTTCCACATGCCCCATGCCTTTCTTGCAGATCAGCGTTTCGCCGTCGGAAGAGCAAATGCCTGCGCTCTCCTGACCGCGATGCTGTAAGGCATACAGACCAAGGTAAGCCAGCTTGGCGGCGTCCGGGTGTCCATAAATCCCGAAAACGCCACAATGGTCATGAAACTTATCAACATCAAGCTGATAACCTGGGAAGAGCTGGGAGGCTGGCTCCAATGATTCTTCTCCAATTCAGGGAGGATTACAAAGGTTAGCTACACGAGGTCCCATATCCAATCAAATCCAAGCTAACTTAACTGCACAACGACGGCATTCAACCCCATTAACTATTTTGCTCCCTTTCGATGGTCCACGCAACTGGTTTCTGGGTACTGGTGTCATTTGGCATGGGATCCCTTTCGAAACACCGGCATTCCCGCGAAGGCGGGAATCCAGTCCTTGTAACACGGCCATCCTTGGCCATGACTTCACGTGGGGAGGATGCCCGTGCTACTCCGGCGGCGCTTTTCCAATGGCTTGCGTAGTGGATTCCCGCCTTCGCGGGAATGACCGCACCTGGGAACGCACGTGTCTCGCAAATGAAACGAGTACCGGTTTCTGGCTTACGAGTCAGTTTGCTGTGGCGCCTGATCTGCAAGGCGATGGTAACCCGCCCGTTTTCTTTTCCTTACCAATCATGGCAGGCGATAGACTTGGGGGGAGGAAAGCTGCCGGCATGCTCAAGCCACCAGGCGTGCCAGTCGTTCGCAACGTGCTGGGCCTCATCGGGGGATGGATTGGCGGAAACGGCAAGCTTGTGGCCCGTCAGTCCCTCCAGGGCGAAGTTCGCCACCTGCCTTACTTGCACTTCCGGATCGTGGAGGGCGGCGAGCAGGGCAGGAATCACTTCCTTGGTGCCCGAGGTCTTCAAACCCAGGATGGAGTTCATCCGGTCCGTCACCTGGGCTGAGTGCAGGTTGTCGAAGAGTAACTGATAGGCCCGCGGGTCATGAAAAAACCCGAGCGCGCGCAGGATGTCGCCGCGCATCGGCTCGGCGCTCTTGCCGAGCATGTCGGTGAAAGCCGGGATAAACGCCGGGTCGCCCTTCTCCGCCAGCAGGAGCAGGGCATAGGCGCGCAGGGGGTACTCCGCTTGCCCAGCGGCCTCTTTGCTTCCTGAGCTGGGGGCAGCATCCGCACTGCGAAACCGCTTCAGGATTTCACGCCATGAAGCGGGAGTGTTCAAGCGCGCCAATCCGTCCAAAACATCGCGCCGGTCCCAACGGTCGGGCTTCCCGGGATTCGCCATCGCGCTCAATTGATCGAGGAAGAAAGGCTGGGGCAGGGACGTCAGCACCACCACCGCCTCAGCCGGGTTGGGGTCCTTGGGGTTCTTGACTACGGCAAGATAGTGCTGAAACGCCATCTCGACCTGGGCGCGGGTAGAAGGCACAATAAGCACATTGAGTTCATCAATGGCCAGCGCGAAGGCCAAAGGTTTCTCCGCCAAATCTCCAACCTGCGGGCCGGGCTGACGCAACTCCAGGCGGCGTTCGGCGCGCACGTGATAATGGCCCGGAGCAGCAAACGTCGCCCATTGGTCGAGCAGCCAGCGCTCCGTATGAATTTGCCCCGGAGGCAAAGTCACGGACCCGTAAACGGCCGTCCCCTGCGGGCTGCCGCACGGCCTTGGGCCGGGATCGGGCAGCCGCGGTCCGCGCAAGTCCGTCACCCGAAATCGCGGCTCCTGGTTGTAATCGGTGCCTAAACCGCGGGTGGGAGTGCGATAGCGGAATGCAAAAACCTTGCTCCCCGTGTTCCGGATCACGAAGCGGCAAAAGATGGGCTCGCCCAGCAAGTACCTGGCCTTCTCCATTTCAAAGTGGACCGAGTAATCCGCCTGGGCAAGCGCCGGAGAGGAGTTCACCCCGGCGATCAGCAAGAACAGAGCAAGTTGTAGCGTGCGCGTGGCGCCGCGCCGGAGCGTCGAAATCATATCGCCCATCATACGCGAAAGTATGGCCGGTGAGCGCCTTTCTGTGAAGAGTGAATACATATAGACGCCGGTATCCACCGTAGGTCTAGCCATTCGCATTCCGCCCGGAAGCTCCTATAATGGTTTGGAGGGCCAACGTCACCAAGTCATGGCCCCGCGTATTCATCAAAATCAAAGGCCCACGCTCCATCCCGTGGCGAGAGAAGGACACTTCATGATCAAATCCAAAGGCTACGCTGCTGCCTCCGCTCAATCTCCACTCGCACCCTACGCTTTCGAACGGCGCGAAGTACGCGAGCACGATGTTGCCATCGACATCAAGTTTTGCGGAATCTGTCATACCGATATTCATCAGGCGCGCGGTGAGTTTCCCGGCTCCATCTTCCCCATGGTTCCGGGCCACGAGATCGCGGGAGTGGTTACCGCAGTCGGCAGCAAGGTCACCAAATACAAGATTGGCGACAAGGTTGGAGTTGGCTGCATGGTCGATTCCTGCCGCACCTGCTCCCAGTGTCAGCAGGGACTTGAGCAGTACTGCGCCCTGACTCCGATTTGGGCTTACAACAGCCGTGACAAAGACGGCACGCCGACCATGGGCGGCTATGCGGATAACATCGTGGTCGATGAAAACTACGTTCTACGCATGCCGGAGAACCTGGCGCTGGGCGCCTGCGCGCCGCTGCTCTGCGCCGGGATTACCCTTTACTCCCCACTGCGGTATTGGCATGCCGGGCCCGGCAAAAGAGTGGCGATTGTCGGCCTGGGTGGCCTGGGTCATATGGGCGTGAAGATCGCGCATGCCTTGGGCGCCGAGGTCACGGTGCTCAGCCACTCGCCGAAGAAACAAGCGGACGCCAAGCGTTTGGGGGCCGATCATTTCTATGCCACTTCTGACCCTGACACCTTCAAGAAACTGCCAGGCAACTTTAACCTGATCATTAACACCGTTTCGACCTCGCTCGATTGGAACCAATATACCGCGCTGTTGACCGTCGGCGGTTCCTTCGTCGCGGTGGGCATTCCTGACAAGGCGATTTCCATTGAAGCTTTCCCCCTGATACTTGGGCGGCGCAGCATTGCCGGATCTGTGATCGGGGGTATTCGGGAAACCCAGGAGATGCTGGACTTCTGCGCCCAGCACCAGGTGACCTCCGACGTCGAAGTCATCCCGATCCAAAAGGTAAACGAAGCGTTTGAGCGTATTCTCAAGAGCGATGTGCGGTATCGCTTCGTCATCGATATGGCATCACTCAAATAGTGCGGCGCAGAATGCCGGTCTGGTCGTACAACAGGAAGACGGGGGTCTGCAGTTCGCGGAAAAACTGCTGAATGCTGTCATCCTGAGCGCAGCGAAGGATCTCGCTCTGCGTAATTGCATGAACAATGCGAGATTCTTCGTCGGTCGCCGCGGCGACCTCCTCAGAATGACAGTGCTTACATATCTTCCGCAGCATGTTTAGCCCTCTCCTCCATAACGCGGGGTGAAGATTACGTAGCCAGTTTCCCTTCCCGCCGCATCTAACCCCGCGTGGGTTTGAATATGCGTTATCTATCACCAAGTCGCACTCTTTTTGCTGCCGCGCTACTGCTGAGCGTGCTGGTGGCGCCACGCGTGGCGTGGGCCAATCAAAAGCTCTGCATGAAAGACGGCACCTACCAGATGGTTTCGAGCTACGAAATTCATGGCGACCGCGTGCGCTACTTCAGTGTTGAGCGCTCCGAATGGGAAGAGGTGCCCACAGAGTTGGTGGATCTTGACGCCACCAAGCGCGCGGAAGAGGAAACGAAAGCCACCCAGAAGAAGCAGCTTGAGGAAGCCAAGGAAGTCGAACAGGAGCGATTTTACAAGCCCCCTGATCAGGGAATGGAAGTGGCCCCCGGCATTCGCCTTCCGGGAGACGATGGAATATTCACCCTCGACGGAAAGCGCCTGGTGCGCCTAGTGCAGTCGGCAAGTGAGGCTGTCACGGACAAGAAGCGGGCGGCCATGGTGCTGGCGGTTCCCTTGCCGGTTGTCAAAACCCGCTCGCTTGTGGTCCTCGAAGGCGCGAAGGCGACGATCCGCTTGAACGATCCGTGGCCGGTCTTTTATGTGCAATCCGCCGACGCGCTGGGCACGAAACTCGAATTGGTGCGCCTGAAGCCGGGAAAAGAAACGCGCGTAGTCGAGGACGTGGATACCGCCCGCGGGAAGAATGGCAAAGCCACCGAAGTCCGTACCATGGTGTCGCTGGAACGCAAGCAGGTGGCGCCCAACATCTACACGCTGAAACCGCTCCAACCCCTGGAAGCCGGAGAATACGCGCTGGGCGAGGTGGTGGACGATAAACTCGGCATGGACGTCTACGACTTCGGCTACGAGAAGTGGGAAGCGGTGAAATAATCGGGCCATTGGTTCATCGGGTCATTTGTTCAAATGCTCGCTCGGGAGGCATCCATAGAGGGTCCGCGGCTTTTCACGATGGCCAATTCGGCTCGCAAATTTCCCGGCACGGCTCCATTCATCTATTGATCGCAAATTTAGAGGACGCATCCGTTTGCACGGGAGAACCGCGGACCAAGAAGACAGGTCTGCTACGGGCCTCGTTCGCTCCGATCTTGCATTCAGAGCGCGGCCACGGATTTTGCCTCGGCGGCCGTGGCTGCTGGGGCAGCGGCGGAACTCGCTCTGCCTGACAACAGGATTCCTCCCAACGCATAGCAGGCGGCGCCGGTGAGGACGCAGGCGCGGATCGAACTCTCCGTGGAGATGACCATGGCGATAAAGCTGGCGAGGACGGAGGCCGCGCCGTTCAGCGCCCACATCCAGGGTAAATTTCCCTCCTGCCCGAGCCGGCTTGCCCAGCGCATGCCGACGGGGAAGCAGAAACCCATAACGAAGCCGCAGGGAGCGACCAGCGCGAGTGACACCGCGATGCGCTGCCACAGGACTCCGCCCACGGCGCCGTGGATGGCGGGCAAAACCACCAGCGAATAGACCACCAGGATCAGGGCGGAGAGCAGTGCGGGCGCGCGGCTCGACAGGTTAGAGCTGATGGCGATGCGATCCGATGCCAGGCTGCCCAGCCCCGCGAAAAGAATCAATCCCGCCAGCACCACCGCCAACGAATAGATGGGCTGCCCAAGAAAGATGGAAAGCTGCTGCATCATGCCCATTTCCGCCAGCATAAATCCCAGCCCGATGCCGATGAAGTAGAGGATGGCGCCCGCCGGTGCCGGGGCTGCGCCTTGCTGCGACCGGGTCCATCGGCGCGCCGGCCACACGATGGTCAGAATCACCAGAATCAAAGCGGCCAGCATGAAAATGGTTAAATGCAAAAGCGGAAGCAGCACCTCCCAATGCACCCCGGGGATTCGCAGGATTCCGGGAATGGCGTGGAAGCGCACGAAACTGAAAAAGTAAGGGGAAGAATCGGTGGGCGGAGAAAGGTCAAAATAATCGGCCGAACGCAGCGCCGCCAAACCCTCGAGCGTGCGCGCCTGCAACACCGGCTGCAATTGCTGCATCCCCAGTTCCTCGCCGGGCAGGTAGAGAATCCGGTAATTCAAATCCCTGGCCGTCGAGCGGATTTTTTCCAGATCCTGGGGAGTAAAAGGTTGGTTGCTGGTGAGCAGCGTGGCGAGTTCATCCTGGCGGATCATGGCCAAGTGGGTCTCCGGGTCCTTCACCCCTTCGCTGAGCAAGGTGGCATAGGCCAGGGAGAAAAGGCGCGTGGTCTCGTGGAAATCCGGCTTGTGGTTCCAGCGGCTGAATGCGATGATGCCGCCCGGATTGAGATGTTCGTAAAAAATCCGCCAGCCATCCAGCGAATAAAGCGAATTCTCCGTAAGCGCCATGGCTCCGGCAGCGGTGGCGGCCCAAGTGTCGACCACCGTGGCCTGAATCATGTCGAATTTCTCGTGGCTGCGCGTCAGGTAACTGCGGCCTTCATCATTGTGCAGTTCAAAATTCGGGATTTTGTCGAAGCCGGAATAATATTGCATCCGCCGCGAAGTGACGTCCACGATGCTGTTGTTGATCTCGATTCCCACGATGCGGTGAAAGCCGAAAAGCGCGGCGGACATGACGTCGCGCCCGCCACCCACGCCGATCACAGCGGCGCTGCCGCCCGCCCGCAGCCTTGCGCCCAGGGAGTTCACTTCGTAACGGAGAAAGTCCACGTCCTTCAGATCGCCCTGGAAGTGATAAATCCCCGTGGCGGCATCATTGTCAATGTCGATGTAGACCACCTCACTGGAAATGGGTGGAGTGTGCGGGCCCACGAATCGCGGTTCCATTTTCGGAGGGACAACGCGGACGCGGGAGATCGGGTTCCATGTTTCATAGAGAATGTCGGTGCGGGGGTCGAGCTTTCCTTTGGACCAGATCGGTTGAATGCCATGAATCGTCGAGGCGTTCAGCGCCGCCAGCACCACCAGGACTGCGGCCCAGATGTAACAGCGCGTCCGAAGCCGGGGCTGTGCCGCGTATTCGGCGTAGGCTGAGGCGCTTAAAAAGACCAGCGCGGAAATCGCCATGACCGCGCTCGGTGCGTCCACCAGATTCAAAAGAATCACCGAGCCAAAGCATCCCGACGCCGCGCCCATCAGGTCGGCAAAGTAAACTCGTCCAATGGGAGCCGAGGCCTTGGTGAGGGAGAGACACACCACAATGCCGGCAAAGAAGAAGGGCACGGCAATGAACGAGCAGAAGATCAGGAAGCTGGCGACCGTTTGCAAGGCAAAGGAGATGTCCAAAGGGATGGCGAACATGATCATCAGCACGATGGGCATGGAAACGGCCATAGCAAAGGCCGCTTGCGCCATGCGCAACCGCACCCGCTTCGGATCAAACAAGGCGGGGCGAAGCTGCACCGCCAGCGCCCCCGCCGTCATTCCGAACATCGCCATCGAAACCGAAACAAACGCGAGGTAGTACCAGCACGTCACGCTCAGCAAGCGGGTCAGAGTGATTTCGTACATCAGCGTGCTGGCGCACATCAGACCCAAACCTAGAAAAAAGCCGATCATTCCGATTTTCTCCTCTGCCAATGATGGCGCGGGCCGGCAATCCATTCCTTACCGCGATTCTGGTCACAAACTGTGTACCCACTCTTCGGCGCTGTCATTCCGAGCCCGCACTTGGGGCGAAGAACCCCCGTAGTTTGCTCTTTTCATCGCCCTCCGCGAACTGCCGAGGTCCTTCGTTGCGCTCAGGATGACAGTCTTGTGCATTGGTTCTCTTCGTCGAGTTTCTTCCTGTCATGAGCAGCCGAAAGGCCGTCAAAGCTCAGGATGACAGCATTGGAGCGTTTTCCGCAACCAGCTCAGGCGCCGATATAGCGGGCGTAGAGGCCGCGGGCCACGGCGGGGTCCCTTGTTCCCTTCACGATCGCGCGGCCATCCGGAAACACCGTCAACTCATAGGGGTCGAGGGAACACTTCAGCAAGAATTCATTGGCCAGCACGGGACCAAACTGCTCCAGGCGCGCCTTGAGTGCGGCGAGGTCGAGCGCCCGCGACTCGGCTTGATGAATCTGCACGGAATTCCGGCCGCACATGCTGACGTGCGTTGCCCCGCCTTGCTCAAGGTAGGCATATTCGTGGCCCACACAAACACTGCAATGGGGATCCCGAGGAGCCTTCACTTGTTGGAAGTGGTGGGTCCACAGGTCGCACGCCAAAAGCGAGCCGTGCAACTCGGATTCGCGGCCCAGCAGAATCTTAAGTGCCTCGGTCGACTGGATGGCGGCGGCCCAGGAGACGGCGGGGCCGATCACGCCCACGGTATCGCAGGTCTCATGCATCCCACGGGGAGACTTGGGAAAAATGCAGGCCAGGCAAGCCGAGCGCCCCGGCAGAATCGTCATCGTAGCCGCGTAACTGGCCACCACGGCGCCATAAATCCAGGGAATTCCCAGCTTCACCGCGGCGTCGTTCAAGAGGTAACGCGTTTCGAAGTTGTCGGTCGCGTCCAAAACCACGTGGAAGCCCTCGATGAATTCCTCGATGTTGCCGCTGTCCGCGTCGGCCACGATGCCTTCCACGCGCACGTCGGAATTGATCTGGCGGAGCTTTCGTTCCGCCGCCACCGCCTTGGGCAAGCTCTGTTTCGCGTCGGCCTCGTCAAAAAGCATCTGACGCTGAAGGTTCGATTCCTCCACGAAATCGCGATCCACAATGCGCACATTTCCCACGCCCGCGCGTACCAAAGCATTGGCCTGCGCCGTCCCCAGCGCCCCGCAGCCGAGAATCACCACTTTCGATTGCAGCAGCTTCTGCTGCCCGTCCGCGCCAATGGGCGAAAAGAGAATCTGCCGCGAATATCTTCCCGAGTTCATGAAGGGCCTATCTTTCCATGGGGATCAGGAATGCTTGGGGAATCCCCCCTGTCCAGTGTCGCAAGAACTGGGCTGTGCGCTCCGGCGAGTTGCGCCCGATGGCCGTCCGTTGTCTGCTTTGCGGTCTTGGCCCAACTGGGGAGATGTGAGATGTCGTGGCCGTCAGGAACAATAAATCTCACGGACCTGCTTGCTGCTCAAATGCGGAGCCCCCCATCCCGCGCTTAGAACCGGAAGACCTGTAAGCCGGTCAACAAGCAGGGTCGCCTTCGAGAAGCACCTTTTGCGTGGAGTTAGGACTACGCGCCCAGCTTGCACTTTTGCGTCGAGCCAGTCGCCAGGCTGGAGACCTAGTCTGCGGCGAATTGCGCCGGCAAGTACAATCTGGCCCTTGGTGGAAAGTTCTACTTCCATGGCAAGAAAATCTTACCCCAAAATCGGTCGAACTGCTAGGTTCCTTAGGGCAAGGAAAAGCTCGCAACGGAAGAATAGCGCGAACCTGTTCTGTTGAAGGTCCGCGGCTTTTCCTTGCCCAGAGGATACTTTATCTTCTGGGAAAAGGAGCCGATAAAGACAACGTGGACTTCTGCCCAACATTGCCCGATTCGCCTTCCGTCACTCACCGCCCAACCCGATTCATCGCTCGGCAGCCGATTTTTGATCGCCAGGAACACGTCTACGGTTACGAGCTCCTTTTCCGTTCCGGGCTGGAAAACCGCTACACCGGGAACGACGCCGACGCCGCAGCCCGCGACGTGGCTGACAATTTCCTCAACGCCGACGCCAGGACGCTTACCGCAGGGCGAAAAGCCTTTATCAACTGCACCCGCCAATTTCTTGTGAACGAGTATGCCACGCTCCTGCCCAAAGCGGAGATCGTCATCGAGATTCTCGAGACGATTGAGCCGGATGCCGAGGTGCTCGCCGCTTGCCGGAGGTTAAAAGACCTGGGCTATGTGATCGCTCTGGATGACTTTGTCTATTCCGAGAAATTCCAACCCTTCGTCGAACTGGCCAACATCATTAAGATCGATTTTCAGCTTTCGGGTCGGCTCGAAAGGCAGCAAGCGGTGGCCAAATTCTCGCCGTTCGGGATCGACCTGCTGGCGGAAAAGGTGGAAACGCGCGCCGAACTCGCCGAAGCTCGCGCCAGCGGCTACGTTTACTTCCAGGGCTATTTCTTTTGCAGGCCACAGATTGTCCCCGGCCGTCACATCCCGGCCTTCAAGCTTCACTACCTGCAGATCCTTCAGGCCATCAGCAAACCGGAATTGGACCGAAGCGAAATCGAGGCGCTGATTGACCGCGAAGTCTCGCTTTGCTACAAGCTCTTGCGACTTGTGAACTCGGCCCTTTTTGGCTTCAAGCGTGATATTAGTTCCACCCGGCACGCGCTGGAGCTGCTGGGCGATCGAGTGGTCAAGAAATGGGCGGCGGTGGCGGCGGTCCTGGGCATGACGGGCAATGAGCCCAACGAACTGGTTCTGACTTCGCTCACGCGGGGCCGGTGCTGCGAGTTCCTGGGGGCGCGGGAAGACGAGCAGAGCCTGTTCCTTTTGGGAATTCTCTCATTGATGGAAGCCATGTTGGGCCGGCCGTTATCAGAAATTGTCGCGGAGATCGCTCTGCCCGACAGGGTTCGAGCCGCCCTCCTGGGAAAGTCAAACCGCTACCGCGAAATCCTCGATTTGGTCACGGCCTTCGAAGCGGGGAGATGGAACGAGGTCAGTGAACGCGCCCTCGGCCTCCGGCAGGATGAGTCGCAACTCTCCGCCACCTACTTGCAAGCGCTGGATTGGGCGCAGAAGGTGTTTCAGGTCTGAACCGCCTGGATGGAGCCGATGTAGCCGACCTGCGTGTAAGTCGCGCGACCCTCTTGATAGTGGAAGGAAACTCAGAACTGCTTGGGGACACCAGCCCGTTTCAGAACTGCGTTGGCGGTATGGCGGGATAGGATCTTGTGGTCTACCGGGAAGTATCGCTGAGTATTCGGGCTGTGCCAAATCTCGTGATCGCCACGTCCGGGGCGCTCATAATAACATCCGTGGGCGCGTAGGACTTCCTTCAGCTTCGGCGTGTAGCTTACCATCAGAACACGACGGACACAGAAGCAGTTTCTTCATGATGGGCGCGAACCAGAACGTTGACCACCTTCTGCCCCGGTTCCAGGCCGCCGTTTAACTCAAAAAGCTCCGGCACTAAAACCCGAACCTTCTCCACCAAGGCATTCATTGACTCGCCTTCTGCCACCAAGCCGGGGATGTCGTCGCTTTCCGCGACCCAGACCCGTGCCTCGGAATCCCAACGCGCTTCGACTACATAAGTACGACTCATGACCGGCTTCTCCCTACTATAGAGAACACTATCATCTGCTGAGGCGTATCACAACCGTTCGCGTTCCGCGTCGCGCGCGGCTGGTCTTCTCTGGGCGATTGCTGGCCGCAGGAGGTGTAGCGCGACCTACAAAATAGGTCCGCGATACACGTAAGGACGATTCCCCCACACAACTGGCGAAAGAACCACAGCATGATGGAGCCCTCCCGAACACCGCTTTAGTGGGCGGTGTCCCCAATAACTGCTGTCATCCCTCCCGTTAGGGGACTCGGATAATACACCCAGACGCACTGGCACACGGCTCCGCGCTTAGGCCCCAAGTCAGGCCATAATTCAGGCAGGTGTGCACTAAAATAGTAACCAAGTTTCGGAAGGGGAAAAGCGGGGCTTTGCTAACTCGACGAATTGATTGGTGGGCCTGGGTAAAATTGAACTACCGACCTCACCCTTATCAGTTGGCTTAGATGCCCTTGCTACAGTTTGCGACACAGTGAGATTATGTAGTATTCATACGCCTTCCGTGAGGGTTTGGGTCTTCTGCCCATTGCGATGAATTGCTACCGTTTTTGATTGGGGGTCACACCAAAAACCACACCAAATTTCCTGCCCTATTGTGGTGCATCCCGGCATCCGGGCGATGGGGTTGCGCCCTACCCGCTTCCTTCCGGCGCATCCTGAGCCATCCTAGCGCAACGGCGGGCCATTCTACGCGGCAGCCGCACGCGGGAAGCATGGTAGCCCTTCAGAGTCCATAATAATGGACTGCGGGCATCCTACGCGCGCGCGGGAAGCATGGTTTCGGTCCGACTTCTGTATTTCACGGGTAATCGGGGAGGCTAAAACCTTGGGTGACTATGGCGTGAACTTTGATGCCGCTCGCCAGTCGCTCCCCTTCAAACAAAATCACCCCCGCCAGCAGCACAATCGCCAGAATCGCCCACGTCAGTCTCTTCAGTAAACGCTCCTCAAATTGCGTATCAGGCAGTAGGGCCACTTGCGCTTTCAGTTCGGCAATTTGCGCCGCTAAGTCAGGATTACTCTCAGACATCATTCTCCTCCATCTGTCCGCAGTAGCGGCAGTATTGGAATCCGTGATGCAGTATACGTCGATTCCCTTGCAGGCAGTCACCCGCTACGGGAGGGTACTGCGAAAGAGAGCCTAACCCTACCCCTTGCCCCCCAAGCAACCCCGGCGGGTGCGAATCGGTACCATGCCCCTCAGCGATTTTTTCCTTAAAAGGTATGTATTCGTATCATTTTTAGCTTGCAACCGCGCAAAAGCGTTACCAGCGCGATTTCCAAGCGAATAAAGCCGATGTCTATGACGCGATCCAACGCCGTGCGCTTGAATCTGTGACAAGGGCCAAACTCCAAAAAAGCTCCGCGCCGTCTCTGGTCATAGCCGCCGCAATTCTGGAAGATAAGGGCACCCTTGCTCGATGTAGCCGAGCTTATGCGGGAGGAGCGGGGTGCCGGACGCTAGGATTTGATCGCGATCGGAATTGACGTGCCATCTCGCAGAGAGGTAGCATGGCCGGTATAGTCGGCTTCTAAACGTCAGCCTGGAGGTTCCGGCCATGTCCTCCGTTTTCAAATCTGTTGCTTGTGCTG